>Ga0126381_100006312_pt1 | contig 13088 bp, 13 predicted proteins | sample PanSoiMetPlot_28_FD_96465 | JGI IMG/M metagenome (GOLD analysis project Ga0126381, IMG submission 96465) | Tropical forest soil microbial communities from Panama - MetaG Plot_28 | ecosystem: Environmental > Terrestrial > Soil > Tropical forest > Bulk soil | place: Panama | collected 2016-02-17
ATTCCCGCGCTCAACGATCATGAGATGGAAGCCGTGCTCGCGGCCGCGGTTGACGCGGGTGCGCGCTCGGCGGGCTACGTGCTGTTGCGCCTGCCATTGGAGATCAAGGATCTTTTCCGCGAATGGCTGCATGCCCAGGTCCCCGGCCGCGCCAAGCATGTGATGGCGCTGATCCGCTCTATGCGGGGCGGAAAGGATTACGATAGCCAATGGAACACGCGCATGAAGGGCACTGGGCCCTATGCCGAAATGATGGCGCGGCGCTTCCATCTGGCGGTGAAGAAATTGGGACTCAATCAGCCGTCCAAGTCTCTGGTCATCAACAGCTTCCGGCGCCCTCCCTGGATTGGCGATCAGCTGTCGCTCCTCTAACAATGGGGCATGCCCCATTACATCTATGAAGCGCGCTATCTGAAGACCATGGCAGGCCCCGTTTGCGGCGTGGATGAGGCGGGTCGCGGGCCTTTGGCCGGACCGGTCGTTGCGGCGGCGGTAATCCTGAACCGCAAACGCATCCCCAAGGGGCTCAACGACTCCAAGCAACTCAGCGAGGAAGTTCGCGAGGAGCTTTATCCCCAGATCTTGGAGATGGCTGTGGCCGTCGGCGTGGGCGAGGCTTCTGTGGGCGAGATCGATCTGATCAATATCCGCCAGGCAACTCATTTCGCTATGGCGCGGGCCGTCCGGGCGCTTTCAGTTGCCGCCGAGTTCGCGCTGGTGGACGGCAATGACGCGCCCGCCCTTCCCTGCCGCTGCGACACGCTGGTAGATGGCGATGCGCGTTCGCTGTCCATCGCGGCCGCCTCTATCATTGCCAAGGTCACTCGCGACCGGATGATGGTGAAGCTGCACGAGGAACACCCCGGCTATAATTGGCGCAACAACAAGGGCTATGGCACGCCGGAACATTATGCGGGGCTGAAAGCACATGGCGTGACCGTGCATCATCGCAGGAGCTTTGCCCCTATCCACGCGATCCTTACCGGCCATGCCATCGAGCCTGAGGATGTAATCCCCGATGCCGGCCTCAGCGCGGCGGAATGACTCACAGATACTAGATTTGGTATGGGGATGACTCTGGGGACTCAATACCGGGTCTTCTCCTAATCCATTGATTCTGTTCTGACTCTTGACGAGTGATTCGGCCCGAATCACTGTGGGTTCCGTCGTGAATGATTCGGGGGCTGCATGATCGGGTTGAAATTAGACCAGGTGATCGAAGGCGATTGCGTTGCGCGCATGAACGCGCTGCCCGAACTATCTGCAGACCTGATATTCGCGGACCCGCCATACAACCTTCAGCTCAGAGGCGATCTGCACCGGCCCAACCAGTCCAAGGTGGATGCGGTGGACGATCACTGGGACCAGTTCGACAGTTTCGCCGATTATGACCGCTTCACCCGCGAGTGGCTTTCTGCGGCACGGCGCGTCTTGAAGGATACCGGCTCGATCTGGGTGATAGGCTCCTACCACAACATTTTCCGCGTGGGCGCGGTGTTGCAGGATTTGGGCTTCTGGATCTTGAACGACGTGATCTGGCGCAAGACAAATCCAATGCCTAATTTTCGGGGCAAGCGCTTCACCAACGCGCATGAGACCCTGATCTGGGCGACCAAGAATCCCAAGCAGAGTTACACCTTCAATTACGAAGCGATGAAAGCCCTCAATGACGAGTTGCAGATGCGCTCGGACTGGACGCTTCCGATCTGCTCAGGTCAGGAAAGGCTGAAGGACGAAGAGGGCCAGAAGGCCCATTCTACCCAGAAGCCCGAAGCGCTTCTTCATCGCGTGATCCTGGCGTCCACCAAACCGGGCGATTTGATCCTCGATCCTTTTTTCGGCTCGGGCACCACTGGCGCGGTGGCCAAAAGGCTGGGCCGCCATTTTATCGGCATCGAGCGGGAAAAAATCTATGCGGATGTGGCGCGGACCCGCATCGCCGAGATCATTCCGGCCGAAAACGACGCTCTGGAGGTAAGCAAATCCAAACGCGCCGAGCCGCGCATTCCCTTCGGCTGGGTGGTCGAGCGCGGGCTCTTGCCGCCCGGCACGGTTCTGCACGGTCATCGCGCCCATCAGAAAGCCAAAGTGCGGGCCGACGGCACTCTGGCTTGCGCCGACGCCACCGGCTCGATCCATCGCGTCGGCGCTCATGTCCAGGGACTGGACGCCTGCAATGGCTGGACCTTCTGGCAATACAAGACTTCGTCCGGCGCCCTGGTGCCTATCGATGTGCTGCGCCAGCGTTTGCGTGCCGAGCTGGTCTGAACTTAGGTATCGCGAACGGCGGATCGCGGACCGCCTAGATCAAGTCCGTGCGCGACGATTTTGCGCATGACTGTCGGAAGCGCCACTTGGCCGAGTTTTTCGGCTGCAACCCATTGCCCCGCAATCTTGGGCCGTTTGGCCAATTGCGCGAAATAAACTTCCATCTCCAATTCGAAATGGGTGAAGCCGTGGCGCACAAGGCCGAAACGCTTGGTCCAAACCGCTGGAAATGGCGCATCCTTGAGCGCCTGGGACTTCGAGGGAAATTCCTCCCGCCACGGCCCCAAAGGTGGCTCCAACATGGACGCGAGCAAACCTCTGGCAGGGCGTTTGACCAAAAGCACAGCGCCGGTCGCGTCGCGCACCACAAAGGCCGCCCCACGCTTAAGCGGCCGTGCCCGCCTGGGCGCCTTCACCGGCAACGTTTCCTGGATGGCTCTGGCGCGGGCCTGGCAATCTTGCGTCCAAGGACAATTGCCGCATTGAGGGCGCTTGGGCGTGCAGATCGCGGAACCCAGATCCATCAGGGCCTGGACGAAGTCCCCGGCCCGTTCCGGCACCAGGGCGAAGCCCAGCCTGTGCAATTCGGTCTTGGCCTTGGGCAAAGGGGTCTCCACGGCATAAAGCCGCGCGATTACGCGCTCTGCATTGGAGTCCATTGCCGCCTGGCGCTCGTCATATGCGATCGCGGCAATTGCACCGGCTGTGTAATTGCCCACACCCGGAAGCGCGCGCAATCCTTTCGCGTCGCCGGGAAATTTCCCGGCCATGTCATTCGCCACGATTCTTGCGGCGGCATAAAGATTGCGGGCGCGCGCGTAATAGCCCAGCCCCGCCCATACCGCCAGCACCTCATCTTCCCCGGCCGCGGCAAGCGCATGCACGTCCGGCCAGCGTTCCAGGAATTTGCGGTAATAACCTGCCGCCGCCTGGACCGTGGTCTGCTGTAGCATGACCTCCGACAGCCAGACCCGGTAGGGATCGGCGCGCCGTCCTTTGGGCGCGCGCCAAGGCAATATCCGGCGATATCGGTCGTACCAGGCGAGCAGTCGCTCCGCCAAATCATGTCCCCTTTTGTGCTCGGGCTTTGTCGTGGCGGCGGGGCGCGGCATAATTCGGACCATGGCCCGAAGGCAGCCGCCAAAACAACCGCACTCAAAACAAGGGGAGCCCGGCGAGATGCCCCGCCGCGGCCGCGCGTTACCGGTCGGTGATGAGGCCAGTCAGGCGGCGCACGCCGCTTTTGCCCGCGCCGGTTTCACCAATCCCAGTCTGGTACTGCGCTGGCGCGAGATTGCAGGCCCGGAGATCGCTCGCATCGCCCGGCCCTTGCGCTTCCAGGAAAAGACCGGGGTCCTCACGCTGCTGGCCGAGCCAGGCGCGGCCCTGTTCCTTGGCCACGATTCCCGGCATTTGGCGGCGCGAATCAATGCCTATTTGGGCCGTACTGCCGTCACCAAAGTGAAATTTGCGCAAGGGCCATTGACCCCGCCTGCCCAGCCACCCAAGCCCGCGCGGCCAGGAACGGCGCCGAAAAATGACGATCCTGTGCACAAATACCGGGGGCCGGAGGCGCTCCAAGCTGCGCTGAAAAGCCTCGCCCGCTGGCGCAGTTGAGCAAACTACAGTCCTCTGCCAAATAAAGGCTTACGGGGCCTCTAGGAGAGTCGGCTGTGTCGCGCAAAACCATAATCGGAATTGTCGCCGTGGTGATTTTGGTCGCCATTGGCGTTGGCTTCTTTGTGCTGCGCGGCCAGGGCGGCAGCACGACGGACGGCGGCACGCCCGGTTCGCCGGGCTTTACGCTGGTGCCAACCGACAAAACCATCGGCAACCCCAAGGCTCCGGTAACCCTGATCGAATATGGCGCGCCCAGCTGCTCGATCTGCGCGGCCTTCTCGCAGGACGTCTTTCCCAGGTTGAAACAGAACTACATCGACACCGGCAAGGTTTATTACGTGTTCCGCGTCTTCCCCTTGCGCGAACTGGACGGCGACGCCGAGAAGATGGCCCGTTGCCTGCCTGAGGATAAGTACTTCCCCTTCATTGACCAGCTCTGGCGGAATCAACCCAAATGGGACAATGCGGAGTATCCGGGCATTGATGATCCTCACGCCGCGCTGGTCCAGCAAGGCCGGATCGCGGGCATGAGCGCCGAGCAGGTCGATCAATGCATCAACAACAAGGAAGAGGACGATCGCATCAACAAAGTGGCGGCCGAAGCGGAACAGAGATACCAGATCAACGCCACGCCCACTCTCATCCTGGACGGGACGCCGTTGTCGGCCGGCAGTGTCCCCTATGATCAGCTCTCGAAGGCCATCGATGCCGCGATTGCCAAGAAAAAATAATTGGCGTCCGGCCCAACATATCACGCGTAAGGCGGCGCATTTTTCTTGAAGTTCACACGTCTCAGGCTTTCCGGTTTCAAATCCTTCGTCGAACCGACGGAGCTGCATATCGAGCCCGGCCTCACCGCCGTGATCGGGCCCAATGGCTGCGGCAAGTCGAATTTGTTCGACGCCATGCGCTGGGTGATGGGCGAAACCAGGCCCACCTCGGTGCGCGGCAGCGAGATGGATGACGTGATCTTCACCGGAAGCGCCGGGCGGCCTGCGCGCAACGTCGCCGAAGTCACGCTGTCGGTGGACAATAGCGAGCGCAAAGCGATTGGGCCTTACGCCGATTTCGACACGATCGAAGTCTCGCGCCGGATCGAGCGCGAAGCGGGCAGCGTCTATCGCATCAATGGCCGCGACGTTCGCCAGCGCGACGTGCAGATTTTCTTCGCCGACGCCTCGTCCGGCGCCGGTTCGACGGCGTTCGTGCGCCAAGGCCAGATCGGGCTTCTGATCAGCCAGAAGCCTCTGGCCCGCCGCGCCATTCTGGAGGAAGCCGCCGGCATCGCCGGATTGCATCAAAGACGGCATGAGGCGGAACTCCGGCTGAAAGCGGCAGAGACCAATCTCGCGCGCTTGGAAGACGTGATCCGCGAAATCGAAGGTCAGCTTGCTGCGCTCAAGCGCCAGGCGCGCCAGGCTTCGCGCTATCGCAATCTTTCCGGCCACATTCGCAAGGCGGAGGCGCTGGCGCACTTTCTGCGCTGGGCTTTAGCGTCGGCACGCGCGGCGGAAGCCGAGCAGCATCTGGCCGAAGCCGCCGCTTCGGTTGCCGCCGCCACCGACGAGGCGGCACGCGCTTCTACGATCCAGAGCGACGCCGCCGCCAAGCTGCCGCCGCTTCGCAACGATGAAGCACAAAAATCCGCCGCCCATCACCGTCTGATCGTGGCGCGCGAACAGCTGGAGGCCGAGGAAGCCCGAGCCCGGGAAGCGGCGCAGCGTTTCCGCCAATTGATCGCCCAGGGTGAAGCCGACATCGCTCGCGAAAAAGAACTGGATCAGGATGCCCAAGCCGCACTGGGCAGGCTCTCAGGCGAGCGCGAGGAATTGGACCGCGCCGGCGCAAATGCTGCTTCCGACATCGCCACCGCAGAGGAACGCGCCCGCGAATTGAACGACAAGCTGGCGGAAGCCGAGCGGGAATTGGAAACTCTCACGCGTCAGCTCTCCGATTGGAACGCCAACAGAGCCAGCCACGAACGTGGCCGCGCCTTGGCGCAGGGTCTTGCTGAAACCAGCGAAGTTCAGCTTTTCGACGCCCGCGCCCGTCTTACACGGGCTATGGAACACGCCCACGCCGTGCCGGACGTAGCGCTGGCCGACAGCGTCACCGAGACTGCTCGCGCGGCATCTGAAGGCGCGCGCGACCAGGCGACGCTAGCTCGCGCCCTGCGCGAAGAAGCCGAGGCCGCCGAGCGAGCGGCGCGCGAACCACTGGAGGAAGCCGAACGCGAAGTCCATCGCCTTTCTGCCGAAGTGAAGGCTTTGGGCGATCTGCTCCACCCAGAGGGCGAAGGCCTGTTCCCGCCCCTGATCGACGCGGTAACGGTGCAATCCGGTTATGAAGCGGCACTGGCGGCTTGTCTTGGCGACGATCTTCAGGCGCCCATTGACGAAGCGAGCCCACATCACTGGCGTGACCTTGGCTCATTCGATGCGCCCTATTCGCTGCCGCACGGCGTTAGGCCGCTCGGCGATTTTGTCAGAGCGCCAAGTCCGTTGGCGCGCCGCCTTTCCATGACCGGCCTGGTCTTTCCCGATCAGGGGGCGATGCTGCAGAAAGAATTGAAGCCCGGCCAGCGTCTGGTAACGGCGCGGGGCGATCTGTGGCGTTGGGACGGCTATGCCGCGTCAGCCGAGGCGCCCTCGCCCGCTGCCGTGCGCCTTTCACAGCGCAATCGCTTAATCGAGTTGGAGCACGAAACGGCGGCTGCGAAAGATGCGCGCGCCGGAAAATTTTCTGCCTGGACGGCCGCCAAAGAAGCCGCTCGGGCTGCCCGGGACGCAGCACGCGAGGCCGAGGACACAGAACGCAAGACCGAGCAGAGCCTGATTGCGGCGCAAGATGAAAGCACGCGCGCCGCACGTGCCGCTGCCGAACGCGCCAGTCAGCTTGCCAATCTGGAAGCTGAAATCCGCCGCCTGGAGCAATCGCTGGCCGCGGCGCAGGAGTCGCACGAAACAGCCGTCAAGGCACTGGAGGAGCTGGGCGACGGCGCCACCCTCACCCAGAATGTGGCCGAAGCCCGCACATCTGCCGCCGATGTCCGCTCGGCTAGCGGAGAAGCCCGTGCGGCGCTCGAAACCCTCAAGCGCGAGGGCGAACTGCGGCGTCACCGCCTCGCAGCAATCGCCGAGGAAGCATCACGCTGGTCCGCGCGCCGCGGTGCCGCGGCGAACCAGATCGCTGAATTGAGCCGGCGCCACGAAGAGCTCACCGGTGAATTGGCCGCCGCCGAGCGCGTGCCGGAAGAAATGGCCGATCGGCGCAATGCGCTTCTCACGGCCATCGCGGAAGCGGAGACCGCGCGCCATCAGGCGACCGATGTTCGTGTTGCCGCCGAAGCAGTGCTGGCGGAAGCCGACAAGCACGCGAAGGCTGCCGATCAGGCTCTGTCCGCCGTGCGAGAGGAACGTGCGCGTGCCCAGGCATTGTCGGAAAGCGCGGTTGCCCGCATCGAAGAACTGCGCACCCGCATCCAGGACGAGCTTGAATGCACGCCCGATGAACTTTCGGCCCGCGCCGAGATCAAGGAGGGCGAAGAAATGCCCCCGCTGGAGCAAGCCGAGAAGAAAGTCGAGCGTCTGAAGCAGGAGCGCGAACAGTTGGGCGGCGTCAATCTGCGCGCAGAGGAAGAAGCCGCCGAACAGGAAGCGCGGATGAACGCATTGGTCGCCGACCGTGACGATTTGATGGGAGCCATCGACCGTCTGCGCCGCGGCATCCAGAGCCTCAACCGCGAAGGCCGTGAAAGGCTGCTGGAATCCTTTGAGAAGGTGAACAAAAACTTCCAGGACTTGTTCACCAAATTGTTCGAAGGCGGCGAAGCCCGGCTTACCTTCACCGAGTCCGAAGATCCGCTGGAAGCGGGATTGGAGATTTTCGCTCGCCCGCCGGGTAAGCGTCTGCAATCGCTGGCGCTGCTCTCCGGCGGCGAGCAGGCTTTGACCGCGATGGCGCTGATCTTCGCCGTGTTTCTGGTCAATCCCGCCCCTGTCTGCGTGCTGGACGAAGTGGACGCGCCTTTGGACGACGCCAATGTCGAGCGTTTCTGCAACATGCTGGACCAGATGACCGAGATGTCAGGCACCCGTTTCCTGGTCATCACCCACCATGCGCTCACCATGTCGCGCATGAACCGGCTGTTCGGCGTCACCATGGCGGAACGGGGCGTGAGCCAGCTAGTCTCCGTGAGCTTGGCAGAGGCAGAAAAGGTCGCCGCGGAATAGCGTTCTCGACACAGTCGCCTTCCGGCCGCACGCTCAAGCTCGCGGCGAACCGCTCCTCATCCCCATGCACGCGAAGCATGGTGCGAAGACGGGAAAGGTAAGAGAATGTCAAAACTGCGCGTGAACGCCTTCTCGATTTCCATCGATGGGTATGGCGCGGGTCCTGATCAGAGCCTGGACAATCCCTTGGGTGTGGGCGGCCAAGGGCTGTTCGAGTGGTTCTTTCCCACCCGCACCTTTCAAGGCCATATCGGCAAGGAGGGCGGCACAACCGGGCCCGACGACGATATCGCCGCGCGCAGTTTCGATAATCTGGGCGCCTGGATCATGGGCCGCAACATGTTCGGACCGGTGCGCGGGCCATGGCCGGATGAAAGCTGGAAGGGTTGGTGGGGCGGGAATCCGCCCTATCATGTGCCGGTGTTCGTGCTCACGCATCATGCGCGCAAACCGCTTGTGATGGCGGGCGGCACCACGTTCCATTTCGTAACGGACGGAATTCACGCCGCGCTGGGAGAGGCCCGTGCCGCCGCGAAAGGAAAAGACATCCGCGTGGGCGGCGGCGTCGCCACGATCCGGGAATATCTCAAGGCCGGGCTGATCGACTCGCTGCACCTCGCCATTTCCCCGATGCTGCTGGGTTCGGGCGAGGCGCTGTTCGCCGGTATCGACATGGCCAGGCTGGGCTATCGCTGCACCGAACACGCCGCCACCCCCACGGCGACGCATGTGGTCCTGGCCAAATAGAAGCGCTGGCTCTGGCCAGGGCGGCGCGCCTGGTCGAGGGGACAACAAGACACTTCCTGAAGTGATTCTTATGATGCGACACGGCCATTTCGCCGCGCCTGGGAAAAGTCCCTTTCATACCAGTTGCTTAGAGCCAATCTGTCTTTCTTGACACCCTATAGGCGCATCCCTATGGTCCGCGCGCTTCGCAACCCAGCGAAAGCCCGGTTTTCAGCCCTGTTTTCGGCATTTGGGAGACGATCGTGACGTCTCATGACCCCGACAGGCTCAAAGACTTGGGTGCGCGCCTGGACGAAGCCCAGCGAAGGAACGCGGCTAGGGCGAAAGGTCCACCGCCCACCCAGCTGGGCATCGCCGGACGCTTTGCGACCGAACTGGTCGCGGCGCTGGTCGTGGGCGGGGGACTGGGCTGGGGATTGGATTGGCTTCTGGGCCGGTTCGGTTTTCACACAAGACCGGTCTTCCTGATCGTGTTTTTCATTCTCGGCGCAGCGGCGGGCATCCGCAATGTGATGCGCGCAGCTACCGAGATTAACGCCAGAATGGCGTCGAAGGATTTGGAGAGATAAATCCCGTGGCGATGACGCTAACCCCGATGGAGCAGTTCGAGGTCAAGCCGCTTGTGGCCGAGCCTTTGTTCCACATCGGCGGCCATCCCATTTATTTCACCAACCAGTCGCTTCTGATGGTGATCGTGGTGATCGCGGCCTCGCTGTTTCTCACCCTCACGGTAAAGCCGGGCCGGCTGGTGCCCACGCGCGGCCAATCCATGGCGGAGGCGTCTTACGAATTCGTCGCCAACATGATCCATTCGGCGACGGGGGAAGACGGACTTAAATACTTCCCTTTTATCTTCTCCCTCTTCATCTTCGTGCTGTTCTGCAATTTCTTCGGCATGGTGCCGGGTAGTTTTACTGTCACCAGCCAGATCGCGGTGACGTTCGCGTTGGCCGCTTTGGTCATTCTTCTGGTGATAGTGGTGGGTTTCATGAAGCATGGGCTTCATTTCCTCACCCTCTTCGTGCCCAAAGCGCCCTGGTATCTCTTGATCCTGCTGGTGCCAATAGAGGTGATCTCGTTCCTCACCCGCCCCATCAGCCTTTCCGTCCGTCTGTTCGCCAACATGCTGGCGGGCCACACGATGCTGGCCGTGTTCGCCGGCTTCGTCGTGGCGCTGGGCTCGGCCGGCGGAGTATTCACCGGACTCGCCATCGCGCCGATGTTTCTGATTGTCGCCATCATGCTGCTCGAGCTCTTGGTCGCGTTCCTGCAGGCCTATGTTTTCGCAATCCTCACCTGCATCTATCTCAATGAAGCGCTTCACCTCCACGATCATCACTGAACCAACGAAGGGACTGACCTAAAATGGAACTTGCAGCTGCAAAGATGATTGGCGCGGGCATCGCCTGCATCGCGCTGGTCGGCGCCGGTATCGGCATCGGGAACGTGTTCGGCTCCTATCTCGCCGGCGCACTGCGCAATCCAGGTGCCGCGGCAACCCAGACTACCAACTTGCTTCTGGGCTTCGCGCTGTGCGAAGCGACCGGCCTGTTTGGCCTGGTGATCGCGCTGATCATCCTCTTCACGTAAGCGACGCATCAAAGAACACATGGCAGAACCGCTACACGCCAGCACCGAGACGCCCAAGCAGGCACCGGGTGGGTTTCCGCCTTTCAAGGTGGAGACCTTCCCCAGCCAGATTTTCTGGCTGGCGATCAGCTTTGCCGTCCTGTTCGTGGTGCTGTGGCGGATCGCGGGCCCTCGCATCAATGGCGTGATCAGTAGCAGGCGCAGCGCAATCAACGCCGACATCGCTGCCGCGGACAAGGCACGCGGTGATGCTGAAGCAGCCTCGGCGGCGTATCAAACGGCACTGGCCGGAGCCCGTGCTCGCGCTCAGAGCTTGGCCGAGGATAATCGTCAGAAGCTCAATGCCGAGATTGCCAAAGCCAAGACCGACGCCGAATCTGAGGCGGCCCGCGCCATGGCGGAGGCCGATGCCCGTATCGCTGCTACCCGCCTCGAGGCTGGCAAGCATTTGGTCAAGGCGGCAGAAGAAGCGGCCATCGCCATCGTGGCGCGGCTGACTGGTGAAATGATTTCGCCAGCCGATGCCGCCCGCGCTGTCAAGGAAGGCTGAACCATGGACATTCTGCGCGAGCCGGAATTCTGGGTAGGCGTCGGATTCATCCTGGTGATTGCCATTTTGGTGTGGAAGGGCGCGCCCGCCATGATCGGCAAGATGCTTGATAGCCGCGCCGCTGTGATCGCGGCGGAACTGGCTGAAGCCAGGCGCCTTCGCGAAGAAGCCACCCGTCTTCTGGCCGATTATCATGCTAAAGCCGCAGGCGCCGAGCGCGAAGCCGAAAGCATTTTAACAGAGGCTCGTGCGGACGCCGCGCGCTTCGCCGAATTATCCCGCGCTGATCTCACCGCGCAGATCGCGCGCCGCGCCCAGGCCGCGCAGGATAAGATCGCCCAAGCCGAAGCCGCTGCCATGCAAGAAATTCGCTCGCTGGCCGCCGACGCAGCGGTGACGGCGGCACAGAAGCTGATCCAGGCCCGCATGGATGAACAGCGCGCCGGTCATCTGGTCGCGGAATCGATCAAGGATCTGGACGCCAAGCTCAACTGAGATTGACGCGCGAAGGCATCAGCCTGTCACCCGCGCCAGGACAAAACCGTCATATCCCTTGCTGCCCACCGTCTGCACGGCCGTGGCTTCCAGTCGTGGATTTCTGGCTACCAGGGCGTTGAGTTTCCGTGCCCCCTGCACTGCCTCGTCCCGGCTTTTGGCGTCGGCCACCTTGCCCTTGCGCACCATATTGTCCGCCACGATCAGGCTGCCGGGCCGGGTGAGTCTCAGCGCCCATTTCAGGTATTTGGGATAGCCCGGCTTGTCGGCGTCGATAAAAACGAAATCGAAAGGCCGCGCATTTTCCTTCACAAGCGCCGCCATGCTCTGGATGCCCGCGCCTTGCCGCACTTGAACCTTGTCGGCAAAACCCGCCATCGTGATGTTTGCCGTCGCGACTTTGGCGTGCAGCGGCTCATATTCCAACGTGATCAATAAGCCGTCGGCGGGCAAGGCTCGCGCCATCCAGATGGTGCTGTAACCGCCCAAAGTGCCTATTTCCAGGATGCGCTTCGCACCGACGCTTTGCGCCAGCAGCATCAACAGGCGACCCTGCAAAGGGCTCACCTGAATGTCGGGCAAGCCTGCTTTCTTCGAAGCCGCCAGCACTTTTTTCATCATGGGATCGAGGGCGCCAAATGCCTTGGCGTAATAACCGTCGACCGCGTCCCAGGTCTTCGCCATGTTCAACCCTTTTCAGGATAGACCACCCTCAGATGCAATTCTTTAAGTTGCTTCTGCGACGCGGGACTGGGCGCGCGCATCAGAAGGTCCTGGCCCTGCTGGGTAAGAGGGAACATGGTGACTTCGCGGATATTCTCTTCACCCGCCAGCAGCATCACTACCCGCTCCAATCCCACCGCCAAGCCGCCATGCGGGGGCGCTCCATAGCGGAAGGCGTTGAGCATGCCGCCAAATCTGGCTTCCGTCTCTTCGCGCGGATAGCCGGCGATCTCGAAGGCCTTCAGCATCACTTCCGGATCGCGGTTGCGGATCGCACCAGATAGCATCTCGTAGCCGTTGCAGACGATGTCGTACTGGAAAACCTTCAGCGCGAGAATCTCGTCCTTATCCCCGGACTGGAAAGTCAGGAATTTATCCGGCTGGGCCTGCGGCATCGAGAACGGATTGTGCGAGAAGTCGATGCGTTTCTCGTCCTCGTTCCACTCATACATGGGGTAATCCACCACCCAGCAGAAGCGGAAGACATTCTTCTGGATCAGGTCCAACTCGCGCCCAATGCGCGTGCGGGCCAAACCTGCCAGCGTGGCAGCGCGCTCTTCCTTGTCGGCGGCGAAGAACAGCGCGTCACCTGCCCTCACGCTGGCGAGCTTAGCCATTTCGCCGATTGCCGCGGGGGGGATGAATTTGGCGATGGGTCCCTTGCCGACAAGCGCGCCGCCATCCTCCTCGAATACGATATAGCCCAGGCCCGGCGCGCCTTCGCTGCGGGCCCATTCATTAAGCTTGTCGAAGAAGCTGCGTGGCTGGGTGGCCGCGCCCGGCGCCGGAATGGCGCGCACGGTCTTGTTCTTGAAGGCTTTGAACTCGACATCGGCGCGGGCGAACACTTTGCTCACATCGGC
>Ga0126381_100006313_pt1 | contig 13088 bp, 12 predicted proteins | sample PanSoiMetPlot_28_FD_96465 | JGI IMG/M metagenome (GOLD analysis project Ga0126381, IMG submission 96465) | Tropical forest soil microbial communities from Panama - MetaG Plot_28 | ecosystem: Environmental > Terrestrial > Soil > Tropical forest > Bulk soil | place: Panama | collected 2016-02-17
AGAGCCAAAATTCTGGGGATCCAAAATGTCTTGAAATCCGAGAGGATCGCTTATAACGCATCCTCACGGAATTTCATTTTGGCAAATTTAGCGAAAAAGAGTTTTTCAACAGCCACGCCTGATTTCGTCAACTACGCTATATTTGCTTCCCGCAGCGGCGGGAACCTTCGATGTTGACGCGAAGAATATCTATTGCTCTGAGTACGAGCGTGGCTGCGCTCGTCGTTCTAGTTGGGACGTGGTTTACGCTCAACTATTTCCGGATTCGGTACTACCAACGAAGTGGAACGTTGACCCAGTCGGACTGGTCAATGAGCGAAATCACCTATGGCTTTGAGAGGGGGTTGTTCAACAGCCACGCGTGATTGCTTCAACTGAGCGATGTCAGTTTTGTGGGGGTAGGCGATGCTGGGCCGAAATTTCTGTCCATATTGCCATGATTCATCTCACATTTATGTTTCCAGAGTGAAGACGTTCTTGGATAGGGCGGCTATTTTCTTACTGCTCCGTCCCGTCCGATGTCACTGCTGTTTGGGTCGATTCTATCGCCCAGTATTCGTCAAGGTGCTACCCCGGCCTACAGTGAGGAGGAAGGCGCAAGAATTCCAAAGGGACATTTGCGACTCAGGGAGTAGCACTTGGCACCTCTGGGCGCGGTACACAAGTGCGACCCTTGGACCAGTATGGGATTTGCGGCCATTCACGAATCGTACCGATGCAAGCGGGATCATGGGAATCTCCGCGGTGCTGAGCATCTGGTTTTTCGCGCTCGCCATCGACCCTGCCTTGCATCCCGCTTTAGGATGCAACATATGCGTCCCGAACGCAGATTCGGCATATCGCGTGAATTTGCTCTCTTTTTCCAAAGAAACCGGAGATACAGAACACAGAGACCACGGCGGCAGTCGCGGTGGTTGCTCCTGTCACCTCGAGTACAAGCTGGCCAGGGATGCGTGGCGTCAGCGCAGCGTGCGCGGCGTCCAGGTACCGTGTGATGACGCGGTCCCGTATCCAGGACGATGGCGGGTTGCGACTCCTAACAAAGATTTCGACGAGTATTTGGGACCCGATATGGTTCAACTGTTTCCGGGCGATTTTTACCGTTGGGAGTGCCAGCAATGAAACTAAGCTTGAAGGTTCTTTGCAAACAGATGCCTTCGCAAAAGAATCGGGAACAATATGCAGCCTGTGGCGGACCGACCGCGTCAGGCGTGTGTACCTTGCCTCATTACAACAATCACCGCAATATTCGGCAGAGCCGAATCGCGCTTCATTTTTTGGTAGATTTTCGCTCGGCCCTGAATGCACCCGTTGTCAGTCGCGAGCACTAGAGAGTTTGTTGCTTCAGGCCTTTCTGCCTAAGCACACTGCGTAGACTGTTGACGACCACGAGTCCTTGGTCGAGCAGCAAAGCACGGCGCCGCCAGAAACATCACAAAACTAGGAAGGGTGATGACACCAAAATCAGGAGCACAAATCCACTCACAAGGCCAATGATTATCAAGAGGCACATGCGCGCAACTTGGAGGGCGTCCTCTCGAAGCTCTGTGCACCAAGGAAAAGGGTCATATCTTAGGCAACTTCCCCAAATTTGCATGGGAGGCCCGCAAGAGTGCAGATTTGAATCGAAACCAGGCTGGCTAACTGATGGATCACATGAGGTATGGGGCGGAGTGGGCGATGCAACATTGGCTGGTTGCCTGTATTCGGCTAACTGCTGATCGTACAGGCTACGCAAATCCGCATGGGATAGCACGGAATATGCCTCATTTATCTCCTTAGTTAGCTGCTCGGCTTGGTATCTGACATCTCTCGACAGGGTCGCGACGCTATCAGGGTGGATCTTCTTGACCAGGCTTCGGTACGCAGCCCTAATTTCTTGTTGAGTCGCGCTCTCCGAGACTCCAAGGACGGTGTAGTAAGTCTCATCAGCCACTGTATTACCCTGTCGGAAGAAGTCGGCTGGCACCGGCCAGCGCAGCGCCTAATTGTTGGGGTTGGACATGCATTGTCAAATCTGACCGAGTGGATATCTGCCTGAGAAATTCAATGTCAGCGTCATCCGTTCCGATGCAGATAATGACTACCCCGTGACTCTTGAGAATGCTGGCATACAAAAGGGCTGCCTCCTTGTCATTGGTGTAACCGTCAGTGAGGATCACAATAGCCGTAAGATCGACCATCTTCCCCGCTAACACCAATCCGTCTGTGAGGTTCGTATTACGACCCACCATCCCAACTTTTAGTCGCGACACTGCAATATCAAAATGTGCGGCATCTGTCGTGGGGTCCGATACCATAGCAGCTCGATCTCCAAAGATGGCAAGCGCGGTCGCGTATGACTTCAAAGTTGCGCTGTGCGCGAAACTTAACGCGCCGCTCTGAGCTTGCTCGATCTTCGTGCCTGCCATACTGCCTGAGGTATCGATCAATAGCAAAGCGGTAGGGCATCTCGCGAACGGCTCAGAACGGTCAGACGTTCGCACACGAAGCTGACCTTGGTTGTTGAGGGCCAGAAGTCGTCTCATAGCGATTGCGAATCTAAGCCAAATGCTGCCAAATGTCTAGCGAGGCGGAAGAACAGAAGGCTCGCTCTGATCATCTACGCTGTCCTAGCGAGTTGGATCACCCGGAACATCAGGTGAGCAGAACTCTCAAGTCTGAAAAGTTTGAATCTCACTGTCGCCAGTTTGGTTGTACTCACGCTTCTCGGATTTAACTCAGGATTACTACCACTCTCGATTGATCCATCATCTCTTGGCGTTCTGCAAGTAAACCGTTCCGGGCGCAGATCAAGCACCACCTATGAATGACCGAAGAAAGATCGACGAGGGAAAGAAGAGACGGGTTCTCCCGTTGCTGACTCATCTGAGACAGCGCTTGCCGGCCGGAAGCGTCGCCACAGCGCGATAACGATTCCGAGTGTAAGACCCGACGCCAATCCTCCAAAGGCGCAGTTGAGGCGATTCGGAAACGCGGGAGCATCGGGCAGATCAGCGGGCTGAAGGATTCGCATCTGTCCGCCTGCCTGCTGGTTTTCCATCTCCAAAGCCAGCCGGGCCATCCTGAGCTTTGCCAGCAGATCGGAGTAGCCGGTCTTCGCCTGCTCGTATTCAAGTGCCAATGTCTTCTGTTGCGCATCGTCCTCAGGGGTGTGCGGCCCTTTCTTTCTGTTCTGTTCAATCAGTTGCTGATCTTTATCCCGGAGAGTTTCGCGGGCTCCATCAGCCTCTCGTTGGAGGAAATCGACGGTGCCGTTGGCCATTTCGGCCCGGGACCGCAGATTTTCTTCCAGAAACAAGGAAGTGAGTTCACTACAGATCTGCTGGGTTTGGCTGGGATTTGTCGAGTAGTAATTGACATAGAAACCGGGCAGAGGAGTGGTAGACTTCTTCTGCTGGTCCGCCGCGGCGATAGAGATGTCCATGACGACGGGCTCGACCGACATATTCTCCCTGATCTGTTTGATGAATGTGGCCTGCTCTTCCTGTCTCACGCCGATTCGCTCCACCATGGGGCGTAGGCGACTCCCGGCTAAGACTTGCTGCTGTAGGAGGGCGACGCGCTGCGTGAAATCCGCACTAATGACGGGCGGCACTATGGTATCGGGTATTAGCTGCGCTTCGACCAACACCAGTGACTGCGACGTGTACTTTGGCGGGAATACATAGGAGACAATATATCCGGCCACCAATCCCACAAGGCTCGGGATTAGGATCAGTCTTTTCCATTTGCGAGGGCGGTTAGACGCGGGCTCGGGCGACGTACCGGACATTCGATTCCTCCACGCTCAGGGGCGGCCATTTTAGATATGGTTTTTGCGGCAAGTCAAATTAAAATGAAGTTTTTCAAACCGACCAAACCTCCTAGTAACTTCGCAATTGATCCACTCAAATCAGAACCGGTCAGAAACTAGACGAGCCCATGGGTTTTTCCTACCGCCGGAAATTCGTCAGCCGCCGGACCTATATTTTTCGAGCCAATCGGCTATTTAAGATGTAACCTTTTGCCTCTTCCCCGGGTAAACGTGTACGGAGAGGCCCATGGAACTGCTGGAACGGTTCGCCACAGGCGACCCGTCGGCCTTCGAAGAGCTGTTCCATGAGTTCCAGGGAGAGGTGTATCGCTGGATCGTGCGTATTGTTCGGGATCCCGTCATAGCGGAAGATTTGACGATCGAAACGTTTTGGCGAATTCACCGCGCACATTCTCACTTTGAGCCATCACGCAGCTTTGGACCTTGGGCGCGAAAAATTGCGACGAACGTTGCACTTAGCTATCTCAAAAGTCCAAGCGCGGTTAGGTTTCGTCCGCTTGAGGAGGCCGAAGCCGTAGTTTCGGCAGGCGGTGGCAATTGCTTGGCAGTCGATCCTGCTATCCAACTCGAAATTCGTGAAAGAACACTGCAAACGCTAGAAGAGCTCAGTCCAAATCTGCGCATTGTAGCGACACTGGCACTCATCGAGGACGTACCCCACGCCGAGATCGCTGCTGCCCTAGGAATCTCTGTTGCAGCAACAAAGGTGCGCTTGTTCCGAGCCGTCCGTTTTCTACGCAATCGGCTCGACTACCTAAGGGAGAACCAGTGAAACGCAGGCACGATTTTAATCTCCGAGAAGTGTTGAATGAGTCCGTGCCTCCGGTCTATTCGGGCCTGCGACATGACCTCTGGCATCGCATGCAAAACCGACTCGCAGGGGAGTCCTTGCCAGCACAATGGATGGTTCGAGAAGACGATCACATCGCGAAATGGCGGGTTGCGATCCTGGCGCTCGCACTGGCATTTATCTATCTCCCAATTATCCGCCGTCTCGCTGCCCAATGGGTGTCTGATCCAACCTGGGTGCACTGCTTGTTTATTCCGATATTCTCGCTATATGTGCTTTGGCGCAGACGCGAGCATCTGCGCACGATGCCGTTACAACCCTCATGGTGGGGGCTTGAAATTCTGATCCTGGGCTTCTTATTTCTTGCCATAGGAGTCTTGGGGGCGGACCTGTTTGTCTCTCGTATTTCTTTCATAATTGTGCTGTCAGGCACAGTCGTTTGGTTCTTGGGCTGGAACCATCTACGGGCCGCAGCCTTTCCAATCTCTTTCCTGCTGCTGATGATTCCAATACCGGCGTTGATCTTTCAGCGATTGATGGCGCCTCTGCTGCAGTTGGCATTTATTGGATCCGCAAATTTGCTGTCGTTTCTGGGGGTATCGGTATTGCGGGAAGGCAATAGCATCTTTCTCCCTTCAATGTACCTGTATATGGGGGAGGCATGCAGCGGGCTTATGTCAGTGTTGTCGCTGATGACGGTAGCCATCATCTACAGCTACCTCAGAGAATCCCGCGGCTGGATTCGCGTGGCGTTGGTACTCTCCTCTCTGCCCATCGCCGTACTGGCGGTTGTATTCCGAATAGTAGGCACGGGATTGATAGCGCAGTATGGCGGTCCGGAATACGCCGAAAGGTTCTTCCATACGTTTGGAAATGAGCTTAGCTTCGCTTTCTGTATAGGTCTGCTGCTACTCGTCCACTGGAGCCTAACTTGGATTGGCCGCCTCTGCTTCTCGAATGAAGAGAAGACGAACGCGCACGAAACCGCGAAGCTTAGTCAGGCCGAGGAAATCCCCGATCCATCTCTTAACAATCGGACCAGTCTTCGATTTGTGTCCGCGTTGGCTGTAATGCTCATAACTGGCTCGGTTTTAGCCTACCGAGCTCACTCGCCTGAAATCGTTCCCCCGCATCTTGCTTTTGCCAATTTTCCACTGCAGCTTGGAATCTGGAGTGGGCAGGAGATTTCGATTGAGGCCAATTACCGCGAGATTGGTGAGCCGGGAAGAGGTTTGCTGCGTTTTTACCGATCGAACTCGTCGGAACAGATCACATTGTTTATCGACTCGAGTGATGAGAGGCATTCGCCAGAACGTTGCCTGCCAGAGGTGGGATGGAAGCCGTTGCAACTTCGGCAAATTCCTTTAGAGGTGCCGGGTATAACGCCGTTTCTCGTTAACGAATACATAGTGGCCAAGGGGAATGATCGGCAATTGGTACTGTTTTGGTTTCAGGGCCGCAATCGAGCAATTGCCAGCGAACATCGAGATCGCCTGTATATAGTATTGGACCGGATTCTCAAGAACCGCACCGATGGTGCGCTTATCCGGCTGAGCACGCTGATTCTGCCGGGCGAAAGTACCGACCAAGCACTGCAAAGGATTTTGCCCTTTGCTAATCAGGTTGTGCCGCAGCTTCCGCATTACATTCCTGAGTAGTCACCTCGTCGACGGCGGTTCCGGGTTGTGCACCGCAGCGTGTAGATGATCGATCAATCGAGACAGTACCTGCTCCGGAGGGTAAACACCAAGAGGCGTGACTCTCTTGTGCGACCAAACTGGCCAGCATTGGCGGTCCTGGTTGCATTAGCGATATTTTGGGTTCCGTTCATCCCTTTCTTCGTAGGCCTTTTTTCTTGGTTACTCTCGTTCATCGAAACGGTGTTTGAGTTTATTGCCGGAGGATTATTGATTCTTATGCTGCTGATCCTGTTCGGCAGCGCTCTTGCTGGCATTGGAATGCTTTTGGGAGGTGCAATTCCTCGGACCTGGGAGTGAGTGGAATAGTCGCAGACATGGGAAGTCGGCTTCAATTGCCCATGCCCAGTGGTCATTCACTCTGGCCAAGGTCACATTATTTCGCTCAAAACTAATGCGAAAGGAAAACTTTGAAACTCACCTGCTGTGCGACTATTACCACATTTTCTTCGTGGCAGAGGGCTTCGCGCCATCGTGTCAATGTTCGAATTACGAACAGAAACAGATCAATCCGCAATTGGTTTGAGTTTGGAGCCATTGGAAACCTCCAAGCGCAATAAGATCTGCCAAGCAAGGAGTGAGCTTGACGCCTGCGGGGTACGGGGAGATACTCGTGCAGCCAAACTTGCTGGCAAATAGAGCGCTGACTTTCAAATCTCCCGGCTATAACTATGCAGCACCTCGTTCTGATCGAGGAGGATACTATGAACTGGCTTGCCAAGTTGGCGTGGATAATGTTGTGCGCAACAGTAGCGATTACTACTTCCGCCCAAACACTAACAACGTTGACGATTTTCCACCGGTGGAGCGGCGACAATCCCGAAGCCGCGCTGACGCAGGGGAGCGACGGTAATCTGTACGGCACTCTGGCTAGCGACGGACACTTCGGCGTTGGTGGGGCTGTCTTCAGAATTAGCCCTTCAGGCGAGCGAACCGTGCTCCACCACTTCTGCGCCGAACGCGCCTGCGCGGACGGAGCCAGGCCCTACGCGAGGTTGGTCGAGGGCAGCGATGGAAACTTCTACGGGACAACGCTCGAAGGCGGTACCGGTCCGTGCTATCAAGGAATCATCGATGGTTGCGGCATCGTCTTTCGAATCACTACACACGGCAAATTTACCAAGCTGCATAACATCTGCACCCTTCAAAATTGCGTCGGCGCTTACCCTGGCGCACTCGTTCAGGCTTCCAACGGGAAGTTCTTCGGCACAACATGCTGGGGCGGCGCGTCTAACAACGGAACGGTTTTCGTAATCACGGCGCAGGGAATGAAAAGGCTTCACAGCTTCAACGGTGTCGACGGGATGTGTCCTGCAGCTTTGGTACAGTCCGCTGACGGGAATTTTTATGGAACGACTGTGTCGGGTGGTGCCTACAGTTTAGGCACAGTATTCAAAATTACTCCTCAAGGAGGGCTCACAACGGTTTATAGTTTTTGCGCCATAGAGCTCTGCGCTGACGGTTCGTACCCTAACGGTGGGGTGACACTGGCGACCAATGGAAGCCTGTACGGAGTTACAAGTTCCGGGGGTCTCTCCGGCGAAGGTACAGTATTCGAAATCACTTCTCAAGGAAGTCTCAAAACCGTCTACAGCTTTTGCGTACTTGGGCCTGACTGCTCGGACGGTGCCGGTCCTCGAGGGCCTCTGATCCAAGCTTCCGACGGACACTTTTACGGGACAACAGCCAACGGCGGATCTAATGATAATGGAACAATCTTTAAAATTAGCCTCGCCGGTAGTTTAACGACGGTACACAGTTTCTGCTTGATCTGTGGGGAAGCAGCTTCGCCTCAGGCAGGTCTCATTCAAGCTAGGGATGGACGGATCTATGGGACAACCACCTCAGGCCCTGGCAGAGGTGCTGGGACGGTGTTTGCCCTGGGCGCGAGTTCTGGCGACTGGTGATGGTTTCGTCAATGAAATTGAACAGATTATAGAGCACAGTCTAGTGGTGTGCCGGGTTACGGACTGGGCTCGACATTCGCCTAAGGAATTTCTATCCATCGGCTGAGTCGCCTGCAGTCAGTGACAAATGCCTGTTAGTTTGGCAAATATAAGTTAGAATTCGCCAGTTTCTCCGAGGTAAACCATGTCCGTGTTCCTGAAACGGGTAACTGTCGTCCTATTTGTTTGCTTCATGCTTTCGGTTTGCAACGCGGGGAGCCATGATGTGTGGATAGAAGTAAGAACTCCCAACTTCATTATCGTCAGCAGCGTCGGTGAAAAAGAGGCGAATAAGGTAGCGCTGCAACTCGAGGAAATTCGGACAGTCTTTAAGAATTCGATACAAATTGCGAAAAACTACCCGACCCCAGTTCTGACCGTTCTTGTCGTAAAGGATGAAGCGTCGATGCGCGAACTGTTGCCCGAATATTGGGAAAAGGGTCGTGCACATCCTGCGGGTGTGTTTCTGGGCAGTTTAAACCAATTTTATGCTGCTCTTGAACTGGACGCTCATGGCACGAATCCATACGCAAATTTCTTCCACGAGTACTATCACCTTTTAACCACCCCATATTTTCCGGACCTTCCGCTTTGGCTTTCGGAGGGGCTGGCGGATTTTTACGGACACACAGGAATCGAAGAGAAGCGTGTGGTAATGGGGAAACCGGATCCTGACAGACTCTATGTGTTACGCACCCAGTCTCTTGTTCCATTGAAGCTTCTGATGAAGGTAGATCATTCGTCGCCGTACTACAACGAACAAGATAAGACTTCGATATTTTATGCGGAATCCTGGGCGCTGACACATTACTTGATGATCGGTGACCGCCAGGTGCACAAGCCTATGCTGACATCCTATTTGCAAGCACGTAGTCATGGAAAGTCAGATGACGAAGCTACGACTGAGGCCTTCGGTGACCTGACGAAACTTCAGTCTGACCTATCGAAGTACATTCACAACGTAAGCTTCTTCACTTCGGTTATGCCCCGTTCAGCTTCTGAGTACACTCAATTTGCTGTGCGCAAATTGTCAGAGGGCGAGGCTGACGCTTATCTAGGCGGCTTTGCGGTACTTCGCGGCCGCACCGAAGATGGGGAGTCGCTACTGGAAGAATCTGTCCGGCTCGAACCAAACCTTGCCTTGGCATATCAAAATTTGGCTATTCTTGAATTTGTCAAAAAAGATCGAGAAAAAACTTTGCAAAATCTTTCAAAGGCCATCACCATTGATCCCAAGAATGCCTGGACACATTATTTTCGTGCGTACGTAACTACAAATCATGGAACCTCGCATTCCCCGAATGCTCAAGTCGATCAGGATCTTCGACAATCGGCCGCTTTGAATCCCGATTTTGCACCACCTTACGGGTTGCTTGCGGCACGACTGGCAATCCTCGGCGGCAAGAAGGATTTTGATGAGGCTCTTGCGCTTGCTCAAAAGGCAGCTTCCCTGCAGCCTGGCAATTCCACCTCCCAGCTTGAGCTTGCAAGCGTACTCAGTAGGATGGGGCGGTACGACGATGCGAAAGCTGCAGCTTCACGCGCTAAGGTTCAAGCCAGTAATCCCCAAGAAAGAGCCCGAGCCGAGACTTTTTTGTCATACCTGGAGCATCCTCAAACTAGCCAAAGTGCTGTCGATTCTCCGGGCACAACTGAAATAAAGGACCTTAATGAAGCCCGTGCTGCCATGCGAGAAGAACGGTTTGCGGATGCAATCAGCATCCTGCAGAAAGTTGTCGAGTCCAGGCCGACTTCGAAAGACGGTTGGAACCTCCTTGGGCTCGCATGCCTTTCGAGTCATCGTACCGAAGATGCAATCATTGCCTTTAACAGGCAAATCGACCTTAGTCACGACAGTTCGAGTGCTTACAACAACCTGGGACGCGCTTACTGGGTAAACCGACAGTATGAAAATGCTGAGAGGGCATTTCGTAAGCAACTGGAGGTCGCTCCTGGCGACGATCGCGCGAACGGCTACTTGGGCACAATGTATTTGGAGCAGCACAAATACGACCAAGCCACGTCAGAACTCGAAAAGGCTACATTGTCGAAACCGAAGGATGCCATGCTCCAAGTCAACTTGGGTAAGGCCTATTTGAATCTCGGACAAGACGAGAAGGCGATGGCCAAGTTTGACTCAGCAGTCAAGCTTTCGGCGACGTCTCTAATCTGGAACAATATTGCCTATGAACTAGCCCTTAAAGGTACACATCTCGACTTGGCACTCCAATATGCTCAATTGGCGGTCAAGACCACATCCACGAGTTTGTATTCAGTTCGGCTCGACCAATTGAGCGCCTCGAACCTTGCGCTGGTATCTTCACTGGCTTCATATTGGGACACCTTAGGGTGGGTCTACTACGCGAAAGCGGACCTAGGCAAGGCAGAAAAATACGTCTCAGCTGCTTGGGCACTAGCCCAGTCAAGCGCCGTGGCGGACCACCTTGGCCAGCTTTATGAGAGACGCGGTGAGAAAGAAAAAGCACTTGCTGCCTATGCGCTAGCATTCGACAAATTTCGCCCTGCAGATCCCGAGACTCGGCAGAGGTTCGCCACGATTTTGGGCGGCGACGACAAAGTTACGAGCGAATGGACAAAACATCGTGAAGATCTGACAGCTCTCCGCACAATTCGCCTTCAGGCTTCGGGACCCTCAAGCGGAAGCGCAGACTTCTTTGTATTGTTAGCGCCGAGTGTGCGTGGCACACGGGTGGAAGCTGTTAAGTTCATTCGAGGCGACGAAAGAGTCAGGAGCATCCAAGACTCATTATCGGCAGCATCTTTTCCTATAGAGTTTCCGCAGGATACGCTGGTAAAAGTTATCGTCCGCGGTACGCTGTCATGTTTAACCTCGGGTGATTGTAAATTTGCAATGATGCTCCCTCAGGAAACGAGAACCACAGACTAAGGCTCAGAAGAACGGGTGAGGAAGCAATAGCGTGAATCTTCTCTTTGGATCAACGCGGCCTGATCCATCGCGCATCCGACGTTTGCGCAGCGACTGGTATCGTCTTGCTCGGCGTCCCTCCTTTCGTCATAGCCTAGCACTTCGTCTCCACGGTCTTTTCCAAGCGAATTCCTCTCCAAACGGAATCGCTCCGACGCTACTGCTGTTGCTGCTGATCGCCCTGCTTTACGCCTCGATTCTCGTCCGCCTTATCCTCCAATGGAACAGAGATCCCAACTTTCAGCACGGTATCTTTGTCCCCATCTTCGCTCTGTATATTCTTTGGCAAGACCGTAAGCGCCTGGCAGCAATTACGCCAGCCCCATCTTGGGCAGGCCTTCCGGTGGTGATGCTCGGCCTGCTCGCGCTGGTTGTGGGGGATTTGGGTGCGGAGATTTTCTTGCAGCGACTATCGCTCCTGATCCTGCTAGCCGGACTGATCATTCTGTTTCACGGATGGAAGTTTTTTCGTGTCGTCCTCTTTCCTTGGGCATTTCTGTTTCTTATGATCCCGATTCCCGTCCTGCTCATGAATCGGGTCACCTTTCCTCTTCAATTGCTGGCCGCGAGCTTGTCAACTGGAATGCTGGAACTGGTCACGGCCGTGCATCGGGAGGGAAACCGCATCATGCTTGCTTCTGGCGAACTCGATGTCGCGGAAGCATGCAGCGGAATCCGCTCACTTCTGACATTGGTCACGCTGGCCGTCGTCTATGGATATCTGGTGGAGACTCGGAAGTGGGTGCGAGTCGCGCTTGTGTGCCTGGCGGTGCCTATCGCAGTAGCGGCTAACTGTGCTCGCGTTCTTGTCGAAGGGATACTGGTGCAGGTCGGCTACATAGATGCCACAAAGGGAGTTCCCCATACCATAGCCGGCTTGGTGGTCTTCGCGGTGGCCTTGATAATGCTATTCGCTGTCCACCGCTTGATCTTGCTTATCTGGAAGAGCGGTCCGGTTGCACCACAGAGTCTCGTTCCCTCCACAGATCAGTCCCCCGCAAGAATACCCGAGAAGGCCGGACCTTTTCGCCTTGGCATTGTGGCTTTGCTTATGTTGGGGACAGCGATTGGTTTACAGGCCCATTCGAACCGGGAGAAGGTCAGGCATGTGAACTCACTGACCTCACAGATTAATGATTGGAAGGGAACTGACGTCCCCATTAGTCAAAAGGAACTGGACATCCTGGGGCCGGGAGAATACTTGCAGCGCGAATACATAAACGCCGGTGACGAGCAACGGTGGATCAATCTTTTCATCCCGTTTTTCCCGTCGCAACGGGCAGGCGATAAGATCCATTCGCCGGAGCACTGCCTCGTGGGTGCGGGGTGGATCCCTATCTCGCGGGAACGAATTCAACTTGCGCGTCCTGATGGACTTTCAATCCCGGTCAATCGCTATGTCATTTTGAAATCGGGAGAACGGCTACTTGTGCTCTACTGGTTTCAGGCGCATGGCCGCGTAGTAGCCAGCGAGTGGCTTGCCGAGTATTACCTGATCTCCGATTCCATTCACATGCATCGCAGCGACGGCGGAATGGTGAGGCTAATGACTCCGATGCTTGACGGCGAGTCCGCCGACGATGCCCAAGTGCGGATAATGAAGTTTGGGTCGCAGTTACTACCTTTGCTCGACACTTACCTTCCACGCTGACCTTGGCCTGCCCGATAGTTGTTGGGCTGAGAATCACGCGCGCCATGAATGTCAGAAGAGCTAGCCGTGAGAATCCGTCTGATCGAGAGTCAGCTCGTCTGTTCTAGAAACTGTTCTAACCGACCGCGGAAACTAAGGTTTTGTGCGGAAGGTGCGATTGATTCTAAAGACTTTGCCTTTTTTATCAACAGAGCAACGCGTTCGACTCGCACACGCTTCCGCCAAAGCAAAAGAACTTAA
>Ga0126381_100006314_pt1 | contig 13087 bp, 9 predicted proteins | sample PanSoiMetPlot_28_FD_96465 | JGI IMG/M metagenome (GOLD analysis project Ga0126381, IMG submission 96465) | Tropical forest soil microbial communities from Panama - MetaG Plot_28 | ecosystem: Environmental > Terrestrial > Soil > Tropical forest > Bulk soil | place: Panama | collected 2016-02-17
CAGGTAGGACTTAATGGTGGCGAAGAGCTCCGAAGAAGTAACGGTGGGGAGCTCGTCCCATGGAATTGCTCGCTCGATGGCGGCTCGCAATTCGTCGATCTGCCACCTTTCCTTGGCGCTCGTTGCAAAATAACCGGCGAAGTTGAGCTCCTTTGTGAGCTCGTCGAGGCGCTCTTTGCTGACTGGTACACCCCCGCGGTCGGTGCGTGCGGAGACGAGGAATTTCGTCAATGGCACCGCTTCGCTTCCCTGGCGCTGGTGTGCTGCGCGCAGCGCTCGCTCCCAGTGCACAACCCCGGCAAGCGGGTCGGTCTCGCTCCTCGCGTCAAAGACGACCATCGCTACCGCCACCTCGCTCAAATGCAACTGGTGAATCACGCGGTAGCCTGGCTGACCGGCGAGGTCCCACAACAGCGTTTCACGGGTCCGTCTGCGCTCGCCCGCCATCTCGTCTTCGGAGGTGCCAAGCGCCCACACCTGCCTTCCCGCCGTCGAGTCCGTGGCTTGAAACGGACGGCCGCTGAGAACCAGGCTGAGGCCGGTCTTGCCGACGCCGGTATCCCCGACGAGCACGACCTTCGCATTCACATAGTGAACAGTGCGCGAAGTCGGAGAGCGTTGCCGTTCGCCCAAAAGAACATCGAGGTCGAGTTCGTAAAGAGACAGGCGCGCGCCGGCAGCCGCCAGTCGGGGGAGCGACGGATGAAAGCACAGGCCCCGAAATCGGTAGCGTGCATGGCGCTGAATTACAGCGACGACATCCCAAGTCTCCGAGCTCCAGATTCGGATTGTGTCATCCCAGCCCATCGTCGCGAATAAGGGTCGGCTTTGATGAAAACTCAGGGCGACAACCGATCCTCGATGACCTTCCAGGATGCGGCGCAGCTTCGGATAAAGCTGCTTGCCGCTGGGCACATCCCAAAGTTTGACGGTATTGTCGAGACTGCCGATCGCCAATGTGCGGCCGGTCGGCTCAAAACCGACACTACAGACCGGGCTACGGTGTCTCTCGAATAAGCGGGGTAATGCGCCGTTTCTCGTGTCCCACAGGATTACGGTGCCGTCAGCGCTGGCTCTGGCGAGAATGCGCCCGGTAGGATTGAAGACCACACTAACGACCTCACCGCGTGGTCCGCGGAACGTGCGGAGCAGTTTGCCGTTAGCCGTGTCCCGAAGGCTTACAGTGCCGTCATCGGCACCGCTGGCCAGGATTTGGTCCGTCGGGTGAAAGGCGACACTGGCCACACTGCCGTGCTCCCCGGGCACGGTATGCAGTAATTCGCCGCTCGCTGTGTCCCAAATGCTGACCGCTCCGTTCGTGCTGCCGGTGGCGAGCATGCGCCCGGCGCGGTCAAAAGCTACGCTCGCAACTTGCGCGCGTTGCCACTCGAACGCGCCGCGCTGCCGCTCTAAGGTCTGCAACAACTTGCCGTCAGAGGTGTCCCAGATCGTGACCGTGCCGTCGAGGCCGCCGCTTGCGAGCTTTTGCAGCCCCGGGTCAAAGGCCACACATTTGACCGCCCGGTGGTCCCATTCGAGCGCCCGCAACACCCCGACCCCCGGCGGCACGCTAGCCGCCCGCGGCGTTCCGCTTCTCCCTGGCATTACCGTTCCGCTCGCGTTGCGTCGAGAGCATCGCCCGCGACCAGAGACTAATATCTTAACTTTAGCGCACGGGCGCTCCCGGCATCAACTGTGGCGCCTTATCCACCCTTATCGGCATAAATCGCGCCGCGCCCGTAACAGGTATGTTGCGGCGTGATCGGAACTCGTCCCCGTGCTTCACGGTATGGGATATAGGGCACGAGAGGCTGAAACACTACAAACGGGCTCAGGTCCGATAACTGGGATCGAGCTTGTCGGCGAGGCGCAAGAGAGCCGGCCATTCGCGCTGGCCCTGCAGCCGCGGCTCGTTGCCGGCGAACAGGGCGGCCTGGCGCTCGCATGTCTCCGGTGACGGCACGACCATCTTGGCTCCCGCTGCGACCGCCGCCATGATCTTCAACTGCGCTTCGGCCGAGCGTTCGAAATGGTAGGTCAGCGAGAAGGCCTCGGCGACATTGCGGCCGGTCGCCAAGAGGCCGTGATTGCGCAGCACGAGAACCGGATGCTGACCGATGCTTTGCTGCAGCCGCTCGCGCTCGTCGAGGTCGAGCGAAACGCCCTCGTAATCGTGATAGCCGAGCCGGTTGTAAAACCGCATTGCCCACTGGCTGAGCGGCAGCAGCCCTTCCTCCAATGCGCCGACGGCGATGTCGGCCTCGGTATGCGTGTGGATGACGCACTCGACATCCGAGCGGCCCATATAGATCGCGCTGTGGATCACGTACCCGGCCCGGTTGGCCTCGTGTTCGGAGGGTTCGACGAGATTGCCGTCGAGATCCATTTTTAAGAGGTTCGATGCCGTGATCTCGTGGAACATCAGCCCCATCGGGTTGATCAGGAAATGATTGGGCTCGCCCGGCACACGCGCGGAATTGTGTGTCAGGACCAGATCGTCCCAGCCGAAATGCGCGATCAGCCGGTAGCAGGCGGCGAGATCGACCCGCATGGTCCATTCCTCGGGAGTAATGTGCCGCGGTCTTGACGATAATGTCGCTTCGAGCGTGTCCATTTTTGATTCTCTCCCTCCGCTATCAATGTGCACGACGAATGCGGACACCGCGATCCGAGACTACGATAACGGCACCGCTGAGCTCTTCAAAGGAAGAGCGTTCAATCGCTTTAGCAGCAAGCTTAAGATACTCCTCCAGACCCTCTTCATCGGCTCGCAGCAAAAGCAGGCCGGCGTGTGAGCCCGGTGGATACAGGCGGATGTCGGCAATCCCTTATCCGCTGTTACGAGCCACCGGCCCTCCTTCTGAATACGCTGCCAAAGATCGTCGTCGGCCGACCCCGTCCAGCCTTGATCGCGCACTGTTACAGCATCGTACCCGTGCGTATTCAGCAACTCGGCGATTTCCCTTGGCAGATCCTCGTCTACCTTCAGCCGAGCGGTCATTACTCGCCTTCGCCATGCGGCGAGACGAGGTCGACCTCACCGACTACCTCGGCGGCAAATTTCAGTGCTGCCTGGATGTCCTCTACCGTCAACTGCGGCCAGGATTCTATGATCCGCTCAGGCGTAAATCCCTCAGCAATGCTTCCTACAATCGCGCTCACGGGCACCCTTGTTCCTTTGATACATGGCTTGCCGTGATGAATCGCGGGATCTATTGTGATCCTCTCTCGCCAGTTCATCTGCTTCACGTCCAGGAGTGTTCTATTTGTATCGATTATGCATGAAGCTGAGGTAGGGGTCAGTAGTCGTTACGTACTGACGCTCCCGTGGTCTGGATGCCCTGCGTAATACATCGATCAAAAGCTGAGACTGCCCATATTTCACTCGCTTCAAGAAAGTCCGATCGCGTTCCCATGCTTCATCGCGAAACCGCTTGAGTCGATCAAAATCAGACCTTACTGCGGGATGGCAGGCCAGTAACCCTTCTTATTTTGCGGCTGTCGCCCCGGCACCAAGATGAGGGCTGCCAGCGATCTAGGCTTCGACCATCGAGCGCGCTTTCTGAGCATCCCAGTTTTCTTTAACACTCCGCCGAGCGAGGTCGCGCAGCCACTCCTCTCGCTTTCTCTCGCCCGCTTGTCGGGTTTCTTCGAGAGGGGTCTTGCTGATGTGGACGGGATTCACGTAGCCGATTACGCGTCCGTCTTTATCGTAGATGTCCATGGTCAAACCGGGGTGAACATCGGCACTGGCGGGCCGCCGTCGCTCGGCTTGAAGACGAGCCGGACCTGCTGCCCGATGCGGATATTGTTGAGGTCGCAATCGACGATGTTGGTCATCATCGTCGGGCCTTCGCTTAACGTCACATAGGCGATCGCATACGGCACCGGCGCCCGGCGCATCACACTGTAGGTGTAGATCGTGCCGTTTCCCGAAGCCTGCTGCAGTTCGCTCCTGTCGCCGAAGCAGAACGGGCAGATCGCGCGCGGGTAATAATGGACTTTGCCGCAGGCATTGCATTTGCCGATCATCAGCTTGCCTTCTTCCGCCGCTTTCCAGAATGCGGCTGTCTCGGCATTTGGCTGCGGGGCTTGGATCTTGCGCTCCTGGCTCTGCATCTGCCTCACTCCCGTTCCATGATGACGGTCGCCGAGCCGTGCCGTGTACCGAGCGAGCCGCCCGTACCGTGCGCCAATGCCAGATCGCAATTCCTGACCTGCACCGCCGGATGCGCCTCGCCGCGCAACTGCCGCACCGCCTCGACGACCTTGGTGAGGCCACCGCGATTGGCGGGGTGGTTATTGCAGAGCCCGCCGCCATCGGTATTGAACGGCAATTTGCCATTGCCGGAAATCAGATTGCCATCGGAGACGAACCGGCCGCCCTGACCCTTCTCGCAGAAGCCGAGATCCTCGATCTGCATCAATACGGTGATCGTGAAGCTGTCATAGATCGAGGCGTATTTGATGTCGCCGGGTTTGACGCCGGCCTCGGCGAAGGCTGCCGGCGCCGACCACACTGCTCCCGAGTGGGTGAGGTCGAACTCTCCACCCATCTGGTGCTTGGGCGCTTCGCCGGCGCCGATAATTTTGACCAGCGGCCGTTGGAGACTTTTCGCGACCTTGGGGTTGGCGACGATGATCGCGCCGCCGCCGTCGCTGATCACGCAGCAATCGAGCCGGTGCAGCGGGTCGGCGATGATCGGCGAGTTCACGACGTCCTCGATCGTTACGACATTGCGCAGCATCGCATGCGGGTTGTGCTGCGCATGATGCGAGGCGGCGACCTTGATCCAGGCGAGCTGCTCGCTCGTCGTGCCGTACTGGTGCATGTGCCGCATCGCGCACATTGCGTACATGTTTGCGGTGGCTGGGCCGTAGGGGTTTTCGAATTGCGCGTCGGGCGTGTTCTGCGCGGTGCGCGCGGCGGTGCCGGTCGCCTGGCCCTCGCTGCGCGGCCGCCCCGCCAAGGTGATCAACGCGATATTGCATTTGCCGAGCGCAATCGCCTCGGCGGCATGCCCGACATGGATGATGTATGACGAGCCGCCGCTGTCCGTCGAATCCATATGGCGGAGTTTCAAGCCCATATAGTCGGCCATCGACAGGGGCCCGAGCCCCGGCGCGTCGCCGGCGCAGAAATAGCCGTCGATGTCGCTCTTGCTGAGACCGGCATCCTCGATCGCCCCCTTAGCCGACTCGGCGTGAAGCTGGGCGAGCGATTTGCCGTCGGCCTTGCGTGTCGGATGCTCATAAATCCCGACGATATAAGCCTTCCCTCTGATGCTCATCGCGGGCTAGTCCTCCCTTTCGCGGCGAAAGCAGTGGTCGAGGAATGGGATACCGTTGCACGCCTGCGGTCAATCCCGGATTGCCACCGGCATAGCAAGCGGGCGATTGGAAAGCTGGGTTTTGCGCAGCGCATCGTTCCGGCGGTCCTGGGTCACCGGTTTCCGGTTCTACCAATAACTGGCGAGCACGTGGAGCAAGCGGCAGAGCTGCCGCCCCATCACGCCGACCCCTCCGACCGCCTGCTCATCGCGCAGGCGTATCTCGAACGCAGGCTCCTCGCACACAGGACGCCAAAATCAGGCCCTATGGCGTAACACTGCTCGGCTTAGCGGCGCCTGAGAAACCATTACCTCGTGATCTCATTGATATCCGCGGCAGAATAGCCGAGCTCGCGGAGCACCGCGTAAGTATGCTCGCCGAGGCGGGGTGGGGGCAGGCGGAAGCTCTCGCCGGATGTGCTCGAAAACGTAACCGGAATAGCCATCGTCAGCATTTTCCCTTCCGAGGGGTGCTCGACGCGCCCGAAAAAGCAGGTCTCGGCGAGATAGGGGTCCGTGAGCAAGCCCTCAAGGTCGGTCACGACGCCGTTGGGGACATCAAACGCGTCGAGCCGTTCGCGCCACTCGGCGGTGGTGCGCCGGCGCATACGCTCGACGATGATCGCGTAGAGCTCGTCGATATTGTCGGTGCGGCGCTCGAGCGTGCAAAACCGCTCGTCATCAACCAGTTCGGGGCAGTCGAGCGCCTCGAAAAGATGGCGCGACTGCGCGTCGGTCGTGGCCAGAATGCAAATATGCCCGTCCTTAGTCGGAAACGGCCGGCGATGCGGTGTCAACATGCGCGGATAGCCGAGGCCCTTCTCGGGCTCGGCGAGGACGCCATGCCACAGATGGTCGACGAGGTTGAAGGCCACCATCGTCTCCAGCATCGGGACATGGACCTCTTGGCCTTCGCCGGTGCGCTCGCGATGAAACAGCGCCATGCCGATCGCTGAGGCGAGAACATAACCGCAGATCTTGTCGCATACCGCCATCGGCACATAGCGGGGCTCGCCGCCGGCTCCGCCGTTAAGCGCCGCCAGGCCGCTCTCTCCCTGGATCACATCGTCGAAGGAGGGACGGTCGCGATGCGCCCCATCCTTGCGGAAGCCGGTCGCGGCGGCATAGACGATGCGCGGGTTGCGGGCTGCGAGTGTTCTGTAGTCCACGCCGAGCCGCTCGGCCGCGCCCAGCCGCATGTTGTGAACGAATCGTCGGCCGTCTCGATCAGCCGCAACAGCGCCTCGCGCGGCGCCGGCCGCTTCAGATCGAGCGCGATGCTGCGCTTGTTGCGGTTGATATTGAGGAAGTAGGCGCCCATTTCGGGATGCCGCGAGGGCCCGAGCGGCCGGATCGGGTCTCCCTCGGGTGGCTCGACCTTGATCACATCCGCTCCCATGTCGCCGAGGATCTGCGTCGCCACAGGGCCCAATACCGCTGAAGTCAGATCGACGACGCGAACGCCTGCAAGCGGTCCGGACATGGCTGTGAGATCTCTATTTTGTAGGCGCTATGGGCAAGAAGCGCACAACCCCTTGCTCCTGTGCAAGCGTTCTGCTCAACCTTCTTCATCACACCCGCGAAAGCCGGCGCTCATCGGAGACATGGGGTCCCGGCCGAAGCTTGTCCTCGGGCCGGCCAAAGGCCAGACCCGTGGGCTGGGGAGACGGGAAAGAGCAGCATCACCTTCGAGAAGGAGGATCAATCGTGGGACCGCTCGCCGGCATCAAAGTCGTGGAATTCACCGGCATCGGGCCGGCGCCAATGTGCGCGATGCTGCTCGCTGATCTCGGTGCAACCGTGCTGCGGATCGACCGGCCGGAGCCGAGCGACCTCGGCCTCCAGCGCGAACTGCGCTACGATTTATTGTTGCGCGGCCGCCCGGCCATCGCGCTCGATTTGAAGAGCCCGGCAGGAAAGGCGCTGGCCTTGCGCCTTGTCGAGCGCGCCGATGCGCTGATCGAAGGGTTCCGGCCGGGGGTCATGGAGCGTCTCGGCCTCGGTCCCGAGGATTGCTTCGCACGCAATCCGCGCCTCGTCTATGGCCGGGTGACCGGTTGGGGACAGGAAGGGCCGCTTGCGCGCGCCGCCGGGCACGACATCAATTACATCTCGCTGGTCGGCGCATTGCACGCCTTCGGACGGCGTGGTCAGCCGCCGACACCGCCCTTGAACCTGCTCGGCGATTTCGCCGGCGGTGCGCTTTATCTGGCGTTCGGCCTCCTTTGCGGCATTCTCGAAGCGCGCCGTTCAGGCAAGGGCCAGGTCGTCGATGCTGCGATGGTGGACGGTGTCGCGTCGCTGATGACTGCGTTCCACGGCCTGCTCGCGGCCGGGCTCGCGACGCACGAGCGCGGCACAAACCACCTCGACACCGGCTCGCATTTCTACAATGTCTATGAATGCGCCGATGGAGGCTGGATCTCAGTCGCGGCGATAGAAGCCAAGTTCTACGCCGAACTGTTGCGCCATCTCGACATCGACCCGGCGACGATGCCGCCGCAAATGGACCGCGAACATTGGCCCGAGGCGCAATCTCATCTGGCGGCGCTGTTCAAGACCAGGACGCGCGATGAGTGGTGCGGGCTGCTCGACGGGACGGACGCCTGCTTCGCGCCGGTGCTGACAACCGACGAAGCGGCGCGGCATCCGCACAACGCCGCGCGCGGGACCTATGTCGAAATCGATGGCATCATCCAGCCCGCACCCGCACCGCGCTTCAGCCGCAGTGTTCCCGATCTGCCGATCCCGCCGCAACCGCCGGGCCGCGGCAACGAGGCCGAGGCGGCACTCGCGGCCTGGCTCGATCCGGCCGAGATCAAGGCCGCGCGTGTCGCCGGCGCACTCGGATGATCACAACCTCCGGAAGGACGGACGATGATCCAAACGCCGCATCCTGACGATCTTGCGCTTGTCCGCGACTGGTTTAGGCGCCTGGCGGAGCACGTGCGCACTGTAGATTTCGCGGGTGCCCGCCCGATCTTTGCCGAGGACATGATCGCCTTCGGCACCTTCGAGAATTTCATTACCGGGCGCGAGGCGGTCGACGCGGCGCAGTGGCGCAATGTCTGGCCCGTCACGACCGGCTTCCGCTGGCGAATGGACGATATTCGCGCGATCGTTTCGGCTGACCGATTGAGCGCGGTCGGCATGGGCGTCTTCGACTCGACCGGATACCACGAGGACGGCACGCCCTATGATCGGCCCGGCCGTGCAACCGTCGCATTTTCACGACGGAAAATCGGCGACGATTGGGTCGCCGATCACACTCACATGTCGCTGTTTCGCGACGTTCCGACCCGCTCCTTCGGGCGGAAGCCTGGCTAAACCCCTTCTCAGGCGGAAGCGGGCTCCATCCGGTAATCGCTGTCGCTGACATGTTCTGCCCAGGTCGTGCCTTGACCTTGCTCGCCGTTTTCCGACATCGCCAGATGACTGAACAAGCGGTCGGGAGCGGCGCCGTGCCAGTGCATCGTATCGGGCGGGATCATCACCGTGTCGCCAGGATAGATCGCCTGCGGGCGTGACCCCTTGCCGATGCAGATGCGGCCGACGCCGGTGAGGCAATACAGCGTCTGTCCCACCGGATGCGCGTGCCAAGCGGTACGCGCGCCTGGAGTGAACGACACGACCGTCGCCCGCATGCGCGAGGGCGCCTGGCCGACAAGAACCTCGTCCTGAAACACCTCGCCGGTGAAGTTTTCGGCCGCGCCCCTCCTCGTAGACCGTGCCGATGCCCGCACAACCGTCATCGCTCCCTCCGTTTTGCGTCGTGAATTCGAGCCCGAGAATAGGGCTGCGCCGCAACCCAAGACAATGTGTTGCAGCGTGGGTTACGCCAGGGCTTGGCGCAGCTGTCGGCCGACGACGACGAGCATCGCAAGGTCGGGGGTGGCCGCAGCGCGCAGCTCTCTAACCAGCGGCTCAGCGGTTCCAAGTGCTGCCGCATGGGCTGCAGACCAGGCGGCGGGAGGGTCGGCCTTCACAGCGTATTCGCTCTCTAGCACGCGCGCGGCGAGGTCGGCCTGCAGGCCAAACAAATCATCGATGATCGCCTCGATCGCCTGCTTTTGCCATTGCGTCTCGGCCGGCAGCCGGTGCGCAGCCGTACGCATGTCATCCAACGCGAACCGAGAGCCTACGCCGTAATAGATGCGTGCGGCCCGCTCGAGCGGCTGGCGTGAGCGTTCTGCGAGATCGGCGATATCAAGCGCGGCCGCCAGATACGGCGTGGCGGCGAGCCGTGTGGCAAGCGTCTCGGGCAGGCCCGCTTCGGTCAGGCGCAGACTCCGCGCCGCGACGATGCCGCGGTCGCGCGCCGATAGCAGCGTGAGTAACGACGCCGCGAGGCTGCCGACATTCGGCTTGAAACCAGCGATGTCAGGCCCGAGTTGAACGCGTTTGCGGTACAGTAGCCAAGCCGCCGAGCGTTCGATCAAATCGGCAATTTCGGCCAGCATCTCGATCTGCACTTGAGCGGCGATTTTGTTGTCGAGCGTCTCTATCTCGCTCCACAGCTCTCGCAGCCCAAACACCTCCCGCACGATGAGGTATGCCTGCGCGATTTCGGCTGCCGACCGGCCCGTGCGGGCCCTCATATCGGGGACAAAGGTGATCCGGGCGCGGTTTACAACGTCGTTGGCAATGACGGTTGCTATCATCTCCCGGCGCAGTGGATGAGTCGCAATTTGCGCATCGAGCCGGTCGCGCACCGCAGCCGGGAAATAGCCGCGGAGTTCTTCGGCGACCTCTGGCGCATCCGGCAGCGCGGAAGCGAGCAGCTCTTCGTCCAGCGCCATCTTCGCATAGGCGAGCAACACCGCGAGCTCCGGCCGGACGAGACCGCGGCCTTGCGCCGCCCGCGCCGCGAGCGTCTCGTCATCGGGGAGGAATTCGAGCGCGCGGTCGAGGCGGCCGGAGCGCTCCAGCTCACGCATCATACGCGCCTGCCGGTCGAGCAAGGCAACGCCGCGCACCTCCGCGAGCGACAACGCCTCGCCCTGAAGGTAGTTGTCGCGCAACACCAGAGAGGCGACATCTGCGGCCATCGAGGCCAACAGCGGCTCGCGCTCCTCGGCGGCAAGCACGCCGGAGGCAATAGCCTGATCGAGCAAGATCTTGATGTTGACTTCGTGATCCGAAGTATCGACACCAGCCGAATTGTCGATCGCGTCGGTGTCGATGCGGCCGCCGGCGAGCGAGAACGCGACGCGTGCGCGCTGCGTCACGGCAAGATTGGCGCCTTCGCCGACGACCTTGGCGCGGATCTCGTCGCCGTTGACCCGCAGCGCATCGTTGGCCCGGTCGCCGACCTCGGCATGGGTCTCGCCCGGGGCCTTCACATAGGTCCCGATACCGCCGAACCACAACAGATCGACCGGTGCGGTCAATAGCTTGCGGATCAGCTCGGCCGGGGTGAGGTGGTCCGCCTCGATGCCGAACGCGCGCTTCATTTCGGGGCTGATCGTGATCGACTTGGCGCTGCGCTCGAAAACCCCGCCACCTGGCGATATCGGCGCGCGGTCGTAATCGGCCCAGCTCGACGGCAGCAGCCGAAAGAGACGCAGCCGCTCGGCAAAGCTCCGCTCGGCATCCGGGTCGGGGTCGACAAAAACGTGGCGGTGGTCGAAAGCGGCGAGCAGTCTGATGTGCCGGGACATCAACATGCCATTGCCGAAGACGTCGCCGGACATGTCGCCTACTCCGACGACGGTCAGATCCGCGGCGTCGATGTTGCGCCCGAGCTCGCGGAAGTGCCGTTTGACGAGCTCCCACGCGCCGCGCGCGGTGATGCCCATCGCCTTGTGGTCGTATCCCGCGGAACCGCCCGAGGCAAAAGCGTCGCCGAGCCAGAACCCGTATTCTTCCGAGATCGCGTTGGCGAAATCGGAGAAGGTAGCGGTGCCTTTATCGGCTGCGACGACGAGATAGGGATCATCGCCATCGTGCCGGACGACCTGTGGTGGCCGCACTATGCGGCGCCCCGCCCCTTCCGGTACAATATTATCGGTGAGATCGAGCAACCCGCGGATCAGCGTCTTGTAGCACTCGACCGCTTCGGCGCCCAACCCGTCACGTGCCTCGGGCGGCTGCTTGACGACAAAGCCGCCCTTCGATCCGACCGGGACGATGACCACGTTCTTTACTGTCTGGGCCTTCATCAATCCGAGAATTTCGGTGCGGAAATCCTCCTTGCGGTCGGACCAGCGAATGCCGCCTCGTGCGACCCTGCCGGCGCGCATATGCAGCCCCTCGACGCGCGGGCTGTAGACGTAAATCTCGAAGAGCGGCCGCGGCGCAGGTAATAGAGCAAGCTCCCGGCTTGCGAGCTTGACCGCCAGATAGGGCTTCGCTTCTCCCGAAGGCAGCTTCTGATAGTAGTTCGTACGCACCGTCTTGATGATCAGCGTCAGGTAAGTGCGCAGGATGCGGTCCTCGTCGAGGCTGCTGACCGCATCGAGGGCATGGTCGGTCGCCTGGATCTCGGAGATCGCGGCGAGGGAGGAGCCGGTGCGGGCCGGATCGAAGCGGGTCTCGAACAGCTGGACGAGATGGCGGGCGATGCCGGGATGGCTGCTCAGCGCATCTTCCATATAAGTCTGACTGAATGTGGTTCCCGCTTGCCGCAACAGTTTCGCGTAGCATCGCAGGATAGTGACCTGACGCGCCGACAAGCCCGCTGCGAGCACCAATCGGTTGAACCCGTCATTTTCGACCCGGCCGGTCCACACCGCGACGAGCGCCTCCTCGAACCGTGCTCTGATCGCAGCAGAGACCGTCGTCAGCAGGACAATGCCGGACAGCTGGAATTCGTGGATCCATACCGGGGGGCCGTCACAGCACTCGATGCGGAAAGGTTCTTCGGCAACAACCCGCAATCCGAAATTTTCGAGGATCGGCAGCACGTCGGAGAGAGCGACCGGCTCCCCGGCTCGATAAAGCCGCAATCCGGGCAGCCCGCCATCGGCGGTCGGATGCAGCGACACTTCGAGTGCCGACCCTGCCAATACCGTCGCGATCCGGCGCAGATCGGCCACCGCCTGGGTGATCTCCGTCCGGGCCTCATAAGCGATCGGGAAGGATTGGATGCGGCTCAGCTCGAGACGTGCTTCCTCATCACCAAGGACTGTTGCGGCAGTCTCCTGGAGTCGGTCCGACCAGCTGCGCCCGGCTTCCGCGAGCTGCTGCTCCAAGGCCGCGATATCGGCTGCCGGGACCGCGCCGCGTGTTGTGCGAATGATGAAATGGATCCGCGCCAGCGCAGATTCGTCGAGGTGGGTGTTGAACGTCGATACGCTGCCGGCGAACGTTTTTTCCAAAATTTCCGCGAAGCGGCTGCGTAATTGGCTGTCGTAACGTTCGCGCGGCACATAGACGAAGCACGAGATAAAACGCTCCAGCGGGTCACGGCGAACGAATACGGCGATCCGCTGGCGCTCCTGCAGATTGAGGATGCCGGTGACCGTCTCAAAGAGCCGGTTTTCGTCGGTTTGGAATAATTCGTCGCGCGGAAAAGTGTCCAGGATGTGCAGCAGCGCCTTGCCGTCATGGCTTTTTGGCGACAGTCCCGAGCGCTCGATGATGTGCCTCACCTTGAGCCGCAACAGGGGGATCGAGCGGGGATCACGGCTGTAGGCGAGCGAGGTGAACAGGCCGAGCAGCAAGCGGACGCCGACGACCTCGCCGTTTGAGCCGAAGCGTCGCACCCCGATCGCGTCCATGTGAGCGGTCCGGTGCACAGTCGAGCGGCGGTTCGA
>Ga0126381_100006315_pt1 | contig 13087 bp, 10 predicted proteins | sample PanSoiMetPlot_28_FD_96465 | JGI IMG/M metagenome (GOLD analysis project Ga0126381, IMG submission 96465) | Tropical forest soil microbial communities from Panama - MetaG Plot_28 | ecosystem: Environmental > Terrestrial > Soil > Tropical forest > Bulk soil | place: Panama | collected 2016-02-17
CCTTTGCCAAGGTTAGCGTGATAATCGGGAGGCAGTTTCCCTTTGGCGTGCAACCGGATCTTGTCCAGCATTCTACCGAAATAGAAAAGACCACCCAGTTTTTCCAATGGGCTGCGAAGGGCGACGGTCGCCATTAAATTGACTTTGGGCGGTTTCTCAATCGGTTCAATCAGGAAGACGCCGGAGTCAACGATCGCCGACTACGGCAGGGGGCGGTTTTATCGTTTTTCGTGCCATTTTTCCCATTTAGATGGCTGCCGTTTACCAAGCGTCCTTTGTCCGCATCGATAAATTGAAACATTGTCTTGATCTCCAATCTGGAAAGCATGGCTTCTTTCTGTTTCTCCGCTTCCAGTGTTTCTGAGAGTTCGTCGTTCCAGCCTCTTTTGCGCATGAATTCGTTCCACATATAAATTTCATTCTCCGACGGTCGATGCCCCATCCCGAAACACGATTGCAAATCGCCTCATGGTTTCACAGTTCGTAGCAAGACTATTTTTTAGCCTCCAATTAGCTAAGCATTACCGAAAACATTTAGAATTTTTCGATTCATTGATTAAATGTCCTTGATCGCTCGGTCGTGAACTGACTCAAAATGACTCGGATCGTTGGAATCGAAACCGAATACGGCTGTCTGCTGAGTGAACAGGAGCCGCATGTGAATTCCGAGATTTGGCCGGTGAAAGTCAAAAATTATCTCTTCCGGACGATAAAAGCCGGCACGATCGATCTGCACTACCGGGACTACGAAGAACCTCCAGGCAACGGCGGTTTTCTTCTCAATGGCGGTCGCCTCTATCTTGACATGGGACATATCGAGTATGCGTCGCCAGAGTGTCTGAATTTGCACGATATCGTTACGTATGAATTAGCCGGAGACGAGCTGCTTCAATCGTCACTCGTTGCGTTAGGCGCCGCGGATCGCGTGTCGTTTATTAAGAACAATGTCGATCATTACACAGGGGCGACTTTCGGGTGTCACGAGAATTATTTGATGAAGCGGGAGGCGCAGTTTACACCGCCGGTTCTAGGAACACTGCTTACTTTTTTAGCGACGCGGCAAATCTTCACGGGTGCTGGCCGCGTAGGTCAGTCGAACCCGCTCGCATTCGATTTTGAGCCGCCCCAAGCCGAGACACAGATCAATTTTCAGCTTAGCCAGCGTGCCGATCACATCGTGAACGACATCTATCAGTGGGTGCAGTTTAATCGCGCGATCATCAACGCCCGTGATGAACCGCTGGCCGATTACCGAAAATATCGGCGGCTCCACTTGCTTATTGGCGATTCGAATATGAGTCCGTTTGCGACCGCGTTGAAGATTGGCACGACTGCGTGCATTTTATCTTTACTGGAGGATGGCCGTTTGCCCAGAAATCTCGTTCTGGCCGATGCCGTGCAGAGCACGCGCGACATCTCACGGGATCCCACACAGCAGTGGATTGTCCATCTTGAGAACGGCGAGACTATTGGCGCACTTGATGTGCAATGGGAATTCCATGAACTGGCACAAAACTATTTAGGGAATAGCAGCGCGGAAACTAACTGGTTGCTGGAAACCTGGGGCTTCGTCCTTGAGGCGCTCGAACGAAATCCTGAATCGTTGATTGGCGGAGTTGATTGGATTACGAAAAAATGGCTGCTCGAAACATTTATTGAATCCGAAGGATTATCCTGGAACCATCCTTGGCTGCGAAGCATCGATCTCGAATATCACAACATCGATCCCACTCGCGGGCTGTTCTTTGCTGTCAAACCTGGTAAGCGAATCGCGGATTGGAACAACTGGGTTCGCCGCCCAAATGCAATGCAGGCTCCGCCGACCAATACGCGCGCTTCGGGTCGGGCGCGGGCGATAGCTTTTTTTCAAAGCTGCGATTTTCCTTACGTGATTAACTGGGATTCGATTGCTTGCGACAGCCGGGATTTTCTCGTCATGGGAGATCCTTTCCATACGTACGACGAAGAAGTGGAGCGTTTTCTAGCGAAGCCTCGGCCGGTCTCACAGAGCGAGACGTAACTATAAAAGGGCCTGCAAACTTGCGGCTCAGGTAGAAGAGAAGATAACGAAAGTTAGCCGTCTTTTTGCGGCGGCGCGCAACGCAATTATTGTATGTAGATACAATGCGAATCGCACAGGTTGCGCCACTTTATGAGAGCATTCCGCCGAAATATTACGGCGGTACAGAGCGGGTGGTATCGTATCTCACCGAGGAGTTGGTCCGTGAAGGCCACGACGTTACGCTTTTCGCCAGCGGTGATTCGGTAACTTCTGCGCGGCTCGTGGCTGTATCGCCTCGCTCCCTCCGTTTAGATAAACGGTCCCTCGATCAACTGGCCCATCACATTCTCCTTTTAGAGAATGTCTTTCGGCATGCCGAAGAGTTCGACGTGATTCATTTTCACGTGGATTACCTACATTTCCCGCTCTCGCGTCGTCATTCGATCCCGCACGTTACGACAATGCATGGACGCCTTGATATTCCCGATTTGATGCCTCTCTACGAAGAGTTTCAGGATATCCCTATCATCTCGATCTCGAATGCCCAGCGCGAGCCGTTACCGTGGGTGAACTGGCAGGCAACGGTCTATCACGGATTACCAAAGCACCTGTACCACTTCCGGGCGCAACCTGGGAAATATTTCGCTTTTCTTGGTCGGATATCTCCTGAAAAACGGGTCGACCGGGCGATCGAAATCGCAAAGAAGACGGGAATTCCCTTGCGGATCGGCGCCAAGATTGACCGTGTGGATCAAGATTACTTTGCAACAGTTGTGGACCCGCTGCTTCAGGATCCGCTTGTGGAATGCGTTGGCGAGATCGGTGAAAGGGAGAAGGACGAATTTTTGGGCAATGCCTATGCCCTGCTGTTTCCGATTGATTGGCCAGAGCCTTTCGGGCTGGTCATGATAGAGGCGATGGCCTGTGGCACTCCAATAATCGCCTACCGTCAGGGAGCGGTTCCTGAATTGATGGAAGAAGGTCGCACCGGCTTCATCGTGTCGGAGTTGGAAGACGCGATTGCAGCAGTACGGCGAATTCCGGAGCTCAGCCGCAAACGTTGCCGGGAGGTATTCGAACAGCGGTTCACCGCTAATCGAATGGCAAAAGACTATGTGCGGATATACAGGCGTTTGATAGAGCACAAGAAACAGCAGGCAGCATAGCGAAATGGCGGAGGAACTCATACGTGTTCGCAACCGTTTCTATATTTTGTCTACGTCGGGCCGTGTGGATGATCGGACGCGTGTGCTTAAGTCCGGCGACACATTCGCCGTTTTTGATCGATTTGGCGACATCGAGACGCTCGGTCCTCCCGAGCTTGGGATTTATCACCGGGACACCCGGTTTCTATCGCGCCTCGCGCTGCGGCTTGAAGGTCAACGTCCGCTGTTGCTGAGTTCAACAATCAAGGAAGATAACGCCCCTTTGGCTGTCGATCTCACAAACACTGATTTACACCATGCAGGTGAGGTGGTGACCCCACGTGGGACGATCCACATCTTCCGATCGAAGGTTTTGTGGGAGGCAACGTGCTACGAGCGCTTACGGATTCACAATTACGGGCGCTCCGCCGTAGATCTCTCGTTCACTGTGGAATTTGATGCAGACTACGCCGATCTCTTTGAGGTGCGTGGTGTCCAACGTGAGCGCCGTGGCCGCCGCTGCCCTCTTCAGGTAGCGGACAACGCGCTTGAGTTCTCCTACGAGGGACTGGATAAACAGCTTCGCCGGACATGGGTCGTATTTAATCCTGTGCCCGCTAACTTGAATGGGTCACGGGTGAACTATCGCATCAGGCTCGAGCGGGGAGCATATAGCACATACAGTTTCGCGATCCGCTGTGAGCCTGAAGCTCAGCGCCTCGGGGCGGCACAACCCAAGAAGCCTGGGCCAGTGCTGATCTATGATGAGGCGGCGGCCAAGACAGCAGCAGCTCTCCGCTCTATCAAGGCCGATGAACCTGAGCTTTTCACCTTGAACGAGCAGTTCAACGACTGGCTGAACAGGTCAATCGCCGACCTTCACATGATGCGAACAGAGACAATTTATGGTCCTTATCCTTACGCTGGCGTTCCGTGGTTTAGCACTGTATTCGGACGGGATGGGATCATCACAGCGCTCGAATGCCTATGGTTTAGGCCTGAGATAGCGCGTGGCGTGTTGTCCTATCTAGCTGCTACGCAATCGAATGAAAAAAATCCGGAGCAGGATGCTGAGCCAGGCAAGATTCTTCATGAAACGCGCGGCGGCGAAATGGCGGCCCTGCGTGAGGTCCCATTCGGACGCTATTATGGTTCGATTGATGCAACGCCACTGTTTGTGATACTTGCAGGGGCGTATTACGAGCGAACCGGCGACAAGGAGTTCGTTCAATCGATCTGGCCGCATATAGAGCGAGCGCTGGCCTGGATTGATCAATTTGGAGATGTGGATGGCGATGGGTTCGTAAAGTACGCGCGGCAGTCTCGACGCGGTCTCCTCAACCAAGGTTGGAAGGATTCTCACGACGCAGTCTTCCACAGGGACGGTGCGCTTGCCGAGGGACCAGTCGCGCTATGTGAGGTGCAAGCTTATACATACGCTGCAAAGCGTTCAGCCGCCGTGTTAGCTCGATGCCTTGGAGACGGAGCTTTCGCAAAACGACTGGCAAGCGAGGCCGAGACCTTGCGTCGCAAGTTTGAGGACACGTTCTGGTGCGAGGAGTTATCGACCTATGCATTGGCCCTTGATGGCAAAAGGCAGCTCTGTTGCGTCCGGACTTCAAACGCGGGTCATTGTTTGTTCGCCGGGATTGTAAATGGAGACCGAGCGCACCGCGTGGCCACGACGCTCACCAGCGGAGCATCGTTCTCAGGTTGGGGAGTGCGCACTGTGGCAGAAGGCGAAGCGCGCTACAACCCTATGTCCTATCACAACGGATCGATCTGGCCGCATGATAACGCGCTTGTTGCTGCTGGATTCGCCAGGTACGGATTTAAGAATGAGGCCGCAAAAATCCTCACCGGCCTGTTCGACGCCAGCCTTTTCTTTGACCTACATCGGCTTCCTGAGCTTTTCTGCGGTTTTCCACGCCGCCCTGGTGAAAGCCCCACGCTATACCCTACTTCGTGTTCTCCACAAACATGGGCGTCGTGCGCCGTGTTTCTAGTGCTTCAGGCGTGCCTCGGCCTCGAAATAAATGGCTCGGAAGGGAAGATTGTTTTTACTGATCCCTATCTGCCACAGTTTTTGTCCGGCGTAGAAATTAGGGGATTGCGCGTCGGCCTGGCGAGCGTTGACCTCTCTCTGAGCCGGCACGAGTGGGATGTGGGAGTCAATGTCCTTCGGCGAGAGGGGCCTGTGAATGTGGTGGTAGTGAAATAGACTCTGAGATCGTGAACGAGATTGACCAGCACTGTCAATCGAGGCGATGGAGAGCTGAGATACCGTAGTTTTCCTGGAGATCTGGTCCTTCGGCCGCAACTTGTGCAGCATCGAGTTCGATCTGCTTCGGATCTTCTGCCGTTTCGATCTTTATGAAGCCATTAAGCGGGTGTTTTACTGCTTCGGCCAAATCGTCTAAGGACTTAATCTCTTTGCCGTTCACTTTTGTGACCGTGAGATAGGAGAGCTCATCGTACCCGATTGTGCTGTTGGCCGGAAGGACCTGACTCAGAATGACAATACGGCGATTCCCCTCAGGAAAGAGTTCTGACTGGAAATGATCGAGGTAAACCAAACGCTGTGGTGCTTCTCTTTGCCAGGCTGGGCCCCATTCTTTGAGATATTGTTTGGAAAGCTCCTGAAAGATGAGGCCACCAAGAACGTAATAACGAGGAGCTTGATCGAAATTATACGGCGGGCTGACATAATCTTTAGGGTCGCGATGTTCAAGCCTCACGTCTAGCTTCATCGGTCTGCCGTTACGCTGAATCCGAAAAGGCACAACGTCGCCAGAGTAGGCGTGAGCGGTAAGCAGATTTGTAAACTCGATCTTGCCGTAGAGCGGATCTACATAGTTACCATTTTGATCGATTTCGTTGTTTGCAACTGCTGTAACCACGTCGCCCACTTGCAGTCCGGCTTTCATTGCTGGTGTATTCGGTTCCACATTCGTAACATAAACGCCACCGGGGTTACCTGTTTGGGCAGACAATCCGCGCAGTTCCGGATCGCGTGTTGGAAAAAATGAGAAACCAGCGGATGGAAACCCCTGGTAGCTCTGGCCGTCCGCTTCCTTTAAGAAATGCGTGATAATCGGTGCGGGAATGGCATCGAGTAATTGAGAGCGCGAATCGTAGCGAAGCAGCAAGCCGGCGAGCTTGTTCTTCTTAACGAGCGGTACCGTATAACTGTTCTCTCGATACTGCATCGGGAGGCTGATGCGGTAGGTGAGGAATTGGCCGACGTCGATCGGGTACGGTGTCATTTGTATCGTTGTGACTAAACCCTCTGTAGCAAGCAAGGCGCCGGTCGGCTCAAGTTGCCACGCGGCGAGCCGGTCGCCGACCACCGTATCAGACGTGATTTCGAGCGGAGTGATCCCGTTAAGGAACGTTTTTTCTGCTGGTTCTAGCAAAGCCAAGTTAGCCTCATAATCGATTACCTGAACCTTGGCGGCTGTTTTCTCTCCGGACTCGGCCCGCTCAAGTTCGACGTAATTTTGGTTTGCAACCAAGTCGGCGGTCACAAGGACGCGGCCCTTCGGCAAAACAGCGCCGAGAGCGCGTTTCGAGAATGGGGCTTTCTTTTGCCATGGCCGAAAATAATCGTAGGACTGTCCAGTAACATTCACGCGGACGAGTGCCAACTGTTTTTGCGTATTCAGCCGGGCCGGAACCGTGGGCTCTTTTTTGGCCAGTGCTCCGGTAGCTGTGGCGAGCAGCAGCCAGAGCGTAATGAACGAATGTTTTTGCATCAGATGTTCTTTGTCAACTGCGGTGCCTTTACGCCGGGTTTCTCCTCGAGATTTTGGTCTTTCAAGACGTTGTAACGGGTGTCGATCCGCTCCCGTGCGGCCTCGACTTTCTGGCGATCAAGCACCAAAGGAGGTCCGTCACCAATCATCCGAATTACAAAATGATCCGCTTTTTCGGAAAACGCGTTCGCCAGATCATCGAGCGTTCGAACTTTCTTCCCGTTTATTTCATCCACAATCCCGCCACGGTACGGCGCGAGGTAAGTGTTAATTGGATCGGGTAAAATGTTAGTTAGAACGATAACGTCCGGATGCTGCAGGTAAATTTGCTCGAGGACGAAGTATTCGAAAAAATGGCGCAGGCGCAGATCAGTTGACCGGTAGGCTTCCATCAGGTCCAGGTTCAACGGTTGGAACAGCAGGCCGCCGTAAAGCACATAACGGGGATTCACATCGTAGCTGTGCCCCTGAATCAGATAAGGCCAGGGGGTGAACAAGTGTTTAATTGTGACGGTCAGCGGCTGCTTGTTTCGCCAGATGTCGAACTTGACTGAATCGCCCTTGAATTTGCGTTCGACTACTTCCTCAAATTGCGCCTGCTCTCCCTCGAGTTCCACATTCGAATCGCTCGCGATGGGATGACCGTCGATGGCCAGAAGCACGTCCCCAGGCTGAAGAACACCGGCCGAAGGCCCGGCGGTCACTATCGTGCTAACGAGCACGCCGCGGCCGTCGTCTTTCAGTCCGAGAAATTTTCTTTGCGCCGGGTTTTGCAGCTTTGCATAAGTGATCCCAAGGTCGGGGTACTTGTTATAGTGCCCGCTGCTGATGTCTTTCAAAAATCGATTGATCACCGGGGTGGGAATCATGTAGGCAACGCCTTGAGCTACGTCGCCGCTATATCCCTGAAACGCCACGCCGACCACCTTTCCATCCTGCATCACTGGCCCGCCGCTATTGCCTGGATTGATCTGCGCACTGATTTGAATCGCAAGATGTTGATCGATTGACGAATGGGTATAGAGCTGAAAATCGATTCGCGACACTATTCCCGTGGTGACCGACATTCGCTCGCCGCCAATTGGATAACCATAAGCCGACACGGTTGATTCCAGCTCCGGAATTCCGCCGAATTTTAATGGCGCCATGTTCTTGAAAAAATCTGGAGCCGAGACGGTGATCAGCGCCAGATCGCAATCGTTTGCTATGAACTGCACCGTGGCCGGGTATTTGCTAGGATCGCCCTCGCGTTCCACGATCAAGTAGCGGCTGTTGGCGACGACGTGAGCGTTGGTCAAGATGCGGTTGCCATCTGTCACAAAACCCGCCCCGACGCCGCGCTGAAGCGTCCCAGCGTTCCATGGCGCCCTATAGTCCGGCTCCACTGCAGTTGCGGTGATCCGAACGAGACTTTTTTGAATCGGCCCATTTGGTTTCGGCGGGGAAATTGGCACGGGAACCACTACCTGTGGGAGCGGACTGGAGGTACGTGCCGACGGTAGACCCGGTGCTTGCGGGAGAACAGGAGAAGCCACCGGATTGCTTTCCTGCGCGTGTGACGTCGGTCCGAGTAGCAATGCTACCCAAAAGAGAAGAAGAATGCGCTTCATGAACGGAAAAGCAGGACAATTAAACGAAGTGATTCAAAATCAAGATCGGAGTTTTCAATCGCGGGCGGCTCTGGACAGAACTGACACGATATATGCAGGCGGCGTTCAACATCTTTGTTAAGCGATGCGGAATTAATTTATCTTGCGCTCATTCCAGCTCTCCGCAAGCTCGTGCATCCATCGCAGTGAACAAATCACGTTCCAGCGCGATCGAGGATTGATTTAAGCACTTTGTCTGCTTCAAAGAGTTCGCGAGCTAAAGAGCGGGCAGCACGGGAATGTTTCGCATAATTCGCATTGATCGCTTCCACGGCGTCTACAATTTCCGTTAGTGATTGGAACGATAGGAGTCCCGCTTTGCTATCATAATTCGTCGTGAAGCCAGTCTCCTGAGTTATAACAGGCCGACCCGCAGCCAGATAGCACACGCTTCGATCACTGAACCATCCGGTATTCAATCGGACGTATTGATCCTTCGCTACTGTAAACTCGCCTTTCGACTGGCGGATATAGTTGCGATAAAGCCAGTAATCGACACTCATTTGCAGCGGCGAAGTTAAACGCCATCCATTTCGCTCAAATCTCGTGCGGGTCTTTGTATCTTTGATGTTGGTCGCGAGCTCAAATGTTTCGCCGGTTTTCTTCGGCGCCGCGATAAAGCGCAAAAATTCGCGTGACTTGCTCCATAGATATCTTTCCCCACGCCAGGTAATGTCTTTCAAGCCGCTAGTGGACCAGTTTGCGACTGACGTGAAAACAGCGACGCGAGGTGGAGAGTGATTGGTTTTCCACAAATCGGTGACCACTGGTTGGCGTGTTGGTAACCACTTGAGTCCATGCGTCGGAACAGGAAAAGCTTTGGTTCCAACGTTTTCGCCAAATGTGAAGAGAGCACAGTGTTGTCCGAGATACTCAGCAGTGGATTTAACGCGCTTGTCGACCTTGATTTGTTCGACCCCCGGATCGCTCTCGACGTAAAGAATTCGGTTTGAGGCGAGCAGGTCGTCGTTAAGTTCCTGCGCTCCACAGACGTTCAGGACCGCGTCGGCATCGTGATAAAGCTGTCGGATTTTTTTTAATGGCAGGCCGGCTGTTGGGTAGCGCGGCAAATAGCGCGCGCAAAATGCCCAGCGATCGCCAAATCCAAATTCCTGCGACAGGCGCTTCAAAAGTCGCGCCGCATAATCGAATTCGGTATTTACTTCGAACGTCTTTGGGTTGTACGGAAGCCGTGCAGAGTCTTCGATGTAGTAAACGTCGTGACCCAGCCGCTGCAAGCCGACGAGATAATGGATGTGTTGCCAAATTACGCCTGCAATGGGCATAGAACCCATGAATCCCATGACGATGATGCGTTTGCGTTTCATTAAGAAGGGAAAAACATCGAACGCCAGTCTCCTATACAGTAAACTCGAAGTCCGATGTTGGATGTTAAGATTAGATCAAGTTTAGAATTGCTTTACCACCGCAGCTGGATTCCCGGCGACGACTGTATTTGAGTCAACGCTTTTGGTGACCACTGATCCGGCAGCAACAACTGAGTTCTCGCCGATGATAACGCCTTTCAAAATCACCGCATTCATGCCAATCCAAACGTTGTTGGCGATTTTCACCGGCGCGGTTTTCATCTTCGGCCGGGGCGGGCGATTCTTGAAATAAGGAGCGAGGGCTTGGGCGTCGATCAGACGTTGCGCGGGCTGGAGTGGGTGAAAATCAGAATCGGCGATGCCGACATTCCAGGATATCAGGCAGTGTGATCCGATGCTGATTTTCTCCTCAGCCATGATGAGCGCTCCGTTGAGCAGAGTGAAATCGCCAATGGTGCACTGGCCATTCTGGCCGATAGAGAACGAGCAGCCGGCATAGCACGAAACATGCTTGCCGATGATGACGGCGTGCAAATTTTTGCTGCGAAGATGTCGAAAGATTTGCGCGCTCTCGCAATAAAACCCTTCACCAAACTCCACGTTGCCCGGAATTGGATCCGGCCACCAATCGCCTTTGACGTGTCGATCGTGTTTGACGTTGGTCACGAAGCAAAGTTTCCTGAGCTGTAAAGTTTTGCGTAGATGCCGCGGCGCGCGATCAGCTCCGGTCCGCGGCCCTTCTCGACGATGCGTCCGTTTTCAAGCACGATGATTTGATCGAGGCCGTGAATTGTCGCCAGACGATGCGTAGCGATTAGTGTCGTTCGGCCCTGCATCAGCTCCTTGATTGTTTCCATAATTGCCGATTCCGTTCGCGGATCCAGCGCCGAAGTCGGCTCGTCAAGAAGCAAAATTGGCGCATTCTTCAAAAATGCCCGTGCGATCCCGATGCGTTGCCGTTGACCGACGCTCAAGTGGCCGCCCCGTTCGCCAACAGGGCTCGCATAACCGCTGGGCAATTGTCGAATAAAGTCGTCAGCCTGTGCCCGGCGCGCCGCATCGACAATCTCTTCCTCAGTGGCATCCGGCCGCCCGTAAGCGATGTTCTCTCGCACTGTTGTCGAAAAAAGAAGCGTGTCTTGCAGGACAATCGCAATCTGTGCACGCAAAGTTTTTTTTGTGATGTTCTGCAGTTCGCGCCCGTCGAGCGCGATCGAGCCGGTGGTGGGATCGTAAAATCGTGGCACCAGGCTGAACAAAGTGCTTTTACCGGCTCCGGTGCCACCAACAAAGCCGACGATTTGATTTGGTTCGATCTGAAGGTTGATATCTCGCAGCACGTATCGATCGCCCGCATAGCCAAAACTTACCGACTTGAAGGCGATCGCGCCTTTGGCGGATGAAATCCCAATTGCATTTGGTGAATCAACGACGTCATCTTGGCGATCCAAGACTTCAAAGCAGCGTTTCGCGCCAGCGGTAGCGCCTTCCATTGCCCAAGCTGTGTACGTAAGGGATTCCAAGGGCTGATAAAGCATCAACAAATAGGCACTAAAGACGAGAAGCGAACCCAGAGTGAGTGTTCCAGCTATTACGTGCAACGTTCCTACGTAATACATCGCAGCGGTGCCGACTACCATCAGTGTGCTGATAACCAATGCACTGTTCACATTCGTTAACGTGAGCCGGAGATTGGCTTGCAAACTCTGGCGCGCTTGTTGCTGGAATTGACGCACTTCAAATTCCTCGCGACCGAAGGCATGTACCATTCTGATTGAACTCAGACCTTCCTGGGCTTGAGCCAGGACAGCACTCTCCTGTTCTTGAATGGATGTCGACTCGCGTCGAATCCGATGCGCGAAGAGATAAATTGCGCCGACGATTAGGGGGACGATCGCGAGCGAAATTAACGTAAGCTGCCAGTCTAACCGCAGCATGATAACGAACGTTCCGATCAACGTGATTGTTGATCCGAAGATATTCGTGAATCCCTTGTTGTAGATCGTCTGGATCGACTGGGAGTCATAAGCCACGCGGAAACTGGAATCGCTGGAACGTCTTGCGTCATGATATTTAAGAGAGAGCGATTGAAGATAAGAGTAGAGGTCCGTGCGCAATTCGAGGAGTGCTTGCAACCCAATCTTCACGAAAAGATAATTTGTCACCCAGTTAATGGTTCCCCAAAAAAACTGGATCGCGACGAGCGCGATACAAAGCAGCGGCACCCAAAGTCGCCAGTTGCCCGGTATCGCCGGCCCCGCCCTGAGAAAATTGTCCACAATGACTTTAAACGGCCATGGTTTCAGCAGGTTCAGAGCAATGCCGATAACCGACAGAAGCAGTCCGAGGATTGTTTGTCCGAGGAAGGGCCGGTAGTAACGAAGAACGCGCCGGTAGATCGACATAGCAATTTCAGATTGCGGATTTTGGATTTTGGATTGAACTACACGGGCTCATCACAGATCGATATCGAGAGATTCCTCGACTTCGCTTGGAATGACAACATGCATCATCTTCTGGAAGTTTGGTTCGGCTGGGTATTAAGCGGCGGCTACATCGGTATCATTATATTGATGGCGATGGGAAGCACGCCGTTGCCTGTGCCCGCCGAAGCTGTGCTCCCACCGGCGGCATTCCTCGCAGCGCAAGGCAAGCTTCATCCTGCGGGCGTGATCTTGGCGGGGACGTTTGGCGCATATCTCGGCGCGGCATTCATGTACTGGATCTCACGATGGATCGGCCGGCCCCTCGTGCTGCGATTTGGACGCTTCATCCTGCTTTCGCCAACCAAACTCGGACACGCGGAGCACTGGCTAAATCGCTACGAAGCCGGTGGCGTTTTCTTCGCGAGAGTTTTGCCTGTGGTCCGGCATCTCATTTCGATTCCAGCCGGAATCGTCCGAATGAGTTTTTTGGTTTTTAGCGTGGTTACAGTTTTGGGCTCCGCAGTCTCCTGTAGTATCCTCGCTTATCTGGGTCACCGCGCTTATTTGCTCGAACCCGAGCTTGTATCAAATCCTGAAGCCATGGTTCACTTCGTCCGGAATCAATCAGGCGGCGTCTTGTTCGTTGTCACGATCTTTGCTGCCCTTTACATGTTGACGTTGCGGCTGATGAGACCCCGTTCTGGCAGTTCGTAGCCGCCGGACCGAGTGGCGTTGTCTGTTGGGATCGCAGCCGTCATCCCAGGATCGAGCGAGACTTTGCG
>Ga0126381_100006316_pt1 | contig 13086 bp, 11 predicted proteins | sample PanSoiMetPlot_28_FD_96465 | JGI IMG/M metagenome (GOLD analysis project Ga0126381, IMG submission 96465) | Tropical forest soil microbial communities from Panama - MetaG Plot_28 | ecosystem: Environmental > Terrestrial > Soil > Tropical forest > Bulk soil | place: Panama | collected 2016-02-17
GAAGTTTCCGGACATGAAGGCGCTGGCGGATTACGTGCACAGCAAGGGGCTGAAGATCGGGATCTATTCTTCGCCGGGGCCGAATACTTGCGCGGGATACGAAGGAAGCTACGGGCACGAAGAACAGGACGCGAAGACCTACGCGGAGTGGGGAATCGACTATCTGAAATACGATTGGTGCGCGGCGCGGAATCTTTACAAGGACGAGGAGATGCAGGCGGTTTACCAGATTATGGGCGAGGCGCTGCTCAAAGTCGGCAGACCAATTTTGTACAGCCTGTGCCAGTACGGGCGCGCGGAGGTGTGGAAGTGGGGACCGGAAGTCGGCGGGAACACCTGGCGCACGACGGGAGACATTCGCGACACCTGGGATTCGATGACTAAAATCGGATTCGCACAGGATGCGCTGGAGCCGCATGCAACTCCGGGGCACTGGAACGATCCTGACATGCTGGAGGTCGGCAACGGTGGAATGAACGACGACGAATACCGGACGCACATGAGCCTGTGGTCAATCCTGGCGGCGCCGCTGCTGGCGGGAAATGATTTGCGCAGTATGTCGCCGGTGATTCTTGAAATTTTGACAAATCGCGAAGTAATCGCGGTGAATCAGGATAAGGCGGGCAAACAAGGCCGACGTGTGGCGCAGTCTGGCGAACAGGAAGTTTGGGCGCGCCCGCTGGCAGACGGCGCGCATGCGATTGGAATGTTTAATCGGAGTGCGGCTCCGGCGATGGTGAGCGTGAAATGGGGGGAGATCGGCCTGAAGGCGTCACCAAAGAAAGGGCGTGATTTGTGGACCCATCGCGATGTGACGTTCAACGGCGAGGAGTATTCGGTGACAGTGCCGTCGCATGGCGTGGTGATGTTGAGGGTTGCGGAGTAGAAGTCCCGGCTAGCTGATGCGCCAAACGGACTTGGAGCCGTCGTCAATGACCAGTAGCGATCCATCCGGCGCGACGGTCACATCAACCGGACAGCCCCAAGCGCGGCTACTGTTTGAATGGTGAGCCTGCAAGCATCTCCAAAGCGGGCGAACGCGGTTAAACGCTACATCGCAGCTCAGGACTTCAAGATCGAATCACTGAACGCTTTGTCTTTGTTCTGGAAAGCCTGCTGGCCACGCAATTCATTGGTAAGCGCGCACGAGCGACGCATGGCAATGAGCAATTGATCCCAGTCGAATACAGTAAAAGGCGGATTATCAAAAGCCAGCTTCCTGTTAGAATTAGCGTCGAATGGAAGCGGGTTGATCTTCGTCGGCGACGATTCGCTTGAGGTTGCGAAATTGAAGCACTGGAATGGCATTGGCGTTGTCCTAGTGCTTTGTCTGTCTGGATTTTTCTCTTTGACGCGGCCATCGGAACCACCAGCCTCCTCAGTTCTGGAAGCCATGCGCCAGGAGCTGTCGCGCTCAATGGAGAGTTTCAAGAAGCAGCCTCTCCCTCCATATTTCTTGAGCTATGAAATCACAGAGACACACTCCGTATTGGTTGCGGGTGCTTTTGGCACAATTACCTCAAGCCGCGAAGGCCGCGTTCGCCAGCTAAACATTGATCTTCGCGTGGGTGATCCGAGCTTCGACAGTACGCATCCCATTCGCGGCGGTATGCCGTTCTTCGATTTCAGCGACCGCTTCTCCATGGTTCAGGTGCCGCTCGAAAACAACCCCAACGCCATCCGGCGAGTCCTGTGGTATGAAACGGATCAAAAATACAAAAAAGCGCTTGAACATTACGCGCTCGCGAAGGTCAACACCCAAGTGAAGGTCGCGCCCGAGGATGTTTCTGGGGATTTTTCGAAAGAAGTAGCGGAGAAATACACCGAACCGCCTCTCGAAACCAAGTTGGAACGCCCCATTTGGGAGCAAAAACTCCGAAAGTATACGGCTCCCTTCGCGCGCTCGGCGGACATCTACGAAGGAGAAGCATCGTTGAGCGCAGAAGGGATAACCCGCTGGTATACCAACAGCGATGGTTCGGAACTCCAGACCTCTTCTGTCTATTACCGGTTGCTGCTTTACGCCTACACAAAAGCCGAAGACGGCATGGAACTGCCGCGTTATGAATCGTTTGTTGCCTTTAGGCCCGAGGACCTGCCCGATGACATCGCCGTCTCAAAAGCCGTGGATAAGATGATCGCCGACCTCCATGCATTGAAGAACGCGCCCATCGTTGAGCCTTACACCGGGCCGGCGATTCTTTCCGGTCGCGCTAGCGGAGTCTTCTTTCACGAAGTTTTTGGCCACCGGATCGAGGGCCATCGCCAGAAAGATGAAAACGAAGCCCAAACGTTCAAGAAGAAAATAGGGGAAAAATTTCTTCCCGATTCCTTGTCCGTCTACTTCGATCCGACACTTCGGCGCCTTGGGAGCACGGAACTTGCCGGCTATTACCTGTACGACGATGAGGGGGTCAAAGCCCGCCGCGTCGAGGTGGTGAAAAATGGTGTGTTCGAAAACTTTCTGATGTCGCGGTCACCGATCGCCGGCTTTGATCACTCGAACGGCCACGGCCGAGGGCAACCCGGATTTCGTGCCATCGCGCGGCAGTCGAATCTCGTCGTGGCGACGTCCAAGCCGGCTTCCCGCGATGAACTGAAGAAGATGCTGATCGAGCAGATAAGACAGCAGAATAAATCCTTTGGGCTGATGTTTGACGATATCGAAGGCGGATTCACCATGACGCAGCGCTTCATACCCAATGCCTTCAACGTGATCCCGGTCATGGTGTACCGCGTTTACCCAGACGGCAAGGAAGAACTTGTCCGCGGCGTGGATCTGATTGGCACTCCGCTCACCGTCTTCAGCAAGGTCCTTGCAGCCGATGACAAGGTCCAGACCTTTAATGGCATCTGCGGGGCCGAATCTGGTTGGGTTCCCGTGTCAGCGTCTTCGCCCGATATCTTGGTTTCTCAAATTGAAGTGCAAAAGAAGGAGAAATCCCAGGAGCGAGCACCGATTCTGCCAGCTCCTAGGGCAGATTTGGCTGGAGCGCGCCAATGAACAGGAATTTGAAAAGATGGCGCATCCCCTCTCTTTTGCTTTTGTGCGCAGTAGGGACCAGCCTAGTGCAGCCGCAAGAAAAGCCAAGGACCGATGTGAAGGCGGGAGAGGATGCAGTAAGTCGCGCCATGCGAGACGAGCTTGCCCGCTCGATGGAAAAGTTGAGACTACCTCAGCTCGACAAGCCCTACTTCATCGCCTATCGCGTACATGAGGCACGCGGGCTGCAGGCCGCGGCCGCCTGTGGGAGCCTTCTTGCCAGTTCCGACGACGATTCTCGTATGCGCACTTTGGCGGTTGAACTGCGAATAGGCGACTATGCCTTCGACAACTCCAATTTCGTTGCACTTCCTTCCTTCTCGCCAGGAACCATTCACCCTCAGTTTGGATTTAACGAACTCCCGCTTGATGACAACTACCTGGAAATTCGCCGCCAGATTTGGCTCGCGACCGACGGCTCGTATAAACAAGCCGTAGAACAGCTGGCCGCAAAAAAGGCTGCCCTGGAGAACAAAACTCGCACCGTGGAGCTTCCCGACTTCAGCAAGGAGAATGCCACTCAAACCGTGGATGTTGAGCCAACAGTCCAGATGAAGCGCTCGGATGCGGAGACGCTTGTCCGAAAGTTGTCGAAGCTGCTGGGCAGCGTGGCCGGACTCAATTCTTCGATGGCGAGTCTATCCGTAAGCAATGGACGGTCGCTTTATCTGAATAGCGAGGGCACTTTCTACGAAAGATCCCATCCGTTGGTTTCGCTCTCCTTTGCGGCCTCGACGCAAGCGGCCGACGGAATGAAGGTGGGAGATTCTGCGACCTTTTATGCGAATTTCCGCGATCACTTGCCTCCAGACGATCGGCTTGCGGCGCGGATCGAAGAAATGGGAGGGCAACTAAAATCTCTTCGCGACGCGCCAATCCTGGCCAACTACAACGGTCCTGTACTTTTTGAAGGGCGCGCCGCAGCGGAAATCTTCGCGGCGGAGTTCGCGCCGGCCCTAACTGGACAGCGCAAGCCTGTCTCCGGTATGGGCGAGATGGAAGCGATCTTTGCCCGTTTTCCTCAGTTTGCCGGGTCATCGTTCGCCGGTAAGATTGGCGCGCGGGTTTTACCGGATTTCTTAAATGTTGTGGACAACCCAACGCTTTCCGTCTATGACCGAGAACCCTTATTCGGGAGCTATAAGGTGGACGACGACGGAGTTGTTGCCCATGAAACTCGGCTCGTCGAAGGCGGCATATTGAAAACGCTTCTAACCGGGCGCACACCCGTGGAAGGTGTGATGCGCAGCACTGGCAATCGCCGCGGTGGCGGGCCCATTCCGAGCAATCTGATCGTCGAAGCGAAAGAAGGCCTTAGCGAAAAGGATATGAAGAAACGCTTGCTAGAGGTTACGAAGAGGCGCAGCCTCGATTACGGTATTGTGGTGCGCAAGATAAGCGGCGGGTCGGGGACCAGCATGGAAGAACAGGCATTAGCGATGTTCTCGGCGATGACGGGCCGGCCGGGAGCGGGCACAGCAGTTCTACTGGCCTATAAAGTCTATCCTGACGGCCGCGAGGAGATGATTCGCGGGGCGCATCTTTCCGGGTTGAACGCGGAATCGTTCAAGGGAATCCTGGCGGCATCGGAGTCCGCCACCGTATTCAGCAGCGCACACACCCCTCAATTCAATTTCAGCTCTTCGTTCTTTTTCTCCTTCGGTGCTGAGATGGCGGCGTCGCCATCCCTACCGATCGTTTCTTACGTAGCTCCCTCATTGCTTTTTGAAGACTTGAGCCTAACCAAGGCCCCACAAGAAACACCTAAACCTCCCATTAGCGACCCTCCCCCTTGCACCCCGTAGGATAACCTTTGACGGTTGGAACCAGGGCAAGATGAAACAGGGGCAGTGGGGAATCTCAGGCTGGCACGTGCTCCCGTTTGGTTCAAGGCATCTTCAAAACATGCGCGCGGAGCCACTCTCGCATGGTCTTCAGGTATTCAGGATCAATCGCCCCGTTCCCGTAGCTCGACACGAGGTACATCCCATGGTCATCGTTCGGAAGCTCTCGAATTGTAAAGTCGCCATAGCGGTCTTCCGCCTGGACTCGCTTGATGACCGCAACACTTTCTTCCACCGGTATCAGCCGGTCTTTGTCACCGAACAAGAAGAGGGCTGGCACGCGCAGCGCCCGGAGTGCGGGGACAGGGTCGTAAATCGCTTCGTGCCTGAACCAAATCAGGCTGCGACCCACCGGCTTGCCGAGCTGATCAGGTGTCGGCAGCACACCGAAAGAGTCGTCTTGTTGCGCTCTCGCCTGGTCGAACCACGACTTCGTCCGCGCCTTCTCCAGCTCGCCTCTAACCTTCTCGTAGTCACGCCCGGTCGACATGTAGTTCCAGATGTCGCGGCGCACCGCGCTGGCTTCTCGAACGTCGCTCTCGGACATGCCCCGGTCTCTTAACTCGTTCGCGTAGTAAACGATCATCTGTTCTCCGGGAGAGACTCCTGGACCGGACACCGCGATTACGAACGCCACCTCCCGAGATCGCGAAGCTGCCAAAGGCCCCAGCCACCCTCCCTGGCTCAGGCCCCACACGCCAATGCGTTTCGCGTCGATCTCGCTGCGCGACTTCAGATAATCGATTCCCGCCAATCCATCGTCGCAGAGCTCCATAAACGGCACCGCGCGAAAATCCCCATCGGATTCGCCGACGCCCCGCTTGTCGTACGCCAGCGCTGCAAGGCCCTGTCCTGCGAACCAACGAGCAGTGGAGAGATCCCTCTTCTGCGGACCTGAGCCGTGGAACAGAACAACCGCGGGATACCTCTGCGCACCTTCGGGGAGCACGAGCGTCCCTGCAAGCGCTATCTTCCCACTGGCAAATTTCACTTCTTCTTCGTGGATGCCATGCTGTTTGGAGGACCTTTCGGCCGGCGTTGATCGACGTTGCCCGCAGGAGACGCCCGCAAGGGCGGTGAATAGCAAAGCGCGAATCAACCATGCTCGCAACTCCCTAGCAGAGATAAAGCGTGTAAGTCTTCGCTGTGGTGACTTGGAACTGTGAACAAGCGGATTCGTCATAACAGCTCTCCCGCCCCTTCTCTTACTCAAACGCTGGCCAACCCGGCTTGTTTCAGGCGAGTCTTGAGCGCCCCGGCATACCGCATAATCGGCCTCGCGAAGCAAACTGACCATAAAATCGCGGTGGCTGCCCACGCTCGAAACGTTTTCTCCGGCGTGGTGTAGGGCAACACCAGCAGAACAACGTCGATTCTTTGTCTCATGAAACGCGGTAACTTTGGGGCCGACGGTGCCGGTGACGCCAATGATGGGGCTACGATTCACAGCACCATCCTGCAGTTCAGAAACCCTGAAAGCGAAAAACAAAAAAGCGGAAGAAATAGCGGTCCCGCGGAAGTCGTGTAACCGGGGATTTCAGTCTACATCTAACCTAACATCGCCATTGATATGAGCCTTCAAATATCAATTCGCGAGTGTGGCGATGTCACCGTCGTTGACCTCTGCGGAAAGTCAACTATCGATGGTGGCAGTGAGTCGTTGAGCTGTCGCTTGAAAGAGTTGATCGCCGACGGTGTATCTAGATTGTTGCTGAACCTCGAAGACCTCTCTCAGGTGGATAGTTCCGGTGTAGGCGTCATCATCGATACCGTCGTTCGCGTCAGGAAGCGAGGTGGGGATCTGAAATTGCTCAGTCCGCGAGGTCGCGTGCTCGAAGTGCTAAGGGTACTGCGCCTCACCAAGATCGCTTCCAGCTTTGAAGACGAGACCGAAGCGTTGGCCAGCTTCCAGTCACGCAGTCTCGCTGCGCACTGATGTTCAGAGCGTCTTTCGAAGTCAGTGTTTTTGACTGAAGGGTTGCGCCCGGCCGGTACCCGAACATCTATCACGCGGTATTTCAAATGTTCACTCCAATGGCGGGCATCTATATGGACACGGAGAAACGACGATGAAGATCACTGAACTATTATTGGCCGAACTTGACCGCGAGGCTGTTGGCATGCGCAAGACGCTCGAACGCGTTCCGGAAGGAAAGAACGACTGGAAACCGCATGAAAAGTCGATGCCGCTTGGCTATCTGGCGACAATCGTGGCCACCATCCCGGCATGGCTCGACATGGTCGTGAACATGGACGAACTCGACATCAACCCGCCCGGCGGGCCGAAGTTTAAGCCCCCTGAGTGGAAGACACGTAACGACCTGTTACAGCAATTCGAAAGCAGTCTCAAGAAGGGTCGGGAAGTGCTGCAAAAAACGACGGACGATCGCTTGCTGAACACGAAGTGGCGCTTGTTAGCCGCAGGAAAGGTGATGAGTGAGCAGTCGCGTTATGAGGCGATTCGAGACGGCGTGCTGAACCACATGGCTCACCACCGCGGGCAGCTCACCGTTTATCTGAGGCTCAACGAGGCGAAGGTTCCAGCGATCTACGGTCCATCAGCGGATGAAGGAAAGGGATGATGGATGAAGGCATCATACCCACTAACGGTCCCAACCGAAAAATTCCGTGCAGCCCATGGGGATTCACATACCTTCAGACGCATGCCGCGGCTGAGTATTCCAAATGTGTCGGCTAATTGAGTACCGTAGCGTTGCCATTCTTAGCGCCTGACCGCCTTTCAAGTTTAACTGATCGGAAGTTAGTCACCCGAAGGCACCGACATGGCTTTAGCGTACTCTGAAGCGAAAAGTTCGCTGTCCGGATATTTCTCCTTCAGTTCGCGTAGCAATCCCTGCGCAACGGCAGTCTGATGTTCACGGCGGGCGGCAAGTGCAAGGATGATCTTGGCGAACGGTTGCAGATACCGGCCGCCTTCGGCGGTCTTACCGACTTGTTCCATGCCAAGCTTTTTGTCGCCGCGGATTCCGCCAAACCAGAGTACGAAGCGGGAACCGGAGTCCAGCGACCCGACTACGTAATTTGCAATGCCCGGTGCGATGTATGCGTCCGCCGCATCAGGATGCTGCGCCAACAACTGTTTCGCGTATTTGTTGGCTTCTTTCATGCGCTTCAAGCTTTCGAGATGCTTCTTTTCCAGAATCACCAAGGAGTCCGATTCCATCCCGGCCGAGAGTGTCAGTGCAAACAGGGCTTCGCCGTCGTTTGGGCTGGCTCTCTGGCGCTCTCGAGCAAGTTGCTGGGCTTGAGCCAGGGCCTCGCGGAAATGGCTCATACGTTCCGAATCAGGTTTGCCCTCAATCCCATGCAGAAACTTCTTCTCATCCAGGAAAAAATCACTTGTGAGCACGCCTTCCCGGTATAGCTCCTCAAATAGGTAACTAGCAGCGACGGCCACCGGACCAATGGGCTGCTTCGGATTCCGAGACTCCCAACTTGCGAACACCTCACGTGCTTCGACGAATCGCTGTTCGTAGAGGAGATCGAATCCCGCGCTGAGCTCCGGTACGGTTGCGAAGGTTGGAGACTTAGCGCTTGGCATTTCTCGAGCGAACGGGGCGATCGGACTCAACAGCAGCAAAAGCGCCACAAAATAGAAGCGACGGAGCATAATCACTCTCACGAGCTGTTAGACGCATATCGGCCCGGTGCGGTGGCACGAGAGTTTGTCAAGATTTTGTCACGCCTAGGCTCGTTGGATCTTCAACCATCTGCAACGCACGGTCAGAATGGACAATTCAGTTAAGCAACCGCCGAATTCCATTTCGACGCGAACCTGCCTCGCCACCGTCGATGAATCGCCATCTTGCAGACAGCACGGATGCTTACCCCCGATTCAAAGGCTCCTTAAGGCGTTTCGGCGGTCGATCTTCGGTGAATCACCTGAATATCGAGCCTTCTGCTATCGACCCTTGATAGCAGCACGCGGATAGGTTCCCCAGGAGGGCCTAAGGCGTTCGCTGCGCAAGCCTTCTGGCAACCGATCACGAACGCGTCCGAGCCATGCGGAAGTCTCCTGGCATCTGAGTGCTTGAGAAAACCAATGAACTTAAATGTCAACGATGAGAAAGGAGCTGTTATGTTCCCAGGGGCGCAACAACTTCACCACCATCCAACAGTCCAGTCAACAAACGGGGGCAGCACTACAAAGATAGGGAAGATCGAAAGACTTCTCTCCGTCCTGCAGCTCCTTGGCGGAGTGACCATCGCCTTGTTTCTCGCTGGCGTCGTGGTGCCGAGCTTCCTTCGATCCGGTATGGCCGCGAACCACGACACGCCTGGTAGTCCTGTCCACACTTTGACCATGGGTGGAGTTACGTTCGGGTTCACACTCGAGAACCTCAGTTTTGCCCTATTGGGCGGTGTATTTGGCGTACTGATAGCGCTGGCCATCGAATTTCCCGCGGCCTTTGCCAAGACCGCTAGGAATTTTCTGATGTTTCAGCGACCGCACTTGTCGCAGCCAGACGCGAAGTCCTGGCAACCCCCGTCAAGGACGGTTTCTCTCTCTTGAAACGTCCGGCGCCCATGCGCGATGTGAACTTGCGTAAACAACTCATTCTCAGTTGACTCGTGACCTAAACCGGGGAGGCAGCGGCGCCACCCGGTTCGGCCCCGAAAGAATTGACATCTTCGCTCCTACCCCTGCTATACGCTCCTCGCCCCAGGTAGGATTCTCTCGTACCATGCGCACGATCCACTGACGAATACTAAGGATCAGAAGCAACGATGGGAGGAGCTGTGCGGTCCGAAGCATGTTCACTTGCGTGGCGTTCAAGTCGGCGATTGCGAGGTGACAGTTTACTTTAGCGCAGATTGGCAAAGTTGCACCTTTTCACATGCAGACGGACTTTTTGCGGAGCACGACGTTGGTTGGAACGGAAACTGCCAGTTTGGTGCCTCCAAAAGGCAAAAAAGACAGGCATCTCCACTTGCTTACCGAGTGGAGAGGTGCTAGCCTCGGTTACCGAGGACATGATAATAAGCAAACCTTCGGATCTGGTGCAGCGCACGGCGCTCGGAGCAAAATCGCACGACCTACTTGCGCTAGTGGTTGGAGAAGGGATTTTGTTGGCGCTTTGCGGAGTGGTGATTGGGTTGGCAGGAGCACTCGCCGTTGCACGGGTACTTGAGAAGATGCTATTTGGCGTGAGGACAACCGACCTCACAACGTTTGCAGGTGTATCTGCTCTGATCATCGGAATTGTTCTAATTGCCTGCTACGTCCCTGCGCGCCGGGTGTCACGTGTCGACCCGATGGTCGCGTTGAGATACGAATAGAGGAGGGCGGAGTATGCGACCGGAGCATTGGCTGTTCACAATACCGCTGCGGCTGCGGTCGTTGTTCCGCTGGGCGCAGGCGGACCAGGAATTGGACGACGAGCTGCGCGACCACCTCGAACGAAAAACCGAGGAATACGTCGAAAAAGGGATGACGCAAGAACAGGCGCGCCGCCGCGCGCGACTCGACCTGGGCGGGATCGAGCAGACCAAAGAGCAATGCCGCGACGCCCGCAGAGTGAACTGGATTCAAGATTTCGCACAGGATTTGCGGTACGGCCTGCGGATGTTGCGGACAAGCTCCGGATTCGCAGCTACTGCCATTTTCACGCTAGCACTGGGCATCGGTGCGAACACCGCGATTTTCAGCATCCTCGACGCGGCCATTCTGAAACCCTTGCCGGTCAACGATCCGGACTCGTTGCTCATCTTGGAGTGGATCAATCCGGAATTCCCAGCGGGAGTAGGAAATATCAATGGCGACTTCCACCGCATCTCTGGAGGACGATTTCAGGGATCCTCTATCAGCGCGAATCTGTATCGCAAACTGGCACAAGAACAAACGGTTTTTACGGCGCTTGTGGGAATTGCGGATCCAAATTCCGTAGCGATTGTGGTAGACGGTCATCCGGCCGAACAGGTGAGCCTGCAATACGTCAGCGGCAACTTCTTTCAAGGATTGAGTGTATCGCCGATCGTTGGGCGGCCATTCCTTGGCCCGCAAGATCATGCCGGTCAGGAACCTGTGCTCATTGTCAGCTATCGCTTCTGGACGGAGCGGCTCGCCCGTGACCAAAACCTGCTGAAACACAAAGTTCGTATCAACGACGTTCCAGCGCGGATTGTTGGCGTGGCTCCTCCCGGTTTCTTTGGCGTCCGAGCTGGTCAATGGACCGACGTCTACGCGCCGCTGTCAATGAGAGTTGCATTTTCTCCCACTACTGGCGACAAAGTTGCGCGTGGCGAGGACGACCGGGACTGGTGGGTACGTCAGGTGGGGCGGCTGAAGCCGAGCCTATCGAAGGCGGATGCGACAGCGCAAATTGCCGGCCAATTCAGAGCGGTGGCCGCTCAGAACCTAAATGTCGACGTGTCAAAAATCCCGGAACTGATCACGCTGCCCGGCCGGCGCGGCTTTGACTCACTCAATGCAAGAGATACAAGCGCGCTGTGGATCTTGATGCTTCTCGTCGGTGTGCTGCTGCTTATCGTTTGCGCCAACGTGGCGAATCTGCTGTTGTCTCGGTCCGTTGCAAGGCAGCGCGAGTCGGCCGTCCGCTTAGCACTCGGTGCAACCAGAGGCCGGGTGTTCCGCCAACACCTGGTCGAAAGCGGACTCTTGGGATTTCTTGGGGGCGCCGCGGGGCTAGCGCTTGGATACGTCTCGTCGCAATCGGTTCATCTTCTGTTTGAGTCTGGCCGCGATGCAAGCGGCATGTTTAATTTGCGCTTGGACGCGCGGATCCTTGGATTCACCGCATCGCTCTCAATGCTCACAGCTCTTTTCTTCGGTTCCGTCCCTGCGCTCCAGGCTGCAGGCGCTGAGCTCAACGACGCTCTTAAATCGCAAGCGAGGTCGGTCATGGGTCGCAGGCTACGGCTCCCTGCACTCTTGGTTTCCACTCAAATTGCCCTTTGCCTGACAGCTTTAGTCGGAGCAGGCCTTCTGGGCCGCTCCTTAAAGAATCTGAAGTGGATCGATGTTGGATTTGACCGGGAGAACCTCGCCTATGCATCCATCAATCCGGGCCAGGCTGGTTATCCGGCGGAGCGCATGCGGCCTTACGTGGATCGCGTGTGCGATGAGATCGCCCGACTGCCGGGCGTCCTCCACGTGAGCACCGTTGGACACCGCCCGATGTCGAGTGGCGGAGAATTGTCTCGCGTCAGCATTCCTGGACGCCCATTTCGCATTGACAACGGTGTTGTGGCCCCGGAACAAGCGGCGACTGTAAATTGGATCGGAGAAGGGTTCTTCGAGACTCTGCGCATTCCATTGCTGGCCGGCAGGACGATCGACCGGCGGGACATTCGTGCTGACGGCGAAGCGGTCGTGGTCGATGAGCGGTTCGCGAAGCACTTCTTTCCAAACGAGAATCCGCTAGGGCGCCGCTTTGGATTCAACCCGAACGACAACGCTCGCTTCGAGATCGTCGGCGTTGTACAAGATTCACGCTACAACAGCCTGCGCGACGAACAGGCCCCCGCTGTTTACGAACCTTTTTCTCCAGATCCGCGAGGCGCAATTCATTTTGTTATTCGCGCAAGCGTGGATTCCCAGCGTCTTGAGGAGGCCGTTCGACAGGTGATTGCTTCCGTTGACCCGGCTGTGCCTCTGACGCAATTCCGCACGCAAAATGAGCTCATCGACCGCTTGCTCACGACGGAGCGCCTCTTAGCGGTGATGTCAGGAGCGTTTGGCCTCGTGGCGCTAACTCTTGCTGCCGTTGGAATTGGCGGTGTGCTCGCGTATGCGGTCGCTCGCCGAACGAATGAAATCGGAATCCATATGGCGCTGGGAGCTGCGGCCGGAGATGTCATTCGCATGGTGCTACGCGATTCCATTTCGATGGTTGTCCTGGGAATTCTTGCCGGGCTTCCCGGAGCGTATGCGATTGGGAGGGTTCTGAGGGCTACTCTTTTCCATTTGCAACCATTGGATCCCTGGACGGCGTTTCTGTCGTTTTTCGCGCTGATCGTTGTCGCGCTCCTTGCCGGGTGGCTCCCGGCGCGGCGCGCTGTGCGGATCGATCCGATGGTTGCCCTGAGATACGAGTGAGGGAGGGCACGAGAATGCGACCGGAGCATTGGCTGTACACGATTCCACTGCGGCTGCGGTCGTTGTTTCGCTGGGCGCAGGCAGATAACGAATTGGACGACGAGTTGCGCGACCACCTC
>Ga0126381_100006319_pt1 | contig 13085 bp, 9 predicted proteins | sample PanSoiMetPlot_28_FD_96465 | JGI IMG/M metagenome (GOLD analysis project Ga0126381, IMG submission 96465) | Tropical forest soil microbial communities from Panama - MetaG Plot_28 | ecosystem: Environmental > Terrestrial > Soil > Tropical forest > Bulk soil | place: Panama | collected 2016-02-17
CCGAATTCGCAAACTTCCACGCGCTTGGCCGCCATCCTCATTGTGACGGCGGTGGCGGCGGCGCGGCGGAAGGAGACGGCGGCGCGGCTGGAGAAGGTGGCGGCGTAGCTTGTTGGGGTGACGGCGTGACTTGAGGAGGTGGCGGCGCAACCTGCGGAGAAGGCGGCGGCGCGGCGGGAGGAGCTGGCGGCACCTCGGTGGGAGGAGGAGGTGTTGGCGCAACCTGCGGAGGTGGCAGCGGCGCGGCGGAAGGTGGCGGCGTGGCCTGTTGAGGTGACGGCGTGGCTTGAGCAGGCGGCGGCACGACGCTGGGCGCCGTTGGTGGAGTTTGCGTGGGACTCGGTGCCGGCATGGGCGGCGGGGGCGGCATCGGCGGCAGTGTAGGCACAGGTTCCGGGCTCGGCGCTTCGACTTGCGCGCTTGCGGTGGGCGATGCGAGCGAAGCAGCCAGCAGCGCATTCCGGAACAGCATGGCGAGACGCATGCGCTTCCCTCATTTCGCCCGCCGCCCACTCTAACAACCGGTAGGTGTTTTGCACACGGCTAACCGAATGTTCCCGATTCCCGCGTTCCCGTTTATTGCGGATCAGTTACTATCTCCCGCATCAGTCCAGACGCGGCTCGCGGAGTCCCAGGCGAGTGTGCCCGACATTGCCCGCCTGCGTTGGCCGAAGCGCGCATATTGGATCGCGACCTTTGCCTCCACGCGTTTCACCGGCCCCTTCACGTTGCTGCTCGCGATGGGGCAAGTATATTCGAACTCTGCGCGCGGGCCGAGGTCGATGTCCACGTTCAGGGGAAAGGGCTGCGCCTTTGCCATCCATCCGTTTCCGTAAACACCCAGCGGAATGCAGGCCATGTCAATGTTCTTCAGCGTCACGGTGAACGCGGGATTAAAGACAGCGAAGCGCAAGGTGAAAGGATCGGCAGAGGGCAGCGCCACGGAGCGGACGCGGGGCCCCAGCAGCTCATTGTGAACCGCTCCGCCCGCGACCGCGATCACCGCGGCCGCGGCAACCAGTTTCCAGAATCCGTGACGTTTCCCCATGGGCAGCAAAGCTAGTCGCGGCGTCCCCGTTGATTCAATTTCAAATCGATGGCATGCGCCAAAAAACCGCCCTTCCGCTGCTGATTGCACGTCAGCATGGCCAAAGATACATTCAAGAAATGGAGTGGGACCGGGTTCGAATCTTCCTGGCTGTGGCGCGCAGCGGCCAGATTCTGGCGGCGGCGAAAAGCCTTGGCCTCAACCACGCCACGGTTGGACGGCAGCTTACCGCGCTGGAGGACGAGCTTCAGACCAAACTTCTGGAGCGCCACATCAATGGCTGCACGCTCACGCCGGCGGGCGAGGCCATGCTGGCGGCGGCGGAAAAAGTCGAGTCCGAACTTCTGCAATTGGAATCGAATCTATCGGGAAACGCGGGCGCGATCCGCGGCACGGTCCGGATCGGCGCGCCCGACGGATTGGGAAACTATTTTCTGGCGCCACGGCTGGCCGAGCTTTCCGACAAACATGCCGATCTTCTGATTCAACTCGTTCCGCTGCCCAGAAGTTTCTCGCTCTCACGGCGCGAGGCCGACATCGTGATCACGCTCGACCGGCCCGCGCACGGCAATCTCATCGTCCAGAAGCTCACTGATTACACGCTGAGCCTTTACGCGTCCGACGGGTATCTGAAGAAGTGTCCGCCCATCCACAAGCAGGAGGATCTGGAGCAGCACCTGTTCATCACCTATGTGGACGATCTGATCTATACGCCAGCGCTGGATTATGGGCGTGAATTCGCCGCCAGGATGCCGCGCCGCTTCGAATGCGGCAGCATGGTGGGGCAGATGGAGGCGGTGCGCGCGGGAACCGGCGTCGCCATCCTCCACGATTATGTCGCCCACCGCGTGCGGGGCCTTACGCGCATTCTGCCCGAGCTGCAATTCACGCGCACCTATTGGCTGATCTCGCACCCCGACACGCACCGCTCGCACAAGGTGGCGGAAGTGCGCCGCCACATTGTGCAGGCGGTGAATGATGCGGGGGATGAGTTTTGTCCTTGGAGTTCGACAGGCCAGCCTCGGATATTGAAACCTGTTCCGACGGCTTGAACGCCGCTTTTTCAACCTCATGCCGAGCTTGCGGCCGGGTGAGGAGCGGCTCGCCGAAAGGCGAACAAAAAGGTCCGGTGGACCTTCGAGCGACGAATGTACCTCTAACCCGCCAGCCCCGACTCATTCACCTTGGCGATGTTCTCTTCGTGGGAAGTGAGCATCACGCCCAGATCCTTCGCCAATTGTTCGTCCTCGATCCGTGGGATTACCTCTTTCAATTTCTTCACGACCCAGCCCTGACCCCGGTTCACGAATGCCAGCCGCGCTTTTTCTTCCGGAATCGCCAGCACCTTCTCGTAGAAAGCACCGGTGGCCTGGCTCGGAGAGGCATCGAGACGGCGGATCGCCGCGATCAGCATGGCGCACCAGCGCGCCTCGTCGTGATGGACCTGCATCGCCAGGCTGGCGACCGCCTGCTCCTTCGCTTCCTTGGAAACATGGAGCAACGCCTTGGACCCGGCGCGCTCGGCCTCCAGCATCTCGTTCAGGAAGGCCAGCAATTCGTCGTGATTCAAGGCCTGCATGGAAGGACCGGCGATCAAGGCGCTCTCACAGCCTTTCAGTTTTGGGGTCTTGGCGCAATCTTGCGCTTCCGATGTGCAAAATTACACATTAACTCGGGCAATTTCCAGGTTTGCGAATAGCGCCTTAACGGTCACACTCCCGGCTTCGCAGAAAATGAGGGGAGGGTGACGATGAGAAAAACATTCGTGTGCGGGGTGAGCATCCTGGCGCTGGCCGTCGCCGGTACCGCTTTCGCTGAAACCGCCGAGAAACCCCGCTCAACCATCGCGCAATCGCTCACGCCCCCCGCGCTCCCACAGGCACGCGTCACCGACGCCCTGATCGAATTTCCCCTCCCAAAGGGCCAGGAGAAATATCGCAGCATCGACGGCAAGAAGATGCACACCTATGTGGAGCAGCTGGCGAAAATCGCCGACCGTTATCGCGATGCCGGTCATCCCAAATTCTGGGGCCGCATCATCGGCACTTCGGGCGAGACCGAAACCAATGAATGGCTGGCGGGAAAGTTCCGCGCGGCCGGCCTTTCCGATGTGCGCATCCAACCTTTCGACCTGCCGCCGCAATGGATGCCGCAGAATTGGGACGTGGCGATTTCCGCGGGCGGACAAACCATCCATCTCGACTCCGCCCAGCCCGACTATGACGCCAATCCCTTGCCCCAGGGCGGCGTCGATCTCGACGCGGTTTATGCGGGGCTAGGTACCGATGCGGACTTTTCCGGCAAGGACGTGAAGGGCAAGGCCGTGTTCGTCTACAGCCAACTCGGCACGCCGGACATGGGCGCGGTGAAACGCGCTGCGGCACACGGCGCGGCAGTCGTGCTGGAAGTCTCGATGCTGCCGGGCAACATGCGCTATCAGGCCTATCCCTCCGGCACCGACGCGCCCGCCTTCACGCTGGGCCATGACGATGGCGTCAAGGCGCGCAACATGATCGCGGCGGGCCCCGTCAAGGTGCATGTATCGCTGGATGTGCAGAAGGTGCCGAACCTCAAGACTGCAATGGTGTGGGGCACGCTGCCGGGCGCGACGGACGAGACCATTTACGTCACGGCGCACAAGGATAGCTGGTTCGAAGGCGCATCCGACAACAGCAGTGGCGTGGCTTCGCTGCTTGGGCTGGCGGAATACTTCGCCAAGGTACCCAAGGCCCAGCGCCACCGGACCATGATTTTCGTGGGCCTCGATGGCCATCATAACGGCTCGGATGGCGGCGTTGGCCGCCGCTGGATGGTCCAGAACAAGGCGACACTCTTTCCCAAGACTGCGCTCTTCCTCAATGTCGAGCATCCGGCGACCATCTTCACCCAGACGCGCCCGCGTTATTATCCGGGCGACGAAATCGCCTGGGCCAATACCGCGATGCCGCTGCAATGGTATGCGGGCGGACCGGCAAGGCCCGAGCTTCAAAGCATTGTCTGGAAAGCGTTCAAGGAATTCGGCCAGCCGGCGGTATTCGATCCCAGCCCCGCGCCGCCCGCGGGTGATGGCGGGCCGTTCTTCCGCATGCTGCCCACGGTCTCGGCCAGCGAATACCACTCTTATTTTCACACCGATTGGGAGACGCCGGAGGCCGTGCCATGGACGGGGCTTGAATCCGCGACGCGCGCCTATGCCAAGGTGATCGACGAAGTGAACAAGCTTCCCTTGAGCGCGCTTCAGCGTCCGGAAGAACCCCAGCCACCGCAGCGGAGCCAGTGATATGAAAAAGACTCTTATCGCGTCGGCTGCGCTTTGTTTGATGACCGCAAATGTTCAAGCGCAGGATAAACCACGCTCGACCATTGCGCAGTCGCTCACGCCGCCCGCCTTGTCGCAGCAGCGCGTCACCGATGGCCTGATCGAGTTTCCGCTCCCCAAGGGCGAGGAAAAATATCGCGCCATAGACGGCAAGAAGATCCATCAATATGTGGTGGATTTGGCGAATATCTCGCTCAGCTACCGCGATGCCGGCCATCCCAAATTCTGGGGCCGCATCATCGGCACGGAAAGCGACCGCCAGACCGAGGAATATCTGGCGGGCAAGTTCCGCGCGGCGGGCCTTTCCGATGTGCGCATCCAGCATCTCGATCTGCCGCCGCAATGGATCCCGCAAAGCTGGGACGTGGCGCTCAGTGCGGGCGGCAAGACCATTCACTTGAATTCCGCGCAGCCCGATTATGACGCCAAGCCTTTGCCCCAGGGCGGGGTCGATCTCGATGCGGTCTATGCGGGGCTTGGCACTGAAGCGGACTTTGCCGGCAAGGATGTGCGCGGACGTGCCGTGTTCGTGTACAGCCAGTTGGGCGCGCCTGACGAAGGCGCGGTGAAGCGCGCCGCCGACAAGGGCGCGGCGGTGGTGTTCGAAGTCTCGATGCTGCCCGGCAATATGCGCTATCAGGCCTATCCGTCGGGCACCGACGCGCCCGCATTTACAGTGGGCAATGACGACGGTGCGGCGGCGCGCGAGATGCTGGCCGCGGGTCCCGTCAAGGCGCATGTGACGCTGGATATCCAGAAAGTGCCCAACCTCAAAACGGCGTTGGTTTGGGGCACGCTTCCTGGCCAGACAGACGAAACCATCTACATCACCGCCCACAAGGATGGCTGGTTCGAAGGCGCGTCCGACAATGCGGGCGGCGTCGCCTCGATGCTGGGGCTGGCGGAATACTATGCCAAGCTGCCCAAGTCTCAGCGCCGCCGGACCATGATCTTCATCGGGCTCGACGGCCATCACAATGGCACCGACGGCGCGGTGGGCGCGAGATGGCTGCGCGCGAACAAGGCGAAGCTCTTCGCCAAGACCGCGCTCTTCCTCAATGACGAGCATCCCTCGACGATCATCACTCAATCGCGGCCGCGCTATTACCCGGGCGACGAGCTGGCCTGGGCGAACTCTTACATGCCGCTGCAATGGTATGCGGGCGGGCCGACGCGGCCTGAGCTGCAGAAAATCGCATGGAGCGCGTTCCGGGAATTCGGCGTGCCCTTGGCAATGGACCCAAGTCCCCAGCCGCCCGCCAGCGACATGGGCTTCTTTTATCGTTTCACGCCCGGCGTGGATTCCAGCGAATATCACTCCTACTTCCACACTGATTGGGAGACGCCGGAAGCCGTGCCATGGACCGGGCTGGAAGCCACGACCAGGGCCTTCGCCAAGATCATCGACGGCGTGAACAAATTGCCTTTGAGCGCGCTCCAGCGCCCGGAGGACAACACGCCGCTCGGCCCATACGAAGAATAAAGTGTGCTAATGTTCGACTTAAAGCCCCCAACCGCAAAGATGACGCCATGAACAAACCTGAAATCGGCAACCCATTGTCCTTCGTGGGCAACCATATCGACGGTCAGATGATGGCGGGCAAAAGCGCGCGCGCCCAGGACATCTTCAATCCCGCTACCGGCAAGAAATCGGGCAGCGTCACGCTTTCTTCCGCCGCCGAAGTGGACGAAGCGGTGAAGGCGGCGGCCGCGGCCTTTCCCGCCTGGGCGGACACGCCGCCAATTCGCCGCGCCCGCGTGATGAACAAATATCTGCGCCTGGTGAACGATCACAAGGACGAGCTGGCCCGCGCCATCACCTCCGAGCATGGCAAGGTCTTCTCCGACGCCAAGGGTGAGGTCGAGCGCGCCATCGACATCATCGAATTCGCTTGCGGCATTCCCCAGCTGCTAAAGGGCGACTTCACCGACCAGGTTTCGACCAACATCGACAATTGGACGCTGCGCCAGCCTCTGGGCGTGGTGGCCGGCATCACGCCGTTCAATTTTCCGGTGATGGTGCCCGCCTGGATGTACCCGATCGCGATCGCGGCGGGTAACAGCTTCATCTTGAAACCAAGCCCGATCGACCCCACGCCGTCGTTGATCGCGGCGGAATTGATGCGCGAGGCGGGCTTCCCCAAAGGCGTGTTCAATGTGGTGCAGGGCGACAAGGAAGCGGTGGACGCGATCCTGGCGCATCCGGGCATCGCGGCCGTCTCTTTCGTGGGCTCCACCCCCATCGCCAACTACATCTATGAGACCGGCGCGCGGATGGGCAAGCGCGTGCAGGCCCTGGGCGGCGCCAAGAACCATCTGGTGGCGATGCCCGACGCCGATCCCGACAAGGTGGTGGATGCGCTGATCGGCTCCGCCTACGGTTCGGCGGGCGAACGCTGCATGGCAATCTCGGTGGCCGTGCTCGTGGGAAAGGCCGCCGACGCCGTGATCCCGCGCCTCATCGATCGCGCCACGAAACTCAAGATCGGCGACGGTTTGGACAATAGCGTGGAAATGGGCCCCATCGTCACCGATATCGCCCGCAAGCGCATCACCGGCTATATCGAGAAGGGCGTGGCCGAAGGTGCCAAGCTTCTGCTCGACGGGCGCGCACACAAGGTGGAAGGCCGCGAAGGCGGCTTCTTCATGGGCGCCACTTTATTCGACGAAGTGAAGCCCGGAATGACCATCTACAAGGAAGAGATTTTCGGACCGGTGCTGTGCATGGTGCGCGCCGCCAATCTGGACGAGGCGCTTCATCTCACCAACGGACACGACTTCGCCAATGGCGTGAGCTGCTTTACCGAAGACGGCCACACCGCGCGCGAGTTCGGCCGCCGCGTCCAGGTGGGCATGGTGGGCATCAATGTGCCCATTCCCGTCCCCATGGCCTGGCATGGCTTCGGCGGCTGGAAGAAGAGCCTGTTCGGCGACATGCACATCTATGGCGAGGAAGGCGTGCGCTTCTACACCAGGCAGAAATCCATCATGCAGCGCTGGCCCGACGTGATCGACAAGGGGCCGGAATTCGCCATGCCGACGGCGCGCTGACAAAAAAAGAAACCGGGAGGAAAGATGCAACCGATACAGGAGCTTCGCAAAGGGCCGCTCGAAGGCATCACGGTGCTTGATTTCTCCCGCGTGCTGGCGGGACCTTATTGCACCATGATCCTGGCCGATCTGGGCGCGCGCGTGATCAAGATCGAGAAATTCGGGACCGGCGACGACACCCGCGCCTTCGGACCGTTCGTGGATGGCGAGAGCGCTTATTTCACCTGTTTCAACCGGCGCAAGGAAAGCATCGTGCTCGACATCAAGTCGCCGCGCGACCGCGAATTGCTGGAGCGGCTGTTGAACGAAACCGACGTGGTGGTCGAGAATTTCCGTCCAGGCGTGATGGACCGGCTGGGCTATGGCGCCGAGCGCCTCGCCAAAACCCATCCCCATATCGTTTATGCCTCGGTGTCGGGCTTCGGCCATACGGGGCCGTTCAGCGATCTTCCGGGCTACGACATGGTGGTGCAGGCGATGGGCGGCGTCATGAGCCTTACCGGCTGGCCCGATGGGGCGCCCGCGCGCGTGGGCACCAGTTTCGGCGATCTGGGCGCGGCCCTGTTCGCCACGGTGGGGATCATCTCGGCGCTCTACAAACGCACCCAGAACGCGCAAGGCTGCCGCGTGGATATCGGCATGCTGGATTGCCAGGCGGCGCTGCTGGAAACCGCGTTGGCCCGCTATGACGCGGAAGGCAGGGTGCCGACGCGGACCGGCGACAGCCATCCCTCGCTCGCGCCCTTTGAAAGCTTCGCCGCCAAGGACGCCCGCATCGTGATCGCGGCGGGCAATGACGCGCTGTTCATCCTGATGGCCGACGCGCTCGGCGCGCCCGAGATGGCGCTTCATCCCCTGTTCGCCACCAACGATCTCAGGTGCCAGAACCGGCCGCAATTGATCGCGGCCATCGAGAAAGTGACCAAGACCCAGAATGTTGAGCATTGGATCGACAAGTTGAACGAGGCGGGTGTGCCCTGTTCGCCCATCAACACCATCGACAAGCTGTTCGACCATCCCCAGCTTCTGGCGCGTGAGATGTTCATCAAGGTCAAGAGCGGCCATACCGGGCGCCCGGTGAAGACGGCGGGCAATCCGGTGCGCATGAGCGGCTATGTCGGCAATAACATCAGCGAGCCTATCATGGCGCCCACCTTGAACCAGCATCGCGAATCCATCCTCAATGAGTTCATGGCCAAGAGCGAATCCTATGTCTCGTCGCATCGCGAGGCGGAAGAAGAGCCAGCGACCGCGGTGACGCAGGATATGGATGACGGCAAGGTGACCAGGTTGAAACCTGTTCAGGGTGCAGCATAAAGGGTGTGGCGTAAGGAGAGAATGTATGAGTGAAGTGGCGAACGATCAGGAGCCGGCGATGGAAGCAGTGAAAAGCAAACCTCGTGAAACCATATTGGTCGAGCGGCGCGAACGGGTGGGCCTCATCACCCTCAACCGGCCAAAGCAGCTCAATGCGCTGAACCGCCAACTGTCCGAGGAAGTGCTGGATGCGCTGCAGGAATTCGACGCCGATGACCGGGTGGGCGCGACCGTGATCGCGGGCAGCCCGCGCGCCTTCGCCGCCGGCGCCGACATCGCCGAGATGGCTGAGAAGACTTTCACCGGTTTCTACATGGATGATTTCCTGGGGGCCTGGGACGAGGTGCTGAAAATCTCCAAGCCCGTCATCGCGGCGGTGAGCGGCTATGCCCTGGGCGGCGGCTGCGAACTCGCCCTGCTATGCGACTTCATCATCGCTTCCGACGACGCGCAGTTCGGTCAGCCGGAAATCAAGCTGGGCGTGCTTCCGGGCATCGGCGGCTCGCAGCGGCTCACCCGCGCGGTGGGAAAATCGCTGGCGATGGACATGATCCTGACCGGCCGTTCCATCACCGCCGCCGAGGCCAAGGCGGCGGGTTTGGTCGCGCGGGTTGTGCCGGCCGCCGATCTTCTCCAGACGGCGCTTGAAGCGGCGCACACTATCGCCGCCTACAACACGCCTGCGGTGAAGATGGCGAAGGAAGCCGTCAACCGCGCCTTCGAAAGCTCGCTGGCCGAGGGCCTGCGTCACGAGCGGCTTCTGTTCCAGGCCGCGTTTGCCACAGAGGGGCAGAAGGAAGGCATGAGCGCCTTCGTCGCCAAGCGCGCGCCCGTGTTCCGGCATCGCTGATCTTCAAGAGGCATCGTCTTGGATCAAGTTCAGACGCTTGACGGCGAGTATGACTATATCGTCGCTGGCGCCGGCTCGGCCGGATGCGTGCTCGCCAACCGGCTTTCCGCCGATCCTTCCAAGCGCGTGCTGTTATTGGAAGCTGGCGGAAAGGACAATTGGATCTGGTTTCACATTCCCGTCGGCTATCTTTTCGCCATCGGCAATCCCAGAAGCGACTGGCTCTTCGAAACCGAGAAAGAGCCGGGGCTGAACGGGCGTTCGCTCAAATATCCCCGCGGCAAGGTGATCGGCGGTTCCTCCGCCATCAACGCCATGATCTCCATGCGGGGCCAGCGGCGCGATTACGACAATTGGCGGCAATTGGGCTTAAGCGGCTGGGGCTCCGACGATGTCTTCGCCACCTTCAGGCGGCTGGACAATCATTTCCTGGGCGAGAGCGAACATCACGGCACCAAGGGCGAATGGCGCGTGGAACGACAGCGCTTGCGCTGGGACGTGCTGGAAGCAGTCAAGCGCGCCGCGATCCAGATGGGGGTTCCCGCCAATCCTGATTTCAACCGCGGTGACAATGAAGGCGTCGGCTATTTCCACGTGAACCAGAAAAGGGGCCTGCGCGTCTCGGCGGCGCGGGCCTTCCTCAAGCCCGTGCTGGGCCGGCCCAATCTGAGGGTGGAGATGCACGCCAATATCGACCGCGTGCTGTTCGACGGCCGCCGTGCCACTGGCATCCGCTTCGTTCGGAACGGCAATGTGTTCCAAGCGCGCGCAAGGGGTGAAGTGATCCTCTCGTCCGGTTCGATCGGCTCGGTGGAGATATTGCAGCGCTCGGGCGTCGGTCCGGGCAACCTGCTGCAATCGCTGGGCATTCCCGTGGTGCTGGAAAAGGGGGGCGTAGGGGCCAACCTCCAGGATCATCTGCAACAGCGCATGATCTACAAGGTGTCCGGTGTGAAGACCTTGAACCAGATTTATTATTCGCTCGCTGGCAAGGCGATGATGGGCGCCGAATATGCCCTGTTCCGCACCGGGCCGCTCACTATGGCGCCGTCGCAGCTGGGCATATTCACCCGCTCCGATCCCACGCGCGACCGCGCCAATATCCAGTTCCATGTCCAGCCATTGTCGCTGGACAAATTCGGCGATCCGCTGCACCGCTTTCCGGCCATCACGGTAAGCGCTTGCAATCTCAGGCCCACTTCGCGTGGCCATGTGTGTATCCGCTCTGCCGATTTTCACGACAAGCCCTCGATCAGGCCCAATTACCTATCCACGCCCGAGGACCGCGAGGTCGCCGCCGACGCCATCCGCGTCACCAGGCGGCTGATGGGGCAGGAAGCGTTAAAGAAATACGAGCCCCAAGAGTTTCTGCCCGGCCCCAAAGTGTCGAACGACACCGCCGACCTGGCCAAGGCGGCGGGCGATATCGGGACCACCATCTTTCACCCGGTGGGAACCGCGAAGATGGGGCTTTCCAGCGATCCTCTGGCGGTGGTCGACGAGCGCCTGCGCGTATTCGGATTGAAGGCGTTGCGCGTGGTTGACGCCTCGGTGATGCCCACCATCACCTCGGGGAACACCAATACGCCCACCATCATGATCGCCGAGAAGGGCAGTGGCTACATCATTGCCGATGCCCGCGCCTGAGATTCATCGGGCGGAACTTTTTCTCTAAAGGGCTTTTGTCGGGAAATGCACGCGATAGGTGTAACCGGCAAAACACATGGAACGCGAAATATCAAAACGCCATCACGCACAAGGCATATGTGCCTAATCCAAATTCGCGCAACGTGATGCACCCTGGTTGGTTCCAGATTCAGCGTCCACGCGAAGATTGAATTTTATCCCACTGATATTCGCCGGATCGTCATCAATAAGAATCCGAAACGCCAAACGACTTCCTCAATAGGGACGTGCCGCGCGCGACGCGCGCCACGTTCTTGAGGGGGAATTCACATGACCAGTGGAAAGAAGTCTGCCTATTTGCTGGGAACTTCGGCAGTCGCGGCGTTGATGTTGGGCATGAGCGCGGCAAGGGCGCAGCAAGTGGCCCAGAATATCGAAACGGTCACGGTGACGGGGTCGCTGCTTCAGGCCGCCGACATCAAGAGGAACGCGCCGGTTGTCCTCGACATCGCGCCGCTCGCGCAAATCCGGTCGCTGCCCGATTCGAATGCCGCCGAAGTGCTTCAGCGTCTGCCGGGAGTGTCCATGGAGTCGGATACCGGCGAGGGCCGGTTCATCAACATCCGCGGCATGGACGCAGATCTCAACGGCACGACCTATGACGGCGTGCGCATGACGGCCAGCAATCCCTCCTCGCCGCAAAGCGGCGCGCGCGCCGTGGCTTTCGATGCCTTCCCGTCCGGCATTCTTGGCGCGGTGGAAGTGATCAAGTCGTTCACGCCGGAAATGGATGCCGAAGGGCTGGGCGGTGTGGTGAATATCCAGCCGCGAAGCATTCCGGAGGGAGCGGATCATCTCTTGGAAGGCTCGCTGGGCGGCGGCATCGAATCTCTGCGTGGCACGCCGGTCTATAAGGGGGACTTCGCCGGCGGAGCGCATTTCTTCGACGATAAGATGTCGGTGATTTTCAGCTATGGCTTCGAGCAGGATCATCGCGGCATCGACGATATCGAGGCAGACTATGCCAACGACCCCACTGTCGTTCCTCCCGGCACCAGCGCCTTCCTCACGCAGAAGGCCTTTTCCGACTTGCAATTCCGCTGGTACCAGTATCACCGCCTGCGCCAGGGCTATAGCGGCGGCATCACCTTCAGCCCGAACTCCACCACCAATTTCTATATTCGCGCTCTTTCTTCAGGCTATGTGGAGCGCGCCAACAAGCATGAATTCGTGCTCACGAACCTGTCCGACAACATCGTAAGCATCGACAATACCACCGGCGATTTCACCGTGAGTGGCGCCCAGTCCCATTATAACAACATCAACACCAAGGAGAAGCTGGGTAACGATTTGGTCGAGGCTGGCGGCGATACGCTGGTCGGCACGGTGAGGGTGGACGCCCGCATTTCATGGACCGAGGGGCATGACGAATTTCCTTATTCCGTCAATGCGCAATTCGCCAACCCCACGCCGTTCAACCTGGTTTATAACAATATCGATGCCGATCGTCCGAGTTATACGGCGCAGGGCATCAACGTGGTCGATCCCTCGCTCTATACGACGCTGTCGGGCAGCAACAGTCCGAGCAGAAATTCCGACAAGGAATATGGCGGAGTCATAAACGTCTCCATTCCCGTGAACTGGAGCAGCGATGCCGGGCTGGTGAAATTCGGTGGCAGTGTGCGCCAGCGCACCCGCGGCGCCCAGCAATATGCGGCCAGCCTGAACCCGACCGATCAGAATCTCGTCGATTTTGTGACAGGACCCGACATCTTTTATTATCACGGCATTTATAATATCGGCCCTCAGCCGATCTTTTCCGAGCTTCTCAACATTCCGCAATCCCCTGTCATGGCCGATCCGTCGACCTTTTC
>Ga0126381_100006320_pt1 | contig 13084 bp, 10 predicted proteins | sample PanSoiMetPlot_28_FD_96465 | JGI IMG/M metagenome (GOLD analysis project Ga0126381, IMG submission 96465) | Tropical forest soil microbial communities from Panama - MetaG Plot_28 | ecosystem: Environmental > Terrestrial > Soil > Tropical forest > Bulk soil | place: Panama | collected 2016-02-17
CCGGCCGTAATCCTCTCGGACCATCACTCCAGAAAAAACATTGGCCTGATTCTGGCGTGAATTGGCCCGGTATCTGGCCCGCATCCTGCGCCGCGGGGACCCGCAGCGGAAATGGTCGGCCTTTTTGCAGAATCATCGCGAGGTCATCGCCGCCTGCCGACCGTGACCTTCCGCGTGCTGTATTGCTTCTTTGTCATCGAGCACGAACGGCGGAAGATTCTGCACTGCAATGTGACCCAATTTCCTACGTCGGAATGGATCGTCCAGCAACTACAAGAGGCATTTCCCGAGCCCTGCCGCTATCGGTACGTAATCCTCGATGGGGACCGAAAATTCGACGAAGAGGTGCTGACGTTCCTGAGGGCAACCGGCCTGAAGGCGAAGCGGACGAGCGTGCAGTCGCCTTGGCAAAATGGGCTGGCCGAGCGCTGGATCGGCAGTTGCCGACGAGAAATCCTGGACCACGTGATTGCCTTGAACGAGGAGCATCTACGCAGAATCCTGGGCGATTGCGTGAAGTATCACCATGAGGATCGCCTGCACGACTCGGTGGAGAAGGACACGCCGAACCGGCGCATCGTGGAGCAACGGCCAGGCATAAATGCGAAGGTAGTGTCGATAGCGCGGCTGGGCGGTCTACATCATCGCTACACCTGGGACAAGGCGGCCTAATCGGGGACACTGTTTCAATTGGCATTGAAGATCGCTGCCGACTGAGCCGAATACTGCTCTGCGAACGTATGGCGCCGTCGATCTCCGCCGGCGGCGAACCACCCGTCCGAATCAATGTAGAGGAGAGCAATCGCAGCCCAAGCCATCCAACTGGCAACGGAGAACGTTAACTAACATTGGATCAGGTCTTTTGGCTACACACAGGGGTCTCTATAATGCTTTAGGCACCCCCCAAAATAATTTGCCTGATTGTGGCGTGAATTGCCCCCCTGCTCTCACATTCTCCTTTGAGGGGACACGGACGCGGCCAAACCTGAATTGGCGTCTGGTTTTCCCCCGTCCCAGAGGAGGGATTGACATCAAATCGCAAACACGCAGGAAATTCCGGCTAACCTGATGCCGGCATAGAAAGGAAAAGTTCATATGGCTGGCCCCGACGTAGAGCTAAAACAGATTGTCAAGGATATCGAATCGCCGACAATTGAGCGAGAGAAGCGAGAGATGAAGGAACAGTGGCTTACCGAGAACCCTGGAAGGGGTTCTGCGGATTTTGAAACTTACCGTGGAGAACCTGAATTCAAGCGTTGGGAGACCGAAACACGCGACTGGACGAAGGTCACGGGAAATTATTGGAGCGAGCAACTCCCGAAGATCGATGTTTTGAAAAACCTCGACGTGCAACTTAAGATTTCGCAAACATTTTCAGGCGGCGACGGTCAATCGAAGCTTGTTTACGAAAAGCTTATGAATCGGTTCGACAAAAAAGAGTTTTTTGGCGCTAACAAACCGACTTGGCAGTTGCCTGACGCTGTGTTCCCAGAGTGGAGAACGCTCGCCGCCAAAAAGGAGGCTCAAGTACAGCGCAGTGCGCAGGATCTCTCGTCGGTTATCTCGCGGACCAAAGTTCTTGCCAAGGAAGAGATGAGCGGAGCTACCGTAAACGTCGCAGATACAACAAAATCGGCGTTTGAATCCGCTCTTGAGAACATTGAGAAGGCCCTTAAGCAATGGGACACACTGCTTTCAGAGTCGGCTTCGCCCGACCGCCGCAAGTTGCTGCAGGTCGCGAACGAGTTGGACAATCGCCTAGACGAGTTCAGCAAAGCACACGCCCAATTATTCGCGGAGAATACGACCCCACCCTACATAAAATTAGAGGTCCTTGCGACCGTAAAGGCCGTTTCGGAAAAAGTGGCTTCGCAGTTCTCGGCCCGGGTAGCAGAGCCGAATTTGACGGGGATCTACAGCAGGATTATCGACGTACCGCGTTCTACTCCCGAGATACCCGTGAATCAAGGATGCAAAGATATTTCTTCGACCTACAACGGTAATCTAGTCAAGTTCTGGGAATCGAACCTGGGTAAGCTACGTGGTGTTGTCCCGAAATATATGAAGTGGGGCACAGAGCTCAGTGACGCAATTTTCAACACGTCTAAACAGTATCCGATGGCAGATAGTCTGACCGCCTTTAGAGACAGTTATTTGGCTGTTCGTCCAGATAACTTGAGCTGGATACCTAAACTGTCCTCCAGTGTTGCCGAGATTACTTTTCGGATAGCTAAATATCAAAGAGCGGTTGAGGAAGTTTGCGCCAAGCGCTTGGGTTACGCTGGCGAGGCCACTGCACAAGTCGTGCTAGGTCAATCTCGACTACTTTTCGACACTGTCACGCAGTATATCGAACACCGCGTCGAGGTGCTCAATGGCACCACGTCGTAACTGGCTCGGCGCGAGCGGCAAGTAGCGAAGCTTAGGAGGATTTATGCCAGAAAACATCGTTGACTCTCTCTACAACCTTCAGCAAACTGAACTAGACAAGGTTCTTACGGCAGTTGAAGTCGAGACCGCGCGTCCTTTGACTTTGACGCAAGATAAAACCAAGGCAGCCACACCCGGATATCTCTTTCTCGCGCCAACGGCGAACGTCACGATTTTCGGCGATGAGGTTACGGTATCGGGACGGTTGGAGTTTCCGGGCCGCAGCGTCGTCATCTTTGCGCGGATTCTGCGGGCCGAGCCGGACGGGACCACTCCACCGGCAATCAGTGTCAACGGCCCGGAGCAAACGGCCAAAAAAGATCAGACGGTTCAGAATTTTAAGGGAGAGGAGGGTGACCACGGCAAAAACGAGCGTGCCCCCGGGATTTGGGGTAAAGAGTCGGAACAAAACACAGCTGGGGGAGACGGATGGTCTGGTCCGGACCACCCGGAGAAGATGAATGGTCAGCCCGGAGAGGCAGGTAAATCCGGCCTTCCCGCCGGGAGCGTTCAGATCTGTTGTGAACAGTGCGATTTTGGTGGAGATGATGGGAAGCTCACCATCACCGCCGATGGCGGCCGTGGAGGAGAGGGACAACAGGGCCAGAACGGCGCCACAGGGGGAAGGGGTGGAAATGGCGCGGACGCTCGGCAATTTCCGTTTGATCTTGAGGTGCCGCCCACAAAAGGAGGGGACGGAGGCAAGGGAGGCGACGGCGGAAAGGGAGGGCAAGGAGGAAAAGGGGGGAAGGGCGGGCAAATTGTTTTCTATTCTGGGTTAGCCGACCCCGAACCCAAACTCACTCTCAGCTATGCCGGTGGTCCAGGGGGAACTCCCGGCAAAGCGGGCGACGGTGGAGAAGGAGGTCCCAAAGGGATTGGCGGTCGCGGACGCGTATGTCACCCCAGTTATGGACAAAGTGTAACCATTCCAGACGCGGATGACGGAAATGACGGCAATGAAGGCGGCGACAAGGGGCCTGGCGATCCGGCACCCGCGTCGGAGGCCGGCGACAAATCTGTCGGCTACGGGCGCCTCGAGAGTTCAAGCCTCACTAAGATCGCGCGCGTCAGTCATGCACAGATGCTATTCGAGCGAGTCCGCGCTGACTACTTGGTGACCGAGCCGGCGGACTACAGTATCCAACTGATGGTTGCCATGTCAGAGACAGAGCTGCCGAAAATCGGAAAGAATCTTATCGTTGTCGGATTGGTCGGGCCGGGTCTACGGATCCGAATCTTCGACGCGAAAGGGACCATGGTCCTGGACCGGACGGAAGACCAACTTCTGAGCAAAGAAGCTGTCGCCAAATTCCGGGAGCGATTCGAACTCAGAATGGATGAAGTTATTCTTACCGGGCAATGGTCGGCACAAAAGCAACTGGCGGCCTTGTCAGCAGACGCCCGGCACAACTTGTTCCTGGATGAACTGAGAGAGTTCTCTAACGGGAAAGCAGACAGCCAGAGAAGTGTCGAAGACCTCAATGACGACGAACTGCATGGCGCTTTCGCCTTAGCCTTATTCTTACGTGAAAGTGGAACTCGCACCCAGCAGGGACTCAAGACATGGAGCGTCGACGATGAACGCGAAAGCCTGAAAATGGAGTTGGCTATGCGCTTCGGTTGCGACCCCAGGGAATTCCGAGCACTAGACAACCAGAAGCTCGTGTTGCTGGCCAAACTCCATGAATTTACAAACGGTTACGTGGACGATAAGAAAACGATCCCGATCATTCAACTCAGCTTGTACGAGATGATCGGCGCTCTCGCCTTAGCCTTATTCTTACGTGAAACTGGAATTCGCACCGAGCAGGAACTCAAGACATACACCGTCGGCGATGAACGCAACACCCTGATTGTCGAGCTGGGTGCGCGCTTCGGTTACACTGGCGAGCAAATGTGGCCATTGGACACCCAGAGGCTCGTGTTGCTGGCGTTTCAGCCCGCCGGGGGTTTCAACATCGGGGAGAGCCTTTCTCTGCTAACAAATCGCCTCTTGATGGGTGATGAAGAACAGAAAGATTTTGTTCACTATGCAGGTTTATGCACTCACTACACCGACCCTTGGACGAGCGTTGGCGATCGGCTGGTGTGGGTGACTAAACTGCTGACCGCCGCGTCTCGGGCGGGAGAGGACTCGCAGAAAGAACTAGCCACATTGCTGTATCGACCAGCGTTAATGGCTCTTAACAACCACCGGGACGGCCTGGACTTTTTCGGAAGAAACGAATGGTACACGCCAAAACTTTCTTTCGATACACATCAAAACAATCTGACTGCTTCTCTGGACAGCCTTGAAACGATCGAGGTAGCCAAGGACAATTATTTCAAGGCTCTCCGCGAGAACAAGAATGACACCAACGGTCTTAACGCTGCCATAACAATGACAGATTCTCAAATTGGTGTTCTGTCGAAGCGCAAAAGCGACCTGAAAAAGGAGTTAGACGATACGATCGGCAAGATCAAAGAATGGGATAAGCAACTCAAAGGGAAAGAGCAGAAAGACCTGCCGGAAAAGATGAGGAAGTTTGAAGAACAAATCAAATCTGCATTCGGGCTGAGTTGGCAGACGTTCTTTAACTGTTTAGGGATGCTCTCATTCATGAACGTAAATGAACCGCGTAGCGCCATAAATACTCTCACCAAGGTTGGCGGCTATGCCAGCGCTGGAGCAATGGCCGCGAGTCAATTGGGAGCAATGATTAATGAGGGCGTCGATAAGGTACTCAATGATGCTGGTGAACCCGTCAACAGAAACTACGTTCTGACCGAGGTTGAAGTGATCAAGGGTGACATAAGATTGTATTCCGAGTTCAAAAAGCGCGAAAACGGTTTTCTGCAGGCAGACTCGTCAAAGCGATTGGTGGTGGAAATCGATCGCTTCCGTAGTTTATGCAAGCAGTTCTACCGAAGCGCCCCCGCGGCAGAGGAACTTCGTAAGGAATTGGATGGCTTTATTGAAATGATCACGAAGCGGAATTTAGAAATAGATTACTTCAATTCCCTCCTTGTAGAAATACGCCAGCTTGCGGGCGAGATAGGAACGCTCGAACTACAGACAGGTACTCTGAAAGGGAAACTCACCCGGATATCGAACCCGGGATTGCCGGCAATGACTAGTTTTGTATCCGGTCTCTATGAGCGGGCTAAAGCTACCTGTATTTCAGATCTATACAACGCTTTTCGCGCTAAGGCATTTTGGGCGCTTGAGCCCTACAGCGGATTTTATGATCTAATGGGGAGCTCTCCAGACGCGCTTACCCATTCCACACTAAAAGGACATAAGACTCAGCTATTGGCAGATCTCTGGACAGCCCTTCAGGATGCGCGCACAACCCCGAACGTGTTTCCCGAGAAGGAAGACAGCATGGGCGAGGTTATCGTTCTCACCCCCAACAGCCACGAACAGTTTTTTAAAGATTTACTTGCTCAGTCGTGGGCGGAATTTGAACTGGAGCCAGCAACGAAAGCCTCAACTGAGCCGCTTCCGACCTATAGCCCAACAACTGCGGCCTGGTGCGGCACAGAGCGCCCGATATACGCGCCCAACGCCCCGAATCCTTTCCACGGAAAGCCGAATGTCCGTCTTACCAAGGTTCGGACCTGGATGGTTGGCATGACGACGGGCAACATTGCCCACGAAGTAAAAACGACCCACTTGGGACAGGAACAATTGCGGACAACGGCCAACGTACCCTATCCGGCCAGGACAGTCCCGGCAGGCGAGCCCGACTTGAACAAGCGGAATGCGGAGTATGTACAGCACAAAGCGACCCCCATTTCCGTCAAGTATGATCCCACCGACCTTAGGTATGACCCTGCAAAGTCGGTCAAGGAAGCCTTCACACCCGGTAGTTTCACAAGCAAATGGCTTACCGCCAGCAAGGACGGGGACTTAGGATTTCCAAGTTCAGGATTGGCGGCGCTACCGGGCAAGGCCGAATATGCGCCGATCGGACCGTTTGGTAAGTGGCGAGTGGATGTGTCCGGCAACGGTGGGCTGGATTTGAAAGGACTTACTGCCGTGATTATCGAAATGCACGGGTTTAGTGACGATCAGTTTGACTGAGAAACCCGTTTAGGGAAAGCAGAGTTGAATTCAAATAGACATACCATAGGCGTTGAGGAAGACTAGGCTGCGCATCGTCAGGGACCCTTATACTGGCGGTGGTCATATAGGAATCCTAGAGTGCTCCGACCAACGCGGAAGCGATTGTGCCGGGGTGACTATTACCTATTTTTATGAAGACGCTTCACCTACCATCGGATTATTCGAAATTGGTGAACTTGGGCGACGAACTTGTCGTGCTCAAAACCAAAGACTCCTGGTTGGAGCGCCGGCAGTGTGGCCGATCTGTATCGCTGCCGCTGGCAAAGCGAAGTGTTCTTCAAACAGTTGACACCAACGAGGCACAGTCGTCCATTAGTCGTTATCGTCGCACCTGTTGCGAAGGTTTTTCAGCCCCGGCGACATGGACGTTCCTGGAGCCTGAGAAATCCCGAAGCAAGTCATTAGGCGACGATCAATCCAAAACGCCAGGAGGAAACTATGACACAATTCGATCCGGATCCAGGGGAATTGTTTAAGTTACGGAAAGAAGAAAAAGATTTGAACGAAAAGAAATCGGTTCGCAAAGACGTGGTCGATCCACAAACACTCCAGCAGCTCGAGGCAAAAATGAAGAAGTATGACGATGCGGTCAACAATAACGATGCAGGCGCTGTCGCCGCACTCTACGTGGAGGACGCGGTTTTTGTGACGGACCTGGGAACGGTCTATGGTCCGCAGGGCGTCAAGCAATGGTATGCAGACCTGTTCAAGAAATGGCACCCCAAGAGCCATATCAGCAAGAGAGATCCGAATTCCACTCGCTTTATAGGTACGACTGATTATGTAATGTTAAGTGGAGAATGGAGTGAGAGTGGTGAAGGTCCAAAGGGCGATACTATAGAAATCAAGGGATACTGGTCAGCGATTGATACTCGTGTGGGCGATGCTTGGAAGATCCGGATGCTGGCCTTACACCACCTAGAATGACCGCCAGACAGTGACTGAGCAACTCGGGTTCAAACCAAAGGAAACACCGGTCTAAAACTACGAACTCGCTCCGTCCGGATTGGGTTCTTACCAGACGCTGACCTAGCTTACCAAGCGACTCAGGCTGGCCTATCCGGCGAGGCTGCTGCTCACGCTCTGATTCGTGTTACCGATCATCAGAAATCGTAGTTTTCGGGACTCGGTTCGACTCGGCGCGATCGTTGAGACCTCGAAACTTGACACGCAGGTGCTCCAAGTACCCAGCGCGCAGGGGAGTTTCGAGGAGTTCATCGACAACCGGCTGGAAGTAGGCTAGAGAGCGTATTCGAGGCAGCGGCGGCAGGTCATGCGGCCGCGTCAGACGGCGTAGGGCCGCCAGCAGAAGGGCGGTCTCCACCAGCGATGCAGGAACCCGCCGCTCAAACCAGGAGCGCGCCAGGCGGTAATCGGGATTGCTGGCACGGAAGGGGGTGTCGGGGAGGTCGACGTAGAGCATCAACACGGAAGAGACATACAACTCCGGGTTCGAGTCTGGTTGTAATCCTGAAGCCACGGGCATCATGTCCGTTTCCGCCGCGCCGCAGTTTCCTGCTCGCTCTCGCGGACGCGATAACTCTCACCGTCAATGACCGTGACATCGGCGTGATGCAGGAGCCGGTCCAGAAGGGTGACGATGCAAGTGGCGCTGGGAAAGACTTCGTTTCATTCCTTAAGGGTCCGGTTGGTTGTGACAATGACAGGTTTGCGCTCGTAGCGACGATTGACTACCTCATAAAGTAAGTCGGCCGCCTTGTCGTCAAAAGAAAGATAACCCACTTCGTCAATGCATAATAAATTGACATTGGCGTAGGTGCGCAGCTTTTGGCGACGGCCTTCCGGCGACTGGCGATGTAATTCTTCCAACAGCGCCGGCGCCTCCCGAAACAAGACGGAATGGCCGGCCATCACGGCAGCGTGACAGATATTTTTTGGCAATCATGGTTTTGCCCAAACCGTCCCGGCCGACCAGCAGGAGGTTGCGAGCTTCGCCCAGAAAATCCAGCGTCGGCGCACGCTCGATGACCTCGCGTTCGATCTTTGTGGGCCAGGACCATTCAAAGTCGGCCATGGGTGTGAAGCGCTTGATGCCCGAGAGGCGCAGTCGCCGTTCCAGACTGCGCCGCCGGCGATCTCCTGAACCCCTGATTCTGGTCGGGCTCTCAGTCAATTCCTGCGAACTGCCCCTGACTGATACGATTCTGAGAGGCGTGACCATCCGGGGTAGTTATCTCGGGACGCGCGAGGACCTTGAGCAGGTATTCAAACTGGCGCGGTCCGGAGCTATCCGCGCAGATGTTCAACAGCACGCGCTTGAGGAGACGCCGGCGATTCTGGACAACCTCCGGCGGGGCGAGATTCTGGGAAGAGCCGTGGCACGGTTACACTAGAAGGTCCGCCGTCCTGCGGGCACACGGCCGACAAAATCGCATAATTCATCCCGAATCCGTCATCAGCAGATGACGGGGCAGCGCTCCGGTCCAATCCTAGGTCTTCCAGGCTGAGAATTGGGTTCACGGACAGCTTGTCCAAACGCGTTCTTTGGCGAAGACATCTCGGACACGCTGGCGGCCGTTATCAAGGAACAGCCGCGTTGCGCGGCTGGCGCGCCTATCGCACGGCTCTTCTGGTACTATATCTGTCATTCCCTGTAAGGAGTGTCTATGAAGCGAAGCATTTCCGCGTTCCTACTCGCCGTGTGCGCGGCATCCCTGCTCTTGGCGCAAGACGAGCCCCCGCAGGCCGGCGCGGGCAGCGGCGGAGGCGGACGCGGCACGGGCGGCGGCGCGGCGCTCGCCGCACCCAATCCCCAGCCTTTCGACCGTGTCATTAATAAAGACGCCAAGTCGAAGAAGGGCATGTTCACTGTCTAGCAGGTGGCCGAACGCTTCTACTATGAAATTCCGAAGAAGGAGCTCGGTAAACAGTATCTGTGGAACACGCAGATCGCCAAGACCACTGTTGGCGCCGGCTACGGTGGTGGCCAAGTCACTAATAAGGTGGTCGAATGGGAACTACACAATAACCGCGTCTATCTACGAGATGTGGATTTCAGCGTCCATGCCGATCCGGATTCGCCGATTGCGGAGGCGGTGAAGAACGCCAATAACGATACGATAGTCATGGCCTTCAATGTCGCGGCCTATCACGATGGCGATCCTGTGATCGAAGTCGGCCGGCTCTTCAATACGGACGTACCGGAATTCAGCGCTCGTCAGCGCATCGGCGCTTCGGCATTCGACGCGTCCCGGTCGTTTATCGATCACATAAACACATTCCCCGATAACATCGAAGCCGAAGTGACCGCCACATACACGAATACCGCGGCGGGCCGCGGCGCGGCGGCAGGCGGAGGCCGGGGCGCGGGCTTAGGCGGCGGATCAATGCGCGGAACCAGCGCGACTATCGTTCTGCATCACAGCATGGTGCGCCTGCCCGAGAATCCGATGAAGCCCCGGCTGTTCGACGATCGCGTCGGCTACTTCACCACGCAGCAACAGGACTATACCGCCGACGAGTACCGCGAGCGCAACATTCGATATATCGCGCGCTGGCGCCTGGAAAAGAAGAACCCGAGTGAGGCCGTCTCCGATCCCGTGAAGCCGATCGTTTACTACATCGATTCGGCTACACCCAAGAAGTGGGTGCCGTACTTGAAGAAGGGCATTGAGGATTGGAACGAGGCGTTCGAAGCGGCCGGGTTCAGCCACGCGATCATTGGTAAGCCGGCACCCACGCCGCAGGAAGATCCCAATTTCAGTCCGGAAGACGTGCGTTTCTCGGTCATCCGCTGGCTACCATCGACCACGGAGAACGCGAGCGGGCCGCATATTTCCGACCCGCGCACCGGAGAGATTCTGAACGCCGACATTCAGTTCTATAACAACGTCATGAATCTGGCTCGTGACTGGTATTTCGTGCAGGTCGGGCCCCTTGATCCGCGCGCATCCAAGCTCCCTCTTCCAGATGAGCTGATGGGTCGCCTGCTCGAGTACGTCGTCTGTCACGAAGTGGGCCACACGCTTGGCTTCCAGCACAACATGAAGGCCAGCTCCGAATATCCGGCCGACAAGGTGCGCGACAAAGATTGGGTACACAAGATGGGCCATACGCCGAGTATCATGGATTACTCGCGCTTCAATTACGTAGCGCAGCCCGAAGATCACATCGATCCCGCAGACCTGGTGCCGCGCATCGGACCATATGACATCTGGGCGACGCACTGGGGCTACGCGCCGATCGCTGGCGCTAACACGGCTAAAGACGAAAAGCCGACCCTGGACCAGTGGGCGCGCGAGCAGGATAAGACGCCGTGGTATCGCTTCTCGACGGCGAACGCGCAAGGCTCCGACCCCGGCGACGAGACCGAGGCTGTGGGGGACGCGGATGCCGTCAAGTCCACGGCCATGGGTATAAAGAACCTACAGCGCGTCGCAAAGATGATCAAGCCCGCGACCACTTGGAAAGAAGGCGAAACCTATGAGGATCTGAGCGAAATTTATGGCCGAGCATGGAGCCAGTGGCAACTCGAGATGAACCATGTCGCCCAGGTGGTGGGCGGCCTCACCAGCCAAGAAAAGGTTGTCGGGCAGGAAGGCCGCGTATTTGTGCTCGAACCGAAGATAAAGCAGGAAGAGGCGGTGAAATTCCTCGTCGATAACGCTTTCATCACCCCGACGTGGCTTATCGATCCGGAAATTCTGCGCCGCATCGAAGCCACTGGCGTGCTCACGCGCGTGCGCAACGCGCAGACCAGCGTATTGAACCAGTTGCTGAACGATCAGCGCTTCGCGCGTCTGATCGAGGAGCAGACGCTCGATGGAACGGCTGCGTATACGGCTGCCGAGTTGCTTGCCACGGTCCGTAAGGGCGTGTGGAGGGAACTCGATGGCGCCAGCGTAAAGATCGACGCCTATCGCCGGAACTTGCAGAATTCCTATCTCGAGATTGTCAACACCAAGCTGAACGGGACGACGTCATCTCTGCCAGCGGCAGCTGCCGCGGGCGGCGGACGCGGTGGACGCGGCGCCACGGCGCGCAGCGACGACGAGAAGCCGTTTTATCGCACCGAACTGCGAGCTCTAAACGCTTCCATAGCAGCGGCGATTCCGAGAGCGACCGATCACGACACGAAGTCGCACCTAGAAGCAGCGAGGGATCAGATCGCCAAGATTCTGGATCCCAAGTTCCTTCCGCCAGCTCCGGCGGCACCTTCCCCTGTGGCTGGAGGCCGCGGAGGGATACGGTAAGAACACGAAAATTAAGGCGTACGATTTACCGTCACGGCCTGGAGAAGGAAGCGCAACTCAGCCTCCACCCCCGCGGGATCGCCGACGGTGGCGGCGACTTCGGCTCGGAGGAGATCGGGGTAACGCTTGCGGAAGCGTGAATCCCAGTTTTGCGGGCGCTCTCCGTGCTGTTCGGCGAGATAGACCGCGCCCATGCCGCCCTTACCGAGGACACGCAGGATGGTGTACTGTCCGAAGCTATCGAAGGCCAAGTCGTCGGCGCCGGTAGACGGGGCAAACACTTCCGTTGTCGGCGGCTGTACAGTTGTTTCGAATGCGCCACCCAGCAAACAGGCTGCGCAGAGTCCGTCCTCGCCCAGAGTTCCCCGCATATCGTGCAGGTAGCAGTCATACGCCCCTCCTGACGGGTAATTAGGAAGCCAGGCCCAAAGGTTGCACAAGGTTAACGTGTTCGGACGACTTCCGCAAGGGCCAGTGGCAGGGTGTCGTCGGTGTCGGGGCCGTGCGTAAGAGCGCCCCAAATCCAAGTCCGCTGATCTGTCCATTCCCTTACGGAGTGCGCCGGAATAAAACCTCATGAGCGCTGTGCGCTCCGCCTCCCGCCAGTTACATCTATCCGGTAGGGAAACTGATTCCGTTTTCAGTACCGTGAGAGGGGAGGATATCTGGATAAAATGCGCCATTAGAACCTCCTTCGTCATCAGACAATGTCGAGGTCCGACCGATGGATTCCACCCTGGAAGGGGCCTTGATCGTTCTCGACACCGTACCAGAAGCATACATTCGCCTCGACAACGATTTTCGAATCACGTTCGTCAATCGAGCGGCTCTGTCGCTTCTCGGGAAAATGCCGGCCGAACTGCTTGGCAAGAACCTGTGGGACGTATATCCGTCCAGTGCCGGCACGGCTTTGGACCTAGCCTGCCGACGCGCGATGGCCGAGCGCATCGTCGTGACTACCCATCACGGCTTCACATCCCAAGCATGGCATTCAGTAGTGGTCATGCCCGACTCCAGGGGTGGTCTCTGTGTCAAGTTCTCAGATGTTAGCGAGCACAAGCTTATGGAGGACCCACTGCAGAATTCGGAGGAGGAGTTCCACAAGGTTTTTCGCTACAGCCCGTATCCGTTGTGCGTTATCGACATGGGTACGCATTGCTTTCTGGATGTCAATGAAGCTTTTGAGCGCCAAAGCGGCTATCGGAGAGACGAAGTCGTTGGGCGAACCACGGATGAACTCTGGCTTGATATGGACGCTGCCCCTGAAATTTTAGAAGAAGCCTGGAGACGGATTCGGGAGGAAGGCAGCTATCGGAACCTGGAAGGTCGA
>Ga0126381_100006321_pt1 | contig 13083 bp, 8 predicted proteins | sample PanSoiMetPlot_28_FD_96465 | JGI IMG/M metagenome (GOLD analysis project Ga0126381, IMG submission 96465) | Tropical forest soil microbial communities from Panama - MetaG Plot_28 | ecosystem: Environmental > Terrestrial > Soil > Tropical forest > Bulk soil | place: Panama | collected 2016-02-17
GAATAATTCGAGGGGTCAGGGCTGCCGCTGCCGTCGAGAGTTCCGCCATAATTGGGGGAGCCATTCAACACGACAGTCGGGGTTCCAGGTACCAGCAGATCACCGGCAACAACCGCACTGCTGTTGAGAGTGACGGATTCGCCTAGCATCTGCTGGATCGACCCGTTCAGGAGACCGTTCACTACCGGTGCGTGATTGACAAGCGCAGTCGCCGCGATTGAGAGCTCGGCCTGGCTACTCGTCGTACTACCGGCAGGGTTGGAAATCACAACCGTGTAACTGCCGATGTCGGCGCCCTGCACATTGGTGATCGTCAGGCTCGATCCGGTCGCCGCTGGGATCGCGCTGCCGTCCTTGAACCACTGGTAGCCTGGCAATGGAGTTGGATTCACGGCGACAGAGAAGATCGCTGTGCCGCCCATTAACACATTAACGCTCTCGGGCTGTGTCGCAATGATCGGCGGCCCGAATATCTGGAACACAATGCTGACCGGGGTCACCGTGAAAGCTCCAGTGAGTCCCGGCGGTAGGCCGCTGAAACTAAGGTCTGTGGCGGCGAAATCAGTCGAGCTAAAACTGACGAGTGTATAAGTGTTGCCGATTGCCAGGCCTGGTCCTGTCGTGAATGCAAAGTTGTGCGGGCCCGAGCCACCTTTGGTCAGCGCCCCTGCAAGTGCGAGCTGACTGGCAGAGCTATCGAGGTTGAATGCCATCACACCAGTGGCATTCCAAGTCAAGGACGCCGCAGTCAGAGTTGAACCGGGAGCGGAGGTACTGCCCGGCCGGACGACGGCTCCGGCGTTCAACATTACATTGCGGCTGATTGATCCACTACCGGTCAGGGCGCCGCCGGAATTGAGATTGACATCGCCTCCGGAGCCAAGACCGCCATCAACCTCGAGCGCGCCGCCGTTTACAGCAACCGGACCGGTGAATGTATTCACTCCTCCGAGCAACAGATTGCCGGTGCCGCTCTTTGTGAAGCCCCCGGCTCCCGCTAGAACTCCGTTGAGCGCTATGTTGTGCGGGACATTGCCGGCATCAGCGGCTTTGAAGAGTATATTGCCGCCGGTTGGCAGCACGATCGGCAAGGCTGTGGTCCAATCCGCCTTCGCGCCCAACAATCCGCTGCTGAAGTTGAGATTTGTGACAAGTCCAGCAGCGCCATTCTTGGTGATTCCTCCCCCGCCAAGATAGACAGTACCACCGTTGATAGTGATCGTGGCCGATCCTGCTGTGACCGTCGAGTCAAACCCGAGCGTGAACTTCTCAATCGTGCTAAGACCGCCAGTAAAGGTAGCCGAGGCAACGTTGTTGGCGTTGGTGCCACTTGTACGGCACATCAGAATGCCGAGTGCCGTGTCCGTCGAGGTGAACGTTCCGCTGCCGGTCACGCGCATTGCGCCGCCACGGCCTGACGTCGTCTGGTTTGCGAGGGTGATGGCGCCGGTCGCAGTCAGGGAGCCCCCCTGTATTGACATGGTGCCGTACGAGTTCTGAGTTCCAAGTCCGATCGTGGAAGCCATAGCGCTGCCACCCGTAATCACGAACCCGGAAGTGAAATCAGGTGACGCGCCGGCGTTGCGACGGATATTGACATCGCCAACTGTGAGCGAGCCGCCATTAACCAGGAGCGCAGCGCTGAAATCGGAATTGGTCCGGAAACTTCCGATGCTGGCCGTGCCGTTGTCGATCACCATCTGGCCGGTAGCTGCGCTGACCTGACCGGTAGTAGTGAACAAACCGCCTTCGACCATCAAGCGCGTATTCAAAGCCAGGCTCACCGGGCTGTTGCCGATGCTCAGCGAGCCGCCGGGCGCAACTTGCAGGAATCCGCCCGTAAGGCTCAGGGGTCCGGTGAGCAGATTCGATGCGCTCAACGCGAGCGTGCCTGCACCTGCCTTAGTTAGACCTCCAGTACCCGCGAGTGATGCGGCAATCGTTGCGTTTGCGCCCGTGCCGAGCGCGTTCGTCGTAATCGGAGGCGCGGTACCCGCGAGAGTTAGCGTGTTTGAGGCTACGCCGGCATTGTCAAAAATCCAGCTCGCCGGAGTGATCGCATCCTTGTCACCAAGAATCAAGCCGCTGAGAACCCTGGGAGAATCGAGGTGCACTATGTTGTTCGAGGTTATGTCTAGAGTGCTGAAGTCGGCTGTGTTTCCGGCGCCGTCGGCAATCACGGCGTTCTGCCAGTTAGCCGAGTCGCTCCACAGGCCGCCGCTCGTTTGCTGGATCCAGATGCCGCTGCCAATGGTGGGCAGCACGAGCGTGTAAGACTCGCCCGCGTGATAGCCGGGTTCCGGATTGCCTCCCGAGTCGACAATGCCGTTGCCCTGTTTGAGATCGAGCCGCATGGAGCCTGTCCCTGAAAGATTGCCGACACTTACATCAAAGATTGTGCCGCTAGTGGCTGATACACCGACAACGGTTCCGGAGGCGGTGCCTGTTGTCGTCAATACGAAAGCGCCAGGGCTTACTCCGCTCACGTTATTACTAAAGGTGGCTCGAAAGACGACTCCAGTGACGCCGGCAGTGATCGTGCTGGTGGCCGGATTGAACCTCGTGATCGTGATTCGCGGGGGCCCTTGAATATTCAAGATGAATATCGAGGAGGATGGGCTAATGCCGCCCGCATTTGACGAAGTCGCAAAGAAGCCGTTCGTGCCCGCTGGCAGTGCGACTCCACTGTAGTCAAAGGTCCAGGTGCCGGTGGTTGCGATGATTGTTCCGATGACCCCGGTCCCCTGCCGCGTCAGGGCAACAGTGTCGCCCGGACCGGCCGTACCGCTGAACGTGAACGTACGGTCAGCTGTAGCGGCGCCGCTCGAGCTCACGGCGCCACTGTCGCCCAATGCCGATACAATGACCGGCGTGATAATGCCAGTATTGAATGAATAGGGACCAGATACGGGACTCGTATGACCGGCGTTGTCAGATGCAATGGCCGTAAAGCTGTGCGGCCCTGCCGATAATGGCGTGTTATAAGTGATTGACCATGTGCCGCCGGCCTGGGATCCGCTGCTCGATGAAACGGCGGTTCCGGCGGGTGTGGCTCCGTCAAGCGTCAGAGAGATGTTTCTGCCGGGCTCGGAGGTGCCGCTGATTACGAGCGGGCTCCCTCCAACGTAAGTAATGACGGGCGTCCCAATTGGCCCATCAAGTTCGATAGCGTCGTAAACCCAGCCAGCGCTAAGCCAAGTGCCTAGATCGGTTGACCCGCTGATCGGGTTGATCGCCAGTGTGTTCATTCCGGCGACCAGTGAGCCGGCCGGAAGCGCATACGTGAATAGGGTGTTATTGCCGCGATAGGTGCCGATGGTGAAGCTGCGCGAGTTAGGTTGGCTCGAAGCCGCCGGATCGGTCGTCGATTGTCCATTGATCGTGACCGATGGCCGGCCTCCGTTATAGGCGCAAGTAATGCCGATCTTGAACGTCAGGTTGGTAACCTGATTCGGAGCCAGACTGAACCTGATAGTCGTCGGACTGTTCTTGCCCCTAAACTGGATGGCCGGAAATGTGCTGGGGTCATCCACTCCTGCAGTGAAGGTGGTTACATTCCACGTGCTCATGCGAACATCCGACGGATGCATTTGGACGATCTTGTCTGCGTTCAGCAGTCCCGCGGGAGTGCCGTCCCATTCGCCGATTTTGAAGATTGTCGAGGGCGTCGTTTCCGTTGACGTCAGGTTGAGTGTGGTGGCTGAAGGGGCAATGACCGTAGCCGAATCGGTGGCTACTGCAAGCTCGCCCTTATAGAGGGTCGCGGTGTAGGTGCCCGGCTTCATGCCGGGGCTGTTGTAGGTCCCGTCCGCGCCCACGGCGGCCCAATATTGCGCGGAGTCATTGGCAAAGCCAACTACGCCCTGGAAGCCAGGGGGGATCCCGCTGGCTGTTCCGCTGACGGCACCCCTACCTGAGTCAGGAACCCAACCCATGAGGTCGAGGTTGCCAATCCACGAGAAATCGATCGGCAACGACGGCGGAGCGCCGGTAGTGAAAACGAGCGCATAGGGGCCGTGCAGCACGTTTAGCCGATCGGCTTCGGTCTGATTGTGGCCAGAATTCATGTAGTTGTATATTTCCTGGTCCTGGCCGGCTTGATTTTCTATGTCGCGAAAGAATGGACCGCCGGAGCTGCTTTCGCGGTTGCCGAATACCATCCACACACCGACACTGTCGCCGGTCGCTCCGCTGAAGGTCAGGTCCATCGCTCTGTCTTTTCCGTGCGTGACTGTGTCTCCGTAGTACTTTGACCGCGTTTCTCCATCGGCAAGCCCGAATATATCGGTGCTCTCGATGGCCCCGGTATTATTGTTAAGATTCGAAGGCTCTGGCCCGTTCGGCAGCAAGTTGTGGTTGAGTCGTGTGATCCAGCGTAGCTCACCGACATTAGGTTCCTGGCCCGGGAAAGTCGCCATATAGATCGTATTGTCGCCGTTGCGCACAATCAGGTAATGGGTCATGTTGGGATCGGCCGTTCCCGTCGTACCGGTTTGAAGCGTGAGTTTCACGTAGGTCGCGCCATCTGTTTCCGGAGTCACGGTTGCGGTTCCTAGCCCTGATGAGATTTGCGCAAACTTGCCCGATGTGCCTATATATTCGGTGCCGTTGAAAACTATGGAGGTGATGTCGCCGTTGCTCTTGTTGACCTGAAAGACGAGGCCGGCCCCAGTATCCACAACAAAGGCAGTCCCGTTGTCAGTGAAGCCGAATGAGCCGGCCGCAAGAGCCCGGGGAACGGCAGGCCGCACCAACTCGGAAGCAGCCAGCCAGCACAGCAATGCGCTCGCTAGAAAGGCGATCTTTTTGAGTTTCATAGGCCTCAAGTTGTGAGGTGACGGTTAATGATCCTGTCCTGATTCTCGGTAGTCGGGACAAGAGGACCTTGGCACTTTGGGGCGCGCTGTTTGAAGCCCGGTCCTTCCAATATGACCCCGGTGCACGCTCGTGATTGCGCCCGCTTTTGGAGGCAACACGCTATCGCCTTAATGTCCGACTTGTCAAGAGGCTTCATAAGTCGGTTCCATATTGGACAGACCATTAGCAGGAGTGGCGAGTCACAGGAGAATGCAGATTATTTGACCGTATTCTCAAGAAAAGATGGATATTTAGCTTTGAGTTACCGAGCTTGCAGGGCAGGCTCAAATTTAGGGGCGGACAGGCGGCCATCTGCAACGAATGGACAGGCCATTCTATCAAGGGAAACAATACTGGCTTGTGAATGGCGTTTCGATATGGGTGCCGGCAGTAGTGAATGTCTCACGAAAAACGCCCTTGCGACGTTCCGTCTCAAACCTTGTTCCGTAGGTCGATCCCCATTTGTCTTTACAGTTTGGCGGGAGGGTGCTGGGAGAGTGATCTATTCGTCCAATAGTAGAGAAGGGAGGGTATTTAACCCTCCCTTTCATGACTGCCGCGCATTAAGTGGTCGGGGCGATTGGATTTGAACCAACGACCTCTCGGTCCCGAACCGAGCGCTCTACCAGGCTGAGCCACGCCCCGTTAACCGAATCACAAACTATACTATAGGTTAAGGTGGGTGGTCAAAAGCCATCCACAGAGCGAATTCCGAGCCAGTTCGCTGAATGTAGTCCGACTATGTTAGGATTGAATCAAGCTGGACCTGAAAGAGAAGTCGCAAAAGGATCTGGACAATGGCAGAAAAAACGATCGGGCCGGATCAGAGCAAAGTCGTGAAGACCGACGAGGAATGGCGCCGCGAATTGACCCCGGAACAGTATGAAGTCACTCGCAGAAAAGGAACAGAACGCCCGTTTACCGGTGCTTACTATGATATGCACGACGACGGAATGTTCAACTGTGTCTGCTGTGGCAATTCACTGTTCAGCTCGGATACCAAGTTCGACTCGGGGACGGGTTGGCCAAGCTTCCACTCACCGGTCTCCGGCGAAAATGTCGAGACTGAAACGGACACAAGCTATGGCATGACCAGGACCGAGGTGACCTGCGCCAACTGTGGAGCGCACCTGGGTCACCTATTTCCTGACGGTCCGAAGCCGACTGGACTGCGATATTGCATAAACTCCGCCGCTCTGGATTTCGTAAAGAAGGGTTAGAGCACAAAGATGATGGCTCTAGTTTGCTCAAAATGTGGCGCTGAGTTCGACGCCCCGGCGCGGTTCTGCCGGCGATGCGGCAATAGCCTGGGAGTGGGCGAACCGAGCATCAGCCCCTCGGAAGCTACAACAAAATCTTTCAACTATCCTGGCGAGGGGAATCCAGGTCAACCTAATAGCACGGCGCCGGCCAACCAATGGCCCACAGCGCCCGCCTATCTTGGACCTGACCAGATGGCGGTCGGTCCCCAGTACCCGACATATCCGGCTGGTGCCACACAGGGACTGCCCCAGAAACGCAGCAACACACCGGTTGTCATCCTGGGAATTCTGGGGCTTCTTCTATTGGCGGTTATCGCAGGTTTTGCGCTGATAATAAGTCGCGTGGGACGAGTTCAACGGCCGGCGGATGCAATGGGTGCGGGCCCTGGAGTCCAGGAAGCGCCGCGAGCACCCGGGCAAGCCAGTTCGGGCCACCCAGAGATTCCCCCTCCACCGGTGCCTCCGCCGGGGCCGCCTGGATCAACGAATGGAACCGTCACAGGGCCGCTGGCACCCCTGATTTACCCGGGATCCCATCAAGAGATAAACGTGGAGGGCGAGGACGGCGCTAAGGTGATCAAGCTGACCACCTCAGAGCCCGCAGACAAAGTTGCGGATTGGTATGCAGCCAGAATCCCTCATTCGAACCGGGTTTCGGTGCCGTTCATCGGCATCACCACAATTAGCAAGGACGGATTAGCGGTCATCATCAAACCAGGCAACCCGACAACCATAATGCTGACTAAGGGTGATTAGTACGAGATAGACCGGTCGAACCATTACCTCCACGATTTCGTATTTTTCTTTCACCACTGCTTTGTAAAGTCTGCTTGTTGGTCGCTGCCCGGATCCCGACATAGGCGGAGGAACCGGGCAGAGCAGGCTAATGGGAGATCATTTATCGCGAGAACCGCAGGCAAGGGTCCGTTGCCGGTGGGATGGGGCTGGTTATGCAGGCGGGCACAGCGCACAACAAGACTTCGGGTCCGCTTGGCTGGCTCGTCTATCCGCGGTCACGGGTGCTGCTACACATAGCCAATGATGACGGGAGCAGGCTGCTGCAACTGATCGCATTCGACTCAATTGACGAGGTCATAGCCTGGTATATAGAGAAGTTCTCTCCTTCGAAACGGATTGCGCTGGCCGATGGCGGCGCGATTCTGAAAGGCAGCTTCACGACTGCCCTGATCCTGCCCGGAGAACAGCACATAACCGTCACAGTAAAGCGGTGCTCACCCATGTTTTACCCAACACACCGGGATACGACACGCGGAGACCGGTGGCCATAGAACGGCTCTTGTAGTATTGTGGAGAATGGCGGCCGGCGATGAGCAGGGCCGGTTGCAGTGTCCACTCGAGCAGTCAATTGATCCAGAGGAGGTCAAAGTAATGCCATATTCGGAACTACTCATTAAGCCTATGAGGGAAGACCTGACTCGGCTGGGAATTCGCGAAACGCGAAGCCCCGAGCAAGTAGACGACGCCATAGTGAATGGGAAGGGTACGGTCATGGTCGTTGTCAATTCGGTATGCGGCTGCGCGGCAGGAAGGGCGAGGCCAGGGGTTGCGCTTGCGCTCCAACACAAAGTGAAACCGGACGACGTGATCACGGTCTTTGCCGGCGCGGATATCGAAGCCACCGATCGGGCCCGGAAGTATTTCAAAGGCTACCAGCCCTCATCGCCATCGATTGCCCTGTTGCGTGGCGGGGAACTGCTATACCTGCTGGAGCGGCACCAGATAGAGGGTCGCGAAGCTCCCGAAATCGCGGCTGTACTGACACAAGCGTTTGACAAGTACTGCACGCCGGTAGCCGGGCAAGGAGCGGGCGCCGATTAGGCTAAAAGCGCGCGAAGGAAAACCAGAAAAAGGGTTGCGGGCAGGATTATTTCCAAACAAGATAAGCGGTTACAGCTATTGCGCTAACTCGACAGTTTGACCATCAGTCGTGGGCTGGGCGTCGGGCGGAGTTGGAAGTTCTGCGAATGAGTCCTTAAACTGCATATCATGGAGACGCCGGTACAGACCCGAGGTCGACAGCAGTTCCTGGTGTGAGCCTTGTTGAACAACCCTCCCCTTGTCCAAAACAACGATATTATCGGCGCGGCGCACGGTAGAAAGCCTATGGGCGATCACGAAGCTGGTTCGCCCGCGCATAAGTGTTACCAGAGCCTCTTGAATCAGTCTTTCGGATTCGGAGTCCAGTGAACTGGTGGCTTCGTCGAGGACAAGGATGGCCGGATCTTTCAACAGAGCTCGCGCGATTGCAATGCGCTGGCGCTGACCGCCAGAAAGCTTCACTCCCCGCTCGCCAACTATGGTTTGATATCCCTCCGGGAATGCAGATATAAACTCGTGAGCATTAGCCGCGCGGGCCGCCGCCTCGACCTGATCATTCGTTGCGTCGAGTCTGCCATATAAGATGTTTTCGGCTATGGTGCCTCCGAACAGCGTTGTTTCTTGAGGAACCATTCCTATTGCCTGCCTGAGGTCGGCCAGTTTAAGGGAGCGCACGTCTCGGCCGTCGATTGAAATGGAACCAAATGTCACGTCATAGAACCTGGGTATCAGGGTCACAAGCGTGGACTTGCCTGCGCCGCTTGGCCCGACGAGAGCAATGACCTGGCCCGGGAGAGCCTCAATAGATATTCCAGCCAGCACCTGAACCCCGCGTTCATCAGGATAAGTGAAGTGTACATTGTCGAGTCTGACGTGACCGGTGGCGCGCGGAAGAGCGACCGGGTGCGACGGATCCGCGACTTCAGGTACCGTGTCCAAGAGCTCAAAAATCCGTCTGGTCGCACCGATGGCTTGCTGGAACTGGCTATAGAGATCCGACATTCCGCCGACAGCGGCGCCGACTACAAAGGTATACAGAACGAAGGCGATCAGCTCGCCGGCAGTCATCTGTCCACTCAGTACCATTCTCGAGCCCAGCCACAAAACCGTTGCGATGCCCCCGTAGACAACGAAGATTATGAGGGCGACAAAACCGCCGTTGGCTACCGAGCGCTGAACTGCAAGTCGAAGCGCCTCGTCGATGCGCTTACGATACCGTAATTGTTCGTAGTTCTCGCGGACGAAAGACTGGACGATTCTGATCGCCGACAGGGTCTCCTCAAGGACCGAAGTGGCATCAGCCAGGCTGTCCTGAACGCGGGTGCTCATGTGACGCACCCACCGCCCGTAGAAGTGTGCGGACAGCACGACGACCGGCACGATAGCGAGCATCGCAAGAGTGAGCCGCGTATTGGTGACGGCTATGATGGTTATACTGCCGGTAAGTACGAGCGTCTGGCGAAGCAATTCGGTAATGCTGCCTGTTGTCACCGTCTGGACCACACTGACGTCCGAGGCAAGCCGGGACGTCAGCTCGCCCACTCGGCGGCTGGCAAAGAAGGAGACCGGCAAATAAACGAGGTGATTGTACAACCGAGTGCGCAAGTCTGCGACTACTCGTTCGCCGGTGTAAGACAGTAGATAGGTCCGCAAGAAGCTAAAGAGCGCCTGCAGAGCGAACAGACCCGCCAGCAGCAGCGCCAGCCTGTTCAATCGTCGCTGATCGCGAGTGGTGAAAGCCGCATCTATTAGTTGTCTTATGACCTGTGGATAAGTGAGCGCGAGCAGACTTGCAACTAATAGGCTGCCGAGTGCTATAGCGAGCCGGACCCGGTAAGGCCGCGCGTACGAGAGCAGCCGCAGCAAATCACGAGGCGAGCCTCGAGGTTTAGCTTCGCTAGCCTTCGCGTCTGCTTTCTGCCCGCTGTTGCGCACAACTTATTCATTAGACGTGTGGAATGCCGGACGAGTCAAGCGAGTATGGCTAGGCTGTCACCGATTGAGTAACGACGACGAGCCCGCTGCTTCCCCAGTCCTTCGAGTGAGACAGGAGAGCTGAACAACGTCGAGAGGAATAACGGACTCACAAGGTCTCAGCCAGGATTCGAACAATCCTCTGGGCTGCGAATCCGTCCCCGAAAGGATTCTTGGCGCGACTCATCGTGAGGTAGTAAAACGAGAGCGGATGGAGGGATTTCTCACGGCGGCGAATCACTTCCTCGTCGAAAACTCTTTCGCAAGGCAGAATGAAGCGGGCAGAATATGTCAATGCCGCCTCTCGTTGTTGAAGTTAAGGATGCAGCCGCAGCGAATTAACGATGTCATATGCTGCGGCGGGCATCGCCATTTGCCGGGCGGCGCCTTGCATTCGCTCGAGCCTCGACGGATCGTCAAACAAGCAGTCGATCTTGTAAGCGAGGACCGGAAGATTGTTGCACCGAATCGCAACTCCCTGCTCTAACAGGTGATCGGCGTTTCTCTCCTCTTGTCCTGGTATGGGATTAACTATGACAAAGGCCAGGCCTCGAGCCAGAGCCTCAGAGCTGGTGAGGCCGCCAGGTTTTCCCAGGAGAATATCGGCTGCCGCCATGTACTCATCGATTTCTGTTGTAAACCCGACAGCCTTGATGCTGACATTCCCGGCTGTTGAAATCCTGGCTGCCTGTTTCTCGATATTTTGCTTGAGATCGGGGTTGCGTCCGCAGATGGCGACGACCTGGGCGGGATGCTTGACTTCAAGCAGCGAATCGACGATCTGAGCAACGCGCCCGACGCCAAAGCCGCCCGCAGAAATCAGGATCGCGGGAACATCGTGGAGGAGGCCATGCTTCCGCCTCATCTCGAATTTGTCTTTGGGGCTGGCGAAAACAGGGTCGATCGGTATCCCGGACGCCGTGATTTTGGCAGACGGTATTCCAAGCTTTTGAAGGTGAGCTCGCGTTTCTTCAAGGGCCACAAAATATCTTTCGAAGTGGTGGACAAGCCACATCGCGTGGACGTCAAAGTCGGTAACCACGATCGCCTGGCGCGTATCAAGCCGCCGTTTGGCCTTGAGCCAGGAGATTATCTCGGCGGGAAGAAAATGAGTACAAATCGTTATATCGGGCCTGTAATCTTTTAGAAATCGAACGAAGGGCCTTGTGTTGAGCTTGTCAAAGGCCAGCCGTCGCCTCTCGTTTTTCCAGGGTTTGTCCATCTGATCATAGAGCCATCCAAGCACATCAGGCGCTTTGTTCACCATATCGATGTAGGCCCTGGAATACAGGTTGCGAAATACCTTGGTCGTATATTCGAGAGTATCAACGTGGCGGACTTCGCGCGCAGCGCCGAGCTCTATGACAGCCCGCTCTATTGCCTGGGCAGCGCGCATGTGACCGGCGCCGGACGAAGCAGATAACAACAGGACTCTGTCAAACACTGGATGGTTAGTCCTTGTCACAAGTCAGTGCGAGTCTGAGTTGGGTGAGAGCGCGATTGACCGCCTCGAGCGCTTCAATCCGGTGCCCGCAATAGTGATGCGAGGCACCATTGAGATCATGCCTGGCTAGCTGCAGCGCATCAATGGCCTCGCGTATCAAGGGGTGCCGGCCGGTCTCGTGACAGGCAGAAGCGTTCCCGAGCGGCGAGGTCTGCAACAAGACCGAGCCGGTCGATTTGTCCTTCCTCTTGTCGCAAATAACGGCAAGTCCTAACTCGTTCAGAGCGAGATTAGATTCGGCTAGAGCATCGACTCGGTGACCGCAGAAATCGTGTGGCGCGCTCTCCATGTACCCCTTGGCCGCTTCCAGCGTCCTGATCGCCCGGTGGATCACAGGATGCTCCTCCACCGCGATGAAGATTGGAGCACTCGCGGAATATGACTCGCGCTGAGGAGGCGTTGGCTGAAACAACAGTCCGGCCGAGATTGCGGCGGTTATCGTTAACCTGCAGATACCAATCATGAAATCTCCCGAGGGCAATCTGATTGGGGGCAGACAGATAATTTTAGTATATCAGAATGGCTGCGCTGGCGGAAACGACCGTGTGTCTTTGTGTAGGTGTTGGTCGATATGGCTGGGCGTTGGATGGTTGATCGCGAAGTGGCACTCCGCCAAAAACGGGCGCGGTGTGATCAGACCGAGTTCTCCAGGGCCGATGCTGCCCGACAGGCTAACAGTTTTTAGGCTATGGTTGTCTGAAAACGGTCCGGCGCGGTCAGATCGGAGAGCCGCCCATTGGCTGCCAATGGGGCTATGCTCGATCTGAATAGGAAAGGGCCAAAAGAGGTCTCCCCTCCTCCCTCGGCCCCTCCAATTATTGCGGGGCATTATCCCCGCGTTTGTTAAGACTGCCGGGAAAGCCAAACGGTCGGAATTTTTTTTGATCGAGATCCTGTTCAGACGACGCCCTCATGAATTTGAGCGCCTGTGAGTTCATTTGATCCATTAGAATCAACAGCTTAAACCGAGCCACGTCAATGCTGAGTGGTAAAGAAAATGAGTGGTTGAAGAAGATGAGTAAAAAAGTAGAGGAGCGAGCTTTAGAAGCCCGCTCCTTGAAGCCTGCTCCCTCGGGTTGGGGTTGGGACCAACCCAGGTTTAGTCGCTGAACTCGGGACCTACACGTACCGGCCACGTTGGCCCAGGAAGTTAGAACTCGCCCATGCCGCCGCCTGGAGGCATGGGCGGGCCACCCTTCTCCTTCTCAGGTATCTCTGATACGACAGCTTCGGTAGTCAGCAGTAGCCCGGCGATTGAAGATGCATTCTGCAGCGCCGACCTCGTCACCTTGGTCGGGTCAACGACGCCCATCTTGAGCAGGTCGCCATACTCCTCGGTCTCGGCATTGAACCCATAATTGCTGTTCTTGTCCTGCCGTACCTTGTCGACTACCACTGCGCCTTCGAACCCCGCGTTCTGCGAAATCTGGCGAAGGGGCTCTTCCAGCGCTCTCTTGACGATCCCAACCCCGATGTTCTCGTCATCGTTATCCAGGTGATATCCTTCGAGCGCCTTCTGGGCCCGGATGAATGCCACGCCGCCGCCGGGAACTATCCCTTCCTCGACTGCTGCCTTGGTAGCATGCATTGCGTCTTCTACCCGAGCTTTCTTCTCCTTCAGCTCGGTTTCGGTCGCTGCTCCTACTC
>Ga0126381_100006322_pt1 | contig 13082 bp, 7 predicted proteins | sample PanSoiMetPlot_28_FD_96465 | JGI IMG/M metagenome (GOLD analysis project Ga0126381, IMG submission 96465) | Tropical forest soil microbial communities from Panama - MetaG Plot_28 | ecosystem: Environmental > Terrestrial > Soil > Tropical forest > Bulk soil | place: Panama | collected 2016-02-17
GAGCGGGATTCCCTGGTGGACAACGGATATCGGCGGCTTTTTCGGTGGCGGAGTGGACACGCCGTACTTCCAGGAGCTCATCGTGCGCTGGTTTCAATACGGCGTGTTTTGTCCGCTGTTCCGGTTGCACGGCTGGCGCAACAGCTCGCTGTCGCACCCCGAAACGAGCGACCCGACGCGCGGCGGACCAAATGAAGTATGGAGTTTTGGCGAGCGCGCTTACCGCATTATTCGCGAGTTGTTATTCCTGCGCGAACGGCTTCGCCCCTACATCATGGCGCAGATGAAACTTGCCAGCACCAAAGGCACACCGCCAATGCGCCCGCTCTTTTTTGATTTTTCCGACGATCGGATGACGGAAGCCGTGGATGACCAATTCATGTTTGGACCAGATTTGCTCGTCGCACCTGTCCTGCATGAGGGCGCAACCAAACGAAAAGTTTACTTGCCGGCAGGCACCACCTGGACGGACGCCTGGACTGGAAAGAGGCTGAGCGGTGGCCGGAAAATCACAGCAACGGCGCCGTTGGAGAAAATTCCACTGTATTTGCGGGAGGGGCGAAAATTGCCGATTCGCTCCTGAGTAAGTCATGAACAAAACCTCGTACACGAAGCGGTTCAGCTATGCCGCAAGCGACACCGCTGGGCAGCTTGTCTTCGCCGTCATTTCATTTTATCTACTGAAGTTTTACACAGATGTTTACGGCATCTCTGCGGCGGCGGCCGGGACCATCCTGCTGGTTGCTCGTTGTGTGGACGCGGTCGACGCTCCGGTGTGGGGCATCATCTTTGACAAAACGCACAGCAAATGGGGGAAAAGCCGTCCTTGGTTTCTCTGGTTATGCGCGCCATTCGCGGTTTTTGGCGTGCTCACGTTTCTGACGCCAAACCTGAGTCATACGGGAAAAGTCATCTACGCGGCGACCACTTATATTATTTGCAGCGTGCTTTACACCGGGATCAATACGCCGGTGACTTCGATATTGTCTGCTCTTACTCCAGACCCGCACGAACGTCTCACTCTGACGTCTTTCCGCATGTTCGGCTCCAAGCTCGGCGCCTTGTTGGTGAATCTCACGGCAATGGAGTTGGTTCAGTTTTTTGGCCGTGGCAACGATCGAAAGGGTTATATGATCGTCATGCCGATTTATGCGGCGGGCTCGGTAATTTTGTTTCTCACCGCGTTTTGGAACCTGGAGGAAATGAAGGAAATTGTCGCGGAAGAAAAAAAGCCTTTGCCCATCGCCGACAGTTTTCGGGCACTCAAAAGCAACTGGCCCTGGTTCATCATTTTTGCGAGCAGTTTGCTGTTTTGGATCGCGTTCATCGCACGCGTCAGCGTGGCACCGTATTTTTTCGAATATACTCTCCATCGCAAGGAATTGATCCCAACCGCCTTCGCATTGGATTCCATATCACTGGTGACGGCTTTTGCGCTCCCGTTTCTTTGCCGATGGACGTTCAAGCGCAATGTCTGGATTGTCGGCTTGCTCGGCATGTCTGCCGGGCAGGTGATTGTCTTCTTCGGAATCCAAAATCACCTGTCCATTCCGTGGATCATGGCTGGCTGGACGTTCGGGTTTTTAATGAGTGGAATGGCCATGGCGATGCCGTTCGCAGTTCTGTCCGATAGCGTCGACTATGGCGAATGGAAAACCGGAATTCGCGCTGCAGGATTCTTGACGGCGATTGGTGCTGCGTTTTGCCTGAAGGCGGGAAGCGGACTTGGCGGCGCGTTGCCAGCGTGGATACTTCAAGCACACGGCTACGTTCCTAAAGTCGAACAAACGCCGGAATCGCAGCGCGGCATCATTATCGCCAGCGTTTGGCTTCCCGCAGTGTTATTTGCCCTGGCTGCTCTCCCGGTCTGGTTCTATCAAAAGTACGAAGCGCTGGAACCGCAGATCCATGCTGACCTGGAAAAGCGGCGCGCCGCTGCTCCAGAGGTCGCATCGAATGCTCCTGCCCGGTTATGAAACACCTTCGGCGAGTTCTGGCCGGACTGCTCGTGGGTGCAACCTCATTGTGTCACGCCCAATCAGTCATCGTCGTTGACCTCTCACCGTCAAAGATTGGAACCGTTGTCGCTCCTGATTTCGTCGGCTTGAGTTTCGAAATGCAGACGGTTCTGCCGGACACAAACGGCTATCACTTCTTCAGTCCCAGGAACAAAGCGCTCATTGCGATGTTCAAAACGCTTGGGATCAAAAATCTTCGCGTCGGCGGAAATACTGCAGATCGGCCGACCCTCCCCACACCGAGCAAGACGGATGTGGACAGCCTCTTTGCATTTGCCAAAGCAGCCGACCTTAAAGTCATTTACACGCTTCGACTGAACCAGGGCAGTCTGCCAGCTGCAACAGAGATGGCGAATTACCTGACGCGTCACTATGCGAAGGAGTTGGATTGCTTCGCCATCGGCAACGAACCGAATGTCTTCAGCAAGGAATACGCGCCTTACCTGGCCGAGTGGAAACGCTACGCCGCTGAAATCACCGCGCCGACTAATTCGCCTGGGATAAAATTTTGCGGCCCCAGCACATCGCCCGGTCATGAATCCTGGGCAGCACAATTCGCGAATGAATTTGGCAGCCACGGCCCGCTGGCGTTCATTGCCCAGCACGATTATCCCGGCGGCGATGCCCGCAAGGCCACCAATTCACTGGTTGCTCGAGACAAAATATTGTCGCCGGCGATAGACGAGCATTATGAGAAATTCGCCTCGCGATTTGTGCCGGCGATCCTTTCCAACGGCCTGCCGTATCGTTTGGAAGAGGCCAATAGCTTCTACGACGGCGGCGCGCTCGACGTGAGTGACACGTTTGCCTCGGCGCTCTGGGCCCTCGATTATCAATGGTGGTGGGTGGCGCACGGCGCGAGCGGCATTAATTTCCACACCGGGGACAAGGTCGCTGCGCGCGACGAAAACAAGCCCTGCCGCTACGCTGTCTTCTGGACATCGCCGCAGGGCTACAACGTGCACCCGATTGGCTATGCCTTGAAAATGTTCTCGCTCGCCGGGGCGGGTACTCTGTTGGCCGCAAAGGTTCAAAACACCAACAATCTAAACGTCACGATTTATGCAATGGCGAGTGGTCGTAACCAGTATTGGGTGACACTCATCAATCGCGAGCATGGTTCTTCCGCCCGCGCTGTCGACGTGGTGCTGAATTCGAATTTCAAGAAAGCCCGCGCCCAGGTGATATTCCTGACCGCGCCCGCTGGCGATATCGCCGCCAAGACCGGCATACTACTTGGCGGTGCGGAAATCGAGGACAACGCCACCTGGAAAGGAAAATGGACCGCGCTCTCCAATGCGAGCGTGGACGGCCAATTCGCACTGAAATTCCCGCCAGCCAGTGCCGCTCTGGTCAGGATCACAACTCGATGAACCCGGCGCAATTCGGCGCGGCAGCGTCTTGGAGTGCGGCGGGTAAGGGGTAAGGGCACACGCCGCTTTCGATTGCGAAAAGGTAGCGAAGACTCAGCTTTGGTGCTAAGCAGTTAATGCAATGAAAGCGGCTCTGCCCATTTCTTCTCCTTCGCATTTTCCGCAAAATATTTGGCACTTTTTTTATGCTCCTGTCTCGTCAATTTGAATATGACTGCATACCATTTCATTAGCGAATGGAACTGAAATATCTCATTTGCCTTGCCTGCCTTGCGCCTCTTATTTCCAGCGGAGGCGAAACAAATCAAAGCGCTATAGTGAAATCCGAATTTGTTTTTGAAACCGCGCCATTTCCCTCCTGTCACGCTTCCACGATTGCCGAAACGAAATCCGGTTTGGTCGCCGCGTGGTTCGGCGGAACGGCTGAACGCAATCCCGACGTTTGCATTTACGTGGCGCGAAATGAAGATGGCCATTGGACTCCGCCGATGAAAGTCGCTGATGGCGTTGGTTTCGCCACGAATCGTCTGCCGACATGGAATCCAGTATTGTTTCAGCCAAAGAACGGCCCGCTGCTGTTGTTCTATAAAGTCGGGCCTTCGCCGGCTACCTGGTGGGGTATGATGACCACGTCGGTGGACGAGGGAAAAACCTGGTCCAAGCCGCAGCGTCTGCCCGAAGGAATTCTTGGTCCCATCAAAAACAAGCCGGTCCAGCTTGAAAATGGGGACATCCTTTGCGGCAGCAGCACGGAAGGGAATGGTTGGCGCGTACACTTCGAGAGCACCAGTGATTTTGGCAAGACCTGGAAAGCGACGCCACCAGTGAACGACGGAAAGGAAATTGGCGCAATCCAACCGAGTATTTTGTTTTATCCAAAAGGCCGGCTGAGGGCAGTCGGTCGCACTCGGAACGAAAAAATGTTCCAGATCTGGTCGGATGACGGCGGCCTCACGTGGGGTCGTATGAGCTTGTTGGATTTGCCAAATCCAAATTCCGGCACGGATGCGGTGACGTTGCGTGATGGTCGACAGCTTTTGGTTTACAATCATAACATCAGCACGGGTTCGCATAATAAAGGCCGGAGTCCACTGAACGTTGCCGTGTCGATGGAAATGAGCAATTGGGATTGGTTTGCCGCATTGGTATTGGAGGATGATCCGAATGCTTCCAATGGTTTCGCTTATCCGGCGGTGATTCAGACGAGCGACGGCCTGGTTCACATCACCTATACCTGGAAGCGCAAACGTATCAAGCACGTGGTTCTTGAGCCCTCCAAACTGAAGTTGCGGCCGATCATCAACGGTCAATGGCCAAAATGACGTGCAATTAAATCCATGACGAAGAAGCTTGTATTCGCAGCAGTGTTGGTTCTGCCTCTCACAATAATCTGGGAATGCTGTGGCACTCAAGAAACCCCGAACAAAGCGCTGTGTTTGTGGTATTCCCAACCGGCCGAAAAATGGACGGATGCGTTGCCCGTCGGCAATGGCAGAATGGGTGCGATGGTTTTTGGTCGCGTATTTGATGAGCGCATCCAGTTCAATGAAGACACGCTGTGGAAAGGTTTTCCCCACAATTATGACCGCGCCGGCGCGCACGATCACCTCGCCGAAATCCGCCAACTCCTGTTCGATGGAAAAGCAAAAGAAGCCGCAGACCTCACGCGTGCGACTTTCCTCAGCGACCCGGTTCGCCAGAAAGCTTATCAGCCCTTTGGCGACCTGTTCCTTCATTTCAACGTAAAGGGAGAAGTTACCGACTATCGTCGCGAGCTGGACCTGGATTCTGCCGAGGCGGTAACCAGTTACCGCATTGGCGGCATTCGCTTCAAACGCGAGGTTTTCGCCAGCCACCCGGACCAGGCGATCATCGTGCGAATCACGGCCGATAAGCCAAACGCTCTCAACTTCACCGTCACTGTAAGTAGCCCCCATACCAATTCTCAAACACTGGCCATCGCGTCCGATACGCTTGCGCTGACCGGTCAGGTCGAAACCAATGGCTTGCGCTTTGAATCCCGGGTCCGCCTCGAGTGCGATGGCGGAACGGTGAAGACGAATGGAAACACAATTGTAGTTGAGAATGCCAATTCGGCGACGGCGTTTCTCGCGGCAGCGACCAGTTTCCGGAATTTCCACGACATCAGCGGCGATCCGTCGAAAAATTGCGCACGCGATCTTGCGGCTGTCGCGCGAAAGCCGTTCGATAAAATCCTGATGGCGCATCTGGAGGATTATCAGCAGTTTTTTCGTCGGGTGAGTTTGAGTATCGGCCAAACGGCACGCGCTGATTTGCCTACAAGCGAGCGGTTGGAAATGGTAAAGAGCAACGGATTGGATGGTGATCCAGCGCTTGCGGCGCTCTATTTTCAATATGGTCGATATCTGCTTATTTCCAGCAGCCGTCCAGGGGGGCAGCCGGCAAATCTTCAAGGACTTTGGAATGAAGAACTCAATCCGCCGTGGGAGAGCAAGTGGACGCTGAACATCAATTGCGAGATGAATTACTGGCCGGCGGAACTCTGCAATTTGAGCGAATGTGCAGAGCCGCTGTTCACCATGATCGATGATCTTGCCGTGAGCGGCGCTCGCACCGCGAAAGAGCAATATGGCTGTCGTGGGTGGGTGGTGCACCACAATACCGACCTCTGGCGCGGCACGGCGCCAATTAACAATATCGACGGCGTCTGGCCGACCGGCGGCGCCTGGCTCTGCTATCATTTGTGGGAACATTATCTGTTCACAGGCGACAAAAAATTCCTGGCGCGGGCGTATCCGGACATAAAAGGGGCGTCTCTCTTTTTCGTGGATGATCTTGCCAAAGACCCAAAGAGCGGTTGGCTGGTCACATCGCCGTCCTTTTCGCCGGAACAGGGGACTCTTTGCTATGGTCCGACAATGGATAACCAGCTCATTCGCGCGTTGATGGATAGCACCATTGGTGCCGCTGAGATTCTGAAAAGGGACAAGAGTTTCGTGGCAGAACTCAAGAAGACGCGCGACCAACTTCCGCCCAATCAGGTAGGAAAATACGGCCAGCTTCAGGAATGGCTGGGTGATATTGATAAACCGAATAACAATCACCGGCATATGTCGCCGCTGTGGGCGTTGTATCCGGGCGCGGACATCACGCCTGCGGATGCGAAAATATGGGAGGCAGCAAAACTTCTGTTGAAGTGGCGCGGCGGCGGCAGCACCGGCTGGAGTTACGCGTGGCGGATTCCGCTGTGGGCGCGTGTGGGGGATGGTGAAATTGCGTATCAGCAACTGACTGGACTGTTTCAGCACCGCACGCTGCCGAACCTTTTCGACCTTTGCGGGCCATTTCAGATTGATGGAAATTTCGGTGCAACGGCCGGAATGGTTGAAATGCTCTTGCAAAGCCAATGGACGGAGGAGCGGGGTGGAAAATATCTGCGCGTTATCAACTTGCTTCCGGCTCTGCCAAAAAAGTGGCCGTCGGGTTCCGCTGATGGACTTTGCACGCGCGACGGTTTTGTGGTGAACATCGAATGGGAACAGGGCGCATTGAAACGTGTCGTTGTTCACTCGAAGCTGGGGAAGCCCTGCTTGGTGCGGTATGGTGAACGGGAAATCGTTTTGCAAACTCAAACGGCCCACGACTATGCTTTTGATGGCAAGCTGCAAGCCCTTCACGCTGATTAGCCCAACTGCTTTGTAAGCATGCGCAATAAGCTGTTCACAATCCCGTTTGTCGCCGTCTTTTTGATGGGCGTCATGAATGGCTGCCAAATTTTTGCATCGGATCGGGTTCGGGAAGCGCGCCACGTCATCCCGGCCAAGCAGGAAGGCCGCGTGGTGGAGGCGAGCGCCATGCAAAACGTGTATGAGGAAGTGAAGACGCCGTTCAAATACGGCGTGGTTCTCAAAGGTGCCGGCACAAACGAGCTTGTGGATTGCCCGAGTATTTTTCGTTACGGCGAACGCTGGTACATGGTGTATGTGGCCATGAGCAACAAAGTGGGTTACCAGACGTTTCTGGCGCGAAGCGATGATCTCCTGCACTGGACCCAGCTCGGCAGAATCCTTCCGTTCAGCGAAGGTGGGTGGGACGCATGGCAGGCTGACGGCGGTATTGCGCTGGCGGATTATCGTTGGGACGGCACGCATGAACTTGAGGAATTTAATGGCAAGTACTGGCTGTCTTACATCGGTGGCGCCAAACAAGGTTACGAGACCGACCCTCTTTCGCTGGGCATCGCGTCGACGCGCGAGCCGGCGTGGGCGAGGGAGTGGCATCGATTGAGGGAGAATCCGGTGCTGTCGCCGAAGCAGCCTGATGCGCGCAGTTTTGAAACGAAGACGCTTTATAAGAGTCAGATCATTCACGATGCAACCGAGTCACTGGGCTGGCCATTTGTGATGTTCTACAACGCGAAATATAAAAACGGCTTCGAACAGATCGGCATGGCGGTGTCGCGCGACATGGTGAACTGGAATCGTTATGGGACGAATTCGGTGGTCGTGAATGGCGAAGTGAAACAGAGAGGCATTAGCGGGGATCCTCAGATTGTCAAAATCGGAGATGTGTGGGTGATGTTTTATTTTGGCGCGGGCTGGCAGCCGAAGGCGTTCGATACGTTCGCATGCTCCTACGATTTGGTGCACTGGACGAAATGGTCCGGGCCAAACCTTGTTCAGCCCAGTGAATCTTTCGATCAGACCTATGCGCATAAACCCTGGGTGCTTAAATATCGCGGCGTGGTCTATCACTTTTATTGCGCGGTTGGAAACGAGGGCAGGGTGATTGCGCTGGCGACGTCAGTGGATTTGAAGAAACCGATGAAATGATTTCCGCATCAGGTTTCGAGTCCTTCTATTGTGAGCACACAGGCAAAATCGCATGGTTTTACCCCCGGTAACTCGACGGTCACTCCCATGTCGTTCTGCTGCCAAATTAGTTTTCCATGGTGGCCGAGCAGTTTGATGCGATCGATTTTTCCGGTGACGTAAGGGCGAATGGTGGCGAGAGCGGGAATTGTCAAGCGCGGCTGCTCGGGCCAGCCCATGAAAAAGGCGTAGAGGGTTTTGGCTTTTGTCGTGAAGCGCACGTCGTCATAGGTGAAATCCTTGCGGTTGGTCTCATTGTATTTTTGGCCGGGCAAGGGCTTCACGATATTTGGACCTTCGCCAAAAATTTTCCATGGGCGTGTGCCGTGAATGGCTTCGCGGTTGATGTCCATCCAGCCCGTGATGGCAGCGAGGATTTTTTGTTCTTCGGCATCGAGGGAGCCGTGGGTGTTGACCGGAAAATTGAGGAGGAGATTCCCGTTACGGCTGACCACGTCAACTAACATGTCGATGACTTGCTTGGGCGTTTTGTATTTTGCGTTTCGATCGTAATGCCAATGACCTATGCACGTATCGGTTTGCCAGGGCTGCGGCCAGATGCCGTCCACGACGCCGCGTTCCTTGTCGAAGACGCACATGCCAGCGTCCGAATCAGACTGACGTTTGCTGGTGTAAACGGCCTCCAGCTTGCCACCATGCTGACGGAGGTTTTGATTATAAAAGTGGGCGACGAGGTTCAGGCCCCACTCGCCGAAGGGAATCTGACCGTCGCTGTAAAGCAAGTCGGGCTGGTGCTGGTCCACCAGGTCCTGGATGCGCAGAAACCATTGGCGTTTCCAGGAATCGGGAATGCCGTCCTCGTCCCAGGGCAGCTTGCGATAGATTTCCGGGCAGCCGCCGTAGAGATCATCCCATTTGGAATCCGCTCCGTCGTAAGGAACGCCGGCAAGCGGACCGGTCGAGTCGGTGCCGTGCGCCACGGACATCCATTTATAAGCCATCCACAAGTGATCACTCACGGCGAATTTCAGACCGTGCCGGCGCGCGGCGCGGCGAAACAGGCCAACGACGTCTCGCTTGATGCCCATGTTGGCGGCGTTCCAGCGCTGGTGCCTGGAATTCCACATGTCGAAGTTATCCACGTGCACGCCCATGCTCATGAAATATTTCGCACCGGCTTTTTTGTAGAGGCCGACGAGGTGGTCGGGATCGAATTGTTCTCCTTTCCAGGTGGGGATGACGTCCTTGTAACCGAATTTTGTCGGGTGGCCGTAGCGCTCGAGATGATGCTGATATTGCTTGTTGCCTTGGAGGTAAAGGTTGCGCGCATACCAGTCGCCGTCTTCGGGGGCGGATTGGGGGCCCCAATGGGCCCAGATGCCCAATTTGGCGTCGCGGAACCAGTCCGGGCAGCGATAAGCGCTTAGTGATGAGATGGTTCCGGTGAACGGGCCGGAAGCGATACCACCAAACTCCTCCGTTGGCGCGCTGCCCGCGCCGCGCGTTCGCGCCAGCATCAGGCCAGGGAACGCGCAGGTCAGGAGTTTGAGGGCGTCGCGGCGGGTCATGGGAGGAGTGGTTGGATTTGGTTGGATTTACTTTGATTTACTTTGCGAACTCAGTGACCGGGCGGCAAGAGAATGAGGAACCGCGCCGGGTCAGGAGAGCGGCGCTTCTGAAGAGACGAATTGTGGCCGGGCAACTGGCGCGGTTTCCGGCGGTGCCGCGCTGGCGTTCTTGCATGGCCATCAAGGGCTTCATTATTGGAGAGGCTAGCGGACGTTGTGAACTTAGTCAAGTGTATGCATTCACATTGTGTCTAAGAGAAGGACACTGATGATTCCAAAGCGGCGTGTGTCCCTCAGCCCTCACCCGCCGTCCGCCGTCGCTCAGAAGCTATGGCGGGACAAGCAGTCCAAGACGCTGGCGCGCGCGCTATCTTTCACGGCAACGATTCAGTTGAATGTGAATGCGATTTGGCAAAGGACAATGCGGCGCTGAGTCATTGGACGCGGTTCCCCCTCATCCTAACCTAATGACTCGCTCGCTCCCGCTCGCTCGGCCCTCGCGGGCCTGTGGCTTCGCCGCATTCCTTTCGCCGCTTCCCAAGCGGCTCAAGTCCCTTGGGGAGAAGGGACTCCTGTATCAGATCCGGTGGGCTATTTGCCGGGATATGACTGAATCCAGATATGGAACGGGCCATACCTGTACTAGCAAAGGGATTTGCGCTTGTGAAAGCTGCTCATTACACTGCGGCGCATGCGAAAAATTTTCGGAATTCTAATTCTGTTCGCTTTTATTCAACCTGTCTTCGCTGAAACGATTACTTCACCTCGCGAGAGGATTCTGTTTGATGACGATTGGCGATTTGTTCAAGGGGATCCCGCGGGGGCTGAGGGCAAGCTGGATTATGATAAGGTCGCCAAATGGATTGAGCGCACGGGCGCGGATTTGTCCACCAATGCGCCCGTGGCAAGGCCGGCGGGGAATCCGGGCGCGGATGTGGCATACACTCAGGCGGGATTTGATGATCACGCGTGGCGGCAACTGAACCTGCCGCACGATTGGGCGATTGAGGGGCCGTTCGAACAGAAATACGAGGGTGAGACGGCGAAGCTGAAATATTGGGGGCCGGTCTGGTATCGAAAACATTTTGATGTTTCAAGCGGGGATGCGGGCAAGAAGATTTTCCTCGATATTGATGGCGCCATGTCGGTTTCTGCGGTGTGGCTCAATGGACAGCTCATTGGCGGCTGGCCGTATGGTTACGCGTCATACGAACTTGACCTGACACCATATCTCAAATTCGGCAATGAAAACGTGCTGGCGATCCGGCTCGACACTCCTGAACACGCTTCGCGGTGGTATCCGGGCGCAGGCATTTACCGCAATGTATGGCTCGTGAAAACCAGCCCGGTGCACGTCGAGCATTGGGGCACGTACGTGACTACGCCTAAAATCTTCGAAGCCGTGGCAGCGGTGAGCGTTTCGGCGAAGGTGATGAATGAAGCAAATACGCCGGCAGTGGTTGCGGTCAAAAACCAGATTTACGAACTCAAAGCGGATGGGGTGCAGGGAAAGCTTGTTGGTTCCGCAGACATGGAGGGGCTGGATCTGCCGGCTCACAGCAGCACCAACAGCATGGTGGAGATCGACGTACAACGACCGAAATTGTGGAGTGTGGAGAAGCCGCAACGTTATGTCGTTGTTACTTCGGTTGAGCAACAGGGCCGGATTGTGGACCGTTATGAGACGCCGTTTGGGATTCGGAGGTTTAAATTTACGGTCGACAATGGATTTCTGCTGAATGGCAAGCGCGTGAATATCCAAGGTGTGTGCCTGCACGCGGACTTCGGGTCGCTCGGGACGGCATTCAACACGCGGGCGCAGGAGCGGCAGCTTGAGATTCTGCGCAGCATGGGCTGCAATGCCATTCGCACGAGCCATAACCCGCCGGCACCCGAGCTGCTGGATTTGTGCGACCGGATGGGATTTGTGGTGATGGCGGAGGCATTCGACTGTTGGAAGGAGCAAAAGCGGCCGGGAGATTATCATCTTTTCTTTCCGGAATGGCACGAGAAGGATTTGCGCTCGCTTGTACGCCATGATCGGAACCATCCAAGTGTCGTGATGTGGAGTATCGGGAACGAAATTCCCGAACAGGGCAGGCGCAATGCCTGGCAAATGGGCAAGCAACTCGCGGATATCGTGCACATGGAGGACATTACGCGTCCAATAACTATGGCGTTCCACAAGCTCGAGGCGAGCACGAACGGGTTTCAAAACGTGGTGGATGTTTATGGCGGCAATTATAAGTCGCTGCAATATCCGATCATTCGCGCCAACAATCCCAGCCTTCCCGTCATCGGCAGCGAGACGGCTTCGTGCGTCAGCTCGCGCGGTGAATACTTCTTTCCAGTGAGCGACGATAAGAGAAAGGGCCGTGCCGATTTCCAGGTGACGTCCTATGATACGGCCGCGCCGCCGTGGGCTTGCATACCGGACATCGAGTTCAAGGGGCAGGACCAGAATCCCTACGTAGCGGGAGAATTCGTGTGGACGGGTTTTGATTATCTTGGCGAGCCGACACCTTACGATCGCGACACGACGAATCGATTGCTCTTCACGGATCCGGAAGTCCAGGCGAAATGGGATGAAGTGCTGAAGAACGGGAAAAAAATCGAAGTGCCGTCGCGCAGTTCTTATTTCGGCATTCTCGACCTTTGCGGCTTCAAGAAGGACCGGTTTTATCTTTATCAATCGCGCTGGGCGCCGGAATTGCGGATGGCGCACATCGTCCCACAAAACTGGAATTGGCCGGATCGCGTCGGACAAGTGACGCCGGTGCAGGTCTATACATCCGGTGACGCGGCGGAGTTGTTCCTCAACGGCAAATCTCTGGGTGTGAAAAAGCGCGGGCCGTTTGAATATCGTCTGCGCTGGGACGATATAGTTTATGAGCCGGGGACGCTGAAGGTGGTGGCGACCAGGAATGGAAAGAAGTGGGCTTCGGATGAAGTAAAGACGACCGGTCCGGCAGCCAAACTTGTGTTGAAAACCGACCGCAGCTCGATTGGCGCTGATGGGAAGGATTTGTCCTTCGTTACTTTGACTGTCGAAGACGCGAACGGGTTGATGGTGCCAAATGCGATGAATCCTATTCGATTCAACATCGATGGGCCGGGCGAAATTGTTGCCACGGGGAATGGCGATGCCAGCAGCCATGTGTCGTTTCAATCGAAGGAATTGAATGCGTTTAATGGGCTGTGTCTGGCGATTGTGCGGGCGAAGAGCGGTGAGGAGGGGAAGATTACAGTGACGGCGGAGGCGGAGGGGTTGGGTGGAGCGACGGTGGTGATTCGGGGGGGGAGGAGGTA
>Ga0126381_100006323_pt1 | contig 13082 bp, 7 predicted proteins | sample PanSoiMetPlot_28_FD_96465 | JGI IMG/M metagenome (GOLD analysis project Ga0126381, IMG submission 96465) | Tropical forest soil microbial communities from Panama - MetaG Plot_28 | ecosystem: Environmental > Terrestrial > Soil > Tropical forest > Bulk soil | place: Panama | collected 2016-02-17
GATTACAATTTGGCGCGCGCCGGCGTGATCTTCCAGCCAGGCGACCTCACCAAGAGAGTGAGCAAAGATGAACGGGTGCGCTGGGCGACGCGGCTCTCGGTGCCGCCGATCGGTCACAGCGACAATCCCTTTCAGCCCAGGTTCGAAAGCAACAACTGGACGATCTCCGGCCGGCTCACCATGACGGGAATGCCCATTCTTGCCGGAGATCCGCACCGAGCACAGAGCGTTCCTTCCCTGCGGTACATTGCCCACCTGAACGGCCCCGGGTGGAACGTGATTGGGGCGGGCGAGCCGGCGCTGCCGGGCATCTCGTTAGGCCACAACGAGCGCATCGCCTATTCGCTCACGATTTTTTCCTTCGCCGACGAAGAAGATCTCTACGTGTACGATACGAATCCCGCCAACCCAAACCAGTATTTGTATAAAGGTCAATGGGAAGACATGAGGTTGGTCAACGAAACAATCCTGGTTCGAGGAGGCGATCCGGTACCAGTCACTCTCAAGTTTACCCGGCATGGGCCGGTGCTGTCGGAAGACGCCGCGCACAACAAAGCCTACGCGATCCGGGCGGCATATCTCGAGCACGAGGGAACCGCCGTTTATCTGGCGAGCCTCCGCGTGGACCAGGCGCAGAATTGGGACGAGTTCGTGGCGGGAATGGAGAGGCACTACACGCCGAGCGAGAACATGGTCTACGCAGATGTCGACGGAAACATCGGCTGGTTTGGCTGCAGCATCGCTCCGATCCGTCCGAACTGGAACGGCATGCTGCCCGTTCCCGGGGACGGAACCTACGAATGGGACGGTTTTCTCGATACGCGGCTGCTCCCGAGGATTTTCAATCCGAGAGAGGGATTCTTCGCGTCGGCAAATCAATACAACATCCCGGAGAATTATCCGTACACCTATGTCTCGGGGCACGAATGGACCGAACCCTATCGGTTCAATCGCATTCTCGAAGTGCTCCGAGGCAGCACTGACCGGTTCCGGGTCAGGGATTCAGAGCGCCTTCAGTACGACGAGGCGTCCCTGCCCGCGCGCGACCTGATCCCTTTCCTAAATTACCTGCACTCGCCCGATCCAGATGTCGAGAGCGCCCTGACAATGCTTCGCGACTGGGACTTCGTGTTGTCCAAGGACTCCGTTCCCGCGGCGATCTACGAGATCTGGGTGACACAACTTCACCGGAATGTGTTCAATCTTTACGTGCCGCCCCAGGCTCAGTCGCTGTTCGGCCTGGGCACGCGCGTCGTGTTGACCGCGCTGCTTCAGTCTCCGGACAGCGCCTTTGGCAACGATCCGATCGCGGGACGAGACGCCATCGTACTTCAAAGTCTGGCGGAAGCCGTCGACAGATTGAAGTCGCTGCTCGGCAAAGACATGTCGAACTGGCAATGGGGCAACTTGCACCACATGTTTTATCCGCACCAGTTGTCAGCGGCGGTGGACCCGGAGACACAAGAATTCCTCAACGTCGGCCCGCTGCCGATGGGCGGCGATGGGTACACCGTTCACAACACTGGCTATAACCTCAGCGACTTCAACCAGAATGGCGGCGCGTCATACCGCGAAATCGTGGATTTCTCGGACTTCGATCGCTCGGTCACCCTCAACTCGCCGGGACAATCGGGTGATCCGAACAGCTCCCACTATAGGGATCTCTTCCCGCTTTGGGCGGAGGGAACATTCGTCCCCATGCTCTTCAGCCGCGAGAAGGTGATGGAAGCAGCGGAGACCATCTTTGTTCTCAAGCCCAGACATCGCGCGGCCGCCCTGCCCTAATACGTACAAACCCCAGATTTGGCGCTTGCGGTTGACCTGACATCAGGTACGTGCCGCTCTCTTCGAGCGGGCGGGGAAGATCCAGTCAGGCAGCCCAGTGAGCCGTTCAGAGCAACGAGGCAAAAGTCCAAGACCATCGCTGCGGAACCACGCCACCCTTCGTATCGCCTGGAGTTCTACGTCGACAATGGCAAGGAGGTTGTTCGCGACTGGCTTCGGAGTCTGACTCTATGTGGCACTAAGCCGGATTGAACGCGGCCAAGGCAACCCCACCTACAACACGCTCGAGGCACTTGCACGAGCAGCGAACATGACGGTGGCTCTCGTACCGCGGCGTCGGTTTCCCCGAAAGAAAGGTCGACTACCGCGTCTCTCGACTGCGACGTGAGCACAAGCGGCGAATCGATCGCCCTATCTAGATCGCCGTGACGAAGCTACCCACCTATCGACCGATGTTGCTCGCCTCCGCTTCGGCAACGATCGCTCGCGCGTCCTCGACCAGCAGCAGGCGTTCGCGCACGAGGGAGGCCGCCGCCCTTCTCACCGCGGTGACGTAGTCCTCATGCGTCGGGTAGCGCTCTTCGACGGAGAGTCTGGGATCACCCAAGTCGATTCGGTCCGCTTGCGTCGCCGGGAAGGGAAACATCGAGCCAGCACCGGTGCACAGGTCTGGCGCGGCATCTCCAGGTCGCCGCACGTTCCATCCAGTGTAGGTCGCGACAGGCACAGAGACGATCGGTTGGCGAATGCCGGCGAGCTCGTTGCCGTCCTCACCGACTTTGGGCTCGAGGACCAGGTACTCGGCTTCCGTCGTCGGCGGTTGCACCGAGTAATCGGTCACGAAGAGATAATTGAAAAGGCCGCTGTACGTCACGCTAGGGATATCCGGAAAGCCAAGCTCGGAGGGCGGTAGCGTCCTCGCCAGAGTTCCATTGCCCACGCTCGGATAGCGGGTCGCGGGTGGCGGCACTCCATGGGTTACCCACTCGTCCAAATCGATTAGCAGCGCGCGCTGCGGCGGATTGAGCAGGACCGGACTGGGAGTGTTGCCGCAGAAAGAATAGAAGGGAGCGGCGGTGCCGCCTCCGTGATTCGTGCCGGTGATCAGATAGGCGCGCACGTTGCTGGGAAGTGCGACTGCGTTCCCCGCTCCATCGGTCACGACGAGCGACGCTCGCGCCTGCCAGAACTCGGTGCTGCCGTCGATTTGCATGATCTTCGGGCAGGTGCCTCCGCGGTGGTGATGTTCGTGACCACTGTCCTCTTCGCCGTGATGCGTCGCCTCGCAGCGAGCCAAAATCCCGTCTGTTCTGCCGCTGACCGGATCGGTGATCGTGGCGTACGTGAAGGGAAACTGGTCGCCGGGCTGAAAGTGATTCTCGTGCTGCTTGGACCACCAACCGGGCTGCGAGAACTGGAAGTTAGTAAAGGTTTTCCGGCTTCCAGCGATGTGGGGGATCATCGCGTCGAAAACGATGCGACCGTCCTCGTCCTCGTTGAAGCCTTGCCAGAGGTAGTCGCGGAGGAAGCGTCCAGACTGCGACGAGCCGAACGCGTATGCTTGCGAGATGACTGTCGGACGGCCGTCGTCCTCGCTGCCGCCAGCACTCTCTTCTACCAGCGGGTTGGGCGTGGCGAGGTCATCGGCCGCGCGATGGCGCAGAAAAGAAACAACGTCGCGAACCGCTGCGAAACCGAGTCCCATCACGATCGGGTTGGTCGCCGGATAAATGAACTCGTAAATCGCGCCGTCGTCATATCCCTCTGGACGACTGAACTGGATGGTGTTGGCGTCGAGGTAGACCCAACTGTCATCTGGCATCGGCTTGCGGGGATCTCGCTCGAGCTCGCGCACGCTGAACTGAACCTGAGAGGGGTCGAGCGTTGCCGCGGGGTAGCTGAGCGGGACGGTGAAAGAAGTCGCCGGGCTGTCGAGGATAAACTCATCTCGATTGAGCCCGACGATGGGTTCTTTGCCATTCGTCGCGACCGGAAATCTCGAGATGATCCGATCACCTCCTGGGGCGACGTCTCCTTGCCATCCGCTCCAGACGATCGTGTAGCCGAGCTTCATCAGAAAGCCGTTGCCAGCATCGCCGGCCAGGGTCGGATCGTTTGGGTTGGTGGTAGCGTCGTTGAATGATCCGAGGACAACCTTGTTTCCGCGGTTGTTGACGTCGTAGAGGATGCGCCGGTTGCCGCGGCTCAGGTCGGCGGGCTTGAGGATGTAGAAGTCCACGTCATACGCGACGAGGCCAGCCTCGTTCGTTGGGGCCTTGTCGATATTGACGATGAGCGAATTGAGCGGGTCGCCGGGGTCCACCTCTCCCTGCACCCTACCCGCGATCTTCTGGTACGGACCCACGCGACCGAAGCTGATCCCCTCGAAGACCGACTCGTTGCGCGTTATCTGGATTGTCTTTACCCTCGCGTTAACGGCCGTCGCGCCAAGCAGCGCGATGACGAGACACGCATTGTGGGCAGCGTTTGGCATTCGCATCATTGGAAATCCCCCTGTTCCAAGCCGCGAGTCGGTTCATCCGGCCAGCAGACGGGAAAGACTGTCGTCCTTCCCGATTGCCCCACAGTACGTCAACTCGACGAGCTGCGGCTTCAGCGATCATGCGTTGAATCCGTGCTGCTGGCGGAAATCCGACAATTCACGCGGGCATCGGCGAGCTCACACGACGCACGCGCTCGCCGGCTGGCGTGGCACCTAACCAACAAAGAATTGTTGTTAGGCGTTGCGACGCGCGCTCGGCGTCAGACTCGGATAATGAGTGTTCGGCACTGACATCGCGACCGTTCCGCGCATGATGACATTGGTGACGAAGATGTAGCGCCGCGTGCGGCAGCGATAGTCTTAAGCCAGCGCGTGCTACTGTCTGCGTTGTCGGTTGAATCCGGTTGCGCAGAGCTGACGGTGACAGACCAAGACACGCAATTCGGCGGTTCTGCAGGCAGAACGATCTTTTATTTCGTGAGCCCCTCGGCGGCGCTGACGCTCTTGCCGGCCAGCTTGCTCTTCGCCGTGATTATGGGCGTGTCCAGCGCACTGGGCTTCGCGCTGCGACTCCCCTTCACGCTGACGTTCTTGCTCAGCACCCTCGCCATGTCTCCGCTGGTCGGCCGGCTCACGATGGCGGCGAAGGAGGGAGATCTCAAGGCAGGCGTGCTGTCTCCGGTGCCACCCGGCGCGGTGAAGGGCTTTGTCACGCGGTACGCGGTCCTCAATGCGATTTGGGAAGTTCCCGTATCGCTGATCGGAATTTGGCTCCTTGGGTCAGTCCTTCCGGCAATCGCTCTGAGATCCCCGTCCTCGCTCGCCTCGACCCCCGCCCCGATGATGAGCGTAGGCGTTTTCATGCTCGTGATCTTTGCTGCCGCCGCGTCCGTGGCGGTGCATCTGGTAGCGGCCCGAGCATCCACGCTCGCAGAGTGCTTCACCCAGGTACCCTGGTCGTGGCTGAGCTCTCGCCGCCGAGACATGCCCGTTTTTCTCGCCACGGCCGTGGGCGGAAGCATCGTGTTCCTGGCTTTGGCAATGCCGCCCTTCCTTCTTTTCGGTGCCGTGCTGGTTCGCGCGAGCCCTGGCTTCGGCACCGGCATCATGGGCCTGGGTTTCTTACTGTGTTGGTCATCAATCCCCGTCTTCACTTGCCGTTTGGCGGGTGCCTTCGTCTCGGACCCGGCCACCGGAGCGGCGCCAGCGGTGGCAGCCGAGTTCACCGCGTCCGGGCCCGCTGACTCGGTCAGCCCGGCGCCAACGAATGGCGCGGAGGACGTGCAGCACGCCTTGACCCAGCTAGCAGAGCGGGCGGCGAGCGATCTTCAAGGGGCGATCGCCGAAGCTGAGGCGCTCAAAGCGCGGGCGCCGGGCAATCCATTGGTCTTGACTGAGTTGACTCGGTTATATGTGCTCGTCAATCGAATACCGGACGGGCTCGCGTGCGGCGCGGAGACTCTTTCGCGAGCGTTATCAGGCGGGGACGGCAGCCTCGCCGCGCAGGTATTCGCGCAGTTGAGCGAGCACAAGAAGGCGCTCAAGCTGCAACCCAACGATTGGGACGGACTCGCACGTGCTCTGTTGACGAAATTGAACTTCGCCGACGCGGCTTGGTGCTTCGTCAAGTCCGGCTCGGTGGGCGCCGATCGCAGCCGCTGGCTGAAGGGGCTCGTGTCGGTGGCGGACGCGGCTGCCAAGGCGGGCCAGGTCGCCGTGGCGAACACCGTCTACCAACACGTGATCAAAACCGCGCCTGAGACGCCGAGCGCCGAGTACTGCCGCGCGGCGGTGGAACGGTTAAAGCCTCGGCTAAGGGAAAAGCCCTCGGCGTAAAGCGGCCGCGCCGATCGCGCGCAGCGACGCGTCCTGCTCGTTGCCCCCTTTGCGTCGGATGAGTTCAATGCGAACGTCGGCGGGTTCTTGGCCGCGAGCCTGGGCTACAGGTTCGCATTCTAGGCTTCGTTCCCCAGCGCTTCCAACCTTCAAGAGAGTCATTTGATAAGCCAACGCTGACCGGAGCGGTGTTGCACGACCGCCAAGTAGTCGGTGGCGCTTTGATGTTCTTTGATTTGCCGCCTCCCGGGATGGCTCTGCCGCCATTGATAAACCAACCATCAAATGTAAATGGCATTGGACCATGCAACTGACGCAAGCGGCACCGGCGCCAATGTGTTGGACGGACGGTCAATGAATTAGCAGGTGCCCGATCGTCGTCGAGCATGCCGTCGTCGGGCATCATGTATGGTCAGTAAATAGGGGTTGCCTAGCAATTCCAGTCGCTCGAATAGACCCAATTATCAAATTGAACAGTCGCATAACAAGGCTTGTTGCCGAAGCGCTTGATCTCATTCGAGGTACACCCGGCGAGGGGGCAAGCGTCTGCTGCGCTATGCGCTAACAGACAGCGCGATCGGTTGACACGGACAATGTTCCCGATTCATACCAAGGCCGCGTCGGGCGGGGGGTGCGACGGAAAAGCCAACAAACAGGTACCGCGCTTGTTCGATCGTACTCACTCGAGTCGGAGTGGGTTGGTCAAGGAACAATGATGTCCTTTGAGCAGCCTCGAAAGATGTGTTGAAGGAGGTTTGGCTTTATGAAGGAGACAGTTCTTGTTACCGGAGGGGCAGGTTTTATTGGTTCTAATCTTGTAGCCAGCCTTCTCCGCGACGGACACCGAGTCACAGTTCTTGATTCGCTTGCGCGTCGTGGGAGTGAGCAGAACCTGGCTTGGCTTCGTAGTCAGAATTGCAATGGCTTATTACGTTTCATAAATGGCGACGTCAGAGATCCGGACGACGCTTGGGCAGCTGCCAAGGACGCGGAGGTGATCTATCACCTTGCCGGGCAGGTGGCGGTGACGACATCTGTCGAAGATCCGCGAACCGATTTTGAGGTGAACGCTTTCGGAACCTTGAACGTGCTTGAGGCTGCGCGGCTAAGCGGTGGGCGCCCGACTTTCGTGTTCACCTCTACAAATAAAGTGTATGGAGGCATGGAGGACGTGGCTGTCACGGAAGGGGCCAAGAGGTACGCCTACCGCGATTTTTACGAGGGGATTTCCGAATCTCAGCCTCTAGATTTTCATTCGCCATACGGTTGCTCGAAGGGGGCGGCGGACCAGTATGTCAGGGATTACGGTCGCATCTACGGGCTGCCCACAGTGGTGTTTCGCATGAGTTGCATTTACGGTCCCCGGCAATTCGGAAACGAGGACCAAGGATGGCTGGCGCATTTCATGATCGCCACCGTCAAGGGAGAGCCGATCAGCATCTACGGCAACGGTAAGCAGGTTCGAGACGTGCTGTTCGTGGATGACTTGGTGCGTGCGCTTAAATTGGCGAAGGAGAAAATCAAGACCACAGCCGGACAGACCTACAACATTGGCGGCGGGCCTGACAACGCGCTGGCGGTCTGGTCCGAGTTTGGCGAACTGCTGGCAGGCTTGAAAGGAGAGCTTATTCCAGTTCGCTACCGTGACTGGCGCCCCGGCGACCAACCTTGCTACGTCAGCGATATTCGAAAGGCCCGTGCGCACATGGGTTGGAGGCCCATGGTTGACAAGTTGACCGGGATTCGGAGGCTATGGGAATGGGTTATCAGCTTGCACGACAATCTGTTTGCCAGGCCGGCAGCAGTGGTGGCGGTGCCAGGCGGCAGCTGGTGAGCAAGCCCTATGAACGTCTTAGTTACTGGGGGAGCAGGTTTTATCGGCTCGCACCTGGTCGATCACCTGCTCGATGATGGCCACCGGGTCGTGGTAGTGGACAACGAGTCCACCGGCCGACGGGAAAACGTTCCGGCTGCAGCCAAATACTTTAAGGCTGACGTGAGCCGTCTGGACGATTTGGAGATGGCGTTCGCTTCCGGTGTGGATGCTGTTTGTCACATCGCCGGCCACGTCTCCTTGATCGGCTCATTCACGGACCCTCTCAATGACTTGCGGACCAACGTTGAAGGGACGGTAAACGTACTGCAGTTATGTGTGCGTTACCGGGTCCCGCGCTTGCTCTACGCCAGTTCCATGACGGCGTACGGGCGCAACGGCGTCTTGCCGACACCCGAAGATACACCTTGCGAGCCGATCTCCTACTACGGGATCACCAAGTATTCCGGCGAGCGCTATGTGCACGCCACCGCCGAGCGCCGCGACCTGGACTTCGATTTTCGTGTGACATCGTTCCGGATGTACAACGTCTATGGACCGCGCCAAGCGTTAGACAATCCGTATCAGGGCGTATTGGGGATTTTCCTTGGGAACATAATCCGGGGCGAGCCGATCACCATTTTCGGCGACGGCGAGCAAACCCGGGACTTCGTATATATCTCCGACGTGGTGGAGGGGTGGGCGCGTGCTCTCGACAACCCCGCCAGCTACGGGCGAATCTTCAATCTCGGCAGCAGACGTCTTTCCATTAACCAGCTGACCGACCTCGTCTTGGCCGCCTTTGACCGGACGCGCGCTGAGTATCAGATCCGTTATCAGCCGGCACGTCCGGGTGAACAGCGCCACGCGGAAGCAGATATTACGAGAGCGCGCAAGATTTTGGGGTGGCAACCCCGAGTTACTTTTGACCAAGGGATGATTGACACCATTCGGTGGGCGTCGCGGGAGATGGCCGCAGTGGGTGTCCAGACGCAATGAGGCTGCTTTTTGTATCGAATCTGGCCGGATCCCGGCAACGCGCTTTCGCACTGAAGTGGGGGGCTGCAATGAAGCTGCTATTTGCCACCGAGCTTACTCGCCATGCTCGCAGTACTTACACGCTGACGAAATATGTCGAGGTGGGGAAGGCGCTCGGACACGACGTTGCTCTCTTCGGTGAACGGAGCGCCGACCTTCCGTTGCTGCCCTATACCTTGGACGTGGAGAAGTTCGACTTCGTGATCTTTGTCATCCACGTTCCATCCGATTTTCCTGATTTGCCTTATCTAGCGCGGCTGCTGGACCAGATGCCCAAAGACCGTCGGGTGATCATCGACTGTTTGGGGCGCTACAACGAAACCATCCGCGTTGAGCACGACTTCAACCATCTGGAGAAGCTGGATGGACACCAAGGCTGGGAATGGGTGGAGGGGTTCGATGCCGTGGCGAGCCGAATTTTGCAGCCCACGCTGAAACCGCTTCGCAGCGACGTTCAGTCGTTTCTGTTCCACGCCTTCCACCCGGGCGCGGTAGTGCGGCCATACGCAACCGCCGCAGAGGCCGCGCACGCCTGGGCGGGCAATGGAACCAGCAAGCCGTATGGTTTGGCTTATGTGGGTAACAATTGGCAACGATGGACACAGGTGCGCAAACTGCTGGAGCAGATTGAGCCGCTCAATGGATCGCTGGGACGAATCGTCTTGGTTGGCTGGGATTGGTCGCGGCGTCCGGAGTGGGCCACCCAACTGGGTATCGAGGCCGTGAATGTCGACCCTCTACTGTTCGGGCGCCTCGGCGTTGAAACGCGGGACGCTATCCCGTTTAACGAGGTGAACGAATTTATTGGACAGGCCAAGTTCAGCCCTATTTTTCACCGGCCACTGTTCCAAAAACTGGGCTTGGTTACCAACCGCACCTTCGAAACCTTCTGCGCCGACACAATTCCTCTCCTGATGCTGCCCGAGGAAACCGTGCGCGAAATTTACGGCGAATCGGCCCTTCCGTTGGCGCCGGGCGAGCAGCTCTGTGATCGCCTCGGCGACATCATGCGTCGTCCCGAAGTGTACTGGGAGGCAGTGCTGAAAACGCGCGCGTACCTGGCTGAGCATCACTCCTACCGGCGGCGATTCGACGAACTGGTGAAGATCCTGAACGCCTGAACGTTTTCACACGACAGCATGGCTGGCCATGAAGATTTTGTTTTTTCTCGATAAGCGGGACAACGCCGGCAGCATTCAGGCCGTGGCGAACTATGTGTCTGCGGGCGAGGGAATGGGCATCACTGTAGCGCTGTACGGCGGCCCAGATGAGAACTTTCCAGGGATTCGATTCTCCACGAACGTGGGTGCGTTCGATTATGTCGTCTTTATTTTAGAATCGCGACTGGAGTGGCTGAGCGGACTGCGGATCCCGCGAATTCTTTCCAGCGTCCCGCGCCGGCGGCGCGCCGTGCTCGACGCCGATGGCGCCTTCAATCGCAGAATCTCGATTGACGGTTACGACAGAAACCATGTCACCGAGAAGGATCGCGCCCGTTGGCTGACCTACTTTTATGGATTGGCCGACAAGATCATGCAGCCGACGCTCACGCCCGTCGAGCCCAACGTGCTGCCGGTACTGTTTTACGGCTACGATCCAAAAGCCCGTGTCGCTCCGGAAGCCTCCCCTGTCAAGCGATTCGATATCGCTCACGTGGGTCACAACTGGTGGCGCGGTCGCGAGGTGAGCCAGCACCTGTTGCCAGCCTTTGAACAGATTCGCTCCTCGGTGAGCAGCATCGCGTTCATAGGTTTATGGTGGGATTCGATGCCGCCTTGGGCCACTGAGCTTGGGCTCCAGACCGCCTTTTCGCTGGATCACCAGCGTTTCCGCCGCTTGAGGATTCAGGTTGAGCCACCGGTGGCCTTCACCGACGTGATTCGCACCATGAGCCAGGCGCGCGTAAATATCATGACCCAACGGCCGCTGCTGCGGCATTTCAGGCTGCTGACATCCAAATACTTCGAGATTTTCTGCGCCGATACGATTCCGCTGGTGGTGCTGGATCCAGATCAAGCCGAGCAGGTGTATGGCCCAGCCGGTCGCGAGCTGACTCTGAATGGAACCATGGCGGAGAAGCTGCTGGACGCTCTAAGGCGACCCGCCAAGTACCGCGAGCTTGTGAGTCAAGTGCGCCAGCATCTGGTCGAACATCATAGCTATCGCCAACGGCTATGCCACCTCGTGGAGGCTCTGCAGAGCTGAGTACGTCTATGAGAATCATGTTCGTTTACTGGGCCTTCGAAGATCAAGGCAGCGGGCTGCTGATCCAGGGCTACACCAAGGCCGCCCAGCAACTCGGACACGAAGTGGTTGTGTATGGCAAGCAGAATCCCAAAATCCCGCTGAACTACTCGCGGGACGTGAATTCCGCCGATGCGGTGGTCTTTATCTTCGAATGGACCACGGACTTGCTGCAAGGCGACCATCTCGACCTGGTGCGCTTGGTTACACGAATCCCGCGGAAACGGCGCGTCATTTTAGATGGCGATGGCAACTACAATGATCTGATTCAAGTCGGCGGCGACTATAACCATCCCGACATTTCCGCGCGCAATCGGTGGATGGCGGTATGCGACAGCCTCTCCGACAAGATTTGCCAGCCGACGATGCACCCGATGCGCGATGACGTGCGTTCGTTTTTATTCTACTGCTACAACCCCGCTTGGGAGGCCCCTCTAGATTTCGATCGCAAAGAGTTCGGGATGCTTTACGTGGGGCACAGCAAGTTCCGCTGGCAACCCATGCAGCGAGTGCTCGAAGCGATTGCGCCGGTCCGCGAACGCGTAGGACGCATCGGGGTTGTGGGCCATGGATGGGAGGCATTGCCGCCGTGGGCGGTCCCAATGAAGATGGAAGACGCTTACTACACAGACGTCGACTACATGCGAAGCATGGGCCTGGAGTTTCTGCCCCCCATTCCGTTCGAGCAAGTGGTCAGCCGGATGGGCAGCGCGTGGTTCAACCCGGTTATCAGTCGGCCGTCGTTCAATCACATGCGGCTGGTTACCCCACGCTTTTTCGAGACTCCCGCTTCCGGCACGATCCCCATCTTCGGTCTCGACGCGGCCTACGTCGCGGAGATCTACGGCGAGCGGGCGCTCGAGCTTGTACTTCCGGCTCACCGGCCAGAAGAGAAGATCCAGGACATCTTCGACCGCCCCGAGCACTACAGCCGTGTCGTAACCGGAATTCGGGAACATTTGGCAGAGAATCATTCTCAGAAGAGGCGTTTAGAGCAGCTGATAGAGATCCTAGAGAGCTGATCGAGAACCATTCGATGCGACTGATGTTCGTTCACTGGCTTTACGAAGATCGCGGCAGCGCGCAGGACGTGCACAACTACGCTGTAGCGGCTCGCGCACTTGGGCACGAAGTAGCTTTGTACGGTCCCTCCAATCCGAAGTCTCCATTCAATTATTCGATGGATATGGGGTCAGCCGACGCGGTGATCTTTATCTTCGAATGGACAACCAACCTGCAATTCGGCGACAGGCTGGATTGGCTGCGGTTGGTTTCCAAGGTACCACGCGAGCGGCGGGTGGTGATTGACTGCGACGGCAAGTATAACGAGGCGATCAGCGTCATCGGTGATCACAACCACTCGACCCCCGACGAGAGCCGGCGTTGGATCGAGCTGTGTGACAGTCTGTCCGACAAAATTTATCAACCGACGTTCCACCCGCTTCGGCCCAATGTCCAGACGTTCTTTTTCCACGCTTACAATCCACAATGGGAAATTCCACTGGATTTCGCCAGCAAAGAGTACGGAATGTATTACGTGGGTCACAACTGGTTCCGTTGGCGCCCGATGAAACGAGTTCTCAGGGCGCTTGAGCCGGTTCGGGGGCAAGTGGGCCGCGTCGGCATGGTGGGGCATGGGTGGGGTACGGCGCCGCCCTGGGCAAATCCCTCGATCATCGAGGACGCTTACTATTCCGACGGTGAATATCTGCGGCAATTGGACATTGAAGTGGAGCCTCCCATCTCGTTTGGTCAGGTGATCGAGCACATGAGCCGCGGCGTGTTTCACCCGGTGATTTACCGGCCCTTATTCAATCATTTGAAGCTGGTGACCTGTCGAACGTTTGAAACTCCAGCAGCAAA
>Ga0126381_100006324_pt1 | contig 13081 bp, 9 predicted proteins | sample PanSoiMetPlot_28_FD_96465 | JGI IMG/M metagenome (GOLD analysis project Ga0126381, IMG submission 96465) | Tropical forest soil microbial communities from Panama - MetaG Plot_28 | ecosystem: Environmental > Terrestrial > Soil > Tropical forest > Bulk soil | place: Panama | collected 2016-02-17
CGCAGGGAGATACCGAAGTGCGGCTGCACTTCGGCTACCCGCAAGCGCAAGAGGGCGATGCCGTTCGGGCCGTAACGGCAGGACTGGAGATCGTGGAAGGAATGGCCGGTTTGCAAGAGTCCCTGCAGTCGCGTTTTCCCGAACTGGCCAAGTGCGTGCTTTCGGCCCGGGTAGGAATCCACACGGGATCCGTTATCGCGAGCGGCGAAGGCAAACAAACCGGGCAGCGCGGCATGTTTGGCTCGGTCGGAATGTTGGCATCGCGGATCCAGCGGGCCGCGCCGGGCGGTGCGGTTTGGATCACTGCCGATACCCTAAACCTGGTGCGTGGTTACTTCACCGTCAAAGAGCTCGGCGAGACATCGCTCGGCGATGGCTCCCGCCCTGTGGTTTTATTTTCGGTGCTGGGCAAGACCTCCGCGGAAAACCGTTTGGAAGCAGCGTCCGCTCTCACTGAACTCGTCTCCCCGCAACTCGAACTTGGGACGCTGCTGGAGAGTTGGTCCGAAACAAAGGCTGGCCATGGCCAGGTGGTCTTTCTGTCCGGTGACGCAGGCATCGGAAAATCCCGATTGGTGCGGGCCCTAAAAGAGCGCCTGACGAACGAACAGCCATTGATCCTGGAAGCTCGGGCATCCCCCTACCACCTTAATAGCCCCCTACATCCGGTTCTGGAGATGTTTGGAAAGATGCTGCACTTCGAGCGGAGCGACTCGCCGGAGAAGCGTCTGGAGAAGCTGCGCGCTTTCCTCGCCAAACTGCGTTTCAGCCTTACTGACGGCCTGTCCGTCTTAGCGTCGCTGCTCTCGTTGCCGCTGCCGCCTGATCTCGCAGTTCCCAAACTGGAAGCGCAACGTCAGAAGGAAAAGAATCTCCTTACGATTCTTCGGCTGGTGGAGACGTTAGCCGCGAAAAGGGCTGTGCTGTGGATTTTCGAAGACGTTCATTGGGCCGATCCTACCACCGTCGAGCTTCTGGGATTGGTTGCCGGGCGCACCAAACCTCTATCAATCTTAAGCGTCTTGACAGCACGAACCGGGTACTCAAATCCCTGGACGAGTCACGGCAACATCAAAATCATTCCGCTCGGACGCCTCTCCCGCCGTGAAGCCGAATTGATGATCCAACGGTTGGCCGGCAACAAGACGCTCCCGAAAGAAGTCATCGCGCGGCTCGTCGAGAATGCGGATGGCGTACCGCTTTATATTGAAGAGCTGACGCGAAATGTACTGACTTCCGGCGTGCTCCGCCAAACGCCGGAAGGATATGAGCTGGTTGGCCCGATCGCGGCGCTGGCGCTGCCGAGTACGCTGCAGGATTCGTTGATGGCCCGCCTTGATCGGCTAGGTGACGCAAAGGAGGTCGCGCAGGTGGCGTCCGTTCTCGGCCGGACGTTCTCGCAAGATTGGCTTCAGTCCATTTGTGACTTGGAACCATCGTTGTTGAGAGAAAGCCTCTCCCGGCTGGTCGAGGCTGATGTGCTATTCCGCCGGGGCGCTGCTTCTGACGGTGAATACGCGTTCAAACACGCGCTCATCAAAGATGCTGCTTACAAGTCAATGCTCCGTAGCACCCAACTGGAGTATCACGAAAAGTTTGCGCGATCTGTGGAACGGGAATTTCCCGAAATCGCTGAAGCGCATCCGGAACTCGTTGCGCACCACTTCACCGACGCCGGCCTGTATGCCGAAGCCATCACCTATTGGCGGCGGGCCGGAGAGGACGCTCGACGGCGTTCGGCCAACATTGAGGCTGCGGCCCACTACAATAGCGGACTGGAACTCACGGCCCGGTTGCCAGAAGGTCTGGATCGTGTCCAGGCGGAATTGCAATTGTGGACGGCGCTCGCCTCTGCGCAACTCGCTACCGAAGGGTACGCCGCTCCGAGCGTGGGCCATTCTTTCCAGCGAGTCAAACAGCTTGGCGAGCAAGCTGGGCTCAGCCGGCCGCTGTTCGACGCTCTTCAGGGGGAGTGGGCATTCCTGATTGTCCGCGCCGAACTTAAAACCGCTCTCGAAACCGCCGATCGCCTGACCGAAATAGCTGTCGGATTAGGCGACCCGGCCCTTCGGCTGGAAGCCGTCCTTCGCCGGGGCATCACGCTATCGATCGCAGGTAATCTGGGTGAAGCTCGCCATTACCTGAATGAGGTAGACACCGGCAGTGTGACACATGATCATCATGGCTCTGCGTTTCTGTTCGGTCAGGACCGGCTGGTTGCCTGTCTCTGCCACCTGTCCCTGGTTATCTGTTTGCAGGGCGAGATTGGGGCAGCAGTGAAAACCGCGGAACGAGCGGTCTCTTTAGCGCGAGAGCTCGGCCATCCCTTCAGCCTGGCGTGGGCTTATCTGTATGCCGCCCTTGTGCAGCTTTTGCGCAGTGACACGCAGCAGACCCGGGAATATGGCGAGGCTTTGCAAGCCGTCTCCGAAGAGCAAGGTTTCTCCTATCGCCTGGCGCAGTCGCGTGTGCTTAGAGGTTGGGCGGACGCAATCGAGTTCCAAGATGAGACCGCGTTGACCGAACTCCGCGAAGGAATAACTGCTGCGTTCGCGACCGGTGCGCGCGTGTACAGACCGTTCTATCAAGCCCTTCTGGCAGAGGCATGCCTGAAACTCGGGCTGATCGATATGGCGTTGGGTGCCATCGATGCGGAACTAAACAGCAGCGCGCGTACGGCGGAACGCATGTTCGAAGCAGAACTACAACGCCTGCGCGGGGAAACGCTGGCGCGCAAGAACATCCACGATCACGGCGAAGCAATCCGATTGCTCAATTGCGCCTTTGAGATCGCACGTTCTCAAGGCGCTGGACTGCTGGAACTGCGCGCTTTGACCAGTCTGGCTTCACTTCAGCCCGCCCGCCCCGAGGTCCTTCGCCAACTCAGCTCGCTATTAGCGAGGATCGATTTGAACAGTGGTGCTTCGGTAGTGGAATCTGCACGTGTGCTGATTGCGGGCGCTGCTCAATCGCCACGTTCGACGACGTCGTGACGGAGGCCTTAATCCCTGGAAGCCGGATCGCACCCAGTATGGAAGTGAACTGCGGATAAGGCCGCAACATCCCGCGATCGAGATCGGCCTGAGCCAACCTCGCGCGCGAACGGACGGCGTAGACGGACCTAACTAACTAGAGAGGGTATTTATCAAACCCAATCTGGCCAGTGGCTACGCGAGTTGCCCTGCAAGACGCAAGGCATCCTCGATCTCGTATATCCGATCCTCAATGCGTCGCGTTGGCGCACTGGCCCCCTTGGCCTCCTCGAGTTTCTTTTTCGCGGTTACGAGCCGCTTCTGAAGCCCGGCAATCTTCGGATCGGGTTTGGGAGCTTCCATTTTCGCCCCTACGATTTCCGGAGACTTGGCAATCTGCGCCTTACTTTCCTTCCTTGCTTTGCCTTTGCCAGAAGCCTTGTAACGAAATGCGGTGATGTTTGACGGCGGCTTCAGGATCACACCGAAATCGGCTCGGTACTCCTCCGCCAAAGACGCGGCCTCGGTCAGCAATTCGCGGTAGCGCGTTTCCATCGCGTGCTTCGCTTGCATCTTGAGATTCTCGCCTTGGACCTTCCACTTCTGATATTCGCTGATTACGTCGGGCATGATCCCGTTGTAACACGCGGCTCGAAGGTGTCCGGGATAACCAACGCGGCCGGATTCGTCAACTTCTGCGCAATCAGGCGCCGGTACCCAGCCAGGGTGGTATCCAGCTTGGCTATTTGCGCGATGTCTTTCAGCGCTTGGCGTGCAAACCGCATGCTAATCCCGGCTGCGGTCGTTCCGGATCCGTAAGCCGCAGTCGCATCGGCAGATGGCTCCGCAGAATACGATTCTCAGCGATCAGGTACTGGGGTGTTGAGCAATACCTCACTAACCCACTTATTCAGGCCCAATTTAGTAATTCGGTGTGAACAGGCGCAGATAATGGATGGGCCGGCGATCTGATAGAGTTCATCGTTAGGGCAAGCTACATTTTGCCCTCGATGATTTGGATCTCGCGAGCATCGCTGTCGATCTGATGCTGTGTGGCCTGCTACGCGCGCGAGATTCCGGAGCAGCCACGCTGGAGCCGCGGAGATCAGGGCGATCCAAGCGTTCACTCGTGGCTTGAACGATTGCTTTGGGATTCAAGCTTGAGAAGATGAGCCTTTGCATTGAGCCCACCCGCGAAGCCGGTGAGTTTGCCGTCGAAACCGATCACCCGGTGGCAGGGCACAATGATCGCTATAGGATTTCGGCCGTTTGCCGCGCCGACTGCTCGCGTGGCGTTTGGATTGCCGAGCTGATTCGCAAGCTGGCCGTAGGTACGCGTCTCTCCGTACGAAATCCCGAGCAAGGCTGCCCATACTTGCTTTTGAAAGCGTGTCCCTCGCATATCGAGCGGCACTGTGAATGTTTTTCTTTTGCCGCTAAAGTATTCATTCAGCTCCTTCTCGGTTCGAAGCAATATATGATGCCTCGGATTCTCGACAAGATCGGCAAGACGTACGCGCCGAGGATTATCGTGTTCCCACACGATAGCCGCTATCCCATCGTCGCTGGCGACGAGCTTTAGCCCTCCGATGGGCGAGGTCAGAAATTTATACGACATGCTCATAGGTCGACTCTTTGATTCCCATGGTTCGCAGTTGGATGCATAGGGGCGCAAGTCGCGATTTTACGCCATGCTGTCGCTTTCCAAGCGAATGACGCAATACTCGGAGAAAGCTGGGACCGGGTTTTCATGTGACGTGGCTGCATAAAAGAAATCCTCCAACCACCGTCTTCCAAACGAAGTTCACGCAAAACATAAGTTTCGTCAAGCAGTTGCCAATCGTTGTCCGCAGGAATTGGAAGAGGGCAGGTCAAAATCTCGTCTTCGACTCACACGCCGCCTACCTTACGGAGGGTGTGCGCAACGCGATCCGATACTCCACCGCTAGCTCCGATACTCGACGGTATGTTACGACCTATCGGAATCGAAAGACCCATGGCCATAAATTGCGATGGCATGCATTCGCGTGCAGGCCATCGTCCCAACGAGGTGAAAAGTGAATTTTTTCAACAGCAAGTCACAAAAGACCGGAAAGAAAAGACGAACATGGATATGACTCCCCTGAATCTGCCCCGTCGCCACGGATGCCCTCTTTCTGCGTACCATTAGAAAGTAAAGAATCGATTGAGCAGCGCCCACGAACAATTCGGACGAACCCGGCGGCTGGCTGAGACCATGCGATCTCCCACAATCCGCCTTTTGGCCGGTCTGGCTATCACGCTGCTCGCCGTCGGCGTATACTCCGGCTATACCATGATTCAGCTTCGCAACCTTCGGGAGTTGCAAACAGGTACGATCGACCGTAACCGGATGGATTCCCTGCTGCTGCTGCGCATTCAGAACGGGCTGAATTCCCTCGCTCTCACGATGCGGGACATGGTTGATTCCAGCGAACCGTATCCTCTGACCGCCTGGCAAACTCAACTCCGGCGGATCCGCACCGATCTGGAAGACGCTCTCGCGCGCGAAGAGAATTTTTCGCCCATTGACCGGACGCCCGACCAGCGTCGCTACATGGCGAATTCGTTCCGGCAATTCTGGGATGCCCTCGACAGGACGTTCGATTTGGCTCGTCATGGACACGACGATCAGGCCCGGACCCTGACTCGCCTGTCTTTGCAAGCCCGCCAGGCAAGCCTCGCCACCAATGTGGCGCGCTTGCTAATCGCAAACAATGAAAGCGAACAACGGGCGGCGGCACAGACGCGCGAGCTTTATTCCGGCGTGGAGCGCGACCTTTATATCTTCCTCGGCGCCATGATTGCCGTAATTTTGCTGGTCAGCCTTTACCTGGTCCAGTACAATCGCAGTTTGTTCCTGCGGGTAGCGGCGCTATCGGAGCGGCGCAGCGAACTGGCCCAACAGCTGATTTCGATGCAGGAAAGTACCTTTCGCTCCATTTCGATGGAACTGCATGACGACTTCGGCCAGATTCTCACCGCTATCGGCGTTATGCTGCAGCGCGCCGATCGCAAATCCGGTGATCTGTTTGAGATTCGCGAGATTGTGCAGGCCACGCTCGAGAAGGTGCGCTCACTGTCACATGCCTTGCATCCCGTGGTTCTCGATGAGGTGGGTCTCGAAAGCGCGCTCGACATCTATCTGCCAGAATTCGAAAAGCGGACGGGAATTGAAGTCCGCTATGAGAAAACGGGCGAGGGCCGCGAACTGAATCACGAACTCTCCATTCATCTCTATCGCGTGACGCAGGAAGCGCTGAACAATGTCGCGCGGCATTCGAACTCGAAGTCCGCTGCAGTACGGCTGCGATTCGTTCCGGAGGCCGTTGTGCTTGAAATACAGGATGAGGGTATCGGGTTTCAGGGGCAACAAAAGGGCGCCGCGTTTCAAGAGAGGCCTATGCATGGACTGGGCCTGGTATCAATGCGCGAAAGGGCTGGATTGGTGAATGGTGCTATCGAGTTCGCCGACGGCGAGACCGGGGGCGCACTGGTACGTGTCACCGTCCCGACGGCCGGGGGAGCTCATGCCCGGACCTGAAATCTCGGTGCTTCTGGTCGACGACCACAGTCTGGTAAGGCGCGGCTTCCGACGCATGTTGGAAGATGAATCCGGCATTCGTGTCGTAGGTGAAGCCAGCGACGGGCATAAGGCAGTGGAAGCGGTTGGCGCGTTGCAGCCAGACGTGGTGATTATGGATTTCGCGCTGCCTAGCATGAACGGGGCCGTGGCCACCCGCCGCATTCGTGAGCTCTATCCAAATACGGAGGTGTTAATTCTCAGCATGCACGCCGAGCCGGGTTATGTACGCAGCTGTCTCGAAGCGGGGGCTCGCGGATATTTGTTGAAGAACGCGATGGATCTCGAACTCGTGTCGGCCGTGCGCAAGGTGGCCGCGGGCGAGCAGACGCTCGATCAGCGACTAGGTGACCTGAAGGAAACGGTGGAGACGGCGCCTAAGCTCTCCACGCGGGAACTCGAGGTGCTGCAGTTGATAGTGCACGGGAAATCGAATAAAGAAATTGCTGTCGTCCTGCAGTTAAGCGTGAATACCGTGTCCGTGCATCGCGCCAATATCATGCAGACGCTCGACATCCACAACACGGCGGAACTGGTGGTTTATGCAATTCGCACCGGGCTGGTGAATATCGCGTGACGCGCAGAACGTTCATTCTGGGCGGCCTTCCCGCCGCTGGGTTTGCGTCCGTGACTCCCGGCCCGGGCTTCCGGCTGACGGATGTTACTACTTCCGCCGGAATCGACTTTCGTCACACCAGCGGGGCTTTCGGTGCCAAGTACCTGCCTGAAACTCTCGGTCCGGGCTGTGCGTTCCTCGATTACGACGGGGATGGCTGGCTCGATATTCTGTTGGTGAACGGGACTGCGTTGCCGGGGGCCCGGGCGGGAAATCAGCGCGGGGCATCCACCCTCAGTTTGTATCGCAACAATCGCAATGGCACCTTTACCGATGTCACCAAACAAGCGGGCCTCGCCATCGAAATGTACGGCATGGGTGCGGCGATCGCGGACTACAATAACGATGGCTTTCCCGATATTCTCATCACAGCGGTGGGCCAAAACCGTCTTTTTCAGAATACCGGCAGGGGCACTTTCATCGACGTGACGCACAAGGCAGGTCTCGGGGGCCGAACCGGATTCAGCACGTCGGCACTCTGGTTTGATTACGACCGTGACGGTCTGCTGGACCTGTTCGTTTGCAACTATGTGCAATGGTCGCCCCAACACGATGTCTACTGCAGTGTGGACGGCAGGAACAAGTCATACTGCACCCCGGAAGCCTATCACGGGTCCACCTGCTGGCTGTTCCGCAATCGCGGTAACGGCACTTTCGAGGATGTGACAGCGAAGAGCGGAATCTTCGACATCACGTCGAAGTCCCTGGGGGTGTCGATGCTCGATTATGACCGCGATGGGTGGCCGGACCTGTTTGTCGCCAACGACACACAACCCAACAAGTTGTATCGCAATCGCCGCGACGGCACCTTCGAAGATGTCGCATTGCGTGCGGGCGTGGCGTTCAGTGAAGACGGCAAAGCGCGCGCCGGCATGGGCGTGGATGCTGCCGACTTCGACAACTCCGGCGTGGCCGGCATAGCGGTCACGAACTTCGACGACGAGATGATCGCTCTATTTCGTCTCCAGGGCGGCGGCACTTACCAGGATTGCGCGGTTCGGGCCGGAGTCGGGCAGCCGTCGCGCATGCGGCTTGGCTTCGGATGCACGTTCCTCGACGCCGATCTCGACGGGCATTTGGACCTGGCGGTGGTCAACGGGCACCTTGACGAGACCGTTCGCAACATTAGCGGAAACCACGGCTACGCGCAGCCGCCCCAACTGTTCCTCAACGACGGAAAAGGCGGATTCCGCGACGTCGCGGCGAATCTCGGCGGAGGTTTCGCGGTACCCAAGGTCGGGCGTGGTCTTGCGGTGGGCGATTTCGATCGCGACGGGGACCTCGACCTCCTTCTCACCACTAATCAGGGGCCGGCATACCTGTATCGCAACGATTTAAATTCCGGTAATCGATCCCTTCGTTTTCGCCTGCAGGGGACAAAATCGAATCGCGATGGCATTGGAGCGATGGTTCGGGTCACCACCCCCGACGGGACCCAGTCACGCATGGTGAAGACTGGATCGAGTTACCTGTCTCAATCGGAACTGACGGTGACACTCGGGCTGGCCCGGTACAACAGGGCGGAGCGCGTGGTGATCGAGTGGCCCAGCGGCCAGGTGCAGGATTTCCGGAACCTCAGCGCGGGAGAATACCGATGCATCGAAGGAAAGAATCCGATCGGCCCCTAAGCTTCCTTAATCCGCCGGACCGCTGGAAGCGGACCCGGATATCCGATAATTTGGGAGCGGCGCAGCGGCGACCTTTCCATTACCCTGATTAACCGTCTGCGTCTTTCTCCCTCGCCGCCAGATATCCACCGCCATCGCCGACGGACCCACGATCGCAAGCGCGAAAAACGGTGCGTCGACCACTCTTGCGAGGCGCAGAATCATCTCGGCGACTGCGACCAGAAATGCCACAAGAATCTGCCCCCGGCGCGTACTGACCGTGGTCTTGGGATCAGTGATCATGAAAAACACGAACAGTTGGTACATCGGTCCGGTGATGGGCGCCAGTTCCGCCAGAAGCGGATGCCCGGTGATCATGCAGCGCAGTGCGGATAACGCCGCGAATGATAGCACATAGGCCAGTGTGATATGAAAACGCTGCACGCGATAGACGATCGCCGCTCCCAATATCCATACAATCGTCATCGGCCAGACATCGTTGCCCCACTGCACGCTGAGCGTCGCCACATATTCGGGCGCCAACAGCAGGATCGCCGAGATCGCGAAATTAGATGGATTCCAGAGGTGGTGCCCTCTCCAGCGCAGCGTATATTTCGACGTTATGGCGATCGCGCTGCATAGAGCGTACGGCCAAAATACTGGCGAGCGCACCAGTATCCCGACGCTGATGCCTGTGATATACGCGCTGGCGACATTGGGAAACCGGCCATAGGTCAACCGGCCGAGAACCAGGTCGAACAGAATGCTCACTGAAATAGCCAGCAGCGTTCGCGAGAAGCTCTCGAGCAGGCCGAATGCAACCTCACTCGCCAAAAGGATGCTGGTGATCAGGAACGGCGCGAGATACCGGTTTTCCAGGCTGAAAAACCGTCCGATCGCCGAGCTTCCGCGATTGACAGTGGCCGTCATACCGGTTCTTTCAATCTATAAAGCCGATCGGCTGCCGGCGCTTCGATCTTCTGCCGGATGCCCGACGGCCAGCGTATCTCAACCCGATCCGGAGTGGAAGTCTTTCCCAATCCGAAATGCAACCGCCGCTGGTTCTGAGAGCAGAAACCGCTCCCCCCCGAAACTTCCTGCAGTTGAACACGCCCATTCCAGAACACCCGCACCTCGGCTCCGATGGCGCTGCGATTGCTGCGTTGTCCTTCAAGTTCGAACTCGATCCAATGGTTACCCGGCGCCACCGTATTGCGATACAAGAGCAGCGGCCCGCGCTGATTCGCCACCACCACATCCAGCACACCGCGGTTATCGAAATCCGCCATAGCGACCGAGCGTCCATCGTACAGATCGGTGACTCCCGCCATCATCGCCACTTCCGTGAACCGGCCTGCGCCATCATTGATCCAAACGTGTTTCTGCTGATACCCGCCCAAAGACCGGCCCTCCAGAGGCGGCCAGTTGGCGGCATCCGAGATGATGGCTTCGTTGCCGCCCGCGACCTTCGAATAGTCGTACCAGTAGCTGCGGCTCCGGTCGAGCGAAACATTGCCATTGGTGAGAAAGAGGTCGAGGAAGCCATCGTTATTCAGGTCCCCGAATTGAGCGCCGAAACTCCACCCCCCCAACTCCACCCCCATCGCGTTGGCGACATTTTCAAACGCGAGCTTGCCCGCGACGCGCGACGGATCGGGCATCCACAGGTTATTGCCCTGCACCAGCACGCCTTCCTCTGAGATGTTGGAAACATACACGGCAAATTTGCCTTGGTTCAGGACATCGCCGACCGAAGCATTCATGCCGCTTTTCGGCGCGAAACCAACTCCGGTTTCCTTACCCGCTTCGCGAAACCGCTTACCGCCCTCATTGAGGTAGAGTTCCGAAACTCCATAGTCATTGGCCACGAAGAGGTCGCTATAGCCCGTGCCGCGAAAATCGGCTGCCACCGCAGCTAACGACCACCGCCGGGAATCGATCCCCATCTTCGCCGACACCTCTTCGAACCTGCCGCCGCCCAGATTGTGAATCAGGTATTTGCGGCCGCCGTTTGAAGCATATTCGAAACTGGTCGGCATAAACCGGGTGGTAGTCAGATGCCACAGATCGATGTCCTCGCGATAATAACCGCCGAGGAACAGATCGAGTTTGCCATCGTTATCGTAGTCGAACCAGATCGCAGTGTTGGCGTTGACCCATGCCGGAAGGCCGGCCTGTTCGGTGACTCGCGAGAAGTGTTTACCGCCGTCGTTATGGAACAGCTCCGGTTTGCCCCACTTATAAACTAGGACGTCCTCGTAGCCGTCGTTATCGTAGTCTCCCCACACCGCGCCCATCGAAGCTCCCGTACCCGCCGCGTTCAGGTCCGCCAGGCCGACTTCTTCCGCGACATCGCGAAACCTGCCGTCGCCCAGGTTTTCGTAGAGCGCATTGCGACTTCCTTCGCCGCTGTTGACGACATAGATATCTGCCCGTCCATCGCGGTTGAAATCCACAATCGAAACCGCGGCCCCCATGGACGCCACCTGCTCCATGATGTGATTTAGCTTCGCATCAAGTTTGGGCGCAGTGTGTACGAAATGGATGCCCGCCGCTTGCGCCGATTCCTGTAAATGAAATCCGTAGTGCACCAGGGCATTCGCTACATCCGCCTGCTGCACGCCACGACTTCCCCCGGCAAGCCGCTTATATATGACCGGCGCCGCCAGCAGCGCGGCCAGCAAGGCGGTGAGGCTGGCACGCAATACCGTGCGGTTTAGTGGCATTTCATTTCCATAGGGCGCTTCGGAACCACTCCGGTGCGATGTATCTCGTATGAAATCTCTGCCAGTCCGACGCGTTTTTCCGGTACACCGGATCGTCTTCGAGTTCCCGCGGCCGCGGGCCATAGCCCTTCATCCGATGGTAGGGCAGCGGCAGAATCGTGGTGGAAAAAGCCGTGTTGAGGTCGCCGTCTTTAATCCATCCGTCTCCGATCAGAACATAGTCGCGCAACCATCCTGAGGGCGGCGGAGGTTGTTCGCGAAAGCGCAGCCGCAATTCATCGCCCGACGCCATGATCACATAACGATCGTCCACTTGACTCAGCAGTTCGCCGACCTCGCCGGGCCGCGTGTAGTAGCCTTCGAGGTCCCGCCATTTCTGGCCCGTGCTTTCCAGGCGATTGTAGTCCAACGTCTCGGGCGCGGCAGCATTCGCTGCGCTGGTAAAAGAATACCCACGACTTCGCAGTTCGGCGCTTGCCACCTTCAGCTCGTGAGTTTGAATTCCTGACGCGGGAAGCCCCTTGGCCCAAGCGAGCCGATCCCAGTAAATTCTCATATTCGTCCGCAGGCGTAACTTGCGCGGTGCGCCCGGGCGAAAGATGCCGGTCAGGTCCAGCACGCAAGTCTTGAACTTCCCAGCGGGCATTCCCAGGTTTCGCTTCGCCACCGTCCACTCGCCGCGCGCGTCGAGGACTTCGATTCTTAGATCCTGCGGCTGCGCTTCATGCGAGTGCGTCATAGCCATCAGGGTCGTCTCGTCAGCCGGATCCGCCCAGCCGTCCGCAATCAGATAAAGAGGCCCGGCGGACGATGCATCCTGGGGCAGTTCTAATTCCACCCAATGATCGCGCGTCAGATTTTGATACTTCCCACGTCCGAACGTATCGAGATAATCTTCGTCCAGATCCCGCACGATCGCGGTTACGTCCTCACCGCTATCGGTGATTGCACGCTGAAACGGCCTCGAATCGCCAGTGACATAGATCTTCAGGGGAGGCGGAGGGTCGGCATAGCGTTCATCTGCGTGGACTTCCGTTCCCGGAGGATGGTCAATTACCAGAAGCCCATAGAAATCGATGTAATAGACCTCCCAGAGTTCGTCGGTGATCCGCAGGTCGTAGTAGCCGTCATGCGGCGCCAGGCGCTTTCCAGGAATGTTGAACCACTCCGTGGTGCGGGCTACGGTCGCGACCTCCGTCTTGCTGGTATGCACGCCCAGCACAGTCGACCACGGTGCGCTGTCTTTCACAAAGGTCATGCGTGCCCCATCCCACGCGAACAATGAGGGGCACGATCCCTTCAGCCGTTGTTGCGCCGCAACCGATTGATTGCCCTTCAGCTCAAACTCCACCTGCACCACGCCGGTGGGCCAAACGATCCGCGCGAGATCGGTCTGCGCCTGCTCCCCCAATCCGAAATGCAACGACGGCGCCGTCGCGATCTGTTTCTCGGTGAGCAATCCGGCCCGAATTTCAACTTCGGCGCCCAGTCCAAAGCTTGGGATTCGCTGATCGCCGTAAGCCTGCGCCGCCCGAAGACGGACGTCCTGCCAGTGATAA
>Ga0126381_100006326_pt1 | contig 13079 bp, 7 predicted proteins | sample PanSoiMetPlot_28_FD_96465 | JGI IMG/M metagenome (GOLD analysis project Ga0126381, IMG submission 96465) | Tropical forest soil microbial communities from Panama - MetaG Plot_28 | ecosystem: Environmental > Terrestrial > Soil > Tropical forest > Bulk soil | place: Panama | collected 2016-02-17
AATCGAGGATGCCCTCGGGCTTGCATCGGATCTGACCTCACAGTATCGGGTGCCCTGGACCCACTTCATCGACGTCAACGTGCTGGCGCCGGCCTTCGTCGGCGACGACAAGGAGTTGAAGGATGGCACTCAACAAATCATTAATCGCCTTTCCTGTATGGCAGCGGCAGGCGACGACTGCCAGTTGCATCTCCACGGCAGCATGGACCACCGGCTAGTTGACTACATGCGGTCGCTGGACAAGCAGCATCCTAAAGTAAGCGAGATCGAGGACGCCGAGCCATACCGGCTAAGAAGGAGTTTCTTTTTCAATTCGTTTTATCGCGAGGGATTTCGGGACCTGGTCACGGGCCTGACCTACGGCAAGCTGTTGCTCGAAAGGGCGATCTATGACGGCAAGACACCGGTGGTCGCCTTCCGCCCTGGCGGTTGGGACCATGGCAGTTCCAGCTCAAACGCCTATATATACTTTGCGGCACTGAGCGCATCGGGGCTGTCAGCCAATTCAGGACTCGCTAGCGGGCAGTTCGGCGGCGATTCGTTTCAGGTGGGCGGCGCTCCAGGCAACAATATCGCGAGCGTCCACGTAGGCGACAAGTCAATAGTCGAGATATCGCCGACTTCGGGACCGGGAGGTTATGTCAACCCGGTATTGCCTTGCGATCTTGAGCGGCTTGCAAACTCTAAAAAAGGCGAACTGTCGATCATCGTCAGTGTATATCACCTTTCAGGCCTGCAAAAATCCGGGATGGAGTCGGCCGAAGGCGGAGCCCTGGATCCAGTTTCGTTCAAATCTCAGACAGACAGAGCAAACCGGGCGCTGGATCACCACTTTCAACAAGTTGCCGAACTGCGCGCCAGAAAAGTACTGTATCCGGTCACGCTGCGCGAAGCTCTCTCGATAATCTCGGAGCAAAACTGATTTCGCCCGATCAGCTGCTGCTTGCGCCGCAAACTGATTCGTCTGATCAGGCAGTTTTCGGAGCACGCGATTCTTCCCGGCCATATGTCAAATGATCAAAAAGTGCACTTCCCGCCCTTATGATTTCTAGCTTTAGCTTGCTCCGGTTCTGAGTTCAAGCTTTAGCTTGCTCCGGTTCTGAGTTCAAGCTTTAGCTTACTCCGGTTCTGAGTTCAAGCTTTAGCTTGCTCCCCTTCCTTGCCGGTTTTACTGTATTTGTTGTATAAGAATCGCCGTGAGGGTTCGCCTGGCGGCCAGTATTCTCTTCGTCGTCGCTGTATTGGCCTACCTGTTCATTTCATTCACACCCTTCGCCATCTCGCGCAGGCTCCGGCATCAATCAAAGCTGGCTATCGTCCACGGCGAAATCCTGTTCAGCAAATGGCGAGGACATCCACCCAGGCTAGCGTCAATCTCCGGACAAGTAGACCAGCCGGGCATACAGGTTCAGGCCCTCGACTCTCGCTCGGGCTGGGCGGCTATGTCAGACCAGGATGGACGCTTTGTACTGCCCGACGTGCTGTGGTACCCCGGCGCCAGCTACGACATATTGGTCTCGAAAGACTATGACAATGGCAAGGTTGCCCGAGTGTCGACTTCGTCAACACTGCCGGAGGACGGCGTGATCCAGGCCGGCTGGATCGTCCCTGCGGGTAAGCCGATAAGTTTGACCGACCAACCCGGTGTTAATTCATACAGTAGAGAGCGGTACGATTCCCAGAACCGCGACTACTATGTAGACCTGTATCACAGGTTGACGGATGGCAAACAGTCCGACGAGCAAAAAGTCGAAGCGGTCAACGAATTCATCGGAACCAGGCTCAACTACGAGCAAACTGGAAAAGACCTGGGCTCGGCACGGCGCGTCATCGAACACGGTTCTCAGTGGTGCGGCCATCTGGCAGTAGCTATGGCGACCATTATAGTGACCGAGTATCCGACCAGGATTATTCATCTGATGGACACCAGCGTTCGGCCGGATACTCACGCGCTTGTCGAAGTCTACTATGGAGGCGACTGGCACCTGTATGACCCGACGTTTGGCGTCCGGTTCCTGGACGAGAATGGCCGCGTCGCCAGCTACAGATCGCTGAGGCTGAACCCTGCCCTGGTCTTGGACAGCGCTTATGACAACTACCGCCGGCAATATCCGGCTGCCGATTCGGTGACCTGGATGCCCGACATATACCGCTCTGGCTATCATCATTTCTTCCTCATAGATTTCAAGTGAAAACTGGTTGCCGGTTCAAGTTGCAGGTTCGCGGGCTGCAAGTTGCAAGCTGCGAGCTGCAAGTCGCCGGTTAGCGGTTCGCGGTTCCGAGCACAATTTGATTCAACAGTGCCTCTGAATCACAATAGAGGTTGGGAAGGGGGCTGACCCCGCTGTTCTTGCTCGCTACTCCGCAGCAGTCCTCTAACCCATAACAATGGTCACAAAAGCGGATCTGAATCCGCTGTCCCAGCCCTCTCTTGGAACCTTCAACTTTCAACCTTCAACCTGCGACCTCCAACTTGCAACCTCTAATGTGCTAATATTTTGCATCCATTCAAGAGGAACCGATGCCCAAGATAAAGATAATGCCAGAGTCTCTGGCCAATAAGATCGCCGCCGGCGAAGTGGTAGAGCGGCCGGCTTCCGTAGTCAAAGAGCTGCTGGAGAATTCGCTTGACGCAGGGACTCATAAGATAGACATCGAGACCGAAGCTGGAGGCAAGCGGCTGATCAGACTGGTCGACGACGGCGAGGGTATGAACCGCGACGATGCGATTACAGCGTTCGAGCGCCACGCAACCTCCAAGCTGCATTCGGCCGGGGATCTCGAGTCAATTAGCACACTCGGCTTTCGAGGCGAAGCCCTTCCGTCAATCGCATCGGTCTCGCGGATGTTCCTGAGGACCAGCACACCGGGAGATCACGAGGGAACGGAAGTTGAATTCAACGGCGGCAAACTAGTAGCCGTTCGCGAAATCGCCTGGCCCGGCGGCACCGAGGTAGAAATCCGGGATCTCTTCTTTAATGTGCCGGCCCGGCGCAAGTTTCTGAAGAGCGACGGGACCGAAAGCTTTCACATCACCAACCTGGTCCAGCATTACGCGCTTGCAAACCCGGCAGCCGCCTTCCTGTTAATAAGAGATGGCAGAGAAGTCATCAGGGCCGCGCCTGCGTTTTCGCTCAGAGAACGAGCCTATCAGGTCCTGGGTAGCGCGCTGCTGGATAAACTGAACGAGGTCAGCGTTGAAACCGATGGCGTGCGCGTTCACGGGTTGGTCTCGAATCCTCAGGAGCAGAGATCCTCGAGGGACGCTCAGTACTTTTTCGTGAATGGCAGGTTTGTCAGGGACCAGTTGATAGCGCGAGCAGTCTCTGAAGCCTACAGGTCAATGATGCCTGCTGGGACCTATCCGGCAGCCATCCTGTTCATCGACCTGCCGCCGGCCGAAGTCGATGTCAATGTTCATCCCGCAAAGACCGAAGTTCGCTTCCTGCATGAAGCTACAATGATCGGCATTGTAAGAGATGCGATCACCAGAGCTATCGAAGCCAGCCGCACCGTAACCCGGTTACCCGTGCCTCCGATCCCGCGAGCCGGGCACCGGACCGAGACCTTCGCGACAGAATGGGGCCGCCAGAGCTCTGTAAATGAAGGCGACCGGTCTGAGTTGAAAAGCCTGGACTCGCCAATGGGCGGGTTGCACCGGGTCAACCCAGCCGGTGAACCAGCAACCCCGGGCGTGGCGGGATTTCCGGGCAATGCGGCACCGGCCGAGAATGAGTTCAGGCTCGAGAGCCCAGCGCCAGAACCAACATCGGACCGGCAGCCACCGCTCACCCTGTCCTTCTCAGACACCGGGAGAGGCACGACCGAGGGACCCAATGCTTCGGGGCAGGCTTCCGGCTTCACGGTTCCAGGCGCATCAACAGACTTGTCTAGATTGCTGGCAGAGCACTTCGTTGACGAAGGCTCCGAGGGCCCGGGGTGTGCGGATGCAGGCGTCGTCCGACAAGCGACCGAACCTGCTACTTTGCCCGAGCTTGGGCATGGCATCAAGCCCATGGGCCAGATTCGTGATAGCTACATTGTAGCGACTGACGACGAAGGACTGCTCTTAATCGATCAACACGTCGCGCACGAACGGGTCCTGTTCGAGCAATTCCGCGATCGACATCTGGCCCGGAACCGCGAATCACAACCGATGCTGGTGCCGCCGACTATCGATTTGTCTCCAGCCGAATCTGAGGCCTTCACGCTGGTCCACCAGGAACTCGCGGCAATGGGAATCGAGACGGCCGAGCTGTCGGGGCGCACAATCGCGATCCAGGCAACGCCTGCCGGCCTGAATCCCGGCGAGGCGGTCGCGGTTGTCCGCGAGGTTCTGTCGGCAGTAGAACGCGAGCGCCGCAATCAAACGCTCGATCTGATTCGCGATGAAATCGCGGCATCAATGGCCTGCAAAGCCGCGATCAAGGTCAATATGCCCTTAACCGGGGAAAAGATGCAGTGGCTGATCGATGAACTCATGAAGACGCAAAACCCGATGACCTGTCCCCACGGCCGGCCGATAATGATGAGATTCGGGTTGCGAGAAATCGAGCGCGGCTTCAAACGCCCCTAAGTAATTCTCTCAGCCTCTGCTGCCACGAGCGGGCACATCAGCCTTGATCGATGTCTTCGATCCACACCAACGAGCTCGCGTAAGCGGTTCCGGCCAGGCTGTTGAACAGACGTTTGTCAGCAGTGCTGAGTTCCCAGAGGAGGTCAAGTCAGGAACTTTGTGAGTACTCTTAATACAGTCCTATTACCGGGTCACTAATGGGTTTAGCGTTTTCAGGCCGGAAAATCGAGAGAAGTCCTGGTCGGTAGTGCAGAGGGTTGCTCCGTGTTCCAGTGCAAGCGCGGCAAGGTGGGCGTCCATGGCTAGTGGGCCACGGGCCTGCCCTTTGATCAGGAACCGGCTCAGAATACTCCAGTGGCGGCTACCCGGTACCAGCATCACGACTGACTCCTGGCCCAACCAGTCGTCGACGATCTCGCATACTTCCTTAACTGAAAAGGGATTGAGCAACGCTCGATGGTTGGTGCCAATCCGAATGAAGCCCATTATTGTCTGCCAACACAGCCCGACCAAATCGGAACCTGTCATAAGCTGTTCCAGCCACTTTCTCGCGGAATGGTGTTCGGGCGCTCCGGTGTTATAAGCATAAAGAAGGACGTTCACGTCAACGAGGAAGATCATCGGCTGGTCGCTTCTTCTATTTGTTCGAGCAGCTCTCCGGTATTGTCATAGTTCAGACCGGACCTGAACCCGAGGTCGCGGGCCCGCACCCTGAACTTTCGGGGCTTCTGTAGCTGGCGCCTCAGGCTCAATCCCGTACGAAGAGTGTCGTTGACCAGTTGCTTGAACGATCCTCCCGTTCGTTTGAGCTCTTCGTTCAGCTTCTCGGCAACGTCGTCATCGATGGTTAGAGTAGTCCTCATGCCATCAGTATGTTATAGCGTTAGCATCATGATGTCAACGACGATGGTCCCTTCTCGAGGCGATCCTAGTCTTTAGGCGAGTTGATTTGGCCAAATTGAAGGGCCGAGGCCTTCAAACCCGCTGTGACGCAAAGCCAGCTGCCCGTTGGTATCGACCTCTCAACCCTGATATGATCTTAATCCCATCACATTCAACAAATTTAATCCTGCCCGCAAAGGAGTTGAGTTCAGCAATATGGCAGATCACGCCACTACAAACGGGCCACACCCTCAGTCCATGCAAACCGGCGGGGGCCCAAAGCGCAGGGTGACCGTAGACGAGGCGCTTGGCCACCTGGCGGGCCCAGAGAGTAAGACATTCGCCACTGTCTTTACTCACGGCTCGCTGGAAGTTGAAGTCTATTCTCCACAGAAGATCGATCCACAGCAGCCTCATACACGGGATGAAGTTTATGTAGTAGTTCAGGGCAGCGGCGAATATATCAGCGCCGCCGGCCGCCAACCCTTCGAACAGGGGGACTTCCTGTTTGCGCCCGCGGGCGAGGTTCACCGGTTCGAGAATTTCAGCGACGATGTTGTTTTCTGGGTCTTGTTCTATGGGCCAGAAGGCGGCGAAGCTTCCCAGGATCGGCAGGGGACAGGGCTTAAAGCGAAACCTTAGATGTCGACGCACCGACCTTGATAGATTTACTTGAACTGGCTTGCTCTCTCGGGAGAGCTTTCCGGGCTGCGTAGAAGATGCGAGCACCAGAAAGAGCCACCCTGACGCTCCTTGCCTGATATCGCATTTGTCTGGTCGAGCAAGTTCACCGGCGCCCAGGGCACACTCGATCGCCCGTTCCTAGTTCCGCCTTGAGGCAATCCCCCTCCTCGATTTCGCGAATCTCCTTTGAACAAACCACCACTATCGCCCGTTCACAGTTACGCCTTTAGGCGGTTCCCCTGAGGTATTGCTTTAATTCTTTTTCGCGATCAGCACGGTTGTCATCCACCGCTCGAGCGCATTAATAAAGTCCTGGCTGACCCGGCCCCTTTGTTCCTCCGTGACACATGTATCCATAGCGGATGGTACGAACCCGTGATCGACATTCGGGATTATGCGAACTCTGACATTCCTGTTGCCGAGAGCCGCAAACTTCAGCGCAACCTGTATCGCGTGCTGAGCAAGAACATTCATGTCTCGCTCGCCTTGCAAGATCAGGACTGGGCAATGCACACGGTTGTAGATTTCGGTCATATTGAGAGCCAGATGCTGCCTGAAGTATTCGTGGCCATCCGTCATTTTCACGTCCGGTAATCCTGCCCTCGCCTCTCCGATCTGGCGGCGCAGCATTTGGACGATAGGCTGCTCCAGAGTATGATCGGAAGGGTCGACCTGGCGCTGCAACGCAAGGTCGTACAAAACCTGCTCGTTCAACAGATCCTCAAAATTAGCCAAAGCGCCGCCGGCCAGGAGTGCAATCGCGGCGATCTTTGGGTCGCTCGCTGCAATGATCGAAGCCGTGAATCCGCCTTCACTGTGACCGGCCAGCGCAATTTTATCCGGATCTATATCAGGACGTCCGCGCAGATAAGTGATCGCTGCCTTGGTGTCGTCTATATAGTCCTGGTAGCTGGGCGGCCTGGTAGGCATCGAGCTCTTGCCCACTCCTCGGTCATCGTGCCTGAGGACCGCAACTCCGTGTGAAGCCAAATGGTCGGCTATTAGCTTAAATATGAAGAAGCCTCCTGGGTTGCCGTCGCGGTCCTGTGGGCCGGATCCAGAAATCATTACTAGGGCGGGGTGCCGGCTTACTTTATCTTTAGGGATCGCAAGCGTTCCTGCTAGTGTAATGTCACCGCTCTTGAAAGAAACATCCTCGGTGACGAACGCCCCGGCAGGCTGCTCCGCAGTGCCCTCCCTGGCCGCAAAGATCGCCTCAGCCAACCCTTCATGTCCCTGATGTATTACTTTAAGTCCTTGGGATTGGATCAATAATAACAAGGGGATTCGAGAGGCATCCGCCCAAATCTCGATTTGTAGCCCAGCTCCGCTCGTTAGAATGTAGTGGTCCGCCTTGATCGCGCGCCCGCCCACCTCAAATGCGGAGCTGTCTCTTTGGTCTATACTGATCGTGAGAATCCTGGCCTGGCTTGGAAGCGATGCGACAAAGTCCTGGCGCCCTCGTTTTGATCCATCGTATTGACTCAGGAGCAGGATATAGTGATGCCAGACCAGATTCTCGAGCACAGCGGAAGCGCTGCTTCTCGCCTCGACATCCGGCTTACCGGGCAATCGAATCTTCACGCTATCCGGCCCATAGTCCGCCGAAAACAGATTTCCTCCGTCAGTTTCCTCCGAAAAACTCTGAGGCCTCACGGAAGATACAAGGGTGCTGGTTTTGACTTTGGGCTGGCCGGCGACCTCGATTTCGGCTTCAGCCTCGGTGATGCCATTGGGCCGGGGTGTAATGGTGTATCGCTCGGTACTCAGACGCTGGCTGAACTTATAAGTAATGTAGGTGCCGCTGCTTTGTTGGGGCGCCTGTGTCTGCTGTGGCGCCTGGTGCGGCCGCACGGCAGGCTGCGCGGCGAGAACGGTCGTGGCCGGAGCGGCTCCAACGCCCGTGTTGTCCGAAATCTTCAGGTTGCTACATAGCACCCGATTGCATCTTGTGTAGGGCTGGTGTGGTCGAGCAACTTGCGCGACCAGAATTCCCGTCACACAAGCAATTAACGCGAGAACGTCAAGTAAATACCTGAAGTTTTCCATTAGTCTCACCAAGATTCTCAATTCTGCTGGAAGCAGAAAAGGCGTAGCCTGGGCCAGGTCCATGACCACCTACAGATCCCGGAGCTCCGCCACCGCCTTTGTCCCGGAGGGAAATTTGAGAGTAGCCCAGGAATTCAACTCCTGGGCTACTTTCACATCGTCCCTCCGGGACGAGGCGGATGGCGCGCGCAGCACTTTCCGGCCCTAAAAGACCGGGCTAAGCTCATTCCGTCGCTCCGCGACGAGGAAGCTCATCCGTTCCCCCACCCGGCACTTAAAGTACCGGGCTAAAATCACACCGCCGCTACGCGGCGAAGGCGTAAGGCCACGCTACTCACGGCGCAACATTACTGCAGGATCGACGCGGCGAGCTCTGCGGGCCGGTGCTGATCCGGCGATCAGAGCGATCGCCAGCAGCAGGAATAGCGCGCTGACCAGTGAAATTGCGTCGATCCGGTCGACACCAAACAGCAGGCCCTGCAGAGCGCGGCCTGCGGCCCACATAGCGGCCAGGCCAATCACCGAGCCGCAGATCCAAAGCCGTCCGGCATGGATCAGCACCAGCCGATGAATCTCCCCCGGCCGGGCACCCAGCGCTAACCGTATCGCGAATTCCCTGCCCCGAATCCCTGCTGAATACGACACGACGCCATACAATCCAACGCAAGCCAGCAGAAGGGATGACGCGCCAAACAGAGCCACAAGCGCAGTCAACAGGCTTCGCGATTGCAAGCTCCTGTTAACCCAGTCTTGCATCGAGCGAACATCATAGACAGGCTGGTCAGGGTCCTCGCCGTGAATCTGTTCGATAACGGCGGACGCGAACGATGCCGGCTGCCCAGAGGTACGTACCACCAGAGCCGCCCTGTCCTGTTGTTGCTGAGATTCAGGCCGGCGCTGCATTTTCGGCCAATAAAGTTGAGGCCGCGGATCGGTCTCGAGGCTGTCGCCTCTGATATGCCCGACGACGCCAATGATCTGAAGCCACTGCGTGCTGGAAGTTATGACCCCGAATCGGAGCCGCTGCCCCAATGGATCGCCATCGCCAAACGCAACCCGGGCCAACCGTTCGTCGATGATGGCGACAGGTTCGGAGCCCTCCCTGTCCTGGTCCGAGAAGTCACGGCCACGGACGAGCCGTATTCCCATAGCCGCAAAGTAACCTGGCGTTACCGAGCGGCCGTCCGAGCCGATTGATCCCTGGTCCGGCCTGCCCTCGAACTCAACCGGATTGACCAGGCGCTGTTCACTGAACGGCAGCAGGCTGATCATGCCCGCGTCTACCACACCGGGAATGCCGCGTATTCGCTTAAGGATGCGGTCATAATAGTCCACGACTCGGGATTCCGTCGGATACTTAACCGGTGTCGTCTGCAGATGCATTGTGAGCACACCCTGTGGAAAGAAGCCGGGATCAACCGCCATTACCGCGGCCAGGCTCCTGGCCAACAGACTGCCAGCGAATACCAGCACCAGTGTCACCGCAATCTGGACGGCGACCAGCGTGTTCCGCATGCCGCCGCCACTTCCTGCAACGGTGCTGCTGTCTTGTTGCATCGCGGTGGAAAGCTGAGCGCGCGATGCGATGCGCGCCGGCAGCATTGCTGCCAGCAGCACCACCAACAGGCTCAGGACCAATGCGAAAGTCAGCGCCTCTAGATTCATTCCAACGTGTGCCATTCCCTGCAATCGCGGAGGCAACCAGGGCATCAGACCGCTGATAAGCCACCAGGCCAGCAGGGCTCCGCCAGCGCCACCGGCCGCGCCGAGCGGAAGGATCTCAGCAAGCGTTTGCCGGCGCAGGGCGCCGCGGCTTGCGCCGAGCGCAGCTCGGATAGCGAACTCTCGCGTTCTGGCGCTCGCGCGCACTATCAACATCCCGCTCACGTTGGCACATGCGATCAACAACAAGCACCCAATCGCACCGAACAGGATGTAAAGGCTGGAGCGAAACTGGCCCACAGAGCCTTCAAGGAGAGGCTCGACGATGACTCCATACTCGCCCCCGCCGCTGGCTCGGGGGAACTGCTCGGCCCAATGCCGCGTGATCGCGGACGCTTCGGCCTGTCCCTGGGCGATAGTGACTCCGGGATTCAGCCGCCCGATCGCTCTGTAGCTGAATCCGAATTGCGATCTCATTTCGTCGGGGCGAATGAATAGCGGTGCGAGCAGCTCGATGTCTTTATCCGGATAGCGGAATTCCGGCGGCATTACCCCGATCACCTCGTAAGGCTCGCTATTCAACAGAACCTTGCGGCCGACGATAGCAGGGTCTCGTCCGAGTCGGGCCTCCCAGAATCCGTAGCCGATCACCGCAAGGCGAGCACTGCGTCGTGTTTCTTCCTCGGAGAACATCCGGCCCATCAATGGTCGAACGCCGAGCACGTCCGCCAGATTCCACGTCGCGAGCGCGCCAAGAACGCGCTCGGGCTCGCCATCTCCTGTTAGATTGAAACTGGTCCCGACTTTAGTGAGAGCAATGTCCTGGAACGATTGTGACTGAGCTCGCCAATCTACCCAGTTGCCGGCGTTGGTGTTAAATCGTGACACGTTAGCGGCGGCCGCGGCAGTATTGGTGAGCCATAACGTCAAAAGGCGGCCGGAGTCAGGATAGGGCAAGCCGCGGATCAGCAGGCTGTATGCCAGGCTGAAGATAGCCGTGGACAAGCCGATTCCCAGCGCAAGCGTTGCACACATCACTACCGTCCAACCCGGAGACTTCGCAAGCATCCGCAGTCCAAGTGTCATTTCAGAGCTCCTCCTCATGCCTGTACCGCTGAACGATGGACAATATAATATCATGTTGAAATGAAGGTTTTGACGCTGGTGGTCCGAGTGCAGCGCGGGTTGCACAAGAATCAGCATCGCTGGAGTTCAGAGTTCAGCTTTGAGGCTGCGAAGGGTGCAGATCCTGTTGCCTTGCGACAACGCTCCGGCGAATGAACTTCAGTAGTCCCAAAATGAAACCTGCAACAGGTTCCGGCACTCATAATACGTCTTCAGGCCGAATCGGCACTCGATCGCAATAGATCTGCAGGTTGTCGTGGTCCGCTGAGCGATGCGGCGGCCTCGGGCCGCGATAGACAGGCCGCCGAGTTCCTGAAACCAGGTGCACTGCCCAAGAATACGTCTTGCGTAGGCTGTCACAAGTAGTGGAAGAATCGTCGAAACCTTCTATACCGGCCCTTGATGACGGTCTCGGGAATACTCCTTCCTCGATTACAGCTCACGGTCGCTTTTGTGCTCGGACCGGCCGGGGGTATCAATCGCCTCGTTGGAGGTCGTTGATCAACACGATGTCGTGCCGCCAGGCGCCCCGAGTCACCGCCAGAGACTGGCCGTCAAATGAGCAGCCAAAATCGAATGCTTCATCCTCACCGAAACTCATGACCTCGTTAGCCGGAGATCCGTCGAGCGATTGTTTCACGATCCGTCCAATTCCATCGTGATAGGCCACGTAGAGAATCGCTTTACCATCCGGCGTCCACTGCACACGAGAGTTCCACCCGGCAAGCTCGAGATTCCTCAGGGGCTGGCCTCCCTCAAACGGCGCGACCAGCAACTTGCCTTTTGACTCATTGCCTCCCATGCAGGCAATGCTTTTTCCGTCGGGCGAAACACACGGGTGAGTTGCGATGTAGTCTGTCAACCGCACCGGCTCGCCGCCGTCAATCGGCACTTTCCAGAGACTCCAATCAGCAATCGTGTTATAAAGCACCCATTTCCCATCGGGCGAGACGGCAGGAAAATTCTTGCCGCCGCCATCAGTAAGCTGGACCAGATTGCCGCCGCCAATATCCATGCGCCACACTTGAAATACGCCCGAGCGATTAGAAACGAACACAACGTAACGGCCGTCGGGAGTTACCGCAGGAGAGCCCTTGGCGAACCTGTCATTGGTGAGCTGCCTTTGCTCGCTGCCGTCCGCTCGCATCGTCCACAGTTGTTCTGTGCCGGCCGTCATCGACGAATAAACAAGCCGCCCGTCCGGCAGCCAGCAGAAACTATTGGATGCCTGCGTGATCTTTTTGAGCTTGCGTGGCTCACCTGCCGGACCCACCCACATATCCGAGATGCGGGACACTTGCGAAGCGGCTGCTTTATCAGCGTGCGACGCGATGCTGAGGTCGAGGTATGAACCCAACCCGTCGCTAAGCCGGATGGCCTCGCCGCCCGGATACGAAAGTTGCCAGAGGTGATTGTAGTCCTCGAGCCTCTTCGACGCCGATATTATCAAACCCGTGAACTGGGGTAACCATGCGATCTTCGAAATGTTGGAAAATCTCTCAGGAGACAAAACCCTTTTCCGCCCATCCGCGACACTGACTTCGACTACGGCGACTTCCTGCCCTCCCTGTGAATTGCCGCCCAGTGAGCAAATGATCGACTGATTGCCGGGTGACCAGACAGGCACGTTGAGTTTAACCGGATATGTTTGCGCGAGCAGCGTCCGCTCGCCTGTGCCGTCGGACCCGACCGTATTCAAGCAAAACTCAGGCAGCCGGTCGGGTCTTATAACCTTGCGGATGAACGCGATCTGGCTATCGTCCGATGAGAGTGAGAAGTTGCCCTCGAGCTCGTCGACTATTTTGATCGCGGCGCCCCCCAATACCGGCACGTGATACAAAACTCTTGCGGGTTCGCACCTGACGAAATACAGCGATTCGCCGCTGTTGGCGAATGCCAGTCCGTGAATAACACCACCGGCGGGAACGACTTCCACATTAGCCCCGGTCGCCAGTTGTGAGAGCCAGATGCTGGATTTCTGACCGTAATGTCGAGTGTAGGCAATGTACTTGCCATCCGGCGACAATGCGACCAGCCCGCTCTGGCCGGTTGCGGTCAGCATTTCAAGTTTGAGCGTTGGGGCTGCCCAGGCGCTGCCGGC
>Ga0126381_100006327_pt1 | contig 13079 bp, 11 predicted proteins | sample PanSoiMetPlot_28_FD_96465 | JGI IMG/M metagenome (GOLD analysis project Ga0126381, IMG submission 96465) | Tropical forest soil microbial communities from Panama - MetaG Plot_28 | ecosystem: Environmental > Terrestrial > Soil > Tropical forest > Bulk soil | place: Panama | collected 2016-02-17
CCCACTGCGTACGCCGCCGACGCCGATGGTTACCTGCAAGCGGGCCTCGCGGCTCGCGACCTGTGGAAGCGCGATCCTCGGCTGTATTTCTCACTCGCTCCACACGCTCCCTACACCGTGGGGGAAGCCAGCTTCAGCAAGATCGTGATGTACTCGCGCCAGCTCGAGCTGCCGATTCAGACGCACCTGCTCGAAGCTCCTGATGAACGCGCACAGAGTGTCGAACGCTACGGCTTGAGCCCGCTCAAGCGCCTTCATGCCTTGGGCGCGACCGGCCCAGGCTTCATTGCCATCCATGCTGTTCATGTCGACCGGGCCGACATCGATCTGCTCGCCGAGCAGGCGTGTCATGTGGTGCACTGTCCGACGTCGAACCTGAAGCTTGCGAACGGTGTCGCGCCGGTCGCGGCCTTGCAGTCGAGCGGCGTCGCCGTCGCTTTGGGGACCGACGGCGCCGCCAGCAACAATCGCCTCGACGTGTTTGGCGAAGCACGCCTGGCGTCCCTCATCGCGAAAAGCGCCACCGGCGATGCCGCTTCGCTGCCGGCAGCAACGGCGTTGCGGATGGCGACGCTCGATGGTGCTGCGACGCTCGGGCTCGACGGCGAGATCGGTTCTCTGGAACCAGGAAAGCAGGCCGACATAATCGCGGTCGATCTGGGTGGTTATGAACACTCGCCGTGCTACGATGCTGTGTCGCATCTGGTGAATGTAAGTGGCCGCGACCAGGTAACCGATGTATGGGTTGCCGGCGAACGACTAGTCGAATCGGGCGCGCTGACCCGGCTCGATGGCCACGATCTGGTCGGCCGTGCCCGCTTCTGGCAAGAGCGGTTGGAAAAAGCCTAGCAGCATGTTACGACTTCGATGCCGATAACCAACGCTGATCCTGTCGAGCTCGCCAAGTTCAGTGCGCTCGCCCATCGCTGGTGGGATCCGACCAGCGAGTTCAAGCCCTTGCACGACATCAATCCGCTGCGCCTCACTTACATCGACCAGCGTTGCAGCGGACTGCGCGGGAAATCGGTGCTCGACGTCGGGTGCGGCGGCGGGATTCTCGCCGAAGCAATGGCGCGCGAAGGCGCGCAAGTCACCGGCATCGACCTTTCGGAAAAGGCACTCGGGGTTGCGCGCCTGCACCAGCTCGAATCAGGCTCGGCGGTGGATTACCGCCTGATCTCCGCCGAAACCTTGGCCGGACAGATGCCCGCCAGCTTCGACGTCGTGACCTGCATGGAAATGATCGAACACGTGCCTGAGCCAGGGTCGACTGTCGCCGCCTGCGCTCGGCTTGCGAAACCGGGTGGCCGGCTCGTCTTTTCGACGATCAACCGCAATGCCAAGGCCTATCTCTTCGCGGTGATTGGCGCAGAGTACGTGCTTAAGCTGCTGCCTCGAGGAACGCACGATTACGCGCGATTCCTGAAGCCCTCGGAGCTGGCAGCATTCGCGCGCAAGGCGGGGCTGGAGTCCGAAGCGATCATTGGCATGAGCTACAACCCGGTGAGCAAGCACTACAGCCTCAGTCGCGACACATCGGTGAATTACATCGCGACATTCCGCCGCGATGAGTAGTAGCGGGCGCGCCACGCCTCCGCTGGCGGTGCGCGCCGTCTTGTTTGATTTGGACGGCACTCTTGCCGATACCGCCGGCGATCTTGCTGCCGCGGTTAATCGCGTGCGTGCCGATCGCGGAATGGCACCCCTTCCATTCGACGCTTTGCGACCGCACGCATCGCACGGCGCACGAGGCTTGCTGGGCGCGAGCTTTGGTGTCACCAAAGACAGTCCCGACTTCGAGGCGCTGCGTGATGCTTTTCTCGACTACTATGCGGCCGCGCTGTGCGAGCACACGAAGCTCTTCGCCGGAGCTGATGCGGTGCTAGCGGAGATCGAGCGCCGTCGGCTGCGCTGGGGCATCGTCACCAACAAGGCGAGTCGTTTTACGCTGCCGCTGCTCGAGCGCCTGGCGCTCGCCACACGCGCCAATGCGATCGTCTGTGGCGACACAACTCCACAAATCAAACCACATCCCGCGCCGCTGATCGCTGCTGCAACAGCCCTCTCTGTCGATGCCGCCGACTGCTTGTATGTCGGAGATGCCGAGCGCGACATCACCGCTGGCCAAGCGGCGGGTATGAAAACCCTCGTCGCGCGCTACGGCTACCTCGGCACAGACGATTCGCCGGAGGCCTGGCCGGCCGATGGTTGGATAGATTCGCTGCCGGGTCTGCTGGAATGGTTGCCCGAAGAGTAGGGCCTGCTGACAGGTCCTAGCCCGGACACGCACCCGCGTTGAGATAGAGCCACTGCTGCGCCTTGCCGTCGCGTGTGCCCGCGAGCCAAACCGGCTGGCTGCGCGTGAGCGGCTGCAAAACAGTCGACGGAATATCAGCGGGAATGGCCAGGGCGATGCCGTTGGCACGCTCGACGCGATCTCCGTTTTTGAGCCCGAGCATGCCCGCGAATCCGCTCTGATCGCGCACGATCAGGGCTCCTGCGGCGGGCTCGACCAACGCTTTCCACGCGTCCGGTGTCTGCATCATTCCATCAAGCAATTCGGCGTTGATGCGAAGTATCGGGCCCGCGAAGCCGGCGGGTGCTGCACAGGCCGAAGCAGGCTTCGGTGCCGCCATTGCAACGGCACGAGGTCTTTCCCCACTAGCGGTCGCCGGACGCAATGCGATATCGCGACGCACACCGCCTTCGCTGAGTGTCACGCCGTCGGGGCGAACCGATTCCAGATGCACGCCGGAGCCGATGTCCTCTCCAGCAGCAACGAACAACGGGCCGCGCGTGCTGGCACGGAAGAGCGCATAGCCCGCGCCGTCACGCTGTGCGAACACACCCAGCAGGCGAAGCTCGCCGATGCCCGAGGACGCTACGGCTGGACCGGTCGCGGCCGCCCGAGCCGCAGCCCCGAACAGATGTCCGTCCGCGATACGCTGAGCCGCATCGGCTGCCGGTGCAGCGGGCGGCACGGCAGCGGGTGATGGTCCCAGCCACCGCCATGTCCAGTGCGCGAGAGTGAATGCGAGGGCAGCAGTCGCAGCGATCCAGGCTGCAATCACGATGAGTCGCCACCGCAAGGGCAGCGCCTGCGGTGCGTGTTCCTGCCTCACGTATAATTGCGCGTCGCTCATCACACACCGCGCTTTCGCGCCCTCGCGTTGAACCCGCAGCTCGCGTTGTTGCAACCGTATCCGTTCGAGCGGCTGCGCGCGTTGTTCGCGGGCGTTGTGCCGAATCCCAGGAGAACGCCGGTCAACCTCTCGATCGGCGAGCCTCGGCATCCAACGCCGCAGTTCATCCGGGACGCGCTCTGCGCCGCGAGCAGCGGTCTTTCGAATTATCCCACAACGGCCGGAGTGCCCGCTCTGCGCGAGGCAATCGCGGCGTGGCTCAAACGCCGGCATGGGCTCGCATCGATCGACGCTGCCACACAGGTGCTTCCCGTGCTCGGCAGTCGCGAGGCGCTTTTCGCGTTCGCGCAGATGATCATCGATCCGGCGCGCGAGAGCGCAACCGTCATCGTGCCGAATCCGTTCTATCAGATCTACGAGGGTGCGGCGCTGCTGGCACGCGCGACGCCACATTGTGTGAACAGCCTCCCGGCCAATGGCTTTGCGCCGCGCTGGGACGCGGTGGCCGATGCGGTGTGGAAGCGCACACAGCTCATCTACCTGTGCTCGCCGGACAACCCCACGGGCCGCGTGATGAGCGCCGCTGATTGGCGCGTGCTGTTCGACCTGTCGGATCGGTACGGCTTTGTCATAGCTGCCGACGAGTGCTATTCGGAGATCTACTTCGACGAGCGACATCCGCCACTCGGAGCGCTCGCCGCAGCGCAGTCGTTCGGGCGCGAGGGATTTCCCCGTCTCCTTTCCTTCGGAAGCCTGTCCAAGCGCTCGAATGCGCCGGGACTGCGTTCCGGCTATGTCGCGGGGGACGCGGAGCTTGTCTCGGCATTCCTTCGCTACCGCACGTATCACGGATCCGCCATGTCGCAAGCGGTAGCTGGCGCGAGCATCGCAGCCTGGAGCGACGAGGAGCATGTTCGCTTGAATCGCGCCCTTTATGCTGCGAAATTCGCCAAGCTGCAGCCGGCGCTCGATCGCCTGCTGCCGGCGAAGCGTCCGGACGCTTCCTTTTATCTCTGGGCGAAGGTCCCAGGAGATGACGCCGAGTTCGCTCGCCGTCTCTACGCCGAAGAAGCGGTGACGGTTTTGCCCGGAAGCTATTTGAGCCGCACAGCCGATGGCGTGAACCCGGGCGTCAGTTTCATACGAATTGCGCTGGTCGCCGAGATCGCCGAATGCACCGAAGCCATCGAGCGGCTGGTGAGCTTCGCCCAGCGAGGCTAGCGGCGCGAGCAGCGAAGGCAGGAGGCCGCAGGAAGGGAGCCGTCCACGCCGGAGGGGCGACGCTTCGTCGCCTGCAGCGGCGCCCCATCGCCTGAGCGCGACCCCTCGACGTCCGCCAGTACAATCCGACCCATGTCGACCGCTCTTAACACTCACTGGTGGACGCCCGCCTTCTCCGGGCTGCGCGGCGTCAAGTGGCAGAGGCTCGCCTTCATCATCGCCATCAACACCGGGGTCGCCGCGCTCCTGTCGATCGAAGACATGCGACCCTTCTGGCACCCTTTCATCACCGCTCAATGCTTTGGGCTCTCCATCGCTTACTGCGTCAACGCGGCAGCACCGTGGGACTCTGCGGCGCCGCTCAGAAGGCTGCTCGTCGCGGTCGCCATCGGCGTCGTGATCAGCGTCACGCTGGTGGTCGCTATCAAGGGCTACATCATCCACGAACCGGAGTACAACTTCGGCGGCGTGCTGGAGCACCTCGGAAGGTGGGGCGGCACAGCGCTGGGTGGCTTCATGATCGGCCTGTGCGTAAGCTGGATTTTCACGCTCAAGATTCGCGAGTCTCGCGTACTGGAGCGGTTTCTCAAGACGGAGGCAGAGCGTAGCTTGCTATCGAAACAGGCGGTCGAAGCCGAGCTGAAGCTCATGCAGGCGCAGATCGAACCGCACTTTTTGTTCAACACGCTGGCTTCGGTGCAGTTCCTGATCGAGACCGATCCGCCCAAAGCGGAGCAGATGCTCGGACACCTCATTGCTTACTTGCGTGCCGCGCTGCCGCAGCTTCGCTCGGGCAGCACGACGCTTGGCCAGGAAGCTGACCTTGCCAAGGCCTATCTGTCCATCATGCAAATGCGCATGGGGGCGCGCCTCGATTACGGAATCGACGTGCCTGAATCGCTGCGCACCCATACATTTCCGCCGATGCTGCTGATGTCAGTGGTAGAAAATGCGGTCAAGCATGGCATCGAGCCGCAGGCCGCGGGCGGGAGCATCAGGCTGCAAGCAAGGCAAAGCGGCGAGTCTCTGACCGTGCTGGTGAGCGACAGCGGTAACGGGCTTTCCGATCAAGTGGGTCAGGGAATGGGACTCTCCAATCTGCGCGAACGGCTGAAAGCGCTGTACGGGGACCGCGCGCGCTTTACACTCGAATCCAACGGGGCGCAGGGCGCTTGCGCTACCATCGCCGTGCCGTATGAGCCAACCCACTAAACTCGTCAGTGCCATCATCGCCGAAGACGAGCCGATGCTCCGCGCGCAGCTGCGCGCGCGGCTCTCGCAGGCGTGGCCGGAGCTCGCCATCGCCGCCGAAGCGGAGAACGGCGAGCAGGCGATCGCATTGTGCACAAAGCTCGAGCCCGACGTCGCGTTTCTCGATATACGCATGCCGGTGAAAAATGGGCTCGAGGTCGCGCAGGAGATTGGCGACCGCTGCCACGTCGTTTTCGTCACGGCGTACGACGAATACGCGGTGACCGCGTTCGAACAGGGCGCAGTGGACTATGTTCTCAAGCCGGTGACACCGGATCGCATGATCAAGGTAGTCGAGCGCCTGAAGCAGCGTCTCGCTGGCGCGCCGACGGACCTTGCCACGGTGCTGCAGCAACTCGCGGCGCGAGACGGCAGCGGACCGCTCCGCTGGATCCGCGCCTCGCTAGGCCCGTCGATGAAGTTGATCGCGGTGGACGATGTGGTGTACTTCCAAGCAGAGGACAAATACACGCGGGTGGTCACTGCAGATGGCGAAGCGCTGATCCGCAAGACCATCAAGGAGCTCGGCGCTGAGCTCGACCCCGAGTTGTTCTGGCAGGTTCATCGCGCTACGATCGTGAATCTGCGCTCGATCGCACGCGTCGACCGCGACTATCGGGACCAGCCGCTGATCCTGCTCAAAGGTCGATCGGAAACACTGACGGTCAGCCGCACCTTCGCCAGCCTGTTCAAGGCGATGTAGCGGTGTGAGAGCCGGGCGTCGCCAGTCGCCCCACGAGCGCAGCGAAGTGGGGATCGACCGGGAATTGCGAATCGCCGCTTGCGGCCGACACGCAGCAAGACATTACTCGCTACCGAATGAGGAGGCCGCGCCCCGAGCAGCGAGCGAGGTCCCGCTCGCGAAGCGAGTGGGGTAGAACGCTGGAGGGCGGAGCAGGTTCCCGCGCGCAGCGCGGGATGCGACCCCGGAGGCGGAAAAGCCGGCGACACTCCATCTGCGCAACGAACGCTGGACGTGCAAAGCCGGCGGGCGACCGCGAGTGGGCGCCGTGGCCGACGCTCAACGTTGCTGTTCACGCATACGGTCCAAGGCCGCGGTCCGCGCGAGCAGCGAAAGCGCACAAGCCCGCCACCTTGGGAGGGCAAGCTCCTCTCGGGTAAAATTGTGGTTTTTCACTGGCGCGATGCGCCTGTCCATGCACAGTCTGCAGCAAACCATCGAGTCGGCGTGGGAACAGCGCTCGCAGCTTTCGCCTGCGGGAGCGAACGCGGAGATTCGCGACGCTGTCGCCGAGGCGATCGGCGAGCTCGATGCCGGCAAGCTTCGCGTCGCTGAAAAGCTCAACGGCCAATGGCATACCCACCAATGGCTCAAGAAGGCCGTGTTGCTCTCCTTCCGACTCGCCGACAACGCTCCCATCGGGTTGTTGGCACCGAATGCACCCTTTCGCTTCTACGACAAGGTGGCGACCAAGTTCGCCCAGTACGACGACGCTGCTTTTGCGCACGCTGGCGTTCGCGTGGTGCCGCCTGCGGTCGCGCGTCGGGGTGCGTACATCGCCCCCGACGTCGTGCTGATGCCCTCGTATGTGAACATCGGTGCGTACGTTGACCGCGGGACTATGGTTGACACCTGGGCGACGGTCGGCTCATGCGCCCAGATTGGCAAGAACGTTCACCTTTCGGGCGGCGTCGGCATCGGAGGGGTCTTGGAACCTTTGCAGGCCAACCCCACCATAATCGAGGACAACTGCTTCATCGGCGCCCGGTCGGAAGTGGTCGAGGGCGTGATCGTCGAAGAGAACTCGGTACTGGGCATGGGCGTATTTCTGGGACAGAGCACCAAAATCTACAACCGGATGACCGGCGAAGTGAGCTACGGGCGCGTTCCGGCGGGCTCGGTGGTCGTCGCCGGCAGCCTGCCGTCCACTGTCGGCGTTTGCCAGCTCTATTGCGCGGTCATCGTCAAACACGTCGATGCCGGAACCCGCGCCAAGACGAGCATCAACGATCTGCTGCGCAACTGATGGCTGTCAGAGCAAAGAACTAACTACCACTCGAACCGCCCATGCGAAGCCCGCACACCACCGGCGTATCGATCAAGAGCGCCGACGAGATCGCCAAGATGCGCGTGGCGGGTCGGCTCGCTTCAGAGCTGCTCGATTACCTGACACCCCACGTCAAAGTCGGCATTTCAACCGGCGAGCTGGACCGCATCGCTCACGACTACCAGGTCAACGTCCAGCACGTTGTGCCCGCGACGCTCAATTACGCGCCGCCTGGACACCAACCGTATCCGGCATCGATCTGCGCTTCGGTCAATCACGTGGTGTGCCACGGGATACCCGGAGAGAAGACACTCAAGAGCGGCGACATCGTCAACATTGATGTGACGGTCATCAAGGACGGTTACCACGGCGACTCAAGCCGCATGTTCTACGTCGGCGCGCCCACCATCCAGGCCAAACGGTTGTGCGAGGTGACCTACGAAGCGATGTGGCGCGGCATTCGCAAGGTGAAGGCTGGAGCACATCTGGGGGATATCGGAGCATCGATTCAGCGCTTTGCCGAGGGGAACGGCTTCTCGGTGGTGCGCGAGTTCTGCGGTCATGGCATCGGCCGTCAGTTCCACGAAGAGCCGCAGGTGCTGCACTATGGCAGGCCGGGTACCGGCCTGGTGCTAGAGCCAGGCATGATTTTCACCGTCGAGCCCATGATCAACGCAGGCAAGCCGGGCATCCGCTGCCTGGCCGACGGCTGGACCATTGTCACCGCAGATCACAGCCTGTCGGCGCAGTGGGAGCACACCGTGCTCGTCACCGATGACGGCTTCGAGGTATTGACCTTGTCGGCGGGCGCTCCATCTCCGCCCGCGGTCGCGCCGTCCTGATCCCTGTGTCTGCATCTCTCGCCGCCGCGGTGCCGCCACCGGCTGCGACCGGCGTGACTCGCTGGAGGCACGAACTCGCCGCGGGTCGGGATGTGCTCAAGGCCGCGTTCGCCGCAGGCGCGCCCCCTCAGCAACTGCTGCGCCGCCAGGCGGCACTCGCCGATCGAATCGTGCGCGGGATCTGGAACGAGGTCCGCGCTCCGGCCGGCTGCGCGCTGGTCGCCATAGGCGGCTACGGCAGGGGCGTGCTGTTTCCACATTCCGACGTCGATGTGCTCATCCTGTTGCCGCGTCAACTTGCCGATCTCGCAGGGGAGACGGCGATCGAGCGCTTCATCGGCATGCTCTGGGATGCCGGCCTCGAGATCGCCCACTCGGTGCGCACCGTCGAGGAATGCGAAACCGAGATGAACAGCGACGTGACGATCCGCACTAGCCTGCTCGAGCATCGGCTGCTCGCCGGATCGCGCGCCCTGTACAACCGCTTTCGTCGCCGCTTTGAGGAGACGCTCGACCTGCGCGGCTTCTATGAGGCCAAGCTGCTCGAACAGCAGCAGCGGCATCTGCGCCACCAGGACACCGCGTACAACCTCGAGCCCAATGTCAAGGAGAGCCCGGGCGGCATGCGCGACCTGCAGACCATTCTGTGGATCGCCCGCGCCGCAGGATTCGGGCGAACGTGGCACGAGCTGGCGGCGCACGACCTGATGACCACGGCCGAAGCGCGTGAGATCGCGCGTCACGAGCGCCTGATCGATGAGCTGCGCATTCGGCTGCATCATCTCTCGGGCCGCCGCGAAGATCGCCTTGTTTTCGATGTGCAGTCGGCGCTGGCGCGCGAGATGGGTTTCGTCGACACGCCCAATCGCCGCGCCTCCGAGCAGCTGATGCAACGCTACTACCGCGCGGCGAAATCAATACGTCAGCTCAACGTCATTCTGCTTCAGAATCTGCATGCGCGGCTGTTCCCGGCGGAAGTCGAGTTGCATCCGATCGACGACGATTTCCAGGCGGTGGACGAGCTTCTCGATCTGCGCGACGAGTCTCTTTTCAACAAGCGCCCGTCCGCTATCCTGGATGCGTTCCTCACCTTGCAGCGGCATCCGGAGCTCAAGGGTATGTCGGCGCCGATGCTTCGCGCGCTGTGGCGCAGCCGCGATCGGGTCGATGCGGCATTCCGCCGCGATCCCGCCAACCGCGCGCGCTTTATCGAGATCCTGCGCCAGCCGCGCGGGGTGACGCACGAGCTGCGGCGCATGAACCAATACGGCATCCTCGGCCGCTACCTGCCGGTGTTCGGCCGCATCGTCGGACAGATGCAGCACGACTTGTTTCACGTATACACGGTCGACGAGCACATTTTGATGGTGATCCGCAACCTGCGCCGTTTCACCGAGCCGCAGCATGCGCATGAATATCCGCTCTGCTCGCGTCTGATCGCCGACTTCAGGCGACACGAGGTGCTGTTCATCGCGGCGTTGTTCCACGACATCGCCAAGGGACGCGGCGGCGACCATTCGGAGCTGGGCAGTCGCGACGCGCGGCGCTTTTGCCGCGAGCATGGCCTGTCACCGGAAGACACCGAGCTCGTCACCTGGCTGGTGGAGCAGCACCTGGCGATGTCGCTCACCGCACAAAAGCAGGACATCAGCGACACGGCAGTCGTTGCCGCCTTTGCCGCGAAGGTGAAGACGGAGCGCCGGCTTGCGGCACTGTATCTGCTTACGGTAGCCGACATCCGAGGGACCAGTCCCCGGGTGTGGAACGCGTGGAAGGCGAAACTCCTCGAAGACTTGTTCCATCTCACGCAAGCCCGACTGGCGGGACATGCGGCTGACCGCCGACTGCACGACAGCGTCGACGCGAGGCGCACCGAGGCCGGACGCCAGCTGCGCCTGTACGCGGTGCCAGAAAGTGCTGAGGATCGCTTGTGGCAGCAGCTCGATGCTGTGTATTTCCAGCGGCACACCGCCGACGAGATCGCCTGGCATGCGCGGCATCTCTACTTCCGGGTCGATTCGCGCGAACCGGTCGTCAAGGCGCGGCTTTCCCGCGACGGCGCGGGCTTGCAGGTGATGGTCTACCTGCCCGATCAGAAAGAGTTGTTCGCTCGCATCTGCGGCTTTTTCGGACGCGTGCGGCTGTCTATCCTCGAAGCGAAGGTACACACTTCACGGCATGGCTATGCGCTCGACAGCTTCGTCGTGCACGATCCGTCCAATCCCAACGCCAGCTACCGTGAGGTGATCAGCTACATCGAGTTCGAGTTGAAGCGCGTTTTGACGGAGCGGCCGGCGCTCGAGCTGCCACCTGTCGGTCGCATCAGCCGTCATCTCAGGCATTTTCCGCTCTCGCCCGAGGTGCGTATTTTCCCCGACGACAAGGGCACGCACTACATCCTGGAAGTGGTCGCTGGAGACCGCCCCGGCCTCCTCGCCCAGATTGCCTTTACGCTGGCGAAGGCGAATGTCAATGTCGCCAGCGCCAAGATCAACACCCTCGGCGAACGTGCCGAGGACGTCTTCCTGCTCGATGGAGCGCGCCTGCACGACGAAGCGGCGTTGCTACGCCTGGAGACCGCGCTGCACGAGCAGTTGCGGCTTTGATCGAACAACGCGGCGGAAACTTGGGCCGCACGCCGCCGTAGCACATTGCCCTGCTGCGGCGAAAACCGTGGCAATCTTCGAAGGAGGCATTTTGTGTCTGAAACCGCTCTGTCCAACGACGAGTTCACGGCGTTCTGGAACGATGTTCTCGCCGTCAAGTTCGACCGCTTTCGCGACATCTTGATTTTAGGGCTCGGCTCGCACAGCAAAGCGCCGCTCTCGGCGCTGGAGTTGCCTCCCGGATCGAGCGCGCTCGACGTCGGTTGCGGATGGGGCGACACCGCGATCGAGTTGGCGCAAAAGGTGGGATCGACAGGCTCGGTGGTCGGCATCGACTGTTGCCGTTCCTTTCTCGAATATGCGCGCGTCGACGCGCAACGTGCGGGACTGACGAATGTACGATTTGTCGAAGCGGACGTTCAGACCTACGCCTTTCGACCCGAGTACGACTTCTGCTTCTCCCGCTTCGGCATGATGTTCTTCGCGCATCCGGTTGCGGCGATGCGCAACGTCAAGAGTGCGCTCAAGCCCGGCGCGGTCTTCATGTTCATCACCTGGCGCAGCATCGAGGACAACCCCTGGGCGCTGATCCCGAAGAAGATCATGCGCGAATTCCTGCCGCCGCCCAGCGACGATGCTCAGACCTGCGGACCAGGTCCGTTCTCGATGGCCAGCCCGGACGTCGTCAAGCCGCAGTTGACCGCGGCGGGATTCACGGACATCGAATTCAAGCGCATCGATGTCCCGGTAATGGTTGGAAGAAACGTCGAACAGGCGATGCAGTTTCAGTTCGCGATCGGGCCTGCCGGTGAGATCTTCCGCGAAGCCGGCGAGAAAGCCGAGCATCACCGCGCGGAAATCGAGCAAGCACTCCGATCGGAACTCGGACGGCACCTGCGCGATGGCGAGGTCTTCATGCCGTCGGGATCGTGGACGATTACTGCACGCAGACCGGAATGAGCGTCACTCCTCTACTACCGCTGCATCCGGAAACAGCACGTCGGTGTAGCCAAGGAGCCTTAAGTCACGCATGCGCATCGGATATAGGATGCCGTCCAGGTGGTCGCACTCGTGCTGTACCACACGCGCATGAAAGCCGCCCGCTTCTCGCTGAATAGGCTTTCCGTCCGGGTCAAAGCCGGAATAGCGCAGGCGAGCGTAGCGCGGCACTCTGCCACGCAGCCCCGGCACTGAAAGACAGCCCTCCCAGTCCTCTTCCATTTCTGGACCCAGCGGTGTCAACACCGGATTGACGATCTCGGTGTACGGAACCGGCTCCGCGTCGGGATAACGCTGGTTGTGCTCGAAGCCGAAAATCACCACTCTTAACGGCACGCCTATTTGTGGCGCGGCGAGGCCTGCGCCCGAAGCCGAAACCATGGTTTCGCGCATATCCGCCACGAGTTCTCGCAACTCGGGCGTCGCGAAGCGATCGACCGGCTGCGAGCGTTGGAACAGTCGCGGATCGCCCATGCGCAGAATCGGGCGGATCACGGCATCTCCTTGACCAACTGGTCGATGAGCATCTTCACCTTTTCGATGGCAGTCTCGAGCACTCTGGCTATTCTATCCATAGCCACTGCCTGCGCGCTTTCCCCGCGTCCGGCGGCGGGATTGACGACGACGGCAATTGAGGCATAAGCCAAGGCGATCTCCCGCGCCAGCGCCGCCTCCGGCATGCCGGTCATTCCGACCACCGTGGCTCCGTCACCCTCGAGACGATCGATTTCCGACGCCGTCTCGAGTCGAGGGCCGGATACTGCGGCATAGACACCTCCGTCATGGAGTTTGATCCCCGCGTTGCGGGCCGCGACCAGGCAACGCTCTCGCAGCGTCGGCGTGTAAGGGTGGGTAAAGTCGACGTGAACGACCCTGCGATCGCCACCATCGAAAAATGTCGACTCGCGGCCGCTGGTGTAGTCGATGATCTGGTGCGGCAGTACCAGGTCCCCCGGTGCATGGATGGATGCGATGGCCCCCACCGATGCCACTGCCAGAACCGTGTCG
>Ga0126381_100006328_pt1 | contig 13079 bp, 20 predicted proteins | sample PanSoiMetPlot_28_FD_96465 | JGI IMG/M metagenome (GOLD analysis project Ga0126381, IMG submission 96465) | Tropical forest soil microbial communities from Panama - MetaG Plot_28 | ecosystem: Environmental > Terrestrial > Soil > Tropical forest > Bulk soil | place: Panama | collected 2016-02-17
GTCCTCATAGGCGGCCGTATCGCTGGTCCGGTTGGAGACGAGATTCTCGCCTTCCTTCAGCCCCAGAGGCACCTGCATGGCAGTCGCGATGGCGCGGGCGATGTCTTCTTGAACGGCGAACACGTCCTTGAGGTCCCGGTCGTAGCTGTCGGTCCATAAATGGTCGCCCGTATCCGCTCGGATCAGCTGCGCCGTGACCCGAACGCGAGTGTCAGCTTTCCGCACGGAGCCCTCCAGCAGATAGGCCGCGTTCAGCGTCTTTCCAATGGCCCGTAGATCCGCGGCTTTCCCCTTGAACTGAAAGGCCGAGGTACGGCCCACGACCGCCAAGTGTGGAATTTTTGCGAGCGCCGAAGTGATCTCCTCGGTCATGCCGTCGGAGAAATATTCCTCTTTGGGATCGCCCGAGTAATTGTCGAAAGGCAAAACTGCGATCGACCTGGCATTCGTAACTGTCGGGAAAGTGACAGGAGGCCCCGGCCGTGCCGCGCTCGCCACATGCGCGGGTTTCGGCACATGTTGCGCCTGTCCTCGCACGTACACATTAAATGCCAGCGCGAGCAGCACGAACAGCAGTGATGCAACTGCCATTCCCGCCGGCAAGATGCGGCGGGCGGTGCGTTGCCCAGGCTCCCGCGCGGGTGGTGACGGCAAAACGCTTTCGTTCCGCGCTCCGGCTTCAGGTGGGGCGGCCGGCGATGAAGGCGCGGGCACCGCCGCCAGCCGGTAGCCAAGACCATGGACCGTGACCAGCAGATCGGCGTCCGCACCCAGCAATTTGCGCATGGCCGCGATCTGAACTTGAAGGGCATTCTCCTCGACCACGGTATTTGGCCAGACTGCCGCCATTAGTTCTTCCTTGGTGACCAGGTTGCCCTCGGCCAAGGCGAGCACGGACATCAAGTGGAGCCCCTTGCGTCCCAATGGAACGGGAACGCCCCCCTCCAGCAATTGGCGGTTAGCCTGAAGCGTGAAGCGGCCGACGCGATATTCCCGGAAATCCATCTCAACGCCTCGGGGCAATGGCTTCGATCGGGTCAAATTGCCTTTGCGACTAGCCTACGCGGAGCGGATCACAGGAAAAATTCAGGAATAAATAAGACTTGGGCCAAGGATTTGATGCGCCCGCTTCCATAGGATTTGGGCTGCCAAGTCTAGTGATTACCACCCTCCAACTCCGGGCGCATTCTAGGGAAATGCGTGGGGCCGGTCGAGCGAACTTGTTGCCCGGCCTGAACCAGTTTTTGGAATTGGTTACCGCGCCCGGCCGCGAATGGTGGATCGCTTTCACTGGCAGCGAACGTGGCCCGAATGGCCACACAACCCCAACGTGGCCGGATGGCCACAAAAACCCAACGTGGCCGGATGGCCACAAAAACCAAAGTGGCCGGTATGGCCACACAACCCCTGTGCGTGCCGATCCCCGCGAGCTGGGGGGCGGCCCGGCATAATAATGGAGAGCAAAATGGCCATGTATTCCCGAAACTTATTGATGGCTGGCGTGGTTGTAGCGGCCATTTCAGCGACGGCATCGGCCGCGCAGGCCGGATGCGGAGTAAGTCCTGACATGCTGAAAAAACCGGCGTCCTGGAGCGGCAGTGCACAGGACGGAGCCGTTCTGATCCCCGTCACAGGGGGGTTACCAATCGTGGGCATGTGGAGCTTTACGATGACCTTGAATGGGGGCGCCCCCTTCGATTGGGGCTACCAGGTCTGGCACGACGACGGCACCGAGATCATGAATAGCGGCACCCGCGCGCCGGCGACCGAGAATTTTTGCATGGGCGCTTGGATACAAATGGGCGCGCGCTACCACCTTAATCATCAGGCCCTTAGTTACACGGCAGACGGCACGCTGAACGCGCGGGTCGTTATCAAGGAAGACGTGATGGTCGATCCCAGAGGCTTTAATTTTTCAGGCCCCTTCACGGTCGACATCTACAACGCCGCTGGCACCACGCTGCTTCAGCATCTTGCCGGCACCGCTGTTGGGAAGCGCGTCATTGCCAATTAGTGGCGCGCTTTGAACTTTTACTTTCATGATCGCTTCAACTGGTCACTTCAACCTAGGCACCGCAAAGAACAATGCAGACTCATCCTTGCATGTACTTGCGCGGTGCCTGGGAGTGAGGTTACTTCGCCCCCTGCGGATCGTCGCATTTGCGACAGGCCTGAGCGTTTGCTCCCCCAGCCTTGCACAGCCGATGCAGCAATCATCCGGGCCGGCGCAAATCGTGGCCATCACGCCTTCCGAAACCCCAACGGAAACGCGGCTGGTGCTGTCATTCAGCCAGCAGCTGCCGCAGTTTTCCGTCATCGGTAATGACGCCGCCACGACGGCCTTGGCCTTTGCGGACACGAAGCTCGCGCCCAGTTTATTGTTTCCAGGCGGCCGCCATGGCGTGGTCGAGTCGATGAATTTCAGTCAGAGCGGCAATATTCTCACGCTTACGCTGACCGGCGCCGGTCCGATTCACCTGGTCGCAACTCCGCTGGCGGCGCGCGCCGTCACCATCATTGTCTCCAGCATGGCCAGCGCCAGCCCCAAGCCGGTCCCGGACCCCGTCAATATCGGCCCGCATGCAGATGGCGCGGCCGATGAGATTTTTGAAGTGGTGCCCTTGAAATATGCGGACGTCAGCGAAGTGGTGGGGCTTTTGACCGCAAATCAGTCCGTCAAGCCCAACGACCATTTTGCGCCCGAAGAACCTGCTTTCGGATCTGCCGGCATGCAAGGCGCCTATCCTGGCGTCTCGAACGCGCCGTTCGGACCGAGCGCGGGTTTGGCCGGCCCCGCGACCGATCCAATGGGCCAGGCGATCGACGACACGACCGGCATCGATCGCCGGTTGAACGCGATCGTCCTTCACGGCCCGCCCGCACGCATCGCCAAGATCGAGGAGCAGATTGCCAGGCTGGACGTGCCAGTTTTGAGTGTCGTGTTCGAGACCATGTTCGTCGAACTGAACGAGACCGGGGCCCGCAATGTCGGCCTGGATTTCAACAACGCGAACAACCAGATCGCCACCGTCGCGTACAGTTACGCCAGTGGTGACTTTCCGGGCGTTTCCAACACCGCCCACTACGGAGGCCTCGCCGTCAATCTTCAAGTGGCGATCTCTGCCCAAATCGCCAAAGGCAACGGCCGCATTCTTTCCAAGCCTCGCATTGCCGCGCAGAGCGGATCCTCCGCCAAGATCATCACCGGCGACGCGCTGCCTATCCTCACTTCCATCGCACTGTCGGGTGTGAATGCGGTTCAGCAGCAAGTTCAATATGTGAATGTCGGCGTCACGCTCCAGATCGCCCCGCGCGTCAGCAATGACGGTTTTGTGACCTCTCATGTCTTCGCCGAGGTCTCAAGCGTCACCGGCGTCTCCCAGGGTTATCCGACGATCAGCCAGCGTGAGGCCTCGACCTCCGCGACCGTGCGCGATGGTGACTCCTTCGTGATCGGCGGATTGACTCAGGAAGCCGAACTTTCGAACCACGATAAAATACCGGGATTGGGCGATGTGCCGTTGCTTGGTGCGCTTTTCAGGTCCGAGCATGGCAGCAGCTCGAGAACGGACCTTTATATCGTCGTGACGCCTCATGTGGTGACAAAGCAGGAAGCACCGGCCGCCTCGCCCGAGTTTGGCACCGCGCAATAGGCGCTTGCCGTGCTAAGGTCCGCTGAAAGGTCACGCCATGCGATCGGCCAAAAAGCTCTTGGCGGCAGCTTTCATCGTTTGCGGGTTGCCCGCTCAGGCATTTACACCTCCGGACGAAAGCAAAATACCGTCCGGCCCGTTCGGCGACTCGGTTCGCCGCGGCGAGGCCATTTTCGTTCATACGCAGGACAATGGCCGGCCTTATGTCGGCAACGCCATGAATTGCTCGAACTGCCACCTGGACAAGGGGCGGAAGGCCGGCGCCGCTCCGATGTGGGGGGCTTGGCCTCTTTATCCGCAGTTCCGCACCAAGAATAATAAAGTCAACACGATGGCCCTGCGCGTTCAGGAATGCTTTCGCTACAGCATGAACGGCACGATGCCGCCTGGCGACAGCCAACTCATTTCCGACCTGGAGAGCTATTTCTTCTGGCTTGCTCAAGGCGCGCCGACCGGCGTCAAGCTTCCCGGTCAGAGCTTTCCTGTGCTGCCGCCCGCCAAGACTGTTGCGGATGCAAGACGCGGCGGTGAACAGTTTGCTGAACATTGCGTCGCTTGCCACGGCGCCGACGGCAACGGCAGCAAGGAAGCCGGCATTCCGCCGCTTTGGGGGCCGCGCTCCTACAACAAGGGCGCTGGCATGTACACGGCGGAAACGGCGGCGCGATTTATTCGCGCCAACATGCCGCTCGGCCAGGAAGGCAGTCTCAGCCCGGAACAAGCGCGCGATATTGCGGCTTACATCGACAGCAAGCCAAGACCAGCTGATCCGCGCGGCCAGAACGGCAATAAATAAGTACGGTAACAAATAAGAACGGGAATAAATAAGTATGCGCGCCGCCAGGCTCAGGGCGCGGGAACAAGGAACATAAAGTTCCGTCCAAGGCCGCCCAAATTCCGCCGCAACTTGGGGAAGAATGCCATCACCGATTGGAGGACCGCCGCCAAAGCGGCGACGGGGATGGATCGGGAGACGAGCATGTTCGCTGTGGCGATCACATGCGAAGGGTGCGGCCGGCGCGGGTCGCTTATCTGGGAAAGCGAGTTGCGCCCCAGCCGCACCCCTATCTTGGCCAATCTGGCCTCTCTGTCCGAGGATTTTTATCTCTTGATGCCGCGTTCTTATCGCGGCGATCTGGAAATCGTTTGCCGGCATTGCGGCGAAGTTCAATGCGGCGTTGCCGACCGCATGCCGCTGGCACCTCCACCGGCCATCCGCCGCCCGCGCGCCGCGGAGTGACGTTTTCGTCCCCAGATTGAACGCGCCCGCGCGGCGGCGGTCCGGCCCCAACAATCCTCATCTTGAGCTTGTCGAAAGATGAGGAGCGCGCTGACAGACCTCCCGGTCCTAATGCTTCGACAAGCTCAGCATGAGGAGTTCGTGGCACCAGACCGGCACCAACAATCCTCATCCTGAGCTTCGGCCGCGTTTGCCCGGCCTAGCTCGTCACGATCCACACCAGGATCACGCCCAGCGTGGTCCAGAATAACGTGTTGATCAGCATCCTCACCACGCCGCGCTCGGCTTCGCCCGACACGTGCAGCTTGTCGCACAGGACATTGGAGGGATACATCAGCGCGGCATAAACCTTGCGTTTGCTCATAGGGAAGACTCCGGCAGCGGGTTCGAAAAAAGCATCATGCAGGCACCAGAATGCGCGACAGCGCGGGGTTTTTGCCGGTCAGGTCGGCGATCGTGTATTCGTCCAGCACCGCGAAATAGGCTTTGAGCGCGCGGCCCAGCACGCCTTTCAGGCGGCACGGCCCGGAGATCACGCATGTGTTGGTCATGGGGTTGAAGCATTCCACCAGGACCGAGCGGGCCTCGGTCACGCGCAACACGTCGCCCAGCCGGATCTCATCCGGCTTGCGCGCCAGCCTGATGCCGCCGCCCCTGCCCCGCACCGTTTCCACGAAACCGGCGCGGCCCAGATCGAACGCGACCTTGGTGAGATGGTTCTTGGAAATGCCATAGGCTTCGGACACGTCCTGGATCGTGATCAGGCCGTCCGGCTTGAGCGCGGCATACATCAAGAGCCTGAGGCTATAGTCCGAATAAAAAGTCAGCCGCATGGCTCAAGTCCTCATACGCGCTGCGGCAACGAAAGCCTTGGCCAAAACATGTATTTAATATATTGCTTCTAAGTCGCGGCCACAACAGGCTTATGAAATGAGCGTCGAAATCACGCGGGGTTTCCCCTCCTCCATCACGGAAGAGATGATCCACGACCTGGTCCATGGCTTTTACGCCAGGGTCCGGGCCGACGCAGCGCTTGGGCCCATTTTCGACCGCGCGATCAAGGATTGGGACGTGCATCTCGCCAAAATGTGCGACTTCTGGTCGTCGGTGATGCTGACCAGCGGCCTCTACAAGGGCAATCCCATGCTGGCGCATCTGAGGCTCAAGTCGGTCACGCCGGCGCATTTCGAGCGCTGGCTCGCCCTGTTCCGCACGACGGCCCATGAATTGTTCGCGCCCGACATCGCACGCTCCTTCATCGGACGCGCCGAGAATATCGCCAAGAGTCTGCAACTCGGCATGTTCTTCCGCGCTGACGCGAAACCCGCGAGCTGACGCGCCCACATTCGCGCCACACTATGGGGCTAACCTCGCCCGTTTCGTGACTGAGAGGTCATCTCATGGCTCACCTTTCCCCGATCGCCCCGGCCGTGACTTGCGCGCTTCTTGCGACAAATTCCGGCGCCGCGGCCGACGCCACAACGAATGATGTTCATTGCTACATCGTTTATATGCAGATGGGTTCCTCGAAAGAGCCAGGCGTCCAAAGCGCGGGCATCATGGGGACATTATATTTCATGGGGAAACTGGACGGCCGAAACCCGGATCTCGATCTTGAAAATGCGATATTGACGGAAATTCCCAAGCTCAGGGGCGGCGTTTTCAACGACGAAGCTGCGCGATGCCAAAGTGAATTGCAGGCGCGTGGACAGGCCGAAACCGCAATGGGCAAGGACATGCAGCAGCGCGCGGCCAAAATGCAGCAGGAACAAAATTCACATTGACGCCACTAACGCACGGAGGCCCCGATGGCAACCATCGACTTGATGCTGCAGTTAGAGATAGAGCAGCAGCTTTCGACTGAGGTTTCGAGCATCAACGCAATCTTGGCCGAAGCGTGGACCTTCCTGAATGGGGGCACGGTCACGGTCACCGAGATCGCTGTTCAGAAGGAGGGCGGCGTTTTCGGCAATAATGTCGCCACTCCGATCGATGACTCGCCAAACGGCTATGTCACGCTGCGCATGTTTACCGGGGGCAACAACGAGGTTGATTTCTTCGCTCCGAGTTCGGTGCCGTCGCCGCCGGTCCAGCCTGGTCTGGCGGCCCTGCTGGAGGTGAGGGATATTGGGTTCACTGCGCCACAGAACGTGTTGCAGGTGGCCCGCAAACTGGGCGCACACGTCTATTTCCAGGAAACCTGACGGAGGCGAGCAATGGACATCCTCATCAAGGGGCCTGGCGAGGTTACGGTCTGCCTCGTGGATCGCGCCGGGAAATCGATGCTGCGTGAAACCTTGCGCGTCTTCGGCTCCCAAACCGTATCAGCCCGCCGCCCGATCGAGCTCGAACTGGAGACGAGCAAGGGAAAAATGCGTGTGTCGCCGGTTCTCGTGTTTTGTGGCGACAAGCAGACGGTGACGTTTGACGGGAAGGAACCTGCGGCATTCACCAGACACCGTTGCAAGGAGATCGGCTGCACCGACAAGGAAGCCGAAGCGGCGGCACGGGGCGAAATTCATCACCTGCCGCGCAATGCGCCGGTCCGCAGCAGCTTCGCCTCTCTCCCCCGGCCGTAAGACCCGCCTCACGGACCAACACCACGCCACAATCGCATTGGCGAGCGTTCTTTTGCGCGAATGACAGAGCTTCGTTCATGCGCGCCGCACAGAAATAAGTTGGAGGGACGAACTTCCGATGGTGCGGAAGCCTGGGGCTGGGGGTGTTTGCCGTCCCTCCAAGTGCGAACCTAAGCTGCCGATACGACACTTCGGGTTGGGCACGCTGGTTCATGACGTCGCGCTGCTTTCGTATGAGAGCGGCAGCTAAAAGATCGGGACGAAGGTCCATGCCCGGTTGATCAACAAGGTCCCGGAGCAGAAGCGCTAACCACCTGACCTTGCATGCATGGAATGTAAGCGGGATTTACAAAATTTGGCTTACGCGAGCTTCTGCTACGTAAACTATTGCTCCGATGCCTTTGATTTTGCTGAGCCGAGACGCTGAAGCGGCGCTTACATCGTTAGGCAACGTCAACAACCTGAGCGAGCGTAAGCCGCTGATGTCCCATCGATTTTTTTTCGGCGGGAACTTTGGCATCGATCTTGCTTAACAAAAAGTCGGGATTTGGGCTGGGGACTGCCATGACAATTCGCTCGAGAGCCGCGTTCGCGTTGCTCACCATGAAACGCGTACTGATCGGCTCGGCAATGGCCGCAATCATGAGCCTAATCGCCTCACAGGCGTCAGCGGCCGCAGTCGACAATTGGGTCCTGCGGATCGATGACTCAACGAGCGACCTTCACACCTACGTGTACCTGAATGGATCACTTTATCAGCCGGTCGGTGACTGCCACACCGTTGCCTCCAACGAGAATTGCAGCCAAGCGGCAGGCTTTTACGCGAAGTCGCCCAGCGCGGCGACCACCTTCACGACAAACTTCGTCGTCTTTGAGTCGGATGGCGTCACCGTCAGCGATTTTGGAACGGCAACTGCTGAGTATGTGGCCGATGGCGGGCTGCAGGACTTTGGGTTGTCACTCAACTCCGGCTCTACTGCCTTCCCGCTGGGAAACCCGTTCAACCCCGGCGACTACCTTAGCTTCATCGAAACCGGTGGTTGGCAGACGGCAGCGTCTTTCAGCGCGGTTGATTCGCAAGGCGTGCTGAACAACGTGTCCTTACAATTCCGTTCGGATGATGTGTCCGTCCCCGAACCCCTGACCATCTCGCTTTTCGGTGCGGGCCTCGCTGGTGCAGTCGCAATGCGCCGCCGCAAGAAGGCGATGGGTGCTTAAGCCAAGATCCGAAATTCCGCTGCGTTGAATACCGGCTGGGGGCGGCCAGAAAGAGCTGATGGTCTTCACGCCATCGGCTCTTTCCTTTTGTGCAGCGCGAAGTGCGCGGCACGGCATCCGCAGGTGTCCTGTGCGATCACCCTGATCTCTTCGGACTTTTGCGGAAAATATTGCAGAAAATATACCGCAATTTCCGCGCTTTTGATCATGTCGCAATCATTTTTGTTCATGACTGCGCATGTATTTTGAGCGGCTGTGGACGTGCGCCCTCAGTGGGAGGCGGGAATGGGAAAATGGATCCTTTTGACGAGGATATCGAACGGCTCTGAATTGGCCGTAAATCTCGACCACGTCCGTGAAATCGTCCGTATTGAACACGGATCGCGCATTAATTTTGCAGATGGCCATGAGGAAGCAGTGACGGCGCCGCTGGAGGGCATCCTTAAGATTGCTGACGAAGTGCTGCACTTGGGTGCCCAGGGATAGAAAACGGCGCAAAAGGAAGCGGCCGAAGTCCATCGCGGGGTTGATCAAGACGAAACGCAATAAACGCCGACTGCGCTAGCCCGTCACCGCACCGTCAGGATGCACCCGGCACAGGATGCGGACGCCCTCCCGCACTTCGATGGTCTTGCCGCCCATAACCGATCTTGCATGGGCCAATGCCGATTTGTCGTTAGAGAAGTCGTGATGCCCGGCGCTTTCACGTCTTCCGTCAGGCATCAGCAGGTAGAAGTTATATGTGAGCATTGGACCGCCTTGGAGTTTGCTTTGCCCGCAGGAAGACCGTGACCGCGGTTGAGGCGTGAGGATCAAGGTTTTGTTTGGTCTGGTCAAGCGCCTTCCAATGTAAGCCTAGCTAACGGCCCCATCTTACCCAAGTTATTCTTTTATGACACAATCTGTGCTAGAATAACTACAATCTGTCATTGGTGACAGGTACAAAAAAGCGGGCCAGACCCAACGAAAAAAATTGTACACCGGCGAGCGGCAGGTTTTCGTGCGAAAAGGGAGAAGCAGGGATGCTGCCACAATGCGGCCCTTTTTTTCCGTACGGTGCGAACATGTCAAACTCGCAAAACCCACCTTGGCTTCAATTGTTGAACGCCCTTCATGTGAGCTGGCGCGATGCTGAAATTTTGAAGGGCAATGATCCTGATCCGTATCTGGAAGAGCATCTTCGTGCGTGCGGAAAATGGCCAGCCCACCTAGCGTCCGCCCGAAAGGAAGTCGCCCGGCGCCGGGCATAATGGACGCTGGCAAAAAAAGCTGATGCTGACCCATTTTGGGGAGCGTTGTTTGGCGCGAAAGACAGAGCTTGGTTTACAGTGGCCACACGCGCCGCATAAGATTTCACTGGGCCAGGGGCGATATGGAATAGCTAATTCTTTTTCTTTGGGCAAGCTTTTGCGCGGGCTTCTTTGTCCGGGGCAAGTGGGCCGCGCGGCAGGCTGCCGCGCTTGGCCGCGCGAACGATATGCTGCGCCGAAATATCGAAATCTTCCGCAAGCGGGAGGAATACCGGCAACAAAGAGCACAGGAACGCCGGCAATTCGAGGACGCGAATTGGCTCAGTCCTGATCTACAAGGACACATCTTCCTCGAAAAATGACCGCTGGTGCTGCCACCAGCGCAACCACACGGCCGTGAACAGAATGCCGAAAAGCACGAAGACGGCCGGGCCCGCGTTGATCTTGTTCCCCGCGATGACATACCGGATGTCCGCGAACACCGGCATCAGGAAGGCGGCGGGCATGACAACACCCCCGATCTTCCAGAACGAACGCGACCGCGTCGCGATCCCATAGGCGGCATATCCGAACATCGCGCCGCGCACCAGAAAATAGCCTTGAACGTCCAAGCCCGGCAGCAGGGTCTGGATATTGCAACCGGCGGCGAACATGCAGATCGGCAGGATGTCGGCTGTCAGCGATATGACCGCCAGGGCGGCGCAGACATATTGGAAAACCTTGATGCCGAGAATGTCCATGGCATCAATTTCTCTCGGCATCGCCGAGCGACGCTTCATTGCACCTTATCGCCCATTCGAGCAGCACCAGCAACTGGCGGGCGCGCTCGCGCATCCGCTCCCAGGCCGGATGCTGCATGGTCTTCATGCAACCGGCATGCGTCGTCATGTCGGCGAGCCCCGCAATTATCGCCTCGTCCGGCAACTGCTTCATCAGATCCGCCAGCTCGGCGATCTTCGCTTTCTGGAAGGCCGTAAGATAGGAATGCGGAAAAGCAAGAACGATGGCGCCGACGCCGGTCACTTCGTTGCGTATTTGCCGGGCCGCGTAGTGGTTGCCCATTTCGTTGCATTGGGTCTTGGCGTCATGGGACAATATGCGAAGCGATTCCACGAAGTTGTGGAACGGATTCTCGAAATCCGTCGCGATGACGTGTCCCGCTTGTCTCTTTGGTTCATCCGTCATCCGAAAGCCCGCACGCGAGTTTTTGGCCGCCGCCCGAGGCGCTGAATCTCGAACACCCGTCAGAGGTGGATAAGGTCGCATATGGCGTCCAGTCCGCCGACCGCCAGCACCAGCGATTCCCCCCCGAGGACCAGCCAAAAGGCGAGCGGCGACTCTTTCTTTTCCGTCCAGTTCGACCGGCCGAAAAAAATTCCGTCATGCCGGAATTGATAGACGACAAGGTAGGCAAGGAGGCCGAAAGCCGCCGTCTCCCGGATGGCCCCGCCGAATCCCAAGACACCGGAGCCGGACGCGATCTCGGCCAGCGCGATCAACAGCACAAGCGCGACCGAGGACAGGAACGGATAGCGCCTTAGGCCCGGCAATATTCCAGTCATCATGTCGGAGTGCATCGTGCTTCGGACCTGTTTCCGCCTTTAGAACCTGGAACAGCGAAGGTTAAGGGCTACCGCTTAAAGGAATACTTTCCGATTGCTTCGAATTTTCAGTGAATGATTTCACGACCCCCCTCATGCCCGTCATGGTTGCAAGTCATGGTTGCAACCCTGGCGGCATGAAACCTGCGCTTCCCGCGGGCAGGTGCGCGGGAACGTGCCGGAACAGCCAGGAACCCTCCGCAACGCCTCCGGCGTGTTCCTCGTTGTCTTCTTTGGTGCCCTTTAAGGAGGCCCAATATGAAACATGTCCGCAATGCAGCGATCGTCGCCGGTCTTATCGCCTTGACCGTCGCGCCGGCGGCGGCACAGGTGGGCGTCTATCTCGGACCGTTCGGCGTCGGGATCGGTGTCTACCCCGATCATCGCCCCTATTATCACCGGGTTTGCGACATAGACTATTACGGCTACGAGCATTGCTGGTGGGAGCGTAGGTAAACCCATCGGTAATAGAGGCCCCGTCCGGCGCGCACCGGACGGGGCTTTGGCCTGATACCGTTCCGCAAATCATGAAAACCATTCTTGACGCAATTTTAACCGTGTTTTCATTGGCCCTGTTTTCATTGGCCCTGTTTTCATTTGGCCTGGCCGGTGTTGCCGCGGCGCAGGAGAATCCGGCGCCGCTGCGCTCTGCCGAGCCGGTGCTGCCCGATCCCGTGCCCGGCCGTGGCGCGAATTATCCGCCATCCGCGGTCACCGCGGACACCGCCTATGCCGGCCCGCCCAGGGAAATCCCGAACAAAGAGTGCGATCCTGCCAATCCGTGCGCGTTCGACTCGTCGGCGCCCGGAAAATCAGAACTAAAGGGAAAATCAGGTCCGCCGCCCGGTCCGAAAGAATAGCGCCGCTCTTCAGCCAAGTATCAGCGCGCCGATCACTCCGCAAATCAAACCGGCAGGAACGAGCACCAGCGCCATGTTGAACAAGGCGTGTTGCGAGTCCCGGAAGCTCGCCCATTTGATGCCTTGCGCCGCCTTCTCGGATGCCCGCCTCGCAGGCGGCACAAGCCACATCAATCCATTTGCCGTCATGAAACCAAGCGGGACCGACGGCAGCACCGGAACCAGGAAAATGAGCGCCTGCGCAAGGGTTATCGAACCGCCCATGAGGGTTTTGAGGCGCGCGATGTCTGCGGGGTAAAGAATAAAGTGAAGCCAGAGGAAGAGCCTCACAAAGCCGTACCAGTAGCCGCCGATGGCCGCGAAGCCGACCGGGAGGAACACAAAATCCCAAACCGTTTTCGCCGATCTTCTTTCGCGTGCGCGATCGAAGTAACCGCGCATGCCAATCTCTTTGGCTATGTTCTTAAGCGTCGGCCGTTCGTCTTCCATCCCCGCCCCCGCGTCGAGGGGGGTATTAGCCCTCCCGGCTACACTTTTGGCAACAGCGCGATCACAGCCGATTTAACGACACAACGATCACCGGGGCTCTCGCCGTTGCGGCGGCTGACGCGGCTTGGCGGTGGGAGCGTCGAGCGGTGACGTCTGCTCATTTGCTGGGCGGCGCGCCCATATCAAATA
>Ga0126381_100006329_pt1 | contig 13078 bp, 13 predicted proteins | sample PanSoiMetPlot_28_FD_96465 | JGI IMG/M metagenome (GOLD analysis project Ga0126381, IMG submission 96465) | Tropical forest soil microbial communities from Panama - MetaG Plot_28 | ecosystem: Environmental > Terrestrial > Soil > Tropical forest > Bulk soil | place: Panama | collected 2016-02-17
GAAGTTACCGTGATCGCAAAGGGGGGCTTTCTGCGCGAGGCCGCTCTCACCTATCGGGCGCAAGCAGCAGAGCGGTTCGAGGACAAGCTAAGGGCAAGAAGTCGAAGATTTTCATCACAGACGATGATGAGGGAGCGGGATTCGCTTCGACTTCTGCTTGAATGCGAAGGCTTAGAGAGGCGCGAGAATTCTCGTCATGTGGGGAGTTTCTCGGTGCCGTTCGGCCGCGGGAGGGTAAGTGCCTTATTCTCGACGTTCATATACCGGGAATGAGCGGCCTCGAACTGCTCGAAAACTTTGCGCCGCAACCGCGACGCGCCCGCCCAGCGCATCGCCGCGTCGCGGCGCCAGTTACCCCGCGCTACGCGCGATTTGCCGTTGCCCGAGCTGGTCAAAGAGGTGATCCTGGCTTCGACACCGCCTGGAAGCTGGCAAATGTCGGTCGAATCCCTTGCCCACCGAGGGAAGGGTGTGAGCCAGGGGTACTCGACATGAACGAAATGCAAGTTCCGCAGCCCGAGCAGGTCGCGGCGGCGCCTCTGCCATCTCGGCGCGGCGATCCGTTGCGGCGCTGGACACTGGCCATCCTCGTCGTCTGCGTGCTGCTGTTCGGCTGGACGCTGATTGCTGACCGGCTGACACCCTACACCAGTGACGCCAGCGTGCGAACCTTCGTGGTGCGCATCAGACCGGAGGTTTCGGGCAAGATCATCGAGGTCGCGGTGCATGACAACCAGATCGTCCGGACCGGTGATCTGCTGTATCGCATCGACCCGATCCCCTTCCGCATCGCCGTGGAGCGTGCCGAGGCCAAGCTCGCCGCGGCCGGGCAGGCCGTCGGTGCGTCTACAGCAGCGGTGGATGAGGCCCAGGCGCAACTGGTCCAGGAGATCGCACAGCGAGATAACGTTCGCGAGCAGGCGGCCCGGGTCTTCGAGCTGGTGCGCGTCGGCGTCTATGCAAAGTCGAAAGGCGACCAGGCGCGGTCGGAGTTGGACACGGCCGAGGCGCAGGTGCAGCGTGCGCAGGCCTCGCTGGAGCAGGCGCGCGAGGCGCTCGGCCCCCAAGGCGCCGACAATCCACAGATCCGCGAGGCGCTGGCCGCGCTCGAGCAGGCGCGCCTCGACCTCGCCCGCACCACCCTGCGCTCACCCGGGGATGGCGTGGTGAGCAACCTGCAGCTCGACATCGGGCAGTTCGCGGCCGCTGGCCAGCCGGCGCTGACTTTCCTTGACGCGCGGGAGGTGTGGCTCCAAGCCTTCGTGCGCGAGAACGGCTTGGAGTATATCACGCCTGGAGCGCGGGCCGAGGTGGTGCTCGATGTGCTGCCCGGCCGCGTGCTGCCAGCGCGGGTGGAAAGCGTCGGCTGGGGTGTCGGCGAAGGCGATACGGATTCTATGACCGGCCTGCCGAAGACGCACCAGGGCAGTGGCGGATGGCTGGCGCCGGCGCAGCGCTTCCCGGCGCAATTGGTGTTCGAGACCGCCAGCGGGCCGCCACACGGCGTGCGCTACAATGCGCGCGCAAGCGTCATCCTGTACACGGGCGAGCACCCGGTCGCGAATGCGCTCGCCTGGTTCTGGATCCGGCTGATCTCGGTACTGACCTATGTCTCCTGAGACGGCGCGGCACCGAGCGGCGCTGCGGCTTGCCCTTGCCGCGACGGCGGCGCTGGTCTGGAGCACGGTGGCCGCGGAGCCGCTGCCCGGGCTCTCGGCCGTCCTTGCCGCGCAGATCCTCGTCGGCATGTCGCGGCCGCCGCGGCCGGGTCAGGCGGCGGCGCTCATTGCGGTGATCGCGGGCACCGGAGGTGTTGCTTTCGCTATCGCCGCAGTTTTTGCGGACCGGTTGCTGATGCTGACGGCTGCGCTCGGGCTGCTGTTCTTCGTTGGTTTTGCGATGCGCGAACGGGCGGCGGGCAGGCCCTCGCTTCCCGCTACCATGCTGCTGAATGCCACCGCGGTAGTCCCGGTCCTCACGGTCCAATCGGTTGTTCTGGGGCGGGCGTGCTTGAGATCCTCGTTGCCGCGGCGGCACGGGCGATGCTCGTCGTTTGGCTCTTCTACGCGCTTTTCCCGGCACCGCAGGAAGAGGCTGCCGCCCGCGCGCCTGCTGGCGCCGCGCCCGCCACAGACACACCTGTGACGGAACATGGTGGCGCGGCGCGCACCCTCGCCAAGGTCGCCATCGTGCTGCCGGCGCAACTCTTCTACCTCGCCCAGCCCACGGCTCTCGCCTTCCCGGCTCTGCTCGGCCTCGTCACATTCCTGACCGCGCAGGATCCGGCGGCCGGGCGCACCCAGCTCGTCGTCCTGCTGTTGGGCAACCTCGTCGGAAGCGTCGCGGCAGCCGCCGCCTCGGCGGTCCTGGAGGTCGGTCCGCAGCTTCCCGCACTGATACTGATGGCCCTGCTTGGCTCCCTGGGCTTTGCAGGGTGGATCACGAGCCAGGGACGGCGGCCGGGTGGCGCCGTGGCGCTGACCGGCCTCGTGACGTTTCTGATGCTATTCGGCCTCGCGGCGTCGCGCCTTTCGTTCGATGTCCCCGTCCTCGATCGGGTTGCGGATATCTTCGTGCTCTCCCTTTATACGATAGGAGCAACCGCGCTGCTTCTGCCGCCGCCGGAACCCCGATGGCCGGCCGCCATGGCCGGCCGCTCGGCGCATATTTCGTGATCTTGGTCAGTGGCGTGAATTTGGTGTCGCGCCTTGCTTGTGTTTGTGGACGCGGCAGGAGGTGATCGATGGCAAATGAACGTCCATCGCCGAAGGAAAGGGCGGGTGCCGCCGCCTCGACCGGAACCACGCAGCTCCTCGAGCGCGCCTTCCTGCTCCTGCTCTTCGCAGGTCTGCTTCTTGGGATTCTGGCGGTGCTGCGACCCTTCGGCACGGGGATCTTGTTCGGCGCGATCCTGGCCATTGCCGCGTGGCCGCTCCGCGAGTCCCTGCTCCGACGCGGGTTGAGGCGCGGGCTGGTGGCGACGCTGCTGCTGGTGCTCGCGCTCGCCGTCGTGGTCCTGCCGCTGATGGCATTGGCGCCTGGTCTCGGCGAGCGTCTGACGCAGGGGGCGGGTCGCCTGCGGGACTACTTCGCCAGCGCTCCACAGATCCCTCCCAGGCTCGCCGGCCTACCGGTCGTCGGCGAGCGTCTCGCCAGCTTGTGGGACAAGGTGCTGCTTGCCAAGGGCAGCATCCGGACCATGCTCGAACCCTATTCCGCGGAGCTGCGGCAGATGTTCGTCGGCGCGGCCGGGGAGCTCGGCCAGAGTGTCCTGCAGATCATCCTGTCGCTGGTCGTGGCGACGTTCTTCTGGGTCAGCGGCGACGCCGTGGTGGCAACGCTGCGCGACATCCTCAGACGACTTGGTGGCGAGACCGCCGCTGCCGCGCTGGACGTCGCGGCGGACGCGGTGCGCAGTGTGGCCTACGGGGTGGTGGGGACGGCCGTCATCCAGGCCGTCATAATGGCGATCGGCCTGGCCGTGGCGGGGGTTCCGGGCGCCGTCCTGCTCGGCTTTGTCACCCTGCTGCTTGCACTGAGCCAGATTGGCGCTCCGCTGATCATCGTGGTCTGGGCTGGCGCCGCGGTTTGGCTGTTTGGTCAGGACCAGCAGGGTTGGGGCATTTTCATGATCTTCTGGGGCCTCGTCGTCACCGTAATTGACAATTTCATCAAACCCTTTTTGATCGGCGTTGGCGTGGAGATGCCGCTGAGCCTGACGATCCTGGGCGTGTTCGGCGGATTTGTGGCGTTTGGCTTCCTCGGCCTCTTTATCGGACCGACACTGATCGCTGTCGGGTTCACGCTACTCGAGGCCTGGCGTGGCGCGCCCGCGACGACGCCGTGAGCGGCCGTGCAGTGACGCGACGCTCGGCATCGCCGCACTAGTGCATCCGCGAGTTGCCTGCGCTGCCCGTATCCGGGAGACGGGGCCGTCGGGGAGTGCACGGTTCGGGAGGCGCCGATGGGCCGGTTCGCCGCAATCCTTCTTGCAGTGACCGGCACGGTGGCGCTGCAGGTCGTGGCACAGACCGTTGTACTGGCCAGTGTCCGCGTCATCGGTCGCCGCACGCGGGGCGCGAGCGAGCTCCGGCGGACGTTCTGGATCTCGCTCGGCGCCGTGCTGCCGCTATTCTTCGGCCACTTCGCGCAGGTGGGACTGTGGGCTGGGTTCCTCCTCTTTCTCGGCGCCCTCCAGACCTACGCCGATGCCTTCTACTTCTCGCTCGTCACCTTCGCGACGTTGGGTTACGGCGATATCGTGCTGGCGCCGGGCTACCGCATCTTTGGCGCGCTGGGGGCCACTTGCGGTTCGCTGATGCTCGGCTGGTCGACCGCACTGATCTTCGCTGCCATCAGCCGCGCGGTCGACCGTGATCGGGCTTGAGTAACGAAGGTGGCCAGGGGTTCGGCAAGGTTCTCGAAATCCTTCGCGAGAGGCCAGTTTCGTCCGAACCAGGAGAAAGTACACTCGACGACCCAGCGGCGCGGCAGGACGACGAAGCCCTTCGCGTCGTCGCTCCGCCTGACGATCTCCATGCGCAGCGGCGGCACCTTGCCACCTCAGCGGCGACTTGCCACGCATTGTAGCCGCCATCAGCCCAGATCAGTTCGAGCCACGGGGAAGCGCCGGCGTATCTTGTTTAGGACCAGCCCGGCGCCGTTGCGGTCTTGGATCGAGGCGGGGTGGACGACAACCCGCATTCGCAGTCCTTCGCTGTCGACTAGGGCGTGGATTTTGCGGCCCTTCACCCGCTTACTGGCGCCGTAACCCACCTGGTTGTCTTTTCCCCCCTTTCCGACGATTTGACCTATTGGCTGTCGAGAACAGCCGCCGAGGGGCTGGCCTCCCGGCCCATCCGCTCACGCACCGCCGTATGCAGCTCGGCCCAGATCGCCTCCCACACACCATCACACGGGAACTTGCGAAAGATGTTGTAGACCGTCGAGCGCAGCGGAAAGTTGTCGCGCGGCAAGTAACCCACCACCCGGTGCGCGGCAAATATAGAATGGCGTTGATCGCTGCCCGCATGTCGGTCTTGCGCGGTCGCCCCCCTGGCGACGCCTTGGGGATCGGCGGCTCCAGCCGTGCCCACTCCGCATCCCTTAGATCGCTCGGATACCCATCGCCCTCCCGCCGGTAAATCCGACGCTGCTCCTCTGTCCACATCGCTGTTTGCCATCATCACGTGAGGTCCGTGGCCCTCAATCACACGATCGGGGCCAACGCAACACGCTTTTGGGTCTGGCTCTTAACTGTGAGCAGATTGCGCGCCGCAAGCTGGCGTTCGCTGCCCAGTAACGCGAGAGGCGGGAGTTGAGGGCGTTGCCAATGACTGCCTTACAAAAGTTTGCGTTTGGTGATAAAGTAATAGACATGAATAGATTTATTTTTATTGGGTTCGATTTTTCTTCGTTTTGCGGCGTTCTGTGGTGCTCGGCATTGTCAGGAATTCCCGTAATTCCCGGTTCGGCGGATTTAACGGCAACAGAATTCCCGTTTACCTTGCCACGGGAATTCTTCCGCAACCATTTTATTTGTCTCGTCTTTCTCTGTGCCGAAACAGAACTTTTGGGCCAGAATCGCAAAAATTCCCGCTTTCACGGGAAAAACCGGGTATTGCGCCGCGGGGTTATTCCGCCGGCTTCTCGACGTGGCCGCCGAATTCGTAGCGCATCGCCGAGAGCAGCTTGTCGGCGAACTCCGCCTCGCCGCGCGACGCGAACCGGTCGTAGAGCGCCGCCGACAGCACGTGCGCCGGCACCGCCTCGTCGATCGCCGCCTTGATCGTCCAGCGCCCTTCGCCTGAATCCGACACGCGGCCGGCGAAACCGGCGAGCTCGGGATCTTTGGCGAGCGCGTCGGCCGTCAGATCGAGCAGCCAGGAGGCGATGACGCTGCCGCGCCGCCACAGCTCGGTGATGTCGGTGAGGTTGAGGTCGTATTGGTAATGCTCGGGGTCGCGCAGCGGCGTCGTCTCGGCATCGGCGGCATGCGTCTGTTTGCCGACATTGGCCGCGCGCAGGATGCCGAGACCCTCGGCATAGGCCGCCATCAAGCCGTACTCGATGCCGTTGTGCACCATCTTCACGAAATGCCCGGCGCCGCTCGGCCCGCAATGCAGGTAGCCCTGTTCGGCGGTGCTGGGCCCCAGCTGCTCGCGTCCCGGGGTCGGCGGAATCTCGCCTTTGCCGGGGGCGAGCGTCGCAAAGATCGGGTCGAGATGCTGCACGACCGGCCTTTCGCCGCCGATCATCATGCAATAGCCGCGCTCCAGGCCCCAGACGCCGCCGCTGGTGCCGACATCGACATAGTGAATGCGGCGCGGCGCCAACTCCTTGGCGCGCCGGATGTCGTCGATGTAGTAGGAATTGCCGCCATCGATCAGGATGTCATCCGGTTCGAGGGCGGGGAGGATGTCGGCGATCGTCTTGTCGACGACCCCGGCCGGCACCATCAGCCAGACCGCGCGCGGCTTTTCCAGCTTTTTGACGAGGTCGGCGAGGGAGGCGGAGCCGACAGCGTTCTCCGCGACGAGATCATTGACCGCCTTCGGCGACATGTCGAAGACGACGCATTCATGGCCTCCCTTGAGGAGCCGCCGTACCATGTTGGCGCCCATCCGGCCGAGGCCGACCATTCCGAGTTGCATAGCTGCCTCCTTGTTCAAAGACGCTAGGATTGCCCAATCAGCGCAGGAAGATCATAGGCGAGGAGATCGCCGACGCGATCGACCGTGAGGTCCGCAGCCGGCAGCGAGGCGACCACCGCGGCATCGTTGGCGTATTGGCCTTGACGCGGCAATACGGTCGTCACGCGGTCTCGCCAGATCGCCTTGACCGCGGCCAGAATGCGCGGCTTGTCGTCCACCAGAACGTAGTGGGAGGCCGGGTAGCGCTGCGCGACGTCCTCCAGCTCCGCTTCCTTGTGGATGTAGATCAGCACATCGCCTTCCACCGCCTCGTATATGCCGGAGCGCTCCACTTTGCGCGGCTGAAAGACGACGTCGCCGTCTGAGAGAATGACGGTCGGACCCCAGCGGCGGAAATGCTCGAGTACGTCGAGCGCCCCGGGATAGAGGCGATTGGCGAAGGGGTAATCGACGAGATAGGACGACATCGATAGCAGGTGAATGTCGCGCGGGCGCTCGGCCCGGTAACGCTGCAGGGCGCCGAGATAGTCGCGATACCCCAGCTCGGTGAACAGCTGCTCGAGGATCGCCCAATAGCGGTCGCGGCAGGCGGCCCCGAACTCGCGCTCGAGATGACGCCGGAGATCCGCCTGGATGCGGTCATTGTCCAGCAATGTGTTATCCACATCGACAAGGAAGACGTTCGAGTCGGAGGAGATGGTCATTCCGCGTCCTCCCTCGTTGCTTTCATCGCCCGCTCCTCAGTCATGGATTTCATTCCAGAGACGGATCACCGGCTCCGCAAGATTGTGCTCATAGCCGAGCACGCTGAGGCTCGCGGTGCCGAGCAGAAGATAACGCCCGCCCGCCGCTTCGAGGCCGAGCCAGCGCGCGGCCAAAACCCGCAGGATGTGAGCGCTCGAAAATATCAGCACGTTGCCTTTCACTCCGCAAATTCGCTGGATAGCTCGGTCGGCGCGCAGGCCTACTTCTTCCGCGGTCTCGCCCCCGGGACAGCCGTCGCGGAACAATTGCCAGCCGGGGCGCTTCCGCAGTATTTCCGCGGTGCGACGCCCTTCATATTGGCCGTAGTCCCATTCGGGTAGGTCGGTATCGATTTGGGCGCGGTCGCCAAACCCGGCGAGGATGCCGGTGCGGAGGGCGCGCTGCGAGGGGCTGGAGAAAACGGCGGCGATCTCATATCGGTTCAGCCGCTCGCCAAGCGCCCGAGCCCGGCGCTCGCCGCGCTCGGTCAAGGGAACGTCCGTGCGGCTAGTGTGCTGGCCCGAGGCGGACCAAGCGGTCTCGCCGTGCCTGGCGAGGTAAACTTCCGGAAGCGCTTCCGCCATTGTTGGCTCCTCTCACTCCACGGGATCCGCTCGCTAACGTCTGTCACGGCCCCTCTCTCCGGCCAGCTGGCCGAGCCATGCGACCCCAGAGGTATCCCCCTTCGAGGGCTTGCCATACGCCAAGTGCAGGCAACCCGAGCACCAGGTCACGGGCGCGCTTCAACAGCGATATAGCCAGCGCCATCTCGGGCGTCAGCCCGAAGGTCGCGCCCAGCAGGACGTAGGCTCCTTCCTGGACGCCGATGGCGTTTGGTATCGCGAATGCTGCCGTGCGCAGAGCATAAAGCAAGCTCTCGATCACCACTATCGTTGAAAAGCCAAGCGGGATTTGCGCGAAACGCAGCGCGATCCAGACCTCGACGGCGCTCGCAATCCAACAGATGAGGTGGAGGACAAAGCCGCCCAACAACCCGATCCGGCGTTCATAAATCTCCGCAAGGGCAGTATGCAGCGCCGCCGCGCCGGCCGCGGTCCGCTCCGCCCAACCGCGGCCGATCGTACTCACGAGGCGATCAAATAGGTTCAGTCCATGGCGCTGCAGAATAACGAACGCAAAGGCGAACAAGCCCGTTGTGCCGAGCCCTACGGTTATCGGCAACGCAAGAGGAGCATCAGGCCGAAGAAGGATAAGCAGGCTGATTCCGAGCGCGATGTAGGCGAGCTTCGCAAAAAACTCGAGGGTGAGGTCCGCCATCGTGCTCGCGGCAGCGACGGTTCCGCGTACTCCGGCGAGCGTGACGATCCGGGCGCCGAGAACGCAGCCGCCCATCTGCGAAAACGGCAGCAGTTCGGATCCGGCATCGCGGACCAGCCGCCCCGTCAAGAAAATCCACCACGGCGTTCCGGTCACGAGCAGCCGCCACGCGATCCCTTCCACCGAGATGACTGCCATATGAACGAGGCAGACCAATGAGAACCCGGTCCATCCGATGGCGCGCAACGAACTGAGTACGGCGTCTGCGCCGAAATGCCCGATCAGCGCCCCGATCAATACCAGTCCAGCGATTGACGCTATGGCAGGAACAACTTTCATGCACTCCGTCTCCGCTGATAGAACGCCGAGACTACGCAGGGTCAGGGTCACATCGGCGGGCGGCTGCGGTCTAACTCGTTTTCCGCCTGTGGGGCAGAAAACCATCGGGATCCAACTGTGTGATGTCCCAGTTGGCGAGCCAGATCAGACCGCCCGGCAAGCCGGCGACGATCAGGCACAAACCCAACAATAGCGATACAGCGAGAGCCGTCTCGGCTGGAACGCCGAACGAAGCGAGCGCGATTACCAGAACCGCCTCGCGCACTCCCCAACCGGCGAGCGAAATCGGCAGCAGCTGTATCAGCGTGACTGGCGGGACGATCATTGTCCAGCTTCCGAAAGGAAGGCGGCTGCCGATCCCGTCTGCAACGAGCTTGAACCCCAGGACGGTGAGCCCGATTGTAACCGCGGACAAGCCGAGGACGGCGGCACATCGCGCAGGATGGGCAAACAAACGCCGGGTCTCGCGCGACAGTTCGGCAAGGGGCGCAAGTAGGCGAAGACCCCGGAGCGGTCGCGGCAGGCAATCGAGCACCAGGAGGGCTACAAGGGCGAGCAGGCCAGCGCACAATACTGCCACAACGGCCGTCTTCTGCCGTGGGTCTCCGAGAATGGATAGAAGTCCTGGCAGGCTGGCGGCGTAAACGACAAGCAACACCAGATATCCGCAGGAGCGATCGACGAGGATGCTCCGTACCGCCGCTCCCAAGGGTATGCCGAGTTTGCAGCAACGCCAAACCCGAACAGCATCGCCGCCGACGCCGGTAGGCAGTACTTGGTTAAAGAACATCCCGACCAAGACGATCCTTAGCAAGGTCCCAGGGCCTGGCGAGGGCACCTCCGCCGACAAAATGACGTGCCAACGCAGCGCGACGACAGCGCTCGTCGCCAAAAGCACTAGGACCGCGGCTGCTAGGAGTGCAGGAGCTGCCTGCACCATAATTTGAACGGCCCGGCTCAAATCTATGCGCGTCGCGAGGAGCCACAACAATCCGGCCGTGGCAAGCAACCGAACGCCCGTGATCACGAACTTGATGAAATTTCTCCGCGAATGGCCGATCTTCCGAGATAGATGCGGACCTCGCTTTCCACTGTCAACGTAAGATGGTGGGCTAGGCGGCCGGGGCGCTTATCGCCGACGCCACGTAAAGACCGACGACATCGCAAAGTTCCATACCGACCCGACAATCGCGCCTGCCACACCGGCCAGCCACCAAGTATGGCTCGAGGTGAAGGCGTAGGAAGCTATTCCGACATTCGCGACAGCTCCGACCCCGCAGATCAAATAAAAGATCAGGAGGCCGCGGAGCAGAGTTAGACCCCGCAGCCGCTGGTCGCGGTAAGTAAATTGATTGTTGAAAAAGAAATTGGAGGTCATCGCGACCATTGTCGCCACGCTTTGCGCCGCGGCGAAGCCGAGGCCAAACAAATTGAGGCTCAGCCATAGCATGACAAGATGAACCAGCAGTCCGATGGCGCCGATCATGGCAAAGAGCGCGAATCGAACGGGGACGATGTGGCCGATCAGCTTGTCGGCCAGCAGCATGGCGAACTCCCACGCTATCATCGTGTCGAGCTTGCTTTCACCATGCTGCCGCTGCCGGAAATTATAGGGCAGCTCGCACACCCGCACCGGCTCGGGCGAGGAAGCGAGGAGATCGAGCAACACTTTGAACCCCTGCCCGGACATCCGGCGCAGCGCTTGCTCGAAAATCTCGCGCCGGCACATAAAGAAGCCGCTTAACAGGTCCGCGACTTCAGCTTTACAGACAACGCGCGCCAGCCGCGTTCCGAGTTCGCTGAGCCGTGCACGGCCGCGGCTCAACTCGCCAAACCCGCCCCCCCCGGCATAGCGGCTGCCGACCACCAGGTCGGCGGCGCCGCTTTCAAGTGTTCTCAACATTTCGGGCAGCAGACGCTCGTCGTGCTGAAGATCGGCGTCCATGACCGCCACATAAGGCGCGGCGCAGGCGAGCACTCCCTCGATGCAAGCAGTGGCAAGCCCGCGGCGGCCGATGCGCTGCAGACACCGGATCTGCGGATTGGAGCGCGCCAGCGCCCGGACGCGCTCGGAGGTTCCGTCCCGCGAGTCATCGTCGACGAAGATTGCCTCCCAAGCAACCTCCCGCAGCGTCGACATCAGTAGCTCCACGAGCGGTTCAACGTTGTCTCGCTCGTTGATTGTTGGAATGACGATCGTCAGAACCGGCGGAGCGATCGAGGGGATGCGGCGCGCGGCGTCACGAGCGAGGATGGCTGTGTCCTGCATTTTTCCAAGCCAATATTGTGCCTGACATTACTGAAGTCGCTGAGCTTATCCGGACGGATGGCAGGTTGCTCGACGGACCTTTAGTATCCCATCCTGCCCAATAGTACCGACCCGTAATTTCAATGCCTTTGTGTCTCAAGATTACAGCTTTTTAGGATGCCCTCAAAATTCCGTAGCGCCGCCGCGGTAAGCCCGAAGGCGCAGTCAGATGCAGTCAGATAAAGATGCAACGCACTCTACGCTTGTCCTAAGCTTGCCTTATCGTCCCTCTCGCTTACTAAATTGCAACCCTGCAATGATCAAACGGTTGGTTGCGGGGGTTGCCAGCGTGGCGCTAGGGTGCGATGCACCGCGCAATATGAGGGAAGGCAATGGCAACCGGGACGGGCTGGAGCGAATCGGTCGTCGGGCTGGCGGAGGCAAAGATGCATCTCGCCCGAGCCGGCACCGGCAGGCCGATTCTGGTGCTGCACCACGATCTCGGCAGTCCGGAGCGGCTGGACTTTTACGACGAGCTGGCGACGCGCTTTGACGTCCTCGTGCCGCATCATCCGGGTTACGGCAAGTCGGAACGGCCGCAATGGTTGCGCAGCGTGCGCGATGTCGCTGTCATTTATCAGTGGCTGCTGGCCGAACTCAGAGTCGAGCGCGCCTCGTTGATCGGGCTCGGCTTTGGCGGCTGGATCGCAGCCGAGATGGCGACGATGGCGCCCCGCGAGTTCCATCGGCTGGTGCTGGTCGGGGCCATGGGTATAAAGCCGCCCAAGGGCGATATTCTCGACCAGGCAATTCTGAGCTATATCGATTACGCCCGCGCCGGCTTTCACGACCAGGCGGCGTTCGCGCGTATTTACGGCGATGTGTCGACCGACCAACTGGTCGAATGGGACCTCTGTCGAGAAATGAGCTTCCGGATCGCGTGGAAGCCCTACATGTACAATCAGAGCTTGCCGCATCTGTTGGGTGGCGTACGCGCCCCGGCGCTCGTCGTCTGGGGAGACGACGACAAAGTCGTGCCAACGAGCGCGGGCGAACGCTATGCGGCCGTGCTGCCGCAAGCTCGCCTCGAGGTCGTGCGCGCCTGCGGGCATTGCGTCGAGATGGAGCAACCCGATCAACTGCTGCGGCTGGTCAGGACGTTCATCGAGGAAAATTAGCCGATTTACCGGAGCCGCTTTCCTGCCCAAGGAGGAAGCCATGCACGTCATGTATTTCACCGAGCAGCCGATGTCAGCTTACCCCGCCAAAATCGGACTGGAATTCGGCGCCACCGCGCTGATGTTCTCGAATAAATACTTTGATCCATTAGCCGGCAGCCGCCTCTACAACGAGTATCTTGAGCAGTACATCTATGCGGAGGAGATGGGCGTCGAAGGCTTCATGTTGAACGAGCATCACAACGCGCCGTTCTGCATGCAGGCCAAGTGCAACATCTTCGCCTCGATCCTCGCGGCGGTGACGAAGAAGGCGAAGATCGTCCTGCTCGGCAACCCGCTGCCGCTAGCCGAGAACCCGGTACGGCTCGCCGAGGAGCTCTCGATGATCGACATGATCTCGAAAGGCCGGCTCGTTGCGGGCATCGTCCGCGGCGGCGGCCAGGAGTCGCTCGCCGCGGGCGTCAACCCGGCCTTCAACCGCGAGCGCTTCCAGGAGGCGCACGATCTGATCGTCGCGGCGTGGACGCGCGAGGGACCGTTCCGCTGGGAGGGGACGCACTACCAGCACCGCGTCGTCAACCCGTGGGCGCTGCCGCTGCAGAAGCCCTATCCGCGCATCTGGGTTCCTGGCGTGTTGA
>Ga0126381_100006330_pt1 | contig 13076 bp, 10 predicted proteins | sample PanSoiMetPlot_28_FD_96465 | JGI IMG/M metagenome (GOLD analysis project Ga0126381, IMG submission 96465) | Tropical forest soil microbial communities from Panama - MetaG Plot_28 | ecosystem: Environmental > Terrestrial > Soil > Tropical forest > Bulk soil | place: Panama | collected 2016-02-17
ATCGATGTGATACACACGATTGATCTCAGTCTCTCCTTCGGCCAACAGGCCGGCTAATAACAACGCAGCAGAAGCTCGAAGATCGCTCGCCATAACCGGCGCACCGCTCAGAGTTCCAACGCCTCGGATCTTCGCAGTCGCACCGTCGAGATCAATGGCGGCTCCCATTCGTTTCAGCTCAGACACATGCATGAACCGCTGTGGAAAAATGTTCTCGGTAATCATGCTCTCGCCGTTTGCCGTCGCTAGCAGCGCACACATCTGAGCCTGCATATCGGTCGGAAACCCAGGGTAGGGATCGGTACGCAATTCGGCCGATTTCGGCGTTCCGTTAGATTGAATCGTCAAAGCCCCGTTATCACCGTGAATATAGTAGCCGCAGCCTTCCAAGGCCTGAATAACCGCGCTGAGATGATCCGCTCGCGCACGATTGATCGTGACGTTTTTGCCGGCAATCGCTCCAGCAATTAGAAATGTGCCTGCCTCGATCCTGTCTGGAATCACTTCGTGTTCGGCGCCGTGAAGCTCGTTGACTCCCTCAATGACAATCCGGGAGGTGCCGGCTCCCTCTATTTTTGCGCCCATCTTGTTCAAGAAATTCGCCAGATCGACAACTTCAGGTTCGCACGCCGCATCTTCGATAGTGGTCGTCCCTTCCGCGAGAACCGCAGCCATCAGCACGTTGTCCGTTCCAAGAACAGTCGTACCGAACTTTCCGCAAAGTGAGATCTTCGCACCCCGCAATGACGGCGCGAACACTTTCACGTTCCCGCCGTGCACCCGAACTGCCGCTCCTAAAGCTTCGAATCCACGCAAATGCAGGTCGATTGGTCGATCCCCAATCACACAGCCGCCGGGCAAAGAAACGGTCGCCTCTTTTTCCCTTCCGAGAAGCGGCCCGAGGACACAGATAGATGCACGCATTTTGCGCACGATGTCGTAAGGGGCAACGGTGTTGACCTGTTCCGCCCGCACGCTGACCACTCCGCTGGCCCGCTCAACTTCCGCACCCAGGTGGGTCAGAATTTGCAACATGTAATGGACGTCGCTCAGATCTGGTACACGCTGAATCACGCATGGCTCTTTTGTAAGAAGAGTCGCTGCCAGGATAGGAAGCGCGGAATTCTTTGAACCGCTAATCTTGACTGAGCCGGTCAGGGAATGTCCCCCGTGAACGATAATCTTATCCATACCGTGCGATGAGGATGCGCTCGACTCCTTGGTAATCTTTCCTGAGAGAAATGTCGCGATAATTCAAGTGCGCCAGAATGTCTCTCACCGGCCCCGCCTGCCCCGAGCCAACCTCGAGTGCGATCATGCTGTTCGACGATAATTTGCCGCGCATCGATTCAATTAGTTTGTGAATAGTTGCTAACCCGTCCGCTCCTCCGTCCAACGCAACAACTGGGTCATATCGGACTTCGACCGGGAGCCCCGCAAGTTCGGCCCCCGGAATATATGGAAGATTCGCCACCACCCAGTCAAGCGGGCCGGCAACGGCCTCAACCAATTCGGATTGAACAAATTCGATCCGGTTCAGTACCCCGAAATGCTCGGCATTTTCCCTGGCCAGCGCGAGTGCCGATTCAGAGATGTCGCTAGCATAAATCGAGAGTCCCGGCTTTTCGAGCGCAAACGTGATAGCAAGGACGCCTGTGCCGGTTCCCACGTCGATCAGTCTTCCTTCTTGAGCAGGCTCCATTTCGGCCAAAACAGCTTCCACCAGAAGCTCGGTTTCCGGCCGCGGCACCAGGGCGCGGGCATCCGTCTTGAATGTGCGTCCAAAGAAATCCCAGTGTCCTAAAATGTGTTGTAGCGGTTCCCCTTCCGCACGCCGCCGGACTTTCTCGCGCAACAGGTCAAGCTCCTGTTCCGTCAGCACCCGATCGAACTCCAGATAAAGGTCGATTCGCTTTTTGCCAAGCAAGTCCGCCAGGAGATGCTCGATATTCAGACGCGGGGACTCGACCTTCTTCTTGGCAAAATAGGTTGCCGTATTCTGGAGAACTTCGAGGACCGTCACATTGTTCTCCTCGGTCTCTTATCCTGGGGCGGACTGGAGCCCCGCTTCTTTGAGCCGCTGTTCCATGTCGCTCATCTGCAGCGCGTTCACCATTTCATCCATCTGGCCTTCCATGAAAAGGTCCAGATTGTACAGCGTCAAACCAATCCGATGATCGGTCACCCGATTCTGCGCGAAGTTATAGGTCCGAATTTTCTCTTCACGGCCACCCGACCCAATCAAGCTCTTACGATGCGCCGAATATTTCTCTGCTTCTTCGCGTTGTTTTTCTTCGAGTAACCTTGAGCGCAGAATAGCGAGAGCCTTCTCCTTGTTCTTTTGCTGGCTCCGGCCGTCCTGACATCGAACAATTTTTCCCGTTGGAATGTGGAGGACCTGTACGGCGGAATCGGTCGTGTTAACCCCCTGTCCGCCCGGACCTCCGGCCCTGCTCACTTCAATGCGAATGTCCTCCGGCCGGATCTCAATATCGACTTCCTCGGCTTCCGGCAAGACGGCGACCGTTGCGGTCGAGGTATGAATCCGTCCTTGGGCTTCAGTCACCGGAACCCGCTGCACCCTGTGTACTCCGCTCTCGTAGCGAAGCGCTCGGAAAACCGATTCGCCGGCAACTTTGAAAATGATTTCCTTGAACCCGCCCAGCTCGGAAGGGCTGCATTCCAGTTGTTCAACCTTGAAGCCATGCGCCTCCGCAAACCGGCAGTACATCCGGTACAAATCGGCGGCAAACAAAGCGGCCTCGTTACCGCCGGTACCAGCTCGAATCTCTACGATCGCGTCGCGATCTTCGTGGGCCTCGGGAGGAAGCAGCGAATATTGAACCTTGTTAGACAGCTCAGCGATTCTGTTTTCCAGGACAGGTATCTCGGTCTGAGCCAATTCAGCGAGCTCCGAGTCCGGCTCGGCAAGGAGCTTTCGGTTTTCCTCCAGCTCTTGCTTGATCTTTTCCAGCGATGCCCAATCTTCGAGCAAACCACGAAGGCGCGCGTGTTCGCGCATGATCTCTTTGGCCTGCTTCGGATTTTCAAAAAGGGTCGTCGAAGAGACCTGCTCTTCCAGTTCGCGGAATTGTTTCCGCTTTTGTTCGATCAATGGCGTGAAGTCCATAAAAATTGGGACGGGCCGTCAACCGACCCTGAGTCGGCAGACGGCCCGTTCCTTGATTGAGCGCAGCTACTTGGACTTGCCCTTGCTCACCAGCGTCTTACCATAGCGGCGAGCAAATTTTTCGACGCGGCCAGCGGTATCGACGAATTTCTGTTCCCCAGTAAAGTAAGGATGACAGGCAGCACAAATACCGATCTTCATGTCACGACGAGTCGACCGGGTGTGATACACGGCTCCGCACGCGCACACAATCGTAGTCTCTTCGTATCTCGGATGTATCTCAGCCTTCATGTTCGTAGAAAAGAGTGAAGAACGTATCACACAGTTCAACTGGCGCAAGCGGACTCTTTACTGACTATTGGGAGCGGGTGCTAGCGGATAAACGGGATCAACCGGCGCTTTTCTCCAGCGACGGATCGATCACCAGAACGTTTGGCCAGATTGAACAGGAGCGCAACCAATGGCGAGGCCGTCTGTCCGGGTTTCCGCCTGGAGATTGCGTGATTGGTGCTCTCGGCAACGACCCTTCCTGGCCGGCATTTTTACTCGCCTGCTGGGAAACCCAGCTCGTCCTGGTTCCGATTGAGCCGGACCTTCCGACAAGCCAACTCGAAGGCATACTGCGCCTCACTCAAGCTCAAGGAATTGTCCGGTTACAGGGAATCGAGCGATTCGCCGTTCCGCCGGTTCATTGGACCGATCCAAGACCAGACCTGTTAAAGATTACATCTGGTACAACCGGTGCACCGCGTGCGGTGCGGACCCGCCAATTGCATCTGCTTGCCGATTGCCAGAACATTTGCCGAACAAAAGGGATCGGACCGGAGGACATTAATTTTGGTGTCATCCCGTTTTCACATTCCTACGGGTTCAGTAACCTTCTCACTCCATTGATCTACCAAGGCACCGCGCTCGTCTGCTCGGATGATAGGATGCCGCGCGCAATCCATCATCAACTTCGAACAAGTAAGGCAACGGTCTTCCCTGGAACACCAGCATTATTCCAGGCATTAGCATCCTTGTCGGAGACCCAGGATCTGGGCGCAATTCGGCTCTGCATCTCTGCCGGTGCGCCTCTTGTGCCTGCTGTTTCGCGGGAATTTTTCGCCAGGTTCGGGCTAAGAATACATAACTTCTATGGGTCCTCCGAGTGTGGAGGAATTGCCTACGACCACGATGCTGATCCGGAAAACCCGATCGCGGGATCCCCGATGATCGGTGTGGAACTCGAACGGATCGGAAACGACCGCATCGCAGTACATGGAGCAAACGTTACCGACAGCTATTTTCCGCATCCGGACCCCCAATCGCTGGATGGCAAACGATTTGTACCTGGAGACGTCGTCGAATGGTCTGGAGCAACGTTCCGGTTGGTAGGCCGTGTTTCCGACATTGTGAACGTCGCAGGAAAAAAAGTTCATCCCTCAATCGTCGAAGAGCACCTGAGGAAATTCCCCGGCGTTATGGATGTCATCGTCTTTGGCGTACCGTCACACACCCGAAACGAGGACCTGATTGCCTACGTGGTCGGCAAGCAAGCTTTATCGCGCCAAGCTCTCGAAACTCATTGCCGCTCCGGCCTGAGCATATGGCAAGTCCCACGGAATATCCGAGTCGTCGAGTCGCTGCCCACAAACGAGCGCGGAAAAATCAGCAGAGCTGAGTTGGCGAAACGGTATCTGGAGGGCAGGAACGCCCTGTAGGTCGAGCTAGAAGCTCAATCCGGAGGATTGGGCGACCAAACTTCAAGTCCGGCCGAGGCCGGATGGGCCGACCTTGTCTGTCGCAAGCTTGCCACCTAAACACAGCCCAAAACGAAACACAGTTGCTTCCAGGTCGATGTCTAGGCTATCAGCGTTGTTTTAACGTTGTCCGCCTCTGAACCTCCGCCTACACTTACCAGGTCTCCACCGCCCTCACCTTTGACTTCTCACCTCTTACCTTCCTGTACCCACCCGTTCTCCCAAGATGAAAAAGTTTCTCTGCACGGTATCGATCCTCTTCACAGCTATCCATGCTTTTGCCTGGACGAACGGCGAGCTGCTGGTCTGGATCGGCAATGACAAGGGCTACCGCGGTTTGGCTGATGTTGGAAAGAAATTCCAGAAAGACCTCGGCATCCCGGTAAAAGTCGAAGCGCCAGCCAATCTGACTGATCAGTTTCAGGCAGCCGCTCAAAGCGGCAGAGGGCCAGATATCGTAATCTGGGCGCACGATCGATTGGGCGAATGGGCTGACGGCGGTCTCTTGAAACCGCTGGAAATCAAGGATGATTTCAAGGCGAACTATCTTCCGATGACATGGGACGCTGTAAGCCACAAAGGGAAGATTTGGGGATACCCGATAGCGCTTGAAGCAGTTTCTCTAATGTACAATAAGAAACTGGTCCCCGGTAATCCGCCAGCGCAGGTTTCTGAAATACCGGCGTTGGCCGAAGAGCTCAAAGCCAAGTATCCGAAGGCGATTGCGATCATGTGGGATTACAACACGCCCTATTTCACCTGGCCCTTTCTAGCCAGCGGGGGCGGATACACATTTAAGAAGACAGCTGATGGGTATGATGTAAAAGACATCGTTGTTGCCAATGCGGGCGCAATCGCTGGTCTGCAGGCTGTTTGCGATCTCGTCAAGTCCGGCATCATGCCCAAAGGAGCGACTTATAGCGTAATGGAACAAAAGATGATCAGCGGAGACTTAGCTCTGATGATCAGTGGACCTTGGGCTTGGGCGAATCTTCGCAAGAACTCCATCGACTTCGGCGTGGCCCCTTTACCGGGAGTAGGCGGCAATCCGGGTAGGCCATTTGTTGGTGTGCTGACGGCTCTGGTCAATCGTTCCACACCAAATGCCGAGCTCGCCACGCAGTTCCTTCAGGCTTACGTTTGCGTTGCGGATGGATTTAAAACCATTGATGCAGACGTGCCCCTTGGCGTGCCCGCATTGAAATCGCTTTGCGACGAAATGACCGCAAGCAGTCCTTTGATCAAGGTCACATTGGAAAACGCTGAAAACGGAGTAGTAATGCCGAACATTCCGCAGATGGGCAAGTTCTGGAGCGCCATCGGCAGTGCGATTCAGCTGGCGACCAATGGCCAGGCATCACCACAGGCAGCTTTAACAGAAGCGAAGAAGAGCATGGCAAAGTGACTTTCTCACGAGTCCTCGTCGCGCTGATCGCCCTTCCAGCGCTTTACATCAGCTTCCTCCTGTACCAAACGGGCAACCCGTGGTTCGCACTGCTGCTGTTGATTGCCACAGCGGTCGGCTTTTTCGTTTACGGCAGTAAATCGGCCTACGCTTACCGTTACCTTTTCCCGGGGTTGTTCGGCTTCGGACTGTTTGTCATCTTTCCGCTCCTTTACACGGTCTACATCAGTTTCACGAAGTACAGTTCGCAGCATCTGCTGTCGATCGATCGATGCGTCGCAGCTCTGTTAGACGAAAGGTTTACCAGCGGAACGGGAACCTTTTCGTACACGCTTTATCGCCAAGACGGTGGCGAATACATTCTCCTTCTCCGGGATAAGAAGGATCCTAATCACGCATTAGTTTCCAGCCCGTTTGTTCTGAAACCTAATCTGACGGCCGAAAAGCCGCTGCCGTTAGAACCTCTTCCACCCGGTCAACAGCCCCCGGGCAAGCCGCTCGGATTCGAGCAAGTCATGCGGGAACGGCTGTTTATGCAGATGCGCGGTTTCCGAGCGTCACTTCCCGACCAAACCTTGCTTAGCTTGGAAACGCTCCAGGATTTTACCGCTCATGAACGGCTCTGGATCCTTAACAAGGATGGAACGCTGACAAACAGGAAGGACCGCACTGTTATTCGGCCTGATTTCAAACGCGGCTTCTTCGTCAACGACAAAGGCGACCAAATCGGACCCGGCTTTCGCACGATGACCGGATGGGACAATTATTTGCAAATCCTGACTGATCCCAGGATCCAGGTGCCGTTTCTGCGGATCTTCATCTGGAATGTCGCTTTTGCCGGGTTGTCAGTCCTCGGATCGTTTGCTGTAGGTCTGCTGCTTTCGGTGGTGCTCGATTGGAAAGAGCTCCATTTTCGAAAAGTTTATCGTCTGCTGTTAATTCTCCCTTATGCGGTCCCAGGGATCCTCTCGATCCTCATCCTGAAAGGGATGTTCAACCAGGAATTTGGAATCGTGAACGCGATTTTGCGCGGGATCTTTGGCGTTGCTCCGGAATGGGAAACAAATCCGTGGGGAGCCCGGATAATGATCCTGATCGTTAATATCTGGCTCGGTTATCCTTACATGATGCTAGTCTGCACGGGGATGCTTCAATCGATCCCGCAAGCGATCTTTGAAGCAAGTGCAATAGAAGGGGGCACTCCCTCCACCAATCTTTTCAAGATTACTTTACCGCTGATTCTGCCGGCCATGGTCCCGCTCCTCATCGGATCCTTTTCCTACGCATTCAACAACTTCGTCGTCATATACCTTTTGACCGGCGGCGGTCCTACGATGGTCGGCGCAGGAATCGCAGGCGAAACCGACATCCTTGTCAGTTACACATTCCGTTTGGCGTTCCGCGACACCGGCCAGAACTATGGTCTAGCCAGCGCAATCGCGACCGTGATATTTTTGATTGTCGCCACTTTAGCTTGGGTCAATCTCAGGGCGAACCGCGCCCATTTTAAGATTTAATCAGCGAAATGACTCCCGCCAGAAAACTGCTTCTGCAAAAGATCTTGGCCCATAGCCTGTTGATCGCTTTCATCGTGATCATCCTCTCGCCGTTCGCAATGGTCGTCGCCGCCTCCTTCCGCAAAGGTAACTTCGCTCCAAGTAAGATCTTCCTAACACCTCAGGAACTCAGCCTGGAGCATTGGAAGTTTGTTCTCGGCATTCCCTACCAGGAAGTCGTTAATCCGGCCACCGGTGAAACGCGCACAATCCAAGCCGGCAGCCCGCCGCTCGGATGGTTTTGGAATTCGATAAAGGTTTCTGCTGCCGCAACGATTGGGATCATCCTGCTCTCCGGCACCGCCGCGTATGCTTTTTCCCGGATACGATTCAAGTTCCGAAGACGAATCTTAACCGGACTTTTAATTCTACAGATGTTTCCGGCCGTCCTGATGCTGGTCGCCTACCACACTATTTTAGACGATATCGGCCAGACGGCGCGATGGATCGGACTGAATACGCACCCGGGCCTGATCCTTGTATATCTCGGGGGGATTTCGACCAATATCTGGATGATTAAGGGCTATTTCGACACGATTCCCGCCAGTATGGAGGAGTCCGCTCGAATCGATGGGGCCTCTCATTTTCAGGCTTTTCTGCGGGTCTTGCTTCCTATGAGCTTGCCCATTTTCGCAGTTGTGTTCATTTTATCCTTTATCTTCTTCATGACAGAGTATCCCATCGCTTCTGTCGTATTGACCAATACCGATACTTATACCCTGGCGGTAGGAGCGAATTCTTTCCTGGGAGAACAGGAAAAGCTTTGGGGACGATTTGCTGCATTAGCAGTCTTGAGTGGCGTCCCAATTACTGTAGTATTTCTGTTGTGCCAGAAGTTTGTCATCGGAGGTCTGGTCTCCGGCGGCGTTAAAGAATAAACCCCAGAACACATACTGAAATGAGCGAAGGTGCCGTTGAAATCAAGAATCTGGTCAAGACCTATGTGGATGATCGGGGACGCCCGACATTTACAGCGGTCAAGAACATCAACCTACATATCGACGATGGCGAGTTCATGGTGCTAGTCGGTCCCTCTGGCTGCGGAAAATCAACGACTCTCCGCATGGTCGCAGGGCTCGAGAAAGTCACCAGTGGAACCATCTCGATTGGTGATCGTGTCGTAAACGATCTCGAACCGAAAGACCGTGGCATCGCCATGGTATTCCAGAATTATGCGCTGTACCCACACATGACTATTTTCAACAACATGGCGTTCGGGTTGCAGCTCGCGAAACAAAAGAAAGATTATATCCAAGAAACAGTCGGCCGAACCGCTAAGGCGCTTGGCCTCGACACGATGTTGGAACGCAAACCGCAAGCGCTCTCCGGTGGACAGCGCCAGCGTGTTGCCCTCGGACGCGCGATCGTGCGCCATCCGACAGTGTTTCTGTTCGATGAACCGCTATCGAACCTGGACGCTAAGATGCGCGTTCAGATGCGTTCGGAAATCTCCAAGCTGCACGTGCAGCTGGGTTCAACCATGATTTACGTGACGCATGACCAGGTCGAAGCGATGACCATGGGCGACAGAATCTGCGTCATGCGCGACGGCATTATCATGCAAGTAGCCGATCCGCTGACTCTGTATCGCCAACCGGACAACCTGTTCGTTGCTGGCTTTATCGGCAGTCCCCCTATGAATCTGCTGAAAGGCAAAGTCGAGCAGCGCGAGGGTGGTCTTACATTTGTCGAAAACGGAGAAAAGGAAAAAGGCGCAGTCACCGTTCCCCTTAAAGGTGCAGTCCAGGCTGCTGCTTCCAAGTGCGTCAATAAGAACGTCGTCTTCGGGATTCGGCCTGAGCATATTACCGATCAAGCCACAGACGGAACCCATATCCCGATTACATCCTCGGTTGAAATCTCTGAACCGATGGGATCGGAGTCGCTCGTTTATTTGAAAGCCGGCAGTGGACCCCTCATTGCGCGGATCCATGGCGAGCATCTGTTCCACCTCGGCCAGCAGCTGACGGTACAGCTCAACCTGGACAAAGCCGCCTTGTTCGACAGCGAAACCGAAAACGTCGTTCGATAGGAGACATATCCCATGCGCCAAATCCTCGAAAGCGAGAACTATGTCCAGGTGCCGCCTATGATGTTATCGGATCCGTTTTATCGGATCACTTACCTCATCAAAGAAGAGATCCGAAAGTATAAATGGATCGAAGGCGAGAAAGGTCGCAAACTGACATGGGAACAAGCGCTGAAAGAATGGACGGCCGCCCATCGGGATCAGTACGAGAAGTTCCTGCTCGATACTTTGAAATTTGACTAGATAGAGTGTGAGTGTGGGTGTGAGTGTGAGTTAGAAAACGCGCCGGCTTGCCCGGTGCGTTGTGGCGGAGAGATCCCCCAGTTCAGATTCCTGAACGGCAAAAAGATTTTCCAACTCACACTCGCACTTGCACTCGCACTCAAAAATGGCAGATCCGCTTTTCCCCTGGCTGAAGACTCGCGCAGCCGGGGTTCTCCTGCATCCAACTTCGCTCCCGGGATCCACCGGAATCGGTACGCTCGGCATCGAAGCGCGAAGGTTCATCGATTTTCTGGTCACCGCAGGTTTGAAGTATTGGCAAGTCTGCCCGTTGGGTCCAACCGGATTTGGCGATTCACCCTATCAATGTTTCTCCGCGTTTGCCGGTAATCCCTACCTTATTGATCTCGAGACCTTGCTCGAACGGGGTTTCCTTGAGAGCCACGATCTTGACTCGCTTCGCGCTCTAGCCCACGAATATGTCGATTACGGAAGCCAATGGGAGTTACGCTGGAAGATTCTCAACAAAGCCTACCAGGCGTTTTCCCGACGAGCTTCAGTGGAAGAGCACGACGCATTCGTGAGCTTCAAGAAATCGCATAAGAAATGGCTGGAACCGTATGGCTACTTCATTGCGCTCAAAGCCAAGTTTGACGGCCGATCCTGGCAGCTCTGGCCGGAAGAATACCGGCATCACGAAAGTGCGAAACAGCTCGTCAGAAAAGATGACCTCGTCGAGGAGGCGAACGCCCAAGCCTGGTATCAGTTCCAGTTTTTCGACCAGTGGCTCCGGCTCAAGGCGTACGCAAATTCCAATGGTGTCTCCATCTTTGGCGATATCCCAATTTTCGTTGCCATGGACAGCGCAGATGTCTGGACCCATCCGGCATTGTTTCAAATGGACGAAAACCTTCGCCCTACCGGTGTTGCCGGGGTGCCACCTGATTATTTCGCGGCAGACGGCCAGCTCTGGGGCAATCCGCTATACGAGTGGAAAAAACATAAGAGCTCGCGGTACGCCTGGTGGCTCTCAAGAATTCACGGCAGCTTCGAGCTGTATGATGTCGTGCGAATCGACCATTTTCGCGGGTTCGATGCCTATTGCCGGATTCCAGCCGACGCAGTGAACGCGCGCGAGTACGAGTGGACAGCCGGTCCAGGCATTGATCTTTTCAAAGCAATTCATGCTCAGTTTCCGGACGCTAAATTCGTGGCTGAAGATCTGGGTATCATCACCGATTCAGTGCGCGAGCTAGTAGTCGCAACGGGTGCGCCCGGGATGAAAGTGCTCCAGTTCGGGCTTGAAGGCGCAAAAGAATATCTCCCGCACAATACGGTGCCGAATTCAGTCCTGTATCCAGGAACCCACGACAACGACACCATCCTCGGCTGGTATCGTCAGCAGCCCGAATCCACAAAAGATTTCGCGCACCGTTACTTCCGCGTAACGGGCGAAGACATCGCATGGGACCTCATCCGTGCCGGATACGGGTCCGCCTCCAGGCTCTTTGTTGTGTCTGCACAGGATCTTTTAGGGCTGGGCAGCGAAGCGAGAATGAACATCCCAGGCACCGCGTCAGGCAACTGGCGCTGGCGATTGACCGCAGACCAGATGGAGATCCTTCGATCCAAGACCGCGCCATATCTCAGCGAGTTGGCAGCGCTATATGATCGGTAGATCGGCCCCTTCGGAGCCGATGTTAACCGTCTTAGGTCGACCGTCCATCGTCGACCGTTCGGATCGCACCTGTAGGCAGCGTTCCGTTTTCAATTCGGACGTCGAGAAGCGACGACAAATCTCAGCCAGGGGTGATCCCGCTGCGGCGGGAGAACCCCTGGGACGTTCGTTTTTATCCAACCATCCCGAAGGGATGGCAAAGGGTCGAATGTTTGGTTGGTGTGTGCCTCGGGGCAACTGACGCGACACCCAATGCGCTTCGTGACTGGCGGCCTACCGCCCTACAGCGCGCGATGCACCCAATAAAACGGTGGACGGTCGAGCGAAGACGGCTAACATCGGCCCTGAAAGCGCCGATCCGCTACCCCGGCAGCGGATAATGCGACGTGAATCGTTTCACCTCCACGCGAATACTTGAAAGCACCGTCGGATCCCCTTTCGAAGCAAGAGCGTGATCCAACAAGTCGCCAATCTCCATCATCGCTTCCTCTTTCATCCCGCGGGTCGTTACCGCCGGAGTTCCAATCCTGATCCCTCCGCCTTTGAAGACCGATTCGGTATCAAATGGAATCGTATTCTTGTTCACCGTGATCGCGGCTTGATCGAGTATCTCCTGCGCTTGTTTCCCATTCATGCCTTTTGGACGCAGATCAACCAACATGAGATGGTTATCGGTCCCGCCAGAAACCAGGCGATACCCTTTCGTCGTCAGGCTCGCCGCCAATGCCTTCGCGTTCAAAGCAATCTGCCGTTGGTAATCGCGAAATGCAGGCTGCAGCGCTTCATGGAAACAGACCGCTTTTGCCGCGATGACATGCATCAAAGGACCGCCTTGAACACCGGGAAACATTAGACTGTCGATCGATTTTGCGTGCTCAGGCTTACTCATGACTACACCTCCACGCGGGCCGCGTAAGCTCTTGTGCGTCGTGGTCGTCACAAAATCGGCTATACCAACCGGCGTCGGATGAATGCCTGCGGCGACTAATCCTGCAATGTGCGCGATATCAACAAACAGATACGCCCCTACAAGATCGGCGATCTCACGCATCTTCTTAAAATCGATCACCCGCGGGTAGGCCGACGCCCCAGCAGTAATCATTTTCGGCCTATGCTCTTGCGCGATTCGGGCAAGCTGTTCGTAATCGATCTGCTCAGTTTCACGGTCCACCCCGTAGTGCGTCACCTGATAGAACCGGCCTGAAAAGTTAGCTTTGTTGCCGTGGGTCAGATGTCCTCCGTGCGAGAGGTCCATCGTCAGGATCGGATCACCAGGTTGCAGCACAGCGAAATAGACAGCCATGTTTGCCTGGC
>Ga0126381_100006331_pt1 | contig 13076 bp, 3 predicted proteins | sample PanSoiMetPlot_28_FD_96465 | JGI IMG/M metagenome (GOLD analysis project Ga0126381, IMG submission 96465) | Tropical forest soil microbial communities from Panama - MetaG Plot_28 | ecosystem: Environmental > Terrestrial > Soil > Tropical forest > Bulk soil | place: Panama | collected 2016-02-17
AAGCAGGGCCTCCTTGTAGCGCCAGGTTTTGTCGAGCATTTTCGCTTCCTCGAGCAGCTGCACGACCGTCATCCTGAGGCGATCAATGCTGCGAGGCTGCGGAACGCGGAGAGGTGGCCGGGGAGAGGCCGATGCTGGCTCCGGTGGCCGTCCCTATGCTCTGCGTCATCGAATAAACCCGAGCCGGGGTGGCGTCGTTGGCGTGGGTAGGCGTGAAGCCGCGATCGTAATTCGTGGCCGCAGTCGGCTGGTCGATGCGCTGAATCATTTTGGTGTCTTCCACCACAGCGAACGGATCCGCTGCCCCACGGCGATAGTCGGATCCGATGTCCGACATCTTTGCCGACCAAGACGCGCTCGGGCCCGAGTTGATGCCGTTTTGGGCAAGCAGCTCGAGCGTGCCGTTGTCGGTCGGCGCAAGCGTCAAGCCACCGCTGCTGCTCACCTTAGTCGGCAGCACCACATCGCCATGCAGTGAGGCGAACTGCACGGTGCCAGGAGCGCGAACAAAGACATCCGTGGACCTCTGCTGAGGCTGCGTACCTCCCGGCGTTCGGAACATGATCGCTTCGCGCGCACTCAGGTGGGTTACGTCGACCGATGCCCAGGGGTTGTTGTTGTACTGGATATTGCCGCTGACCGCCGTCACGCTCATCGAGGTGCGTTCGGTCATGCCGAAGAAGGCGGAGCCGCTCACCACACCTTGAGCATCGCAACCGGTGTTCTGGCAGATCTGTCCCTGCAACATGGGGTCGAAGGCGGCTTCAATCTCAGCGCCCGCGCGCGTGTTGACGGTGAGCGTTGCATCCGCCAATCCAAAGAGCGGGGCGAGGGTCCGCGGCATATAGGTTTGCGTGCCATTCTCATTCCGAGCAACTTGCGTGCGTTGAGGCACGAGCAGCGTCGGGTCATAGGTCAGCCTGCCGCCTGCGCTGATATCCGCCGCGCCTTGACCCAGCATGAACAGCCCACCACGAACGTCATGGCCAGCCCGCAAGGTGAGGTTTCCGCCCCCTCGAATGTGCACATCGCCTGCCTGCGCCACGCCGCCCAGGGGAGTAGTCATGTAACCGGTGGTGGGCAGAGAGACCGCGAGCTGGTTGATGTCGCCACCGGCGGTGACCTCTACGTTTCCACCGCCCAGCGCGCCGACTCCCTGACTGAAATTGGGAAACACGATCGACCAGCTGGTCTGCTGGGCGACGGTGCTGGTCCGGGGATCGCCCGTCCAGTTGGTATCCCCGTACCGGAAGAGCCAACCCGAGGTCGACTCATTGGTCACCGGCGCGGTGATGTTTCGGCCCGCGGTCAGGCTGATGCTGCCGCCCATCGTCGGGAAATCGCCGGCGATCGGAACAAACCCGGGGGTCTCGGTGCGCGAACCGGCAGTGTAGAGAACCGAGGAGTTGTCCTTCAAAATGAAGTCTCTCCCGGCCTGAAGCCGGATGTTGCCGGTACCGGTGCGCACTATCCCGCTGTGGCCTTGGCCATCGCCCAAAATGATGTCCCGGCCTGCCTGGAAAACGTAGCTCCAAGAGTTAGTAGCGGCGAGCGCCCCCGTGGCGTCGAAGCCATCGGAAATCGAGACCCTCGAGCTTGAGGTGCCGTAGATCCTTATGTCCTGAGCGGCGTCGAGCTCGAGATATCCCGGAGCGCCGCCATACCTTGCGCTGAATAGATTGATGTCGCTGTCGATGGCGAGATCGCCGCTGCTTTTGAGCAGGATGCCGGGCTGGACTTGGAACGATGGTGTGCCCAGGCGATTGAGAATCTCGGATGAATGAGTCATCCAATCACCCGCGTCGATCAGCTCCGTCAACAAGCCGGGGTCGACCGTGCCATCGGTCTGGTACGAGCGCATGCCCACAAGGTCCAACTCTCGAGCGCCAATCAACTGACCGTTGAGGCGATTAACGGCGATGTCATCCCCGGCGCGGACGGCGCGAACCATCACCAGGCCGCCGCCCTGTTTGCCGCCCGAGACATCAACGACTGCGCCTTGAGCAATGTCGACTTGTCCGCCGGCGGCGGCAATTTCAACCCAGCCGCTGTCCGCGGCGAACGCTCCTGGACGCGGAGCAGTGGCGTGGGCGTCGAGGCGAGCCGTGCTCGCAAGGCTCACTCCGTTGCCGCCCAGCAGGCGGATCGATCCGCCGCTGGCGGAGGGGGCATTTCCAGAGGCGTTGATCGTGCCTGCCACGAAGATCGTGCCGAGGTCTGATTGCAGCAACACCTGTTTGGCGGTGAGGGATTGATCAGCTTCCAGCGTCAGATTTCCGCTCACAACGTGAATCGCCCGGCTGCGATTCATGCCACCCAATTCCAAACTGGAATTGAGACGGGCAAAGTCGGCAAGGCTGCCAGCCGTGAGCGAAAAGCGCCCTCCCCAAGAATTGGCGGACGCGCTTCCCTTGAGCTGCCCCTGCAGGGAAGCCACTCCGCCGGCGGAAAGTTCGATCGAGCCGGCTTCACCGCCGCGACTATCGCTTGAGACGTCCAACCTAGAGCCGCTGGCCGCAGTGATATCGCTCGATGCGGTCAGCCGCAGCGTCCCCCCGGGGGCGACCTTGAACGTATCGCGGAAGTCAACCGCGCGACCCAAGGCCTTCAGGTTCGCCGAGTTTCCCAGCGTCAAGTTGCCGGCGGTGGCATGGGCTTCGAATACGCCCGCAGGCAGGTCCACTGCGGTGTCGAGAGTAACGGTGGCTCCGGACAAAGAGAGGCGTCCTCCAAAGTCCTCCGCGGCCCGCGCTGCGCCACCCGCGCCCACCGCCGAGAGGTTGCCGTCGATCGAAATGGCGTAGTCGGAGCCGGCGGAGGCGGTCACCAAATTGGTGGCCACCGACATTGAGCCGTCGAAGTTTAGGGCGCCAGCTCCCTGCGCGGTCAGCGTATCGCTGGTGACGTTTATCGCTTCAAGGCCTGCAATGCTGATCGTACCCGGTCCTAGAATGAGCGTGCTTGCATGGAGCGCGAGATTCCCCGCGCGGGGCAAGCTGTTCGAGGCGGCCGTTCCGCTGTTGCGAAGAGTCAGCGTGCCTGCGGAAATGGAGGGCCCATCGACCGAGTGACCGTTCACCTGCGGCGTGTCGAGCGTCAGTGAGCCCAGGGTAAATCCGCTCGCCGCATCGAAGCCCCCGAGAGCGAAGCTCCCGTATAGGTCAATCGATTGTCTCCCACGGATCAGCAGATCCTTCGCCGTGCTCAGCTTGGCCAGGGTGGCGCCAGTGAGGACGGTTCCGGGGACACCTCCGGGCACATCGCCCATGCTCACCATCAGGGAGCTCAGCCCGAGGCGCTCCGCGTCGAAGGTCGCCGTTGCGTCCAGCACGACGCTGTTGCTGGCGTCCAGGCTCAGTGCGCCGGAGGACCGCAGTGTGGCGCCCGCGCCGACGTTCAGAAAGCCTGCGGAGCCGCTGGCGCTGGACCGATTCACATCGACGCGAGCACCGGTGGAGGCGCGCAACAGAGCCCCATTTCCTGAGATGAGCAGCGGACTCGTATCAGCGATCACCGGCCCTCGGGCCTCAATCACCGAACCGGGGCGGATGGTCAACGCGTCCTGTGCACCGATCAAGATCTCCGATCCGGTGAGCGCGCTGTTCGCATTGTTATCGACGATCACATTGGTGGCGTTGACGGTGACGTTTGTGCCGCCCGCACCTGGCGAGCGGGTTCCTCCGATGAAAACGCTGCCTGCGCCAAACCGGCTGACCGCATCGGCATCAAGGGAAAGGTAGCCTTCGGGAGCGGAGGAGCCTCCACCGACGACGGCGATCCTTTGGGAGGAGATGTCTAAGTTGCCCGCCAGCCCGGACCCGGCGCCGTTGAAACGACCGGTTCCGTTCAGGATGAGGCTGCCGGTCGCGCCCAGAACGACCGAGCCCGCGTCCAGAGCGCTTCGCGCGAAAACTCCGTTGAAGGCCGCCGTGCTCGCTACATAGCCGTTGAATGAATAGTTGACCCAGGTGCTGTACTTGCCGAAGACGCTTGTCGGCATGACCAAGAATCGACTGTAGCCAGCGTCGTGAATGGGCGTGCCGTCGATCAATCGGTACCCGCCAACCAGCGTTGAGCCATCCGGCCTCACGGTCGTGCCAGGGACCTGCGCGTAGTTTCTTCCCACCGTTCGGAGCAAAAGGCCGCCGCTTTGCTGAGCAAAGCTCGCCGGCAGCAGCGTGTATCGACCGGGAGCCAACCCGGGCACGCCTTGCAGGTAAATCTGGTCGCCCACTCGAAGTGGGACGGAAGTATAGAAGGCTTCGTTGTCCGTGGTTTGCCATCCGGGCACGGGCCCTCCATAAGACGGAACGATGGCGAAAGTGCCAGGGTCCTGCAGGATGTTTCGCGATCCGCCGGTGCCAGACGTGAATTGCGATGAGGAGACATCACCGCCTCCGGATACGTCGATGGTCGCGCCTTCGCTGACCGTCGCATTGGCAGCGTTGATCCGGACCGCTTTGCTGGGCAGCGAGTCCAAGCCGCCGTTTCGGGCGAGGTTGGGGAAGGGATTGTCGGGCGTAACTTTTAGGTACCCACTGATCTCCTCTTGGCCCTCCAGTGAAGTGGAGGTCAAGCTGCCGGGAGCCAATGTGACGCTGTGAGCGGGTGCGCCGTCCAAACCCTCCAATCGGATCTCGCCCAAGGGAGCACGCAATATCCCGGCTTGGTTGATGTCCGGAGCTCGAATGGTGAGCCGCTCGCCGTAGGAATAGGGGACTGGCGCGGGCGCCCCATTCCCCTTGATCGTCACCGATTGGCGCGCTGTTACCAGAAAGCCCAGATCACTGGGCGAGGTGCGGGACGCCTTGGAGCTGGTGACGTAGACCTGCGCCCCCTCGAGCGTCAGCGTGCCGCCCGCGCTCAGCCGTGGAGGGGCGGGCGTTGGGGCTAGGCTCTGGGTGTTGAGCCGAATATCGCCGCGCGAGATCAAGTGAACATCCGCAAATCCCGTGTCCAGCCCCGCGGTCATGCACTGCGGCGAGCCGCAACCGAAATCCGCCCCGTATCCGATGTCAATCAGGTCCGCCTGCACCAGCAGTCGGCCCGCAACGCTGCGGGGAAACGGAGACGACGGGATGGGAGCTTCCGAGGGAGAATTTCGCGGATTAAAAGACACGTACTCCGACGAGAGGGCGACCGTTCCCGGGGAATTGGGGTTGACCGCAATGGTAGGCCCTCCGAGTTGGATGGACCGGCGCGTGGAGAGCGAGACATCGCCGGTGAAAAGCAGCCCGCGGGTGCCGCCACTTGCAGTCGTGATGCTGGTGGGGCGCAGCAGCAAGTCGTCGGCTGCCGAGGCATTCAGCAGGTCGGCAAAAGTGGTGAGGGTGAGGTTGCTGCGGTCGATGGGAGAGGTCGCCGTCACATGCGGCAGCCCCGCCGGGGCGTGCTGGGTGATCTCCAGCTCGTGGCCAGAAATGTCGAGCGTTCCTCCACGGCCGCTCGGACCACCGGGAGCCAAAAGCAGACGGCCCGCCAGTGTACCGCCCAGTCCCGAGACAATATCGGTCCCGATGGCGATGGAACCCGCCGATCCGTCGACCAGCTGCTCGACGTAGCGATTGCTGGGAGGCTGCATGGGTGGGGCCGCTCGGAGCAGGCTCCCCATTGCTTGAATTCCCGAAACGTCGATGACCGACCCCGGGTCGGTCATTAGGAAGCCAACCGCGTTGGTAACGACGGAGAGTGATGGGTAGGCAAACCAGTCGATGCGGACGTTCCCTCCATCTTGGACGGTATGGCGGGTAAACAGCTGGTCTGCGTCAGGCGTGGACTGCACGTAGCCCGGCGCCAACAGGCGCGCGTGCTCGCCAAGGCGCACCGCCCTCGGCACGTCCGTGACTGAACCAACCCCACCACGCAGATGAATCAGACCACCGGGTGCGGAGAGAGTTCCGTCGACGAAGATATTGGTGCCGGAGACCAGCCGCACCGTAGACCTGGGAAGCATTTGAATCTGGGCGCCTGTTGCCACCGTCACTGCCCCCGGAGTCTCTGCAGCCAGCGGAGCCCAGGGGAGCCTGCCGGTGCCAATCTTGACAAGGTCTCCGTTCGCGTCGACCAGCGGACCGCTCAAAGTCAGCGACATGGGCTGCGCCAGGTCAATTGGCGGCGCGACTAAATCCGCTGCCCCGAAGAGGGTGGCGCCGGTAGCCAGCGAGCGGCCTGAGTCAGCGAGAACGAAGTTTTGGGCGGATGGGGCAATAACGGCGTTCTCGGAGACGGTCACTCCCGATGAACCGGTGACGGTGAACGCTGAAAATCCTCCCTGGCGAAAGAAGTCCGGGGACAGCACCAAGCTGTTCGGTCCGAATTGAGTCGGCTGGTCGGCGATCACGACTGACCCCCCGGTACCGACCGTCAGCGAGCCACCGTTCTGAAGCCCAAATCCCCGAAGGGTTCCCCCCAAGTACAAGCCATGGTTTTCGGGGAGACCGCTGGCTCCTCGGAGCGAGTGGGCATTGAACAATAAAATTGAGCCCGCGTTGCCAGGGGTCACCTTTCTCCCGTCCGAGGAGAGGCGACCTCCGCCGGACACATCGATGAGCGAGCCCGGAGCCAAGGTCAAGTTGTAACTGGTCACGAGGCTAACCGACCCACCTCGGATATCGAGCTGCGTTCGATCGGCGGGGTTGAGCAATGCGTTGACCCAGCGCCCAGCCACGTCGATTACCCCCGTGGAGCCGAGGGTGATCTGCGGTCTGAGGGAAGGATCGACCTGTGACCAAAGAGGGACTCTGGGGTCGTCCGGGCTTGGCGCGACCCAAGGGGTGAGGATGCTCACCGCGCCGCCTGGGGCGCGGATCGTGCCTTCGATGTCCGCGTTTGTCCCGGTGAAGCTGAGCTTGCCGTAGTCTCCTAGGTCTACGGTTGTCCCTTGGCTGACGACTAACTTTCCACCAGGGGCACCTGCGCCCGCGCCCACCTTGCCGCTGTACAGGTTGACGACGCTAAAGGTCTGTCCATCGAAATACTTCGCTGGCAACACGTGGTTGTACTCCATCGACGGATCAACTCGACTGTTGAAGGCGAAATCGTCCGGCAGGAGCGGTCCCTGGCCAATGGTGATGTTTCCGCCGACGGGTGGAAGACCTTGGAGACTGCCAGGGTCCTCCCCCAGAAAACCGAAATTGAGCGTGGCCCCTTGCGGCCGTTCGCGCCAAATTTGCGTCACGTCCTTGGCGGTTGTGCCCGACGGAACCCCTCTCTGATTGGGGCCCACCACTATGTCCGCTTTGATATCTCCCTCGAGAATCCGGTACCCATAGGCTCCCGAGGAGCGGTCGAGATCGCTTGTCTGTCCCACCGCCAATGTGCCCGCGGAACGGCCTTCAATGTACCCTGCCTCGTAGTGGCCCTGATCTTCGCGAAACAGGGGCGAGGCGTAGCTTTGCATTACGCCCCAACGCGCGTGGTCAACCGTCGTCCGGCCGTAGAAACCCAAATATTGAATGGTGGGGTCTGCGTCCTCAATCCACACCGGCCGCCCCGATGGATCAACTAGCCGCGTGCTCTTCACGTATCCGCTCGAGTACTCGACGCTTCCACCCGAAAGGTCAATCACCGACCCCGGCCGGGTGATGACCTGAGGCGCCTTGAGCTGGATTGAGCCACCCTGGGTCATCAGCTCGGTGACGTCGCGCGGGATCAGGCCGTAGTAGCCCGACGCGTCCGCAATGATGATGTTTTTGCGAGCATCGAAGTACACCGTCTGTCCCCGGAGGAAGCTGTCGCGCATGATCGGGTTGTCCCGCAGCTCGTTTGCGCGCAGTTGCGCGGCGATGGTGTTGCGCTCCATCGCCACCTGAACGTTCCGCAGACCCGAGACGTCGATGGTTGCTCCCTGGCTGAGGTAGATTCGGCTGTTGTCCGGAGTCTCCACCAAGTTGCCGGCGGGATCTCGTACCCAGTCGTGTACAGGCGGCCCCCGCTGGGCGTCCAAGGTGACGCTGGCCCCCGGAGCGTACAATGTTGAATCGCGCCCGAAAGTAATGTCGCGTCCGGAGAGCAACACCACCGACGGTCTGAATTGATTGAATCCGATAGCTTGTTCGCCATTTCCATCGGGAAGAATTTGGGTCCTGCTCCCATCGGCAAAGGTGAGCTCGCCCATCACCCCCACGCTGCTGATCGACTGGTTGTCGGGATTGGTGAAGTTCGTCGGGTCGGGATTGGGGACGCCCGGCATGGTGGAAACGCCGTCGCCCGCGGTCATGGTGATGAGACCGTTTGCAGAGGCGGAGGTGGTCGCGGTGACCAAACCATTCTGCAAGATCGACTTTCCGGTGATTTTGACACTGCCCCGATCGCTTTCGATGCTTCCAGTGTTCACCACCGAGCCACCGCGATTGACTCCTATGGTGAGGCCTCGGTTGTTGGCATCGAGTGCGTTAGAAGCAACCCCGCTCAGGTAGAAGCCACGCGGGGCGTTGTTGTTCAGATAGACGCCGCGCCCCGCAGCCAGCACAACCTGACCGTCGGTGGCTGTAATCGAGCCTGCATTGTCGACATTGTGACCGAGGAACATCGCCAGTCCACCCGCGGCGTTGAGCCGTGCGCCGGCCTGGATCGCCACGCCGTCCCCAGCGGAGAACGTTTCGTTGGGATCGTGGTTCGCGTTTGGATTGGGGTGCAGCTCGTCGTAGGTCGCGTCTAGCCTTTCCCCGAAGGCGAGCGTCGGCGAGAAACTCTGGTTTGGATTGTAGAGAATACCGTTGTAAAAATGTTGGTTCTTGTCGTGCAGCGTAGCCCCGTAAAAATCGAGGCTCGAGGCGATGATTGAGTTGACATTGACCTGGCTCGAGCCGCCGAAAACGATGCCGTTGGGGTTAATCAGGTAGACCTGTCCCTCGGCGCGGATCGAGCCCAAGATCTGCGATGGCCTCGCGCTCGGGTCGTTCACCCGGTTGAGCGCAATCCAGTCCTGCGCGCTGTCGCCTCCCGCGGTCTGGTCAAAGTGGACATCGGTTTCGCGTCCGACGTTGAAGTTCTGCCAAGTGAGAATTGCCTTTGGTCTGTCTTGGTTGATTTGGACATTGGTGCGCCCTCCATTTGAGGATTGGGTGGGCAGGCTCGCGCCGCTCCAGAGTTCCGGATCGCCGCTGGCTCCCGGAATTATCACCAACCCACCCGGGGTCAGCCCGTTTGGAACCGAGCTAGGGGCGGCGACCGCTGCTGCGCGCGCTGCGTCCTGCTGGGCCCTAAAGCGCTGCAGCGCTTGCGACGCGCGAACCAAGGACTCATTGGCTTGGCGTGCAAGTGATTCCGCGTTCTGCGCCGCGCGGGCCGACGCCGCTGCCGCCGCAGGCGAACCAGGCGTCGGCGCACCCGGTGGCCGAAGCAGAGGACCCGCGATGGTGCTCGGCGTTAGAATAAACAACACCGCCAGCGCCGCGGCGCATCGAGAGTCCCTTGACGCCCTGGTACTCATCCGCTGCTTATTCCCTTGCCTTGTTTCCTTTCCCCTCGCGCGAGGCCCTCTAAACTGCCCAGCTTTAGGTGGCAAGAGCAGATTGTGACTCTGCTGCAGAGTTTCCTTATCTGTCACACAAATGTGATTTGACTTCACAAGTATTGGATTTGCTTGTGAATCGTTCGCAACAAGGCTTGCCAAGCGAACTTTTTTCATCTAGCAGCGTTGCCCCACGCTGGATTGGGCTGAGGGTGTCGGCCGCCGGCGGACTGACAATGAAACGGCTATTCGCAACTTTGGTATCGGCGGGATTGGCGGGAGCTGCTTGCTCGTCCCCCAAGACGGAGTCTCAGCCACTGGTTGAAGACCAGCTGACCGGTCTCAGCCTTTTGCCGGCGCAAGTGTCGATTCCGCAGAGTTTGACAGTTCCAGTGACGCTCAGGGTGGTGCGGTCCACCGGTCAGAGTGGTCCGGTAGCGGTCACGATCAGCGGTCTGCCCGACGGGGTCTCGGCTTCACCTGCCAGCTTCACTGGGAACACGGGGACGGTGAATCTCTCTGCTTCCCCGACCGCGCCTGTTACGAGCGGTGCGTCGGCTACCGTGACGGCGACGAATGCACACAACTCGATTAGCGCACCGCTGATCGTGAATGTGACAGCTACGGGGTTTTCACTCTCCTTGGTTCCCAACCAAGCCAATGTCAGCCGAGGCTCCAGCCATTCGGTCGCAGTGCATGTCAGCCGGCAGAATTTTTCCGGTGTAATTGAGGTGACCGTCGCGGGCTTGCCGCCTCAGGTGACTGCTGACCCGCTGTCCATCAGCGCGAATGTCGGAAATCTCCTGTTTCGGGCGGCACCGACGGCGGGGGACGGCACGTTCCCGGTGAACGTGACGGGCACTTCGGGCTCTATCCAAGTTACCGTTCCCTTCCTTTTGACTGTGAACCCCCCTGGCGCGGTGGATGATAGCTTCGGCCCCGGCGGCTCCGACGTTCCTGGGTTGGCAGTGACGCATCTAGAGACCACCGATGCTGGAACAACCTCGGCGGCAACGGGCGTAGCGATTGACTCCGACGGAAAAATTGTCGTCGTAGGAAATCGCCAGCGACGGACGACCGGGGTGGGGACTCCTTGCCTCAGCACCTGTCGAGCGATCGCCGTCGCCCGCTATGATATTCGGGGCGTCCTCGACCCCACATTCGTAGGAAGCGGGACGCCTGATGACGGCGTCGCGCCTCCTCTGGGTGCGATCGTGATGTTTGAAGGCGCCATTACCACAAATCCGCCAAGCGTGACCGCAGTCGCAATCAGTGACGGCGGCATCTTGCTCGCATCAGGTGGCTCCACCACGAATCCGGACACTCTATTTCGCCTCATGCCCGACGGAACCCTTGACGAGACTTTTAACTTCGATGGGGGAAGAGGACCCGGTCGCGCTCGGAAGACAATCAATGCCTCGGCGGTTGCGGTGTTGGCCGATGAAAAGATTCTGGTGGCGGGTATAACTTATCCCCCGCCCACCCAGCTCTCCGTAGCGCTGGCGCGATACAACTCGGATGGAACTTTGGATGCAACATTCGGCGATGGCGGTATTCTTGTGAAGCAACTTGCTGGGACGACGGGAAGCCCTTCCGTGAGCGGAGCTGCGTTGGTGGGTGATAAGGCATTCCTGGTCGGCTCCGCCAGCTTTGGCGCTCCTTCCCGCACAGGCATGGCAGTGGTGAGTTTCGATCTGACCGATGGTGGTTTTGTTGACACTTCGTTCAATGATGGGGGGCAAGTTTTGTTCCAGCTCGGAGAATACTCGTCGACTGGGCAAACGGCGCTCGGGCTCGGAGAAAACGTCGTGGTCACCGCCAATACACGCGCGACGGTCAACAATTACCAAGACATTGCTAACGTGAACCTTCAGCCCGATGGGGGCCTAGACTCGAGCTTCGGCACAGATGGAATAGCAAGAACGGTCTTCACGCACAGCAGTCAGATGCCGAACTCCGCGGCAGTAAACGCAGCGGCGATTTCCAGAGACAAGATCGTGCTGGCGGGCAGCTTCCTACGAACGACAAATCAGCAGTTCCTGGTGGTGCGCTACGACATCGATGGTTCGCCAGACACAGCGTTTGGCACGGACGGCTCAGGAATCGCAGTCAATAATCCGTCCGCGAACAATGCCGTGTTCTATGCGATCACATTCCAGCCTGATGGCAAGATGGTTGCGGTGGGAAGCGTGGATCAACCGACAAACTCCAATCAATTTGCTGTGGTCCGCTACCTACCGTAAGTGGACTACGGCGACACTGCATTCGTGTTCCCTTACATTCCCTAGCAGCTCGTTCGAGCACCGCTGACAACAGCTTTGCTTTCAGCGCTCATTTTTCTTCAGCGATGCCACTTTTTGCTCAGGCGCTCTCAACGCCTCCTCGGCTTTTAGCTCGGGTTTCACTCTAGTGGGCGTCGCACGACGTTGCCTGAATAGCAGGTGGGACCAGGATAGAAGTGAGAACCATCCACGAATGACTGCAGGTAGGCGCAGTGTGGGTTGAATGGGAAAACCACGTCGATGACGGCGTTAAGCAGCGTCCACTCTGCACTGCTGTGCGGGCCGTCAGTGAAGTAGTAATAGAGGGGATACGCCCAGAAGTAGCTATAGTCCTCGATGGTCGCAACGCCGGGGCAGACAGGATCCCGAGGCGGATCGAAGTTCACGTCGTCGGAAACGCAAAGGGCGCGATCCGAATCCCTCAGCGCAGGGCCGCCGGAATATACGATGGCGCGAGCGTCGGCCGCCGCGATCTCCCCCAACACGAGGGTGGCCCCATCGCCGTGGATGGGGAAGACGCAGGGGAACCGTTCTTCCCAGTAGTTTTCGTCTCCATTGGGAAGGCTGGGAAACTGCTGGAGCGCACCATCCCGCCAAAAGAGCTGACTTACGAAGACGTGCGTCGTACCCGCGTTTCCGTCTCGCCCGTATCGGCGGATCGGACCGCCGACCGTGGAGGTTGGCACCTGATCCCACGTGGTGTAGTTACAATGATAAATGTTACCCACATCCGTAACTTTGATATTGACCAAGTCGTGGTTACCCTGATCGTTGACAATCACATTCACGGCATCCAGGGCGATTGGACTTGAATTAAACAGTTCCATGGAGTGTTGTGCCGCGCAATCGAGCTCGGGTGGTTGTGCAAGCCGCGAGGCCGGACTCACGGCCTGGAACCTTTGGCAGGTATTGGCGAGCCCGAGCGTGGTGCCGCCGCCCGTGTAATTCAACTGATCGTACAGCCCTAAATCGTAGATGATGGCACGGGTCATCTGGGCCATTGTGTCCGATCCCTTCAGCTCCTGCTGGGCGTACGACATCTCGCTGAGGAGGGACAGCAGCGTCACTGCCCTGAACCGGTGTTTCATCGTTTGCCCCCTTCCTCAAGCGACTCGCTTGAAGCTCGTGTTTCCTTCGCCCACCCGTTTGCCAAGAGTTAACTGGCGCGAGGGGTTGAGGAAGAACTTAGACAAACCGCGGCGAGCTTGCGCCGGGCTAAAGACACAGACGGCGCGACCCCTCAAGCAAATTTCAGGTTACGTTTTCAAGCCGTAACAGCGCGGCTGGGGCGCCAAACAAAGCCACTGGTCGCGGAACCCCTCCAGCAAATTCCAGGTGAC
>Ga0126381_100006332_pt1 | contig 13075 bp, 9 predicted proteins | sample PanSoiMetPlot_28_FD_96465 | JGI IMG/M metagenome (GOLD analysis project Ga0126381, IMG submission 96465) | Tropical forest soil microbial communities from Panama - MetaG Plot_28 | ecosystem: Environmental > Terrestrial > Soil > Tropical forest > Bulk soil | place: Panama | collected 2016-02-17
ATTTCGAAGCTGCCTTGCTCGGAATACGCGTTTTGCATGTTGCGATTCATGGTCGTGAAGTTGAATAAAACTCCGGGAGGAAACGCCAGGCTGTTCAGAATTGCCGGGAACGCCGGCGCGCTGGTTTGTCCAGGCGAAAAGCTTACCGAGATCTGGCTTAGCTGCGAGACGTCCGTTGTGTTGTGCGCGGATAGAAGAGCATTGGCGAGCGCGCGGAGCGGAACGCGATCGTAGAACAGGCCGTAGCTTCCTCTGATGATCGTCTGGGAGGACTTCCAGGGAGTCCAAGCGAAACCCGCTCGCGGCGAGATGTTGTTCTTGTCGGTAGCGATCGTGTCCAGGAACTGAAGGTCGTAACGCACTCCAAGGTTGAACGTGAGCCGGCTATTCAGTTTCCACTCATCCTGAATGTAGAAACCGATGTTCGGATTCGTCTGCGCGACAGTCGAATTGTTGAATGTTTGCGTGAATCCAAGATTGTTATAGGTTCCACTCAAGAAATTTGCTAGCGAGGAAAATGCATAGCTTCCTCGAAAAGCCCGTGGATAAGTAATCGTAGTGCGGTCCAGCAGGAAATCGGCTCCTGCGCGAAGTGCATGGGCTCCAGCCTGGTAAGCGAGATTGTCCGTGACTTCCGTGAGGTCGTTGAATCGGGCGGTAGGCGAGACCGATAGAGTGCCGAAAGAAGCGACGCCAGAAATATTCACTGCTGGACCCATTAGGTCCGAAGGAGGGGCGTGAAGGTCGCTGCGCGTAAATTGGCCGCGTGTTTCGTTCACCATGCGTGACGAGAGCGTCCAGACGTTGGCTGCGGTAATCGTTTGGTCTGTATCGTTCAGAGCGGAAGATGCGGACACAGCTCCCAGCCCGCCTGCGCCGCGCGAGTTCTTGCTGTTTACGTCATACAGGCTATAGCGAACGGTGAAGCGATCCTGAGTTGCAAACTGGTGATCGACCTTCGCCAGGAAGTTCGTGTTGTGCACGGGATTCGGGAAGAGTCCGGTATAGATAAGCGGCCCGGGATATCCAGTCGCGGTCAACTTCGCGTTGATAGCAGCGACGTTGGCGGCTGAAATCGTAATCAATCCGGATTGATTCAAGATGCGCTGCTCAAAATTCGCAAAGTAGAAGGTGCGGTCATGGACGATGGGTCCGCCGAGACTTGCTCCGTATTGCGCCTGCGTGAGCGGAGTGACTGTATGCGAAAGAGCATTTGCCGCATTGAAACGCTGATTTCGGAAGTAGCCGTAGAAGTCACCGTGGATGGTGTTGGTTCCGCTTCGAGTAACGACGTTCACGTAACCGCCTAACGCCCGGCCGAATTCCGCCTGTGCTCCGGAAGTGACCACTTGAAACTCGTCAAGAACGTCCAGACCATAAAAGATTCCGCTGAGTCCGGCAGCATCGTCGTTGGCGGAGAGCCCGTCCACAATGAAGTTGTTGGAGAAGTTACGTTGGCTGCCGACGGAGATTCCTTGCCCTGGGACGGCCGAAGTCTCGGCGAAAAGCTGGTTGCTGCCGGTGTTTGTGGGCGAGACTCCGGGGATGAGGAGCGAGAGGTCGAGGAAACTCCGGCCGTTCAATGGAAGATTGCGGATTTCCTGCCGCTCCACAGTTCCCGCGATTTGCGTGCGCGCGGTTTCGAGGATCTCTGCGTCGGCCGTAACGGTATCGCCCGACTGAGCGGTTGCGAGTGCAAGCGTGACCGACAGTTCAAATGCCGAGCCGATGGTGAGCGTGATGAATCGAACCTGATCCGCAAAACCGTCGCGATGAGTTTTCACTTCGTAGGCGCCGAGCCGCAGATATGGCATTCGAAATCGGCCGTCCGCGCTTGTGGTTGCGGTGGTGATTTGGTTTGTTTCGATATGACGCGCCGTTATCTCAGCGCCTGGGACCACAGCCGCCGAAGGATCCAGGACTTGGCCGCCGAGGCTTGCGTAGTTGATGGTTTCCTGCGCGCACAAGTTGAAGACAATACAAATAAAAATGGCGATGAATGGATAACGCAGCCCTGTCGATCGGGTTTTCATGTCGTTCCTCCGCAGGCTGAACGCCTGCCCTTCTAAACAGCTCTGAAACCGAATAAAAGGAGAGAAACAGGAGGGCCGCGGCCTTGATGTCCTCGACGGAACGGTTCGGGGCCTGGACTTGCGGTTGGTTTGGGAAGAAGTTGACGCCTGGTCTCAGGCGCCTGAATAGAAACCGAATCGGGAAATACGCCCGCGAATCCCGGCAGGGCCAAAGTAGTGGAATACGAGAAGTTCTCACAAGAGGATGCGGCTAGCTTGGGCTGCGAAGACTCGCCCGGCATGGCGCACTTGTGGGCTCCGGTTCGACGGCAACAGGTGGGAACGTTCGATTCTCGCTCGGCGGATAGCAAAAGCGGGCTTGCCACCGTCCACAGGAACGCGAGCAGAAGAAAGGTCGCGCACAGCTTCTTCGCGGCATCGCGAAGGATTGACGAACGGCGAAATGGGAAACGCAAGGCCACGAATGTCTCTAACAAAAAATGCGCAATACTGCCGGTGTTTTAGACCGGCATTCGAACTCGTTAATTAGATTCGGGCGGGAGGGCCGCGCTTCCCAGGAGTTGCCTGAAGCGCGATGAAACGGGAACGAACCTGTTCAAAAGGACGGGCGACGCTGGGTGTGGCGGGCGCGAAACTCGCGTTTGCCGGCCCGACGGACTTTACTTTGGACGTTAAGATGCTTGCCTGTGAGCCGGGGAACAGGGGGCACTTGGACGCTTGCACGGAAGGGCCGGAGCTCGAGTCACTTGGCATCGAGCAGTGATGTTTGCCTAAGCGGCGGCAACATTCGGGAAGCTTAGGCTCGGCGTTTGAGGCAAACAGCGCGGAGGCGAGCATCGGCACGCTGATACAGGCGAGCAGCGTGAGCGCGAGGATCCTACGCACGCTTCAATCGTAGCCCATCCGCCCCGAAGCATGTCAATGAAGAAGCATGTCAAACAAGCGTGTGGATATAATGCCGAGGAACATGCCGCTTCGACTTCTGGTCTTCGTATTGGCCTCCAGCGCCTTTGCCGAAACACATTTCCATCACGTACATCTGAACTCAACCGATCCGCAAGCAGCGATCGAGTTCTACACGACGCACCTTGCAGGCGATAAAGCCAAGTTCGATGGAGCGGACGCCGTGTGGACACAAGCCTCCTGGCTGCTGTTCAACAAGGTGAAGCAGCCGCCTCTCCACGAAGTGATTTCGCCGCTATTCCACATCGGTTGGGGCGCGGAAGACATGAAGGCGGAGTTCTTGCGCCAGATCCAGCTCGGGACTACGTTTCAAACAGTTCTTACGGACGGCGTGGAGCTGTTCGGCGCGGGACAACGGGACAGAAACTTCTTCATGTATCTGGACGGGCCTGACCATGTGACGATTGAAGTCCAGAGCGCCATGCACCACAACTTCATGCATGTGCATTTGTTGAGTGATGATCCAATGGCGGCCGCCGCGTGGTTCGAAAAACATTTCGCGATTCCGGTGAGGACAAAAGTTCCCACGGAGCGAGCGTTCCGCGGAATTCCGACGGCTCCGATGGCGTCCGTGCAACTCGATGCAGTGAGCATTCTGTGGTTTCCCACGGCGCATGCGAAGGCTCTTTACGGAGGTGAATGGAAAGGCCGCACGCAATACGCGACGAATCGCGGGCGCGTGATCGATCACTTCGCGATTAGTGTGGACAATCTGGATGAGACCGTGACGCGGTTAAAAACCGAGGGAGTCAATGTGCTCGGCGCGCCGAAGAAGGTGAACGGGCTGCGCTCGGTTTTCGTGAAGGGGCCGGACGGCCTTGAGTTCGAAGTTGTAGAAGGGCACGCAAAGAGATAAGCCATGAAGAGTCTTATTGTTCTTATCGGAGTAATGCTTGTCGCGAATGCGCAAAGCGCCCGCCCTCAGCCGCCGACGCGGGATCCGAACACACCCGGATATGTGAAAGCCAAGGAACTGCCCGACGGAGCCAATGCGCCCGCGAACGACGACGGAAATTTTATTCTCGGCCCTACGCATAATCCGGCTCCGGAACTGACGGAGCAGGATGGCGTTCCGAAGGGCACGGTCTACAACTTCACAATGAGCTCGTCCGACAGCAAGATCTATCCCGGAATTGCGCGGGACCAAGGCACGTTTGGCGCTCCGGACCCGAACGATCCAGCGAAGCTCGTCGTGACCACCAGCCGCCCGGCTGTTTATACACGTAAGGTCGCAGTGTATGTGCCGAAGCAGTATGTTCCCGGAACCGCTGCGCCCTTTATTGTCGGCGCGGATGGGCCCGATACGGTTTTGTTTGGCATGCTGGACAATCTGATCGCAGCGAGGAAGATTCCCGCGATCATCGCGATCTCGATCGGCAACGGCAGCGGCGACGCGCAAGGCAGTGAGCGCGGTCTCGAGTATGACACTCTCTCCGGCCGATATTCCGACTTCGTTGAGACCGAAGTGCTTCCGCTTGTGGAAGCACAATGCAAAGTAAAGCTGACCAAAGACCCGGAAGGCCGGGCGACGATGGGAGGCAGTTCGGGCGCAGCCGCCGCGTTTACGATGGCCTGGTATCACCCGGAGCGCTATCATCGCGTGCTCGCATATTCGGGAACATGGGTCAATCAGCAGTGGCCGCCGAATCCGGAGACTCCGCATGGGGCTTGGGAATATCACGAGCACCTCATCCCCGGCAGCGCGCGGAAGCCAATTCGGATTTGGATGGAAGTCGGAGACCGCGATCTTTACAATCCCAATGTCATGCGCGACAACATGCATGATTGGGTGGTTGCGAACGAGAATATGGCGAAGGTGTTAGCCGATAGAGGCTATCACTACCAGTTCGTGTTCGTGCGCAACGCCGGGCACACCGATGGCGCCGTCAAACGGCAGACATTGCCGGAGGCCTTGGAGTACGTCTGGCAGGGATACTCAGGCGTGGGAAGCAAGAACTGAACCGAACCGTATGCTTGTTCTTGCAACGTGTATCGGCACACGGTACAGTGAAAGTTGATTCGTACTTTTCGGCACAAGGGTTTAAAACGCTTGTTCGAGAAGGACAGCGCGAGCGGGGTTCTAGCCGATCAGGCGGCGAGGATTGGTGACGTTCTTGCGCATCTCGATCAAGCGGAGTCGCCGGTGGATCTCGACCTGCCGGGTTATCGGCTTCATCCTTTAAAAGGAACTCTCCAAGGGTACTGGAGTATCACCGTATCCGGAAACTGGCGTATCATCTTTCGCTTCAAAAGCGGTGATGCATACGATATTGACCTTATCGATTATCACTAGATGAAAGGAATCTACCGATGCCTATGAAAAATCCACCTCATCCGGGCCATTCCATCAAGGACGCCTGCCTTGACCCTTTAGGTGTGAGCGTGACCGAAGCTGCTCAAGTGCTTGGTGTTGCGCGGCACACCCTTTCCCGCGTCCTTAATGGACGTGCAGGCATTTCTCCGGAACTGGCGATCCGCCTTGAGAAGGCTGGATGGTCGAACGCCGACCAATGGCTTCGCCTGCAAACAGCATTTGATCTTGCCCAAGTCCGGCTCCGCTCAAGCGAAATTAAAGTCCAGCGCTTCAAGCGTCGACATGCGGCGTGATCGCGATGAAGGTCGAATGAAGCAGGAAGGTGGAAACCTCAAATCATGTCCATCCCCGATTATCAATCGCTGATGCTGCCGGTTCTGAAAGCCGCCTCCGAGGGAGAAGTACGCATTGGATCTGTGGTTGAGGAACTGGCTAATCAATCAAGTCTCACTCCCGACGAACGGTTAGTGCTTCTGCCTTCCGGCGGGCAGACACTTTTCAGCAACCGCGTTAAGTGGGCCAAGACCTATCTCTCCCAGGCGGGTTTGATTGAAAACACCCGGCGAGGGCACTTCAGGATTACGACGCGTGGCCACGAAGTCCTCTCGACGAACCCATCACGCATTGATAACATACTCCTAAATCAGTTCCAGGAGTTCCGTGAGTTTAAGCAGCGGGGCAGACCGGTCGAGCAAGGGAACGAGAATAGCACGCCACGGGAACTCAAAGAATCCACGATCGAGACGGAAACCCCGGATGAGACAATGCGGCGAGCCCAAAAACAGGTGCACGCCCTGCTTGCGAGTGAATTGCTTCATCGTATTCGCACGGCCCCTCCTGACTTTTTCGAGAGGTTAATCATCGTTTTGCTCGTAAACATGGGTTATGGAGACGCCAACGCAGAGAAAGCTGGCCGGACGCTCGGACGGTCAGGAGACGACGGTGTCGACGGAGTAGTAGATCAAGATTCGCTCGGTCTTGACAGAGTTTATGTTCAAGCCAAGCGATACGCTGAAGGGAACAACGTCGGGTCTGGAGCCATCCGAGACTTTTTCGGAAGTTTGGATCGCCACAAAGCCACAAAGGGGCTGTTCGTCACTACATCCGCATTTTCTGCTTCGGCTAGGGAAACCGCGGAACTGCTAAGCAAGCGCATTGTTCTCATCGACGGTGAACAACTCGCAGGCCTGATGATCCGCCATAATGTTGGATGCCGCGTGGAGGATACCTTCGAGATCAAAAATCTCGACGACGAATTCTTTGAGCCAAGTTAAGGTCTTGGGCTGAACGGCGGGCACACCGATGGCGCCGTCAAACGGCAGACATTGCCGGAGGCCTTGGAGTACGTCTGGCAAGGATACTCAGGCGTGGGAAGCAAGAACTGACCCGCCGCTCGAAGGCGCAGGTTCCGCGATCACAAGGCCCCGGACGGTGACTTGCGTACCGTTCGACAACATCAAATAAGTGACTTCGCTGTCGACATGAACGTCAGCGATCTGCGCTCCGCGCAGAAGGTCGGCAAGAAAACTCATCGGATGCCTTCTATGTTGGCATTGACGCATCAGGATGGCAACATTGGGTGCGCCCGAATCCCGCGGCGTAAAAGTCAGTGAGGTAATTCGGATCCCAGGCTCATAACTCCGGTACCTGAAACCGCGCTTATTGGCGCAAAGCTTCGCGAAGGGTTCGTACGAGATCGGAAAGGTGGAAAGGCTTGCGTATGAAGCCACATATTCTAGCTTCATCAATCATGGTCCTTACCATTTCTTCACTGTAGGCGCTGGTCAAAATCATTTTCTTCGGACGAGGGCGAGCTTTCACGTATTCGGCAATCACCTCATGGATCGAAGGGCCTTGAAAAGTGACATCGAGCAGCAGCAGATCGATATGAGCCCCGTTTGAGCGAAGCACTTCAATTGCAGCCAGTCCATTGGATGCTTCGAAAACCTTAAATCTGTTTTTTCGGAGAACTTTCCCAACAGCCGTTCGCAATATGTCTTCGTCTTCTAGAAACAGCACTGTGCCGGATACCGAAGACGTGGCGACTTCCCCTACAGCCGCCACGGGATTTAGTGGGCGATTCGCCGTATCGCACGGCAGTAAGACCCGAAACGTCGATCCGGCCCCTTCCGAAGTTTCCAGAAGGATCTTTCCATTCAGGGCTCGAACGATTCCGTTGACAACCACAAGGCCAAGGCCATGCCCGGCCGCTTTCGTTGTGAAGAAGGGATCGAAGATCCGCGCGCGCGTTTGGGAGGACATGCCGCACCCGGTGTCAGAAACCTCAAGCTCGATGTAGTCACCGGGATCAATGCCATCATGTGAGTCGCTCGCGTCTATTCGCTGGTAGCTTGTGACGACTCGAATGAGACCTTCTTTGTCACCCAGAGCTTCCGAGGAATTCACAACAAGGTTCATCAGGATTTGCTGGATTTGCGCTGCGTTCGCAGCAACCGGGGGAAGCTTAGGCCCCAGATCGATTTCCAGCACCGCATGGTTTGATACCGAGACTCTGAGCATCTCGAGCATCTCCTTCACGGCCTGGGAAACGTCCGCCAGCTCAGGAGTCTGTCTGTCTTTTCCCGCATAAATCATCAATTCCCGGACGACCTGTGAGCCGCGGACCGCCGCGTTGCGGATCGCTTTCAGTTCGTTCTCGGGGCTCGCTCCGGCCGCCAGATCCGCGAGCGCAAGATCGGCCTGCGCCAGCACACCGCCTAAAATATTGTTGAAGTCGTGAGCTATGCCGCTGGCAAGCGTTCCGACGCTTTCGAGCTTTTGACGGGCGAAGGATTCGTCCTGTGTGCGCTTGAAATCGGTAATGTCCTGCGTCGTGCCCACCACACACGTCACTACGCCGCGTTCGTTCAGCATCGGTTCGATCACGATGCGTACATACCTGACCTCTCCATCCGTACGAATAATTCGATATTCGCCGGTATCGACCTCGCCCGTTGCGCGCACGCTGGCAGACTTATTGCGAACATACTCTCGATCTTCGGGGTGAACCATGTTGAGGAAGGCCGCCATGGTGAGAGGCGGAGGTTCAGGGTATCCGAGGATACGGAGCATGTCGTCGGAGAGTTCTGCGATTCCTGTCTCCTCGTCGCGCACCCAACTGCCCAGTTGAGCGAGACGCAGTGCATTAAGTAGGCGCGCTTCAATCGCGCGGAGGCGTTCCTGGTTGCACTTGAGATCTGTGATGTCCAAGCAAGAGCCTATGAACCCCGAGAACCTTCCGTCGCGGAAGGTAGGAATGGCGATATCTACGATCCATCGATATTGACCATCGGCCCGACGGAATCGACATTCAACGCGGAAACCGCGCTTTGCGGCGAACGCCTCTTTCATATTGGCAATCCGCCATTCGCGGTCTTCAGGGTGCAGCGCGCTAGCCCATCCGCTGCCAAGCTCCTCCTCAAGGGAGTGCCCTGTAAACTCGAGCCAACGCTTGTTCACAAAGGTACAACCGGGCTCGGGACCTGTCACCCAAACCATCGCCGGCACCGCGTCGGCGATATTCCGAAAATGCTCTTCACTCTCCTGTAGCGCAATCTCCGCTTTCTTCCGCTCTGTAATGTCGTGGACGACCCCAATGATATGGGTGCAGCTGCTGGATTTGTCGAGTACAGGCGTGAGACTGATATTCCCGGTCAACCTGCCTGTAGGGAAGTCGCCGGTTTCTTCAAAAATGACGGTGGTTTTTTCTTCGATCACCTGCCTGTATTTTGCGAGCACGTTTTCGTAGGACGCTTCGGGGACGACTTCCGCGAGCGTTTTTCCCAACATCTGCTCGCGAGTCATTCCCGTATTTCGGAGTAGGGCAGCGTTTACGGAAACGAAACGAAGCTCGCCATTGGGCTCGATGGCGACGCGGAAGATCACATCTCTCACGGCGTCATAGATGGAAGCAAGGCGCTGCTGGTTTTCCCAGAGCGCTTCGTCCGCATTGGCGCGTTCGATGACTTCGGCAGCCAAGCGCGCCAGAATGTCCAAACCACGGGTTTCGCTTATGGACAATTCATGAGGCTGCCTCCAGTGCGTGCTGAGCATTCCCAAAACAGCGCCGGACCGGGAAAGAAGCGGCGCACTTTGCACCGAACGAATGCCGGCGGCGGCATAAGTCTCCATCTCTTTGGTTCCGGCCATAAACTCGCAAGTGTGAATATCGAACACTGCGACACGTTTGCCGATCACCAAGGCCTGTCCGCAAGTACTCGGTTTACCAGCTCCGACCCATTCCCATTCCTTTTCGGCCTCGGCATTAAATCCCCTATGCCCGAGGAGCTTTAATTCGCGCGTAGCTCCGCGCGGTTGAAGCATTTGAATGCTCGCGAATTCCGCGTTCACAATTTTCATGGCCGAATCGAGAATTCGATCGTACAGAGCCTTTGTTCCGGATGCGGTAATAAGTTGCGTCGCGACTTGCTGGAGAGTTTCGAGTTCGTGCTCGAGAATTGCGTCGCCGGTGCGTGCCGCCGGAGTCTCAGGCGCCATGTGTCAGATGAGTATAACGCTTTCGCCCCAGATGGGGCATTCCGCTCGGATGTTCTGAAGCTAGGTCAACAATTTCGTATGCCTAAGCCACACAATACAGACTACTTAAAATCTTGGAACAAATTCGTTGACTATCCGTACTAACTGTATATACTGAGTATACTCAGATGGAAACGGTATTCGGGATATCTCAGTCGGACAAGCGCCCGATGTACCTGCAAATTATGGAGCAGATCAAACAGAGAATCGTGGTGGGTGATTGGGCGGAAGGCCAGCCGATTCCTTCCATTCGCCAGTTCGCGGCGGACCTCCAAGTCAGTGTGATTACCGTCAAGCGGGCTTACATGGAGCTGGAGCGCGAAGGCGTCATTGTAACGCAGCAGGGCAAAGGGTCGTACGTGGCGATGACTCCGGGCCTCGGCGCGAAACTCCGCGAGCAGGAATTGAAGCAGCACCTGGAACAAGTCATGCGCATCGCGGCCGAGCTTGGCATCGGGCAAAAGGAGTTGGAAAACAAACTCCGCGAAGCGGGGGACAAGGTGAGCGAGCAAATCGGTGAGAAAGAGACGATATGAGTGACCTCGCATTCGAGATGAGCGGCGTCGGCAAGTCGTACCGCTATTTCTCGCTCGACAACATTCAATTGAATCTTCACGAAGGCCAAATCATGGGGCTCATCGGTCCCAACGGGGCAGGGAAGTCCACCACCATTCGTATCCTGATGGGCCTGGTCCACCAAGACAAAGGCAGCGTGCGAGTCCTCGGCCGTGAAATGCCCAAAGAGCAGATCGCCGCGAAGTGGGACATCGGCTTCGCGTCCGAAGACATGCGGCTCTATGAAGTCATGACCCTGGCGTGGCACATGGAGATGATCCGATCCATCTATCCAACCTGGGACAGCGCGTACGCGCAGCTTTTGCTCAAACGGTTCGGCCTTCGCGCGGAGCAAAAAATCAAAGGCACGTCGCACGGTCAGCGAGTCAAGGCCGCCTTGCTGCTGGTGCTCGCCCGCAGACCGAAGCTCCTGGTGCTGGACGAGCCGACTACCGGCCTCGACCCGGTCGCGCGCCACGAAATCCTGCGCGAGTTAACCGACGTAATGGCGCAGGAAGGGCGCAGTGTTTTGTTCTCATCGCACAATACGCATGACGTCGAGCAGATTTCGGATCAGATTACGTTCATCGATCGCGGACGAATCATTGACTCGATGGACAAGGAGTCATACCTGGACCGCTGGCGCCGCCTGCGGCTGGAAGTTCCCGCCGGTATAGCGTTGCCGGCTTTGCCGGGAATTATCGGCATCCGGCAGGAAGGCCGAGTCGCTGTCGCAACCGCAAACGCATTCGCTCCGGATATCGCGCAGGCTTATGAATCGACCGGAGTCCGGGTGCAGCGCATTGAAACGATGACGCTCGAGGAGATTTTTGTCGCCAAGGTTGAACACAGCCGTGAGGAGGAGGTAGGCGCATGAGAGGCTCCGTCATCAAGCAACTTGTACGAAAGGATTGGCTCTTGCATCTGCCGCTGATCCTGCCTTGCATCGGCGTTGGGCTGGTGGCGCTGCTGATTCTTCAAATCGGAGGGGAAGTGGCTGGGGTTCTCGGGAGCGTGTGGTTCTTCATTGCCATGATCATCACCGCATCCATGCTCCCAATGTCGGCGATCGTAAACGAAAGAAAAAAGCAGACCCTCGCGTTCGTCATGAGTCTGCCGGTTTCCTCGATTCAGCACACCGCAGCGAAGCTCATTTCGACAATTTTTATCTTCTTCGTGCCATGGTTAATCCTGGTGGCGGGCGCCGTCATCATGATCGAAGTTCGCCACGTTCTACCGCACGGAGTGATTCCCATAGCGCTCATTCTTGCCATGCTTCCTTGGATCGGGTTGAGTCTGATCACAGCGTTTGCCCTGGTGGGAGAAACGGAAGGGTGGGCCATAGCAGGAACGGTGATTTGCAATTCATCCTATGGATTCGTGTGGTATTTCTTGAGCCGCTTCTCCTCCGTTATGGGTGACGTGAAGAGCCCGGTAGTAGTTTGGAGCCCGGTGGCGCTGATGATACTCGGGGGGGAATTCCTCACAATTCTGCTCCTTTTGGGAGTTACGTTCTATCTGCAATCGCGCAAACGCGATTTCGTTTAACAGCTCTATTAACCCGCGCACAACGGAACGGTGCGGCAAGTTTAGACCAATCTATTAGGACGCCGCCCCGTCCTGTGCGCTCCGTCGGCAATTTGAACCAGGAAAGGAATCGGTATGCGATACGTGTGTCTGTTTGCTCTATTCTCAACTCAGGCGATCTTTGCTCAGGACGGTGCGGCCCTCTACAAGGAACGCTGCGCCATGTGTCACGACAATCCTCAGGAGCGGGTTCCATCGCTGCAAGCTATCAAGGCGATGACGCCTGAAGCGGTCTACGTCGCGCTCTCTAGCGGCAGCATGAAATCACGCGCCGAAGGCCTCGCTATTACGCAAATCTTCGCGCTGATCGGCTATATCGGGCCCGTCGGAACCGCCAAGCCGGTGACGATTACCGCAACGTGCAAGGGCAATCCGCCGATGAACCGGCTCGCAAATGCTCCCCAGTGGAACGGTTGGAGCCCGAGTCTAACCAACTCTCGTTTCCAGGACGCCGCATCTGCGGGCCTCAAAGCCTCCGACGTTCCGAAGCTGAAGCTCAAATGGGCCTTCAACCTCGGCGACGCAACTGCGGTACGTTCGCAGCCAGTTGTCGTTGGAGGCCGTATGTTCATCGGCACTCCGCAGGGCGTCGTATATTCGCTCGACGCCGACACGGGCTGCACTTACTGGGGCTACAAAGCGGGTGGAATACGCGGAGGCGTGGCCATCGGCGACGTCAATGGGTCACCCGCAGTCTTCTTTGGAGATTCGGGCGCGACGGTCTACGCGCTGAACGCGCAAACCGGTGAGCTGCTCTGGAAGATCCGCCCCGTCGATCACTTCGCTACGACCGTGACCGGCACGGCGCGCTTCTACAAAGGCGTCGTCTACCAGCCATTCGCTTCCTTTGAAGAGGCGCTGGGCGGCGACCCGACGTTCCAGTGCTGTACATTCCGTGGAAGCGTCGTTGCGCTTGACGCTGCTACGGGCAAGAAACTGTGGCAGACATTCACCATAACTGACCCTGCGAAGCCAACGGTTAAGGGCTCGAACGGCGTACAGCATAACGGTCCATCCGGCGCCGCCGTGTGGTCGAGCCCCACAATCGACGAACAGCGCGGACTTTTGTACGTGGCCACAGGTGACA
>Ga0126381_100006333_pt1 | contig 13074 bp, 8 predicted proteins | sample PanSoiMetPlot_28_FD_96465 | JGI IMG/M metagenome (GOLD analysis project Ga0126381, IMG submission 96465) | Tropical forest soil microbial communities from Panama - MetaG Plot_28 | ecosystem: Environmental > Terrestrial > Soil > Tropical forest > Bulk soil | place: Panama | collected 2016-02-17
AATCGGTTCGGTTTGAACTGCTACACCTGTCACGTGAAGGCGAGACCTGAGTTTGATTTTGTCTGCGAAGAAGGTCATGGATGCGATCCGATCCCCGTGACACGGGCCATGTTCGGCGCGCTGCAAAGAATCGATCCGCGCTGCAAAAATCAGAAAGAGGTGAGCGCTGAAGATGCCCAAGCGCTTAAGGACTTGGGTGAAATCGTCAAGGCACTGAAGTCGAGCCAGGAAGCCGACAAAAAGTAGCTATCGCCAAAAACGGAGGCGGTCTGGAAGGACCACCTCCTTGGGGTGCGAGGGCTCCTATCGTCGGCTTTACAACGGTTCCGACAGCGACTGATTGTTTCCGAAGAGATCTGACCGGCTCCTACGACACTCGCCTTCACATTCTCGCCCTTGAGCGCAAGGCAACCTGTGCGCATCCACCCGTTGCATCTTGGCCGCGGATCGAGCCGCATTGCCTGAATGTGGCGGGACAGTGTCGTCTGCATTTTTTTTCACCGGTTCTCGTTGCGCCGGCGATGATCCACATCGTAGCGAAGGTTACAGCGAACAAATGCGGCCTCACGCTGAGCGCCAGGCCCATCAAGCGTTGTTCAATCGCCCAAGCGGTGGCCCGGCTCTTGCATGGATTATAGCGCCCTGTGTGTCGGCGTTCGGAGAAGCTATGAAGGGCGAACTACATGGGCAGCGAAAAGGGCGAATGACAAGAGCGAGCGTCGCAAACGGAATTTCCGCAAATGGATCCCGCCCTGAAGATCGTCATTGTCGACGAAAATCCCCTTCGCGCGGCGATCCTCGCCGACGGGTTACGCGACGCCGGGTACATTCATGTCACGCGGATCGAAGAAACCGCTAACCTACTGGTGCGCATCTATACGCTCGATCCCGATGTCATCCTGATCGATCTCGAAAATCCGAGTCGCGATGTACTCGCGCAAATGTTCCAGGTCAGCCGGGTCGTGAAGCGGCCAATAGCCATGTTCGTCGATCAAAGCGACGCCGTCGCCATCGAGGCTGCGGTCGACGCCGGGGTTTCCGCCTATATCGTCGACGGACTCAAGAAAGAGCGCATCAAGAATATTCTCGATCTTTGTATTTCGCGCTTCAATGCCTTCGCCCGCCTCACCGACGAGCTGGAACGCGCACAGACCGCGCTCAGCGAGCGCAAGGTGATCGACCGCGCCAAAGGTATTCTCATGAAAATGAAGAGTATCGGTGAGGCCGATGCTTACGCGATGCTGCGCAAGACGGCGATGAAAGAGAACCGAAAGATAGCCGAAGTCGCGCAAGCGCTTATCACCGCCGCGGAGCTGCTGAAATGAAGGCGGATAGCTTACGCATTGGGTTCATACCGCTGATTGACGCGGCGGCGCTGTTGATTGCTGTCGACAAGGGCTTTGCGGCAACCGAGGGTTTAGCGATCGACCTAGTCCGTGAAGTGTCGTGGTCGAACGTGCGCGATAAGCTAAATATCGGCCTTTTCGATGCCGCGCACCTGTTGGCCCCGCTCGCTATCGCATCGAGCCTTGGCATCGGCCACGTCAAGATGGCGTTATTGGCGCCTTTCATGCTCGGACTCAACGGCAATGCTATTACGGTATCGCCCGGACTTTACGATGCGCTCGCCAGCGCCGCGGATGGTAAACTTGACGCCCCCAAAGTTTCGGCGCGTGCGTTGGCCCGTGTCGTCGCCGGGCGGCGCCGAACCGGTGCCGAACCGCTCACCTTCGGCATGACATTTCCGTTCTCGACGCACAATTATCAGATCCGTTTCTGGATGGCGGCAGGTGGCGTTGATCCAGATGAGGACGTGCAGCTCGTCGTGTTGCCGCCAGCCTATATGGTGGATAGCCTTTCCAGCCATCAAGTTGACGGATTTTGCGTCGGTGCGCCGTGGAATTCAATCGCAGTTCAGTTGGGCATCGGTCGTATACTTCATTTTGGCTGCGAAATCTTTGCGCGCGCGCCGGAAAAGGTTTTGGCGGTGCGCGCCGCCTGGGCGGCCAATCGCGCCGACGCGCTCGAAAGGCTTCTCTCCGTACTCGGCCGCGCGGCTGCATTCATCAACGATCCAGCGCAAGTCGACGAAGTGGCCACGCTCCTTGCAGCGCCCAACCGCGTGGGCGTCGCGCCCGAAATTATTCGCCGCACCCTCAAAGGCGTGCTGCGCACGGCGGCCGACGGGACCTCACGCAGTCACTCCGACTACATTCTCATCGGCCGCGGTAGCGCCGGGCGTCCCGAGCCGGTTCATGCCACGTGGCTTTACGCACAAATGATACGGTGGAGACAGGCACGTTTGTCATCCGATTTGCTCGCCGCCGCTGACGCTTGCTTTCGGCCCGATCTTTATGAATCGGCGGCGGGAGAGACCACAAAATCACCGTTCGGGCCGTCGGATGGCATCGGGGCCTTCGTCGGGCCGCCCTTCGATGCCAATGACATTGCGAGCCATCTCGCCGCCTTGAAAGTGCCGCTGTACCCACGCTAGGTAGCGTATTGCATTGCACAAAATTTCCTCAAGATGCGCCCTTGATAGGCATGCAATGCTCGCGAGCCCGCATCGCCGTCCCCGACAATCGACCGAATATATTGGATTTCTTTTCATCGCGGATTTTGGCACGGAGCTTGAATAGACTTTTCGCGGGGCGCCGCAATCGGTGACACCGAAGGTCCAACGACGGGCCGTCAGCAACGCCGCTGTCCCTGGGGAAGCGCACGGGTCGCATCCTTCGGGCCGCGGCTTTTTTTTTGCCGAACCGGCAGACGCCACTACCGACTGGGAATTCTACGCAAACGGGAATCTCCGATGAGCAAATCGAATACCAGGTGGATCGCGGAATGGAATCCTGACGACAAGAAGTTCTGGGAGAACACGGGCAAACACATCGCTCAACGAAATCTCATTTGGTCCATCGTCGCCGAGCACATCGGTTTCTCGATTTGGTTGATTTGGAGCATCGTCGCAACCAAACTGCCAGAGGCCGGATTTCACTACACAACTGATCAATTGTTTCAGCTTGTCGCGCTACCAGGATTGGTCGGCTCGCTGATGCGATTTCCCTACACATTCGCGGTCACGACGTTCGGCGGCCAAAACTGGACGATCTTTAGCGCTTCGGTGCTATTCATCCCGACAGTCGCGCTCGCGTATTTCGTGACGAAGCCCGATACGCCGTATTCGGTGATGCTGTTGGTATCAGCGTTAGCCGGCCTTGGGGGCGGCAACTTTGCCTCGAGCATGGCTAACATTTCCTTCTTCTATCCCGATCGCATGAAAGGCTGGGCGCTCGGTTTGAACGCAGCTGGCGGCAATATTGGTGTCAGCAGTGTCCAGTTGCTCACGCCGATTTTGATGGGGCTTGGCGTGATCAATCTTTACCAGGGAACTCCAAGTCCCGGAAGCGTCTATCTTCAGAATGCCGGGTTGATGTGGCTGCTGCCGCTCACCGTCTCGGTATTTGGAGCCATCTTCTTTATGAACAACCTCGCGTCAGCACGCTCGACATTCAAAGAGCAGCTCGCCATTGTCAAGTGCAAGCACACTTGGATCATGTCCTACATTTACATCGGAACTTTCGGCTCTTTCATCGGCTACTCGGCTGCGTTTCCGTTACTGATAAAGACGCAATTCCCTGCGATCACGGTCGGCATTGCCTTCCTCGGGCCACTGGTCGGCTCGCTCTCGCGTCCATTCGGCGGATTGCTAGCTGACAAAGTCGGCGGCGCAATCGTGACATTCTGGAATTTCATTGCTATGGGGACCGCCACTGTTGGAGTCATGTATTTCGTGGGCGTTAAACACTTTACCGGCTTCCTCATGATGTTCCTGATCCTCTTTGTTACGACTGGCATCGGCAACGGCTCGACTTATCGAATGATCCCGTCAATCTTTCGTGAGGAGAGGCTTCGGGAAGCAAAGGGCAGCGGCGACGCTGGTCAGGTCGCTGCCTTGAAGATCGCCAGTATAGAAAGCGGTGCCGCGCTTGGATTCATTGGCGCGATCGGTGCCTGCGGCGGTTACCTGATTCCGCGCGGCTTTGGCGCATCGATTGCCGCTACAGGTGGTCCGCATCTCGCACTGGAAATCTATCTCGCGTTCTACGCGACCTGCCTCGCGCTTACATGGTGGTACTACCTGCGCAAGAGTTTCCTTTCGCCGAGCGTGACCAATCTCGCCGAAGCGCGCGTGTGAGACAGCACAAATGGTGACCGCAGGCAACGCCAACGCGGTGCGAGTGAATTGAGAACTCGAGGAGCAATTCCGTGACACCAGACCAAATCGCGGCAATCCAGGAGAGTTTCGCCAAAGTCGTGCCAAATTCGGAGCAGGCGGCCATGTTGTTCTATGGTCGGCTATTCGAGATTGCGCCGGACGTAAAGCCGCTGTTTCGCGGCGATCTGACTGAGCAAGGCCGCAAACTGATGGCAACGCTCGGCGTCGTCGTCAATGGACTCGCAGACCTGGAATCGGTGCTGCCCGCGGCAAGCGCGCTCGCAAAACGCCACGTCGACTACGGGGTCAAGGCCGCCGACTACGCGTCGGTCGGCGCCGCACTGCTATGGAGCTTGGAGCGTGGTCTTGGGGAACAGTGGACGCCGCAACTCGCAGCAGCGTGGACGGAGGCTTATGCCGTGCTATCCGATTTTATGGTTGTCGAAGCTTACGGCCACGGCCTTGCGGCCGAGTGAGAGCCCGAGATGAGCGAACCTCTCGTCGTCATCGGCAATGGCATGGCGGCAGCGAGGCTGTGCGAAGAGCTCCTGCAGCGTGCGCTCGGCCGCTACGCCATCGCCGTGATCGGTGAGGAGCCGCGACTCGCCTACAATCGCGTCTTGCTCTCGTCGGTGCTCGCGGGCGATGTATCGGCAAGCGAGATAGTGCTGAAGTCGGCCAGCTGGTGGCGCGACCGCGGCGTGACGCTGCGTTATGGCGCGGCCGCAACGGCGGCTGATCTTGCTACGCGTACTGTGACGCTCGCCGACGGCAAGAAATTCGAATTCGCCAAGCTCGTTTTCGCTACCGGTTCACGGGCGATGCGCTTGCCTATTGCGGGCACCAATTTGGCGGGCGTGCTGACGTTCCGCGATATCGGAGACGTCGCCTCAATCACGCGCGCGTCGCACCCTGGCGCGCGTGCCGTCGTGATCGGTGGCGGTCTCTTGGGCGTCGAAGCCGCCTGCGGCCTCGCCAAGGCTGGCGCCAAGGTCACACTGGTTCACCTCATGGATCGGCTGATGGAGCGCCAACTTGACGCCCGCGCAGCAGCGATGCTCAAGCGCGCGGTCGAAAAGAAGGGCGTGGAAGTTTTGCTCGAAACTGTGATAGCGCGCTTTGTTGGCGACGGACACGTCAAAGCGGTCGAATTCGAGGGTGGCCGCACCGTGGCCGCCGATATGGTGGTCGTAGCCATCGGCATCAAACCCAATGCGGAACTTGCCGCTGCAGCCGGTCTCGCCGTTAAGCGCGGCATTGTCGTGGATGACCGGCTGTCAACGAGTGCTGCCGATGTGTTCGCAATCGGCGAATGCGCCGAGCATCGCGGTATCTGCTACGGGCTTGTGGAACCGACCAACGAGCAGGCACGCGTGCTAGCCGAGAGACTAGCCGGAAGCCAAGTCGAGTACGGCGGTAGCGTCAACGCAACCAATCTCAAAGTGGCCGGCGTTCATGTGTTTTCTGCCGGCGATTTTCTTGGCGCTAAAGGCACGGACACGATCTTGCTCGCAGATGCTGGTCTCGATACCTACCGCAAATTCGTGATCAAAGGTGCGCAGCTCGCCGGCGCGGTTCTGTTCGGCGACGCCAGCGACGCGCATTGGTATCTCGAACTCATTCGCTCCGGCACCACAATTGAGGCGTTCCGCGAAGGTCTTGCTTTTGGACGCACCTTCGCAGAGCCCAAATCCGGCCTTGACGAACAATCGGCACGTAAGGGCCACGTTGCGATGTTGCGACCCTTGGGCCAGCGCGGGCCCGATCGTCCATTCGACGTGACTGTGGCAGGTGCATTTGCGCCACCGCCCCCTCCCCGTGGCATCGCCGAAACGGCGACAATCCGCGCCAACATGGACATCCGCCAACCTTTAGGGAGGCACCACATGGAAAGTGGAGGCGAATGACCGAGGCCGACCTTAAACTCGTCAGCACGGGGAAGTCTGGCGATTTCGAACCCGAACAGAAACGGTATCTCGAAGGGTTGCTCGCCGGCGTGCAGATTGCTAGAGCGGCGAGAAGCGCGGCTAAGGCCTCTGTGCCGGGCGCCCTCGTCGAGGCCTCTGAGCCCATAGGGCCCGACGCCGCCGCGCTCAAGGCGCAGAACCGCGTTCTCGCAGCTGGCGGCAACCTTTCCGATCAAGAGCGATTTAAACGCGAACAGCATCCGTTCGACGCTTACCAACGGCTGAAGGAGTACGCCGTCCGGGGTGAATATCCCAAGCCACCCGACAATTTCCGCTGGCGCTATTTCGGCTTGTTCTATGTCGCGCCGAACCAGAACTCCTATATGTGCCGACTGCGGATCCCGAACGGCATTATCAAAAATGGAAAATTTGCCGGCCTGGCCGATCTCGCCGAGCGCTACGGCGGCGGCTACGCTCATGTGACCACACGCGCCAATATCCAGATCCGTGAGGTCGACGCGCACAACGCTGCGGCCATGATCGAAGCGATCGAGGATCTGGGGCTGTGTTCCCGCGGCTCTGGGGCCGACAACATCCGCAATGTCACCGGCACGCCGACCGCCGGCATCGATCCGCAAGAACTGATAGACACGCGGTCATATGCGCGGGAATGGCATTTTCATATCCTCAACGATCGTTCGCTTTACGGCCTACCGCGCAAGTTCAATGTCGCCTTCGATGGCGCCGGCACCATTCCCGTGTTGGAAGATACCAACGACATCGGCTTTCAGGCTGTTGCCGTGAACGATGGTTTTGGCCTTGAGCGCGGAATATGGTTCAAACTCTGCCTCGGCGGTATTACCGGACATCATGAGTTCGCCCGCGAAACCGGTGTGCTGGTCCGCCCCAACGATGCTTGTCGAGTAGCCGACGCGGTCGTGCGCTCTTCATCGATCACGGTAACCGCACTGACCGCACCAAGGCGCGGCTGAAATATGTACTCGACGCCATGGGCGTGGACCCGTTCCTGGGGCTGGTCGAAGACCAGTTGAACCGCAAGCTCGATCGCGCCATGCCCGGCGCCGTGGCGCCGCGGCCGCCGTTCGATCGCTCCGCCCACGTCGGCATCCATGCGCAGAGGCAAGTCGGCCTGCACTGGATCGGCATCGTTGTGCCGGTCGGTCGCTTGTCCGCCGCGCAGATGCGCGGCCTCGCCGCGATTGCTGGCCAATGCGGCGACGGCGACCTTCGCCTCACGGTCTGGCAGAACCTTTTGATCTCAGGGGTTCCCACCGAACAGCTAGCCGTGGCTACAAAGCAGATCGAAGCGCTCGGCCTTGACATCGAGACAACTGCGATCCGCTCCGGTCTCGTCGCGTGCACGGGCAATACCGGCTGCAAGTTTGCGGCCTCCGATACCAAACGCCATGCCGAGGAGATCGCAAGCTGGTGCGAGACGCGAGTGGCTCTCGACACGCCGGTCAATATCCATTTGACCGGTTGCCATCACTCCTGCGCGCAGCATTTCGTTTCTGAGATCGGCCTCCTCGCCTGCAAAGTGCAGGAGAACGAAGAGGCCGATCCGGTCGAGGGTTATCACATTCTGGTTGGCGGTGGTTTCGGCCCGAATGCCGCGCTCGGGCGCGAGCTCTATCGAAACGTTGTTGCCGAGCAGGCGCCGCGCACGGTCATGCGCATCCTGAAAGCTTATCTGGCGCATCGCACTTCCCGCGACGAAAGCTTCCTCACCTTCGTGCGCCGGTATGAAATCGACACCTTGAAAGCTCTTGCCGAGGTGGAGGCAGTCGAATGAGCGTCTCGCCTCGGCCCATCCCATCCTTCATCCCAGAATCCGCGCCATTCACGCCGGAACAGCGGCTCTGGCTCAACGGACTTCTCGCTGGAGTGTTCGGGCTCGACGAGAGTGTCACGCCTCTTTCCAACGCGGACGCGGCCAAGTTACTGGCCGGGCTGCTCGACGGCGGGGACGGGCCAGCGCCGGCGGCCGGGGACGACCCCGCGCCTTGGCACGATCCGGCCATGCCGTTGTCAGACCGGATGAAGCTTGCCGACGGCAAGCCACTGTCGCGGCGTTTCATGGCCGCCATGGCGCAGCAGGATTGCGGTCAGTGCGGCTACAATTGCAAAGACTATGCAGAGGCATTGTTTGCAAGATCTGAGGAGCGGCTGAACCTTTGCGTGCCGGGCGGCAAAGATACATCCCGCATGCTCAAGCGCCTCTATGAGGAGCTCGACGCCAAGCCCGCTGCGGAGCCGATTTCGCCAAAGCCACTACTCATTGCTGCGCGTGGCTATTCGCGTGACAATCCGACTTATGCGACCTTCCTCTCTCGCCACCGCCTCAACAAAGCGGGTTCCGAAAAAGAAACCTGGCACGTGGAAATCGATATCGAAGACGCCGAACTTGACTATAACGTCGGCGATTCCTTTGGCATTTTTCCGCGCAACGGCGCCGATCTGGTCGACGCTGTGATCGGCGCACTCCATGCGCCGCCGAACTTTCCGATTGCTGACCGTACGCTGCGCGACGAGCTCACCGACGGGGTGTCGCTGTCGCCAGCACCCGACATGCTGTTCCAACTCATCTCCTACCTCACCGGCGGCGACCGAAGGCAGAAGGCGAAGCGGCTCTCCGCCGGCGAAGATCCAGACGGTGACGCCGCAACGCTCGACGTGCTTGCGGCGCTGAACAAATTCCCGGGCATTAGGCCAGACCCGGAAGCCTTTATCGAAGCGCTCGACGCTTTGCAACCGCGCCTCTATTCGATCTCGTCGTCTCTCAAATGCAATCCGGGCCGGGTCGCTCTTACGGTTGATGCGGTGCGCTACGCGATCGATAAGCGCGTCCGCCTAGGTGTCTGCTCCACCTTTCTGGGAAGCCGCATCGCGCCTGGGGACAAGCTCAGGGTCTATGTCCAGAAAGCGCAGCATTTCGCGTTGCCAGAAAATCCCTCGACACCGATTATCATGATTGGACCGGGCACCGGCATCGCCCCGTTCCGCGCTTTTCTCCAGGAACGCAGGGTGACCAGAGCACCGGGGCGCAACTGGCTATTCTTCGGCCATCAGCGAAGTGCTTGCGACTTTTTCTACGAAGACGAGTTGCTGGCGCTACGTTCGGTCGGGTTGTTGACCCGGCTTACGCTCGCCTGGTCGCGCGACGGCGACCAGAAAATCTACGTGCAACATCGCATGCGCGACGTCGGCCACGACCTCATGTCCTGGCTCAACGATGGCGCCCACGTCTACGTCTGCGGCGACGCCCAACGCATGGCCAAGGATGTCGAGGCGGCGCTCATCGACGTCGTTGCTCAGCATGGCCATCGGTCGCCAGCGGAAGCCACGAGGTTTGTCGGCGAGCTCAAGGCAAACGGCCGCTATCAGGCCGACGTCTACTGATGCCCGAGACCTCAGGATGAACACGCTGCTCTCGCGCTCTCCCATCGTGCGGACCACGTGCCCCTATTGCGGCGTGGGCTGCGGCGTCATCGCCAAGCCAGACGGACATGGCGGTGCGGCGATTTCCGGGGATTCGAACCATCCAGCAAATTTGGGGCGGTTGTGCTCGAAGGGGTCGACGCTGAACGAGACGCTCGGCATCGATCATCGCCTGCTGCACCCGGTGCTGCGGCGATCGGACGGCACGTTTGCCCGCACCAATTGGGGCATTGCACTCGATCGCGTGGCAGGCGGATTCCGCACCATCATCGATCGCGAGGGGCCTGACGCCGTAGCCTTCTATCTCTCCGGGCAATTGCTCACCGAGGATTATTACGTCGCCAACAAGCTGATGAAAGGCTTTGTCGGCTCATCAAATGTCGACACCAATTCGCGGCTGTGCATGGCCTCGTCCGTTGCTGGCCATCGCCGCGCATTCGGGGCCGATATCGTTCCTGGTACCTATCGGGATTTTGATCAAGCCGATCTGATCGTGCTCGTCGGCTCCAATACGGCATGGTGCCATCCAGTACTTTATCAGCGTATGATCGCGGCTCGGCACGAACACGGGACCAACTTGGTTGTCATTGATCCCCGGCGCACCGCGACTGCCGATGAAACCGACCTGTTTTTGCCGGTTGCACCAGGAATGGACACCACGCTCTTTTGCGGCCTGCTCGCGCATCTCGCCGACACGCGGGCGCTCGACTACGCCTATATCGACCGTCATACGACGGGATTTGGCGCGACGCTCCAGCGCGCACGAGAGATCGCCGTAGACATCGCGGCGACGGCACGCGCGTCGGGTCTTGACGTGGCAACCGTTTCCCGGTTCTTTGAGCTTTTCCGCACCAGCAAACGGACTGTCACCTGTTTTTCGCAAGGCATCAATCAATCGGCGCAAGGAACCGATAAAGTCAACGCCATTATCAACGTTCACTTGGCCACTGGCCGGATTGGCCATCCGGGCATGGGTCCGTTCTCGGTCACCGGTCAACCCAATGCCATGGGCGGGCGCGAAGTCGGCGGACTTGCCAACCAGCTCGCCGCCCATATGGGCTTTTCGCCTGTCGAGCGAGACCGCGTGCGTCGCTTCTGGAGGGCGCCGCGCGTAGCGGCATCCGAAGGGCTCAAAGCTATCGACATGTTCGAAGCGATCGCGCGTGGGAGGATCAAGGCACTATGGGTCATGGGGACCAACCCCGCGGTCTCCATGCCACGGGCTGGCGTGGTGCGCGCCGCCCTGAAAAACCTCGATCTGTTCGTAGTCTCCGACAACGTTTTCACTAACGACACAATCGAGGCCGGTGCGCAGGTCCTTCTGCCGGCTGCTGCATGGGGCGAAAAAGGACGGCACGGTGACTAATTCGGAACGGCGCATCTCGCGTCAGCGGGCATTCCTGCCCTTGCCCGGCGAAACTCGGCCCGACTGGTGGATCGTCAGCGAGGTCGCGCGGCGGCTCGATTTTGGCAACGCATTTGATTACCGCGGACCTGCAGACGTCTTTCGCGAGCACGCTGCGCTCTCGGCATTCGAAAATAACGGCGAACGCGACTTCGATATCGGTGCGCTCGCGTCGCTCTCCAACGAGGCGTATGACGCCCTCAATCCCGTAATGTGGCCCGCACCCGTTGGAGCGACGTCGTGTGACCGGCGCTTTTTTGCCACGGGGTGCTTTTTCACAAGCGATCGTCGTGCTCGCTTCGTCGCACCAGAGCCGCCCCAGCCACACACCGCGACCACGGACAGCTTTCCTCTACGCCTGAATACCGGACGCTTGCGCGATCATTGGCATACAATGACGAGGACGGGAGCAAGTCCACGTCTCTGCGCCCATTCGCCTGAACCGTGCGTAGAAATTCATCCGGCTGATGCTATAGCAGCGAAGCTCGCCGATGGTGGCTATGCGAAAGTCACGACGCAAGAGGGCAGCGCCGTCTTCAAGGTTTCTTTGCGAACAACTCAACAACGAGGCTCGATCTTTGCGCCGATCCATTGGAGCGACGCAACGTCAAGCGATGCGCGCGTAGGCGACTTAGTCGCCGCAGCAACTGATCCGCATTCAGGTCAACCTGAGAGCAAGGCCACTCCGGCGCGACTTGAGCGGGTTGACTTTGCCTCTCGAGGTTTTGTGCTGACACGCCACACAGTCGCTCTGCCGACTGGGACTTGGTTCGCGCGTGTGCCTGTCGCAGGTGGTTTTGCTGCTTTTTTTGCGACCAACGAACCTCCGGCCGTTTGGTGCGATCTTGCTCACCAGCTTTTTCCCCCAGATAGTGAGCTTGCGGAATACATCGATCATGCACGCAGCGTTGTCCGTATCGCCGCTTATTGCTCGGGACGTTTGGAAGGTGCCCTCTTTGTGGGGCCGGAGCACGCACCGCTACATTGGGAGATGGTTAGATCGCTATTTGCGTTTGGAACTGTGAGCAAGCGCGAGCGCCAAATATTGCTTTCCGGATGCGGCGACGACGCAGGAATTGAGGCCGGCTCCACGATTTGCGCTTGTTTCAACGTCGGACTCTCAGCAATATCCGAAGCCATCACTCTTGGCGGGGCTATGAGCGTTGCCGATCTCGGACGAGTGCTGCGCGCCGGCACTAATTGTGGCGCTTGTGTCCCCGAGTTGCGGGGTATTATCGAGCGTGTCACGCGAGCCGTTTAGTCAACCTGGTGTACCGTACCAAGGGGATCGATTGCAGCGTTGCGGTGAATGATGATTCTGCTTGCCCGATCACTTCAACGAGTTTCTGCTTCCCCCGGACGTGGAGACCTTCACGATACCAATAGCCGCGCATGACTCCTATCTTCTTTGCTCCCGGGCAGGCGTTGTAGGATTTCCCAGCACTCCGTGCCCCGACAGAAAACAACGATCGGTTTGCTCAAATCGCTGCTCGTCCACTCAATCCGCTTCTTTCGTAGTGTTCGAGGAAGGCCTCCACCAACGCGGACAAATAGCGCGACATTTGGTGCAGCGTCGTGATCACCATACCCTTGCATTGACGCCGACTTGAAAACCGGCCTTGCAATATCGAAATCGAATACCTAACCGCTTCCCTTTGTGCCCCCTGGCTCGCACGAATCGTGAGCCCTTAGCAAGAGCACTTGGTTCAATGGTGCGCGAGCGGGTGGAGGAGCCGTCCACCGTAGCACTGCCGGGCCTCTCCCCGCCGGCGAGCGCGCATCAATGTGGTCTCACTGTGGTTATCGAAGACTCGACGAAATTCATGATGCTTTTTGTTGGCCGATGTGACGAATCTCGCCAAGCGCCTGGGCAGCGTGCTCGCAGCCCGCTTCAGCCGAGGGTTAGGCCGCCGTCCACGATGATCGTCTGCCCGACGATGTAGTCAGCCATTGGCGAAGCGAGAAAGAGGGCGGCGCCAGCCATGTCGGATGGAGTACCGAGCCGGCCACGCGGAATTCGCTCGAGCGTCTGACGCAAGCGAGTCGGGTTCTCAGTCGTGACCTTCGTCATCTTGGTATCGACG
>Ga0126381_100006334_pt1 | contig 13074 bp, 13 predicted proteins | sample PanSoiMetPlot_28_FD_96465 | JGI IMG/M metagenome (GOLD analysis project Ga0126381, IMG submission 96465) | Tropical forest soil microbial communities from Panama - MetaG Plot_28 | ecosystem: Environmental > Terrestrial > Soil > Tropical forest > Bulk soil | place: Panama | collected 2016-02-17
CTACAGCAATCTAATCGAGGGACACTACACGCACCCCATTGACATCGAGCGCGCCCTGAAAAACGACTACAGCAAGGATGCGCGCAAACGCGATTTGCAACTCGAAGCGAAGGCGCATGTAGCAGTCCAAAAATGGATTGATGAGGGCGGCCTAACAGAACGCGCCGTCACAACCGAAGGCATTCGCGAAATTCATCGTCGGTTTTGTGCGGACCTACCGGAACCACTGCTCTGGGTGGAAGACCCTGAGGGCAAGGAACGAGTCCGCGTTGTCCCAGGAGAGTTACGCAAGCGGGATGTCAAAGTCGGCGGGCATGTCGCCATGAGCCCTGGCGCTGTGCCGCGATTCCTGAAGCGCTTCGAGGAAGTTTACCGTCGCTTGGGTAAGACGGATTCCATTCTGGCTGCGGCCCCTGCGCATCACCGGCTTGTATGGATTCACCCGTTTGTGGACGGGAACGGTCGTGTCGCTCGGCTCATGTCCCATTCGACGCTGCTGGAAACGCTGGACACCGGCGCTGTTTGGTCCGTTGCGCGCGGCTTGGCTCGGAACGTCGAGGAGTACAAGAGACACCTCGCGGCTTGCGACGCGCCTCGGCGCAACGATCTGGACGGTCGCGGGAATCTGAGCGAAGAGGCGCTCGCGGCCTTCACGGAATTCTTTTTGAAGACCTGCATTGATCAGGTGAGCTTCATGGAGAGCTTGATGCAGCCCGAACGCCTGCGTGCGCGCATCCTGCTTTGGGCGGAAGAGGAAATCAAGGTCAAGAACCTGCCGCCAAGATCGGGCCGCGTGCTCGAAGCTCTGCTTTACCGGGGCGAACTGCCACGTGGGGAAGTTGCCAGTGTTGCCGGCGTGGTCGAGCGGCACGCACGGCGTGTGGTATCCGCACTGACGGACCGTGGCGTCCTTGCGTCGGACGGCCCACGTGCGCCACTGCGCCTAGTTTTCCCAGCGGCGCTTGCGTCACGGTGGACGCCCGGCCTGTTTCCCGAACGTCCCTAACACCGGAGGGCACCTTGTTGTCTGGCGTTCTCTGCGTTATGTTCCCGGACCGAGTTATTTGAACTTTCCGCAAATCGTGGCACATCGAGCCGGGTGATTTGAGCTCACGAATCAGAATTTTGAGTCTAGTGAGCTAGCGACTGCTAGGCCGGAACCGCGAAGGATGAACAAGGGCGCTTACAAACGTAGAGAACCGCCACCGCAGACTTCTCTTAATGGGCCTTACCGTAGCGCGTAGAGAGCATTGCACTGATCCATGCGGATATCTCAGCCGTATCGCCTCAACGCGCTTATCAATCTGAGAGGCTTCGCGTTCGCGTCCGATCTTGCGCAACGCATTGGCATGTGCCGTTAGAGAATCGACCAAAGATGAAGAGTGCCGCTCGCCCCATGCACGTTCCTTGATTTCAAGGGAACGTCTGCGGAGCGGCTCCGACTCTGCATATTTTTGTTGGTCCTCGTAGACCGTTGCGAGTTGGTCGAGCGAGGTGCTAATGGGAATCTGATTTCGGCTAAGCTGAATTTGAAGCTCTTGCTTTTTTCGCCAAGGTCGCCAGGCTTTCGTCCACATAGCGGCCTGGGAGCTTACGTGTTCCTCCACAATCATTAGACTTCTGCGGTAAAGCTCCTCGGCCTCCGGGTAGCGGCGTCTGGCGCGGTAGAAGGCCGCTAAGGCGTCAGCAGCACGCGCAGTATACAGACTATTCGAACCTTGCAACCCCTCGCAAAGTGCTAGGGCCCGCCGATATAACCCCTCCGCCGCTTCGTCTTTTCCGCGAGCTTCACAGAGTTTCGCGAACTCCTGAAGATGGTGAGGTAGATAGGAATTCGAGCGCTCATCTTCCTCAAGCATTTCCGACGCCCTTTGAAATAGCGGTTCTGCTTCGCTGTACCGCTGCCGCGCAATGTAAAACCTCGCCAACCACATGGAAGTTGAACACCAAAATGTGTGGTCGGGAAATACCTCCGTTTTTTCGGTTTCTGCCAGTGCTGCCTTGTAATGAATCTCTGCCTCCGCGAATCTGCCTTCGTCCTCGTAGAGGCGCGCAAGGCTCATATGGCCGGCATGAACCGATGTGTTTGGCTGCGGAGATTTTGCAGCCGCTTCGAGTTGATCTTGGAAGATGCTCTCCGCTTCACGAAATCTGTGCTGCTCCTGATATACCTGCGCCAGGCCGTGGTACCCCAGATTCAGATGGGAAGAGTCACGGGAAGACTGCGCTTCGGCGAGGGCCGTCGAATAAAGTCTCTCCGCCTTTGCCAGGTCTCCGGAACCCCGCGCATTTTCCGCCTCCATTGTAAGGGCCTGGAAGTGCCTAGACTGCGCTGACTCAAAAGCTGGATACAGCGCAAGCCGAAACGCCGTCAGCAACCGACTTGTGGATTCTCGCAACATGTCACCCACACCATTGTACCGCGATCAGCGGAAGTCACTTGCCGCTTCTGACTCCCGAAATGTGGATCAGGTTCTTTGGGATGCCGCAATGATGCAACGCCCCTTCCATGGTCGGTGATCTGTGCGTGTCGGCGATCATGGGCACGGCAAATTTTCTGTCAACTTCGGGCAGGGCGGAATTGCGCTTAGTTGCGCCCAAATCCGAGCGACTTTATGGTGCCGATCCCATCGCCCAAATCTTTGGGCGATGGGTAAATTTGGGCGCAACTTGGGCGCAAAACCCTGCTTTTTTATGCCCAAATAAGGTCTTCGAATAAGTGTAAGGCCAACTGATTCAACGGGACTTAGTGAATTGGCGACAGGTTCGATTCCCATCGCCCGCTCCAACAAAAAATCAACTACTAGGAGTTTGCCCGCTGACGTTTCTGCCACAAAAATGACACTTGGCGCTTGTGGTTGCTAGTGTGCTTTCTGGTGATTCGGTCCAAGGAGCGATCCTCGTTGTGGCTGTTTTCGCGGCATCGAGCCCCTTCGGAGGCGTTGTGAGTCTAATCTCGATTTATCAACTGTTGCGCTCCCCGTGGCGGCAAATTCAATACAATTCTTAAGCCATTGCGGGTACGCATGTGGCCTGGCCCGCCTAACCCCGCACGCCGACATAGGAGGTTCTTATGCCGAAACTGAGGAAGAGCGATGCACTACCGCGAACTGAACGACCACGCATCGAGGGCTACGGCATCAGCAAGAGCAAGACCGGCATGTTGCCCTGGAAATGGGGCGGTGAAGATGCTCACAGAGTCTCGCGAGTACTGGATTTGCACGGTGCGATCCGACGGCCGGCCCCACGCAATGATCATTTGGGGTTTGTGGTTCGATGGTGCGTTTTGGTTCGGCACCGGCAGCCAGACCCAAAAGGCACGCAACTTGGCAAAGAACCCGAACTGTATCGTAGGTACGCAAAATGCCGCCGAGGCGGTGATTCTGGAAGGGGTGGCAGAAATCGTGACGGACGCAAATCTCAAGCGGAAGTTGGAACCTGCATCGCTCCGAAAGTATGGGATGAGCGAAGGCGACGGCTCTGAACCCCTCTATCGCGTGCGCGCTCGACGCGGTTTTGGTCTTGTCGAGAAGACTTTCCCGAAGACTGCCACGCGCTGGACCTTCGAGTAAATACGATCGAAGATCCGAATGGCTGTTGCAATCAGGCCGTTAGGCTCACGATCCGCGCGGAAGGTTGTGAAGAAAGGCGCGTTTTCGAGTCTAAGTAAATCCAAAAACAACCCCTAACCAACTGCCCGCTGCTTTCCATATGCAAACGCACCTGTGGACGGCTTTTTTTGCTGCGATCCTTCTTTGGCAGCTTTGCGGTTTGCCAGCATCTGCAGATAGCTGGGTGACTTGTTGTCTCCCCACACCGTTCCATTTGTGTTGACCACAAATTCGACTTCGACCTCGGCATCGGTGAGGCGAAGTATGTTTCCTCGTGGGCCCTTCATGGCGAACGTTGGCCATCCGTACCCTTCGTTCTCTCCGTTCACTATCTCGCGGGGTTGGAAAGGAGTGCTTGGCTTTTCTCCTGGTGATGGTGGGAGACTCCGGTCGGCGGTTTGGCGGAAAGTCGATTTGCTACCATCCTCGAACATAACGGTCCAGAGAAGCCCGTAGCCATCCCAAGTTTCCTTGGTGTCTGCGAATTGAAGAGTGGCATGGCAGTAGTTCCCGTGCTCATTCTGGCCGCAGTGGGCGTTGTTAATTTGCAATGGGGCGTGAGCCTTGTTCTTGACCTGCGGACGCTCCACCTGAGCAAGACTGCTGCGTGCCAGCGAGAAAAGTAGTAACGGTACGAAAAATAGTCTCAATCTCATGGTCTTCTCCCGTATTTGGCTTGGGTTACGATCATCCATACACATTCCCCGTCAGCCACTGGTCTCGCAGGCAGGGAGAAGGCTATCGGCCAGTGTTCCTCAATCACTTCAAGGATGTGTTTGCACTTCCCGATTGCCTTTGCAATGCACACTCCCGCGCCGGGCATGGCTTGACACCCATTTCGTGAAGTCTGCGGGCGGCCAGGATTGTTGCTGCAAACAGGATTGCGCATTCCCGCTGTTCATCCATTTGAGTCCTCCCAGCGGAAACGGAGCCACCAGGATGACATGTTCGTCTTATAGTTACAGAGATGACAAAGGCTGGCTAGCAGGGTCTATATGATTGGCCGCGAACCGGTAATGAGGATATCCACGAGTCTTTTGGCGCTTTGCTGCCAGTCGGGGCTGGCGGACATGTAAGCGACGCCGACAAGAGCTCGCAGTAGATCAACTGGGTCGAGTCTCTCCGTATGTCGCCGCTCTTGATAGCGCGCTTCACCAGGGCACGAACCGCTTTGTGGATTGGTGCGTAGGACGCTTCAATCACCTTCGAGGGAACCCCAACCAACGCATTCAGTTCCGGGGCGATGATCTGCTTCGTCGCGATGTAATCGACAAACAACAACATCCAGGCTCGCAACGCTTCCATTGGGGGCAGGGCCTGAGCGAATTCCTGCTCTGCAGCGGCTAGTTTTTCTACCTCTGTCCTGTACACGGCCTTCTGGATTCCAGCCTTTTCGCGTAAGGAGCTGACCGACGGCGTTCATGACAATCTTCGAAATCTCGGTGTCGATCGGCTCGACGTCGTCAACCTCCGGGTTGGTGCAGTCCTAGAGCCATCGGAGGGATCGATCGAGGAACCGCTTACTGCGCTTGCCGAACTGAAGCGCCAAGGATTGATTGGTCACATCGGTCTCAGCAACGTCACTCCGCGGCAACTCCAGGAGGCTCAGAAAATCACGGCGATAGTTTGTATCCAAAACTTCTACAACGTGGCGCGCCGCAATGACGATGCCTTCATCGATGCTCTCGCCCACCAAGGCATACCCTACGTCCCGTTCTTCCCGCTGGGAGGGTTCACCCCATTACAATCGTCGGAGCTCGACCGCGTGGCAGCATCGGCGCAAGCGACCCCAATGCAGGTCGCGCTTGCCTGGCTTCTTCAGCGTTCACCTAACCTTCTGCTGGTCCCCGGCACCTGTTCGACAAACCACCTTCGAGAGAACCTCGCTGCTGCAGCGCTAGAACTCCCTTCGCATGCAATTGCCGAGCTCAACGCCATCCCGGGCAGAGGCTCGGCGGCATGTCAGTCCGGACATTGAGTCCTTTCCACTGTTCGTATTGGCCTTTAGCGGGCTTGAGCATCGCAGGCGTGCAAGGAAAGTCGGGACAAATTCCGGTTTGAGCCACAGCTGCAGAGGAGTTTCTCCAGAGCGAGTTCCTCTGGAGAAACTTCTCCTCTTGGCGTTAGGCTTTGGCTGGGATGGTGACGTCCTTGGAGAGCTTAAACGTCAACCGCGACTTGGCGGAGAGGGTGGTATTGTCTTTCTTGTGCTTTCGGTTTTTCGCGCCCTGGCGCTTGGGTTGGACTTTGTCGGAAGGGCGACGCGTGTTGGTAGCCAAGTCGCAGTATATTCCATGGACGACGACCGACGAGAGAACCACCTTCAATTCGTGGTCGTTTATCGCGCGGACGCGGCCAGTGACCTCGGTGCCTTGAGGAAGCACAATCTTTCCATCCACCTTGACCGGCCTTGCGATGGTGGCCTCGAATTTATCACCCCAGTGATTCTTGTTGCTGGCGAGGGTTTGGTCGACAGTCGCGGTGATCTCTGTGCCTCTCGGCAAGGTGACGAGGTGGAGTCCTTGCGTCGAATCGGCGACGTCGCCAGCAGCGTTTACCGTGGTGGCTCCGGAGACAGCGCCGCCGGCAGCATGCACCGACTGGCGGCTGATGCCGGGCTGGTTCGAACAAGCCGCCGCGATCAAGAAGCCGAGAAGTGCGGCCCCAAGCGATAATCTGCGATAAAGCTGAGAGTCGAACATTTCACACCTCCTAGTGCATACGTGAAGAAATGGGAGGAGGTGGCTGGGCAAACCCCTTCGCCGAATCAAACTGGGAAGTAATCTCAGGACTAGTACGTATCCCACTGGACTCCTGCATCCGTGGAGGACGTTCCGTCTCGAATGACAACAAGCAATCTTTGCAGGATGCTACCTAAACAGTATCGGCAGTCTCCCACATTTTCGGAGCATCCCGGGGAACCTGGAACACGGCTGGGGCAGGATATCCCGTGCAATGAATGTAATCATTTGAGGCTGGCAAGTCAATCTCAGCGTGTGCGGGTGTGCGGGGTGTGCGGGGGGCACCTTTCACCCACAATATCCATTTGAGTCGTCCGGTGGACGGGAGTAACAAGACACATCGGTGCCCGAGTTAGTCTCGAAAACAGCAGATGTGGTTCAAAAGCCCAATGCGCCTCCATTTGTTTGCTGTTTATCCGCATCCCCTGCGCGGACTCTATGTTCTCTTCGCTGGCGACGGCCGCTGCGACACGCGCCGCGCCTTGAGCGGGAGGGCATTGAGACAATCCGCGATTTGAGACGCGGTCCAGCGCAGCCCAGGGTCTCGGCGCAAACAGTGCCGTGCGATGTCAAAGAAGGGCTGGGGAACAATGGGTGCAACGGTCGGATCGGCTTGGCTCGCCCGAAATGAAACGGGAGCTTGTTGCGTAAGTACTTCGACCAGCGTCACGCCCAGAGACCAAGCGTCAGTCGAAGGGGCCACCGGTGCGGAGCCTGCCTCGGGCGCGTCGTAAGTGTCAAGGGGGCGGTAGCCGGGACGCCGCTCGCCAAGAGGGAGAACTGTGTCACTTGAGAGCTTGAGTTGGTCGCCGATGGCCATAATGTTTGAAGGTTTGATGTGAGAGTGGGCAAAGCCTTTGCTGTGGATATAGCTGAGTGCGTCGACGAGCGGTCCAAGCATTTCGTGAGCTTCTCTTTCGCTCAGTGGACGGTTGGGGAGAACTTGTCCGAGGTCTTGGTCAACGTATTCCATCACCCCGAAAACCAAATCCACGCCCGCAAGCCGGCAGCGGCCGCCAGGTAGCAGGCGGAGGAGATGTGGATGACGAAGCTGCGACGCCCGATGCAACAGGGAGATCTGGGAATCTGCCTTCAGCGAGGAACTTATAAATTTGATGGCGATAGTTTTTGGCTGCGGCGGGGGGGATTGCGTTAAGAAGACGGCACTATGGCTCGTGCTGCCCAAAAGCCTTTGCAGCGGAAACTTGTCCTGGAAAACTTGGCCCTCGAATTGTTTCCAGTCACCTATCATCGTTCATCCCCTAGACGCGCGTCATGCGAGCGCTCGATTATTGATGGATCTCACGTTCGAAGGCTCCGCCCTGTGATCACGTGCAGTGGGTTCTGCAGCCAAGCTGCGGCGAAAAGGTCGCGTGAAAATCGCTTGCACCAGGTGCAGGGCTTGACCAATTCTGCAAGAAAAGCCAGCAGCAGCACAAGGGGCGCCGCTACTTAGTTAAAGGGCAGAAGGGAGGTTCGAACCTGGCTCGAACTAGCACCTTAACTCTTTGAGGCACGGTCAGGGTTAAGCAGCGCAGATCATTGGGCGCTTGCCTCCAGAGGGGTCCGCGATAGGCCCTTAAGCGAGTACAGCACCCAGATCCTCAGCGTATCGGAACGCAGTCACCTGGCCGCTCGAGTCTCTCTCCTTCTCGAGCTCCAAAAGGGTCGACTCTAACTGAGAGCCGGCCAAGGCTCAATTCACTCATCGGCGTTTGCGGCCTGTTAGTTCTGCCAGTAGGAGCTTCTTGTGTTGTTGCCCAAGATGGCCGGTCAGAATTGTCCCCGAGGCCAGACGGAAATGTGTTGTCAAAAGATTCTTAAGGTCAGCTGGGTTGCCGTGTGTTTGACGACCATCGCAGCCGCGCAAGGCCAAGAGCAGCCTGCAATACCTCAATCGGGCCTGACAACAAAATCCGTTAAGGCAATTGGTTACACGGTGAAAGGCGGGAGTACGAAGGTCGACCTAAACGGGACGGACCTGATGCCGCAGGCCACAGGCGAAGCAAAGGTCGACGCTAAGACCGGCGCGACCAGTATCGAGGTTTCGCTCAAGAACATGTCGCAGCCTTCGGGATTGGGAGCCGAATTCTTGACCTTCGTGCTTTGGGTCGTTACTCCCGACGGCCGTTCTGGAAATACGGGCGAGATTCTCATTAACAAGAACGGAGAAGGGAAACTGACTGCCACCACCCCGGCGCAGACCTTCTCGATCATTGTTACCGCTGAACCTTATTTCGCCGTGCGTGCTCCCAGCGAAATGGTCATTCTGGAAAACGACGCAAGAAAGAACACTAAAGGCGAGATCTTCCCGATCAACGATTTCGAGTTGAGGAAGCGCGCACAGTACGAACTCCTTGCAAACGCCCACGCGGTGACGCCCGACCTCGAGCATGTACCCCTGCAGGTGTGTGAGGCGCGCAATGCAGTGGAGATAGCGAGATTGCAAGGTGCCGACAAGGATGCGCCCGAAATCTTCACAAAAGCAGCCGCGACTTTGCAGATGACGGAAAACGCCCTTGCAAGCAAGGGTGATAAAAAGGACGTCATGTCCAAAGCTCGCCAGACTGTACAATTTGCCGAGGATGCGCGGGCGGTGGCAGCGCAACGCCAGGAGCAGGCACGAATCGCGGCGGACAAAGAAGCGGCCGCCGCCAAGGCCAGGGCCGAAGCAGAAGCGAAGGCTGCGGAAGAGGCTCAGCGGCAGGCTGAGCTGGCCGCCGCGAAACAGGCGCAGCTAGAGGCTGAGTCGGAAGTATTGAAGGTGAGAGAAGAAGCCGCCAAAGCCGAAGCGGAGCGGAACAGAAGAGCCGCGGAAGACCTTCGCAATCAATTGCTGGAGCAATTTAACCGCATCCTTCCAACGACAGATACCGAGCGGGGCCTCAGGGTAAATATGGGCGATGTCCTTTTTGATACAGGCAAGTATGATCTTCGACCACCGGCCCGCGAAGCCCTGGCCAAGCTCTCTGGGATTCTCCTGGCACACCCTGGACTGCAATTGACCGTCGAGGGATACACAGACAACGTAGGAAGCGACACCTTGAATGACCTGCTTTCTGAAGAGCGAGCGCTCGCGGTGCGCACGTATCTTGTAAGCGAGGGCCTCCCTGACGATGCAATTGCTGCGAAGGGTTTCGGCAAGGTGATGCCGATCGCAAGCAATGACACGCCACAGGGACGCCGACAGAACCGACGCGTGGAAATCATAGTTTCCGGTGAGGTCATCGGAACAAAAATTGGGAATCCAAACAGGTCATGACCGCAAGACTCGACGGGACCTAGCAAATTGGCGAATGCGTCGCCCGCTTCAGGAATCAAACTGATCGTCTAACTCTCCCTCAGCACCAGAATCTGCCCGGAAAACGCTCCTTCGTGCAGAAGCACGCCCCGCAACTCTTGGTATACAAACTCAACTGCTACGGTCGGCCGCCGAAGCAGTACAATGTGAGTCCGACAAGTGCAAGGGGATGTTCCGGCTCGCCTGGGGCGGCCATGGACCACGGTTGTGAAGCAAGAGATCATTTCCTGAAGGAAAGCGCCTACCGAAAGGCTCTCGACAGCCGCAAAGAGCAGGTGCAGAAGATCCTGTCCCTTGCCGATGTAAGGATCGGAGGGGATCGTGAGTGGGACATTACGGTCAACGACGACCGGTTCTATTCCCGAGTTCTCCGGCACGGATCACTGGGCCTGGGCGAGTCCTACGTGGATGGCTGGTGGGATTGCCCCGCGCTAGATCAGCTCTTTTCGAAAATCCTCAAGGCCAAGCTGGACCGCAACGCTCCCCGGGACTGGCGGCTGGCGCTGCAATGGGTGCTAGCTGCCGTGTTCAATCGGCAAACGAAACTGCGGGCAAAGTCCGTGGCCGAAAGACACTATGACCTGGGCAACGAACTGTACCAAAAGATGCTCGATCGCCGTATGGTTTACAGCTGCGGCCGCTGGGAGCACGCTTCGAACCTCGACGAAGCACAAGAGGCCAAGCTCGATTTCGTTTGCCGGCAACTCCGCATCGAACCCGCATTTACCCTGCTGGACATCGGATGTGGCTGGGGTGGCCTGGCCAAGTTTGCCGCGGAAAGATACGGCGCCAAGGTTGTTGGTGTCACCGTATCACGTGAGCAAATGAAGTGGGCACAGCAGTCGTGCCGGGGCTTGCCCGTCGAGATCCGTCTCGAGGACTACCGCGACGTCACCGGAACCTTCGACCGGGTCGCGTCGCTTGGCATGTTTGAGCACGTCGGATACAAAAATTACCGGAGATTCTTCGAAGTTGCGCGACGGGCGTTGCGTCCCGGCGGCTTCTTTTATCTCTCTAGCATCGGGGCCAACCGCTCTGCGCGTTCCACGGATCCCTGGATCGACAAATATATTTTTCCGAATTCGCATCTGCCGTCGGCCGCGCAACTTACGGCAGCGATGGAGGGCTTGTTTGTCATCGAGGATTGGCAGAACTGGGCACGCGACTACGACCGGACAATTGTGGCTTGGTTTGGGAATTTTCAAAAATACTGGAGAAGCCTGGAGCCCCGCTACGGGGAGCGGTTTCATCGCATGTGGAAGTACTACCTGATGATAGCCGCGGCCTGTTTCCGGTCTCGAAACAATCAGGTCTGGCAGATTCTTCTGGCGCCTCAATGAGGCGTCGGCGAATAGGTCACCCTTGCAGGCGTGCCTCGCGTCTGGTCGGATGCTGCAGCGAGACGGCGATGGCTAACGGACTCTTCGTGTTCTCGGGGAAGAAGTATGCAGACGAAGTTCGGATGCTCAGTGCTGTTTATAACCGTCGCGCTTGTTGTTTCAGTGGGTCGCGCAAACCCTGGCAAGATCGTCGGAAGCAAGCCCAAATCGAACCTGGGCGGTACCTCGTCGAAGAAGTTGCAAAATGCGCCGACTGCCACGCCTCGGAACGCGCAGGGCGAACTGGATCGCCATGCCTGGCTCGAGGGCGCTCCAATCTGGATCCTGCCAGTGAAGCCCATCCCCAATTGGGCGGACCGCGCCCCGGCGCTTGCGGGTTTCCCAGGCTTTACGGAGGAGCAGGGAGAAAGAGTCCTCGAGAAAGGAACTGGGCCTGAGGGCGAAACGCTACGGCCGCCGATGCACATCTACCACACGAATCAAGCCGATGCGAAGGCAATGATTGCTTATTTGCGCTCGTTGCAGCAGTCGCCGCACTAGCTGCGTTCGGATTCTACGGAAAGACGTCTCGTGGGGGATGCGCTGGATTGCATCCTGAGGATTTTGCTGCAACTCTAGATGTATGAGGTCCACGAGGCCATCTTCGGCAGGCAAGTGGGGCATGGCCCTTCTAGTAATCGTCGGCCAAGGTATCCGCGCTCCCGTCTCTGCCCCGGTCTCGCATCTGCCGGCGAAGCTGCAACTGGACGCTAGTCGGCTGGCGCGTGAGGTATTCGACAACGAAGTCCAGGCGCAAATCCACGATCAATCTCTGTGGTGTTACCGCAAGTTGAAGGAAGAGGGAGGCAAAAAAAAGCTTTTCGCTGTGTGCGAGACTAAGGACGGAGAAATTGACCGTCTCCTAGAGGTGAACGGCCAGGAGTTGAATCCCAAGCAGCGCCAGGCCGAGGATCAGCGCATTCAGAAAATGCTGGATGATCCAGACCAGATGCGCCAACAGCGGAAAAAGTCGGAGGAGGACGGCAAGCTGGAACGAGAGCTGTTGAAAATGTTCCCGGACGCCTGTCGATTTCAGTACGCCGGCATGCAGGGCGATCTCATCAAGCTGAAATTCACCGCCAATCCCGATTTCCGTCCCTCGAGTCGCGCGGCCCAGGTCTTTCACCATATGGAGGGAAGTCTGCTGGTAGACGGTGAGCAGAAACGCCTCGCGGAAATCGAAGGGCAACTGACCAGCCCGGTGAGGTTCGGATGGGGATTGTTGGGACACTTGGACGACGGCGGCACGTTCCTTGCCAAGCAGCAGGACATGGGATCGGGACACTGGGAGTTGACCACGCTGGATATCGAGATGAATGGAAAAGCGCTGCTCTTCAAGACCATCGCCGTGCGAGAGAACGAGATCGATACAGATTTTCGACGAGTACCGGAGGGCATCAAGCCTCAAGAGGCCTTTGAGCTGCTGCGCCGAGAACGGCCGCTCGGGCTGTGCCAGGAACCTGATTGCAGCAAGGTCCAGGGCGCGCGTTGATCCAAATGGACTTGTAGAGATAGGTCAGCCTGCTCGAGCGCGCTCAGATCCGGGGAATTCCATCGATTCAGCGATAAATTGAGTTAGCGCGTTACACTAGCACTTCCATTCGCACGGAAACTGCGTGCCGAAGGAGATGCGAAATGCTCAACGCGAAGTACAAATGGCCGAGCATCTCGCACTTTGGCGCGATGGACACCTGTCGGCTCCCGGCAGCCGGGAACGATTCATGTACAAGCCAATTCTATAGGTCTTGCGAGTGCAACCATTGGGATTGCGGCCAACGCGGCCCTACAAAAGTTCATCCGAGGCTCTACTTGCGGACGTACTTTTTCACGTCCATGGTGAATTCCGCGCCGTACATGTTGCCGCCGGCGTCGGCGGTAATGCCTTCCGGTCCTGTGGAATCGGCAGCGGCAGGGTAGGGTGCGGCATCGGGCACGAAATACTTTACCGAGCCATCCTTCGCGCTGCCAATGCGAATACCGCGGCGGCAGCCAGGATTGTACCCATAACCGGGCTCGCCATTGCGAGACTCGGAATCGGCCAC
>Ga0126381_100006335_pt1 | contig 13072 bp, 8 predicted proteins | sample PanSoiMetPlot_28_FD_96465 | JGI IMG/M metagenome (GOLD analysis project Ga0126381, IMG submission 96465) | Tropical forest soil microbial communities from Panama - MetaG Plot_28 | ecosystem: Environmental > Terrestrial > Soil > Tropical forest > Bulk soil | place: Panama | collected 2016-02-17
ATGAATCGTGTGATCAACCAGGGGCAGGCCACACGGTCCACTTTTATGTCTTTGCGGGTAATCCATTTCATGTCCACCTCACGGACGCCAGGAGTATGTGAATTTGATGGCGAGGCGATTCTCATAGTACTGGGGTGGGTTCGCGGCGACCAGGCTGGCGAAACGCTGGCCTGCGGTGTAGACCACGAAGAAATCGCTATCCGGACGGTAGTTCCAGCGTAACCGGATGTTGGCGCTGGCCCCCTGATTATTTGCGGTGTTGACCTGCAGGATAGTTGACAGAGACACAAAGCGCGAGAACGAATAATCCGTTTCCAGTGCGCCGAATACGATGGAGAAGTTCCCGTCCGGGATGGGCAGCCGAAAACGGTTCCACTGCGGACCGAGGCTAAAAGAGAGCCGCTCTGAAGGACGATAGGTCGCTCGAATGCGTGCCTCGTTCAGATGCCCGTTGTAGTACCCGCCAAAGCGTTCGAAGAATCGAACGGTCAGCCGCTTGTCCTGCGCGGTCCCATAGGACAGTTGGTGGCGCGTCCAGTTATACACGCCGACTGGGATGAACACGTTCTTGTAAATGTTGAACGGTTCGGTCAGCCGCTGCGCGAACACGTCAACAATATCGTTGTCTGTATAAGAGCCGTTGTTAAACATGGCCCGAACGGTTGCCTGCCACTCTTGGGTCTGCACTACGTGGTGAGTGTCGGGTGCATGAAAGATAAAGCCTTCGAATCCCAACTCGCGCAGATGGGCAAATTGCGGTCGAGCCTTGAGATCGGCATCGGCATAGTCGCACAGGCAATCCGCGCGCTCCAGGAAACCAACTGCCGGATTGAAATAGGGATCGATCTTGCGATGCTCCGCCTCGAAGTCCAGCCAGTTGGAGCGGTAGGTCAGTCCAGCGCCAGAACTGGTCTGTCCCGCAGCAATTCCTGGTGTGCGCGTCTGGGCGGCGTATCCGGTCAGGGCAAGGTTCTTGAAGAAAACCAGGCGCGCGTCCACCCCTTCGGTCTGGTTGAAGCTGGCATCCGGGTCGCCGGAGCGTTTGTTGATCCCCATCGCTCCGATGTACGAGCCTCCATTCCATAGGGATCGCTTGACCCGCAACACCGCATAGTTGGCGGATGGATTCGGACCCGAAGACCGTGTGTCTACATCCATGGCTCCCAACTCGAATCCGGCCAGCGAGCCAGTGAGTTTGCCTCCACCGTTCACCGGGACCTCCTGGCCGGTTACGGGATCAATGCCGATTTGGCGGCTGAAGAAAAGTTGGTCGTCGGCGGTGGCGATGCTGAGCGGAAAGGCAAAAACACCTGCATTCTCGAGGAAAAACTGCCGCTTCTCAGGAAAGAACAACTTGTAAGGGGTGAGATTGAATTGTTGAACGTCCACATCGCTGTCGGCGAAATCGGTGTTTACCGTGAAGTTGGCAACCAGATTCGAACGGATTCCAAGCTTGATGTCGACGCCGCCGGTATGCAATGCAGTGGTTCCCGGGGTCAGTCCGGCGGCGTTTGCATTCGGGGGCAGATGACTGAAGCCGCCCAGGACATAGGGCTTGATGATGAAAAGACGACCACTGCCTATGTCGGTGATCCCATGCAGTTCTCCTGCTTGGCTGATCTTCGACGCTCCAAAAGTACGACGCCACCCACTCCAAAGATCTTCTTCGTTCTTGCGGCGAATGAAGCGCTTGAAGTTGATTCCCCAAACGACGTCCTGGGAACGCATAAAGTTCAACGTTGCGAACGGAATCGCAACCGTTGCCGTCCAGCCGTCGGGAGTGATCTTTGCCTCCGAGGTCCAGATCCCGTCCCAGCCGGGATCACCGTCCTGGGTGTCACCCGCGAGTTCGTCAGTAATCAGAGCATCACGTTGCGTACCCAGAGGATCGATCTGGAAGACATATGCATTGCGTCGGTCGAGCCGAGAATCGATGATGATTTCGAAGTAATCATCCAGTTCCTGAGTGACGTCGCGGCGAAGCTGGGTTGCAATCACTCCATCTGGACCTGCAGAATCATGGGCAACGATTCCAAAGAAGATCTTGTCTCGGGTGTAGAGGATTCTGACTTCGGTGTTTTCGGTCGGAGGCTGGCCCTCGTAAGGCTCGCGCTGACGGAAGTCCGTGACAGGATTAGCCTGCTGCCAAAGAGGATCATTGAGCGTTCCATCCAGCAGGGGCGCACGGTCTACGCGCGTGGCCTGTGCAATGCGCATCGTGTCCGTTAGCGGGGGTTGTGCCGTCTGCGCCGTAACGACGACAGCACTAGTGCAGACTAAGGCGATCGCGGGAATGATTCCCTTCGGCAGACCCATGCTCAAGATCCCTGGCAACCTCGACCGTAGGTCAAAAAAAGAAACCGCCGAGGGTCGCTAGCTGCAAGAAGTACCCAAAGAACTCCCCGAACTTGCAGTCGGGTACGCGTTTACATCGGCCTGAATCGATTGTGTAACCATCGGGTCGCTCTCCTTTAGTTCCCGTTCAAGCTATCGATGCTTCGGTCGAGGGCACGAACACGAGAGCCATCACGCGAGCACGCCAGATCACCTTTTTGTCAACCAACTTCATCCAACGCCTTCGAATGTGTAACGTGCTCTGGTGTCGATGATCACGAATGTAGTCGTCCTCACCGGGCTGTTGGAGATCGGACACCACATGAATGTGCAAGTACCGGAGACTAACTCTCGCGTTTGGCCCAGAGAAACACCTCCGATCACGAAATGTTGATCACTGGTTCCTCTGCAAGCTGTATTAGACAGCATGCCAGATAAACCTGAATGCCCCCTGTAAGCCAACCATTTTGAAGTGGTCAAGGCTTAACGATCGCCGTGCCTTGGGACCCGAATGGCATTCGATCTGGCATACAGGTTTCTTTCATGTTGCGGATCTAAGATCAAAGGCAGCGGAGGCAACATCAAAGGTGATGGTCACCCGCCGCGATGATTCCCGTCGATGAAGCGCTGGCTGGCTATGCTGCCATTCTGCGTCGAACCAAGAAACCTGACATTGCGCCCACTCGTCTATCAGGAGGTCAAACATGCAGAAGCTAGTTCGGTTGTCCACATTGCTGCTATTCGTGAGCGCACTTGGACTGTATGTCACGCCGAGCGCGTCCGCGCAGGAAAAATCGGCTGGCAGTAAAACTACTGTCACAGGTTGCTTGCAGAAGGGTGACGAGGCTGGTGAGTATTCCATCACTGGAGAGGACGGGAAGACCTACGAGCTCCGTAGCAAGACTGTGAAACTTTCGCAACATCTCGGCCATAAGGTAACGATTACAGGAACGCTTAGGGCGGAATCGGCCGAGAAGGAAAAGGGCGAAGCTGAGGAGCACGAGAAAAAGGAGGCAGCTGAAGCCGGTGGCATTACAGTGACTGACCTAAAAATGATCAGTGACAAATGCCAGTGACCCGCGTAACGCATACTCCAATGAGCCAACCATGGCGCTCTGAACTCAGGGCGCCATAACTCTTGCGGTGCCGAGCGGTTATAGCTACCGCGCTCGCTCACTTCCCGCGTCTGGCTGGATAGAGACGGGGGTGCCAGGCCGGAGCTCATCTGTTCCCCGAACTGCCACCAGATCACCCTCATGTAGATCGCCAAAGACCTCAGTCATTTTGTCCACAGTGGCTCCGGTCTTCACGTCAACCCATTCCGATTTTCCGTCGCGAACCCGGACGACAAACACTCGTTCGAGAGTGTTGGCGACCGACGATGTTGGAACAAACAGCGTAGGATACGATCTCCGCACTGGCCACAAGACATCGGAGAAAGTACCGGGCGAGAGCTCTCCCTTTGCGTTTGCTGCCTCCAATTCGACCGGCATAGTGCGTGTTTTCTCGTCCAGTGAGTGGGCGATACGGGCGATTGTGCCGCCAAACGTGCGGCCTGGAAACGCAGGAACAGTGAATTCAACTTTGGTCCCTGCCGGCACTCCTGCCGCGTAGGTTTCAGGAACCGGCACTACCACTCGCAGGCGGGATAGTGTCTCAATACGTACCATCGGAACGGCGACTCCAGGGGCACCAGCAGGACCGACGAGTGCTCCGGGATGCACGTTTCGCTCCGTCACAACTCCGTCAAAGGGTGCCTTTACCCGCAGGTACGCCTCTGTCTGGGCTATCGCCTGAAGTGCCTGCTGGGCGGCACTTACATTGTCCTGTTGAGCCTTCAACTGGGCTCGATCCGCGTCCAAGGCCTTCTGCGCGACGAACAAGTCGTTGCCCGCCACGACGCCGGGAGTTGCCGCCGCGGCCTTTAGGTGTTCGTAAGTCCCCTCATCCGATGCGACCTTTGCCTCCGCCGCAGCCAGTTGGGCTTGGGATGCTTGAAGTTTCGATTGCGCCTCAGAGCGTTGTGCGATCAATTCTGGAGCTTCGAGTTGAGCGATGAGTTCTCCTGCGTTGACGTGTGAGCCCCGATCGACCGTAATGGACTTCACAAACCCGGTGACCTTGGGGAAAATTGCCACAACTTCGTATGGTTCGATTTCGCCGGGCAAGTGAACTGTGATCGCGAGCTTCTGTGCAACCACCTTCGTTGCTTGAACTTTCGCGGTGGGGTCAGGGGGCGCGGCTTTCGCGGAAGGCGTATCCCGCTTCCCACATGAAAGCAAAAGCCAGAGACTGGCGCAAATCGCGATGGCCTTTGCAAGCTTCATCGTTCACCTCCGCTCTCGCTCTCGCCAGAATCTGCCCGGGTTGCGTAGCGGCTGTCCGGGTCCTCAGGGTCAAGCGAAGGTGAATGAGTGCCAGCCCGCTCCTGAACTAAGGAAAAGATGGAAGGCAGAATCAGCAGACTTGTGAAGGTCGCGGCCAACAGTCCGCCTATTACGGCCCGTCCGAGTGGCGCGCTTTGCTCTGCGCCTGTTCCCAAGGCGACTGCCATTGGAATCATACCGACGATCATTGCCATACTGGTCATCAAGATCGGGCGCATGCGGCTCTGAGCGCCATGGACGGCGGCTTCGATCGCATGAATACCACCACGCCGGGATTGCTCCGCGAACGTAACCAGAAGGATTGCATTGGCGACAGCGACTCCAATGGCCATGATCGCCCCCATGAAGGATTGGATGTTCAACGTCGTGCCCGTAATCAGAAGCATGACAATTACACCCGAGATTACGGCGGGGATGGTTGAGAGCACAACCACCGACAGACGTATAGATTGGAAGTTTGCCGACAACAGCAGAAAGATGACGAGAATCGCCAGGACGAGTCCAATAGCAAGATTCGTAAGCGTTTCACGCATAGGGGCGATTTGTCCCCTTACTCGCACCATCACTCCACGTGGCGGCGTTCCGACTCGTTCGATCGCCTCGTCCACCCGGCTTGCGACCCTCCCTAGGTCTTCGCCAACGACATTGGCGGAAATAGTGATCATTCTTTGACCATTCAGCCGGTCATATTCCCCGACCATGGTGCCGTTTCGAACCTGGGCAACGTCTCCAACCAGCGGATGGAGAGCGTCACTTCGGGTGATTGGAATGTTTGCGATGTCCTGAATCGACGCGACCTGCGGTTGTGGCAGTTCGACCTGCACCTGGTAACCGATGCCAGATCGTGGATCGGCCCAGTAGTTGGGTGTGACGAAACGGCTGGAAGAGGTCGCTGCTACCAGGGAGCGCCCGACCTGCTCAACGCTTACACCCAGCTGGCCGGCCAGCTCCCGATTGACGTTCACCTCGACGCTCGGGTAATCGAGAGACTGCTCGAACTGAAGATCGCGCAAAACTGGAATCTTACCCAACTCGGCAAGAAGCTTCTCGGCGTATCCCCGATCGTCCTGTAAGTTCGGCCCGTTGACAGCGACTTCTACCGGCGTCGGTGCGCCAAAGTTCATCGTTTGGCTGACGATGTCTCCGGCTTCGAAAGAGAATTCGCTTCCGGGGAACAAGCCAGGGAGTTTTTCTCGGAGCTGTTGCTCAAGGTGCGCTACTGAGGTCGGAGCGTCAGGTTTAAGGGCGATTCGCAATACCGCTTCCTGAGGTCCACTGGTCCAAAGAAAAATTGTATTGATCGGATACGCTGGGGGTTGAGTTCCTACGTAGCCAAGCGTCACGGCAACATTGTTTGTCCCGGCAACTTGGTGAATTTCATCAAGCACGCGAAGCGCCATGACCTCCGTGGCGCCAACCCGTGTGCCGATTGGTGCCCGAAACCGAAGCTGAAGCTGTCCTGCACTGACTCTGGGAAAGATCTCTCGTCCCATAAGCGGTCCCAGCAGAACAATCACTGCAAACGTGACCCCCAAATACACCGCCAACACGGTCTTGCGATGTCCCATCAGTTCCTTCAGAAATCGGCCAAGCCGACCGCGCCACTCAGCCATCCGTGATTTCTCCACACTCTCTCGATGAACTGGTTCACGCAGAATCCAGGTTGACATGACAGGAACCAGAGAACTGGACAGGAAGTAGGAAGCAGCCATCGCAAAACCGACCGAGAGTGAAAGCGGAACGAAGAGACTTCTGGCGATGCCCGTCATGAAGAACGACGGGACGAATACCGATAGGACGCAGAGCATCGCGAGCAAACGCGGGATCACGACTTCGCGGCTGGCGTCCAGAACTGCTTTCGCGTGCGGTACACCTTGACCGAGATGCGTGTGGATGTTCTCAATTGCGACCGTTGCCTCATCGACCAAAATTCCTACAGCGAGTGCAAGGCCGCCAAGAGTCATCGTGTTAATCGTCTGACCTGCTCCCCATAGCGCCACGACCGCGGTCAGCAACGCAAATGGGATTGTCGTTACGACAATGGCGGAACTGCGCAAATCCCGCAGAAAAAGCAACACCATCAACCCCGTGAGCACGGCGCCCAAAATGCCTTCTCGCACTAGAGACGAGAGTGCATTCTTGACGTATGTTGATTGGTCGAACTCGTAGCTGATGTTGATGTCTTGGGGGATGAGCGATCGAAACCGTGGAATGCTACTCTTAACCTCATTCACAACCGCGACCGTGGAGGCATCCGCTCTCTTGGTGACCGAAAGGTAGACGGCGCGCCGACCGTTGACCAAGGCGTATCCGACCAGGATGTCGCTTGTGTCGGTGACCGAGCCAATGTCATGCAGGAAAACCGTGGGACCGGAGCCGACGCGAATAGGAAGGTCTCTTAAGTCTTGAATGTTAGAGACGACCGAGTTAATCGGTACCATCGGCTGCAAATCTCCGGTACGAATGTTTCCAGCGGGCATGATGATGTTGCCCGACGTGACGGCCTTAACCACTTCCTCGGGAGACATGTGGTAGGCCCTTAAACGGTCCGGGTCCACGGTGACAACGATTGTTCGGGCATTTCCACCGAATGGTGGCGGGGCGGAAACTCCGGGAAGGGTTGCAAAGAGGGGACGGACCCGGTTTAGTGCCAGATCCTGAATCTCTCCCAGGCCCCTTGTCTGACTCGAAAATACGAGAAAACCGACTGGTACGCTGCCTGCGTCGAAACGCATCACAAAGGGCGGAACCGTTCCCGCTGGCATGAACGCTCGTGCCCGATCCACATATGAGATCGTCTGAGCGAGAGCCTGGCTCATATCCGTGCCGGGATGGAATGTGAGCTTGAGCAGCCCGACGTTCTGAATCGACTTCGATTCGACGCTCTCGATGCCAGTGATGTAGAGGAAGTGATACTCGTAGTAGTAGACGAGATAGCCCTCCATCTGGGCTGGGGACATTCCTCCATACGGCTGCGCGACGTAAATGACTGGCAGATTCAGATTCGGAAAGATATCGATGGGCATCCGGAGTAGAGCGAGGACCGACAAGAGGCCAACTGAAATTACCGCTACTACCACGGTCAGAGGGCGCCGAAGAGCTATCCGGATTAGCCACATCTCACTGGCCTCCTGCCGCACGCTTGCGCGCTAGTTCGAGGAAGGGCTGGAGATCGCCTTGAGCGATTGCTTCGCCTAGCATGGCTCGCCAGACTGTGAGCCGAGCAACGTTGTCTTCAATTTCCGCTTGCAGCAGAAGCCGCTGGGCTTCCGCAACCTCGACTATGGGAGCCAGCGCAGCCTGATATCGGGCGGTGGCCTGCGTCTCGCCCAATCGAGCGGCTTCCAACTCAACCGGTGTGTTTTGACTTATCAACACTGCGCTGTCATATGCAGCTTTGGCCCGCTCTGCCTGAGCAGTCAACGTTTGGATCGTCTTGTCATAATCGGCCCGCTGCGCACGTTCGTTGGATTGTTCGATCTGTTTCTTGAAATGCAGGGACGGAAGATCAAGGACTGAGAGCGTCGCAGTTAACCCCACCGCCCAGTTGTGCCTCATTAGATCGAGGCCGTCTGTCCCTGTGCCAAATGTCCCGTCTGTGTTTGCCCCACTTCCGCGACCTGAAAACGAGCCCTGCAAATTGAATCGGGGATAGTACGACTTACTCAGCACCTTCTCCCTTGCCCTGGTTTCAAACAGAGTCGAATTGACAACCTTTGCAGCCGGATGGTCCACCAGAGCTGACTGTGAGCCATAGGGATTTGGGAGTGCCGCGAGGAGCCAGTCAGCGTTGATAGCGACCTTATTTCCGGAGATGCCGAGCAATTCTGCGAACGTTGCCTCGCTTTCCTGTTCGACCTGCTGAGAACGAATCAATTGGATCTTGGCGGCTGCTGACTCTGCGTCTGCACGGGAGGCATCCGCACCCGGCCTCAACTCTTCCTTGACGAGCGCATGGACGGAAGTGGCGAGCACTTGCCTCCGATCAACGTCAGCTTGAGCAGCCTTGACCTCTTGTTGCGCAGCGGCCAGTCGTAGGAAGGCATCGCCCACAGCGCCGGCTACATCGAGCTTCGTCAGCGAAAGTTCTGCGTTCGCTCGTCCTTGCCCAGCCTTCGCCACGTCTACGTTTGCGCCACGATACCCAAAGTCGAATGGTTCCCACGATAGCAACACTCCCGCCATGCTGCCCCAGACGCCGCGGTCAGAAGTGCTCGACAACACAGGACCAGAGATCGGAGGCACAACCGTCTGAGGCAGATAGAGTCCAAAGATGTTATTTCGTGTAGCGCGATTCGATTGCCAGAGCAAATCGGTACGCGGCAAGTAGGACGTGCGAGAAAGGCTCACGCCTTCCTTCGAGGCGAGCGCGCGTTCCATGGATGCGCGTACAGCGGGATAATTGGCGACAGCAAAATCAACCGCCTGATCCAGCGTCACCGGACTCTCGGGCACTTTGACCGAACTTTGTGCCAAAGCGACTGTCTGACTTATCAAAACAATCCCCAACCACACGAAAACAAGATTCTCTAGAATCGTTCCCTGCAAGATTTTCAATTCCTTCACCTCACCCAGGAGCGGATGGTAGACGAGCGCTAGTTGCCGTCTCAAGACTTGATCAAAGCGTCGTGGGGTTCACGAGGTATTCCCACCCATAGTCGGCGAAAGCTTGCCATCACGAAGTAGCCGCTGCTCTTGTTCCCCACGCTTGTGGCACACAATGCACGCGGTGTTCACCACATAAGCATCGCATGGCAACCTGAATGTCCCATGTATGCCAAACAAGATTGGAGGTGGGAACCGAGCCAAAGTAGCCTAGTTTTGAAAAAGAGGCAGACGCACACGAAAGACGGACCCAGCGCCCGGAATACTTTGAACCTCGATGGAACCTCGATGCGCTTCGGCAACCCACCAGGCGATTGAGAGACCGAGCCCAACGCCTCCAAACTCGCGGGACCTCGCTTTATCGGCCCGGTAGAAGCGATCAAAAATGTTAGGCAGATCAACCGCAGAAATGCCGATACCCGTGTCCCGAAACTCTGCCACGGCAGAATCATCACTCCCGGTGAGCCCGACAGCAATTGATCCGCCTGACGGTGTGTACTTCACGGCATTGTCGATCAGAATGAGGAAAAGGCGATGCAGGGCGAGAGAATCGCCTTCAACAACCAGCGTTGACGAATCGATGTTCTGCTGAAATGAAAGCTGTTTCGTCTCCGCCAATATCTTGCCGTCCTTGCATGCTTCCCGAAGGCAGTCCGCTAAATTCACCGGAAGGCGCTGTAGACTCTCGACTCCGGCATCGGCGCGTGCCAGCAACATGAGCTTCTCGACCAGAGACGAGGTCTTTTCCAGTTCGGCCAGGACTTCTTCTTGTGCTTCTCGGTAATCGGAAACAGTTTGTGAGGTGCGCAGAGACACTTCCGTTGTGGTTCGCATTAGGGCAAGCGGCGTGCGCAGCTCATGGGAAGCGTCGGCAGTAAACTGCGTGATCCGGTTGAAGGAGGATTCCAGCCGTGCGAGCATGCTATTGAGTGTCTCGGAAAGACGCTGCAACTCGTCTCCACTTTGTGGGACGTCAAGCCGTTTTGCGAGGTTGTTGGAATTGATATCTTGGGCGGCTCGGGTAATTTGATCCACGGGCGCCAAGGCCCGCCTACTCAACCAATACCCACCCCCTGATGCGAGAACAAGGACCAGAGGACTCAGCAGCAGAACCAACCACTTGAATCGATCCATGGCTTCGTAGAAGTCATCCATCGGAGCTGCAACTTGAATGCGGTACGTCTGCCCGCCGGCACTCATTTCACGCACCAAAACGCGGAGGGGGAGATCCACGGCCATAACGTTGTAGGCCGAATAACTTGCCTTGAGCGGCACCGGTGGATCGTAATGAGCCATCAACCGTGAGCGGTAGATCCAACGACCATTTTGATCGCACACTTGCAAGAAATCGGCTTGCTCTCGCAGTTCCTGGTGTTCCCTCAATTCGTCCTGCAGTCGCGCCGGTTCTTCCTGTAATACACGCCCCATAACTTCTGCGACCCCGGCTGCCTGCCCTTCGAGATTCTCATCGACACTTTTCTCTATTCCTTTCCGCATAGCGACAAAAGCGATGACGCTGAAGAGACTGAGACTCGCAAGAAGGATGGCAACGTACCATGCGGTCAGCTTCAGCCGAATTGGCACTCGCTTCATGTTCTGGGATTCTCGCGTATCGTGTAGCCGACTCCGCGCACTGTCTGTATGAGCTTATGATCATGTTCGCGATCTATTTTGCTTCGCAATAGTCGAATGAATGTATCGAGGGTGTTCTCCTCGACATCGTGATCAAAGTCCCAAACAGCGTCGACGATCGCGTCTCTGGAGACTACCCTGCCAGATCTTCGCATCAGCAGTTCCAACAAGCGGAACTCCGTCGGGCTGAGATGAATCTCTCGTTCGCCACGTGTGACTTGGTGGCTCGCGGGATTCAACACCAGATCGCCAACTTGAAGAACCGTTGGCCGTGGTGCAGAACCGCGGCGTGCAACCGAGCGCAAGCGAGCCAGGAAAACTTCGAAAGCAAATGGCTTCGTCAGATAGTCATCAGCGCCGACATCAAGACCCTTGACGATATCCGGCACCGCATCTCGTGCTGTGAGCATCAGGATCGGGGTTTCAATGTCATTTCTCCGGAGTCGGCGAGCTACCTCGAAACCGTTGATCACAGGTAACATCAGATCAAGCACTACGACGTCGAACTCTGTTGTGGATGCCAACTCCAGTCCGCTACGGCCGTCGAAAGCGAGGCTGACACGATGGTTGTCCGCCTCAAGACCTTTCTTAAGGACTGCAGCCATCTTCTTCTCGTCTTCCACAATCAGGATTCGCATAGGAGTTTCGTGCCAGATCACTGGTGAAGCTCACGATGAGCCTACGTCTCTTGTCTATTTTCCGGTTACAGCCTCATAAACAACCATGCGGGCCACGGGCTTTCCGTTCTCCTCCTGCTCTGGCGTATAGACGCGGTGAGTTTCGGGGTCCACCGCAAGACTGTGCACGGCGTGTTGAACCTTAAAGTCCTCAAGCTTTCGATAGTGCTGCGGGTCATCTTGGTGAAAGACAGATATTGCTCCGCTATAACAAGCGGCGTAAATACGTCCCAATCCCGCATCAAACTTGATCACATCCGGACCGCCTGCCATTTCGAGATATGCGATGGGTTGGTGCTTATCAAGATCGAATACGGTCATTAGATTGTTTTCTTCGCATGACAGAAATGCTCGATGGTGGTCTGGATCGAGCGTCATGCCGTGGTTACCTTTGCACCGTCCGACTGGATAGCGGCCGATCACCTCGTCGGTCGTGGGATCAATCACCGCAAAGATGTTCTCATCCTGCAGATTCAAGTAAACCTTGCGAGCTACGGGATCGTACTGCGGCATGCCGGTGTCACTATCGAAATGAAGAGTCTTCACGATCTGATCCCTCGTTACGTCCACGATCGCTTCAGCTCTGCCCCGCTCGTCAGAAACGTAGAGCTTATGGAAGGGTGCTGCGTAGGCGCTTCCATCCGGCTTGCGGTCGGTGGATAATTTCTTGACCACCTTCATTTGGCCCAGGTCCACGACACCGATGGTGTTGTCGCCGGCGTTCGACGTGTAAAACTTCTTCGAGTCAGAAACATACTCGACACCTTCGGCTCCAGGTGTATCCGCAACTGTCGCCACAATCTTGTTTGTGCGCAAATCAACGACGTATGTCTGCCCCGCGGCCAGATGCGCGGAGATCAGATAGTGATCGTCGGGATCGATCGTGAGGTAGTCAAAACGCTTACCGGGCGGCCCCGGCAGATCGAACTCCGCGATCTTCTTCAGCGTTGGAAAGTCGGTCTGAGCGGTGAGCTTAGGACCGAGCGCCCAAATTGTCGGGATTAGCGCGAGCAGAAGCCTCGTTCGCAAGGTGAACCCTCCCATCCTGTGTTGTGCTTTCATCCGTCCGGAAACCTCTTATGTTAACGGATGAAGATGAATGTTGCCTGAACGGCCCATTCAGCGCCGTAACTTGATTCCTGGAATTTTCTGGCAAAGTCTCCTGTAACCGGCTCAGAGTTTGATGTTTGGCGCCGAGGAAGGAACTCAAACGCCGTCACTTCTCGGGCTCCATCCCGGCTTCGCTGTGCTCCCAGCCTTTCCGCCCAATTCCAACCCGAGTGCCGCCATTCGCAATCGCCCTGCCTCCATAGGGCGATCGATTATTTCGAGTTGCACACCGCTAATGTCGTTCCAAAATCCCCTCTGAAAACGACGCCTGCAAGTCATTGAGTTTACGCATCCGGCGATGAAGGCGTTTGACGTTCGGAAAACAGG
>Ga0126381_100006337_pt1 | contig 13071 bp, 6 predicted proteins | sample PanSoiMetPlot_28_FD_96465 | JGI IMG/M metagenome (GOLD analysis project Ga0126381, IMG submission 96465) | Tropical forest soil microbial communities from Panama - MetaG Plot_28 | ecosystem: Environmental > Terrestrial > Soil > Tropical forest > Bulk soil | place: Panama | collected 2016-02-17
CGGATTTCCGCCGTATCCTCGATCAGGACGATGCGCTCGTCTTCGGGTATGAATTTGCCGAGGATATTTATGGTCGTGGTCTTACCGGAGCCGGTCCCACCGCAGATCAATATGTTCTTGCGCGAAAGAACATAATCCTCTAGGCGGTTGGCTAGGGACTGGTCGAGAGTGCCCTCCGCGATGAGGTCCTGCATTTCGAAATGGCGCGTATTGAACTTGCGAATTGTGAGGGTGACTCCGTTCAAGCTGCATGGCGGAATGACAGCAGCCACGCGGCTGCCATCAGCGAGCCGGGAGTCGAGGATTGGATGCGATTCCGAAACATCGCCGCCCAGCCGACGAGCGATGTTTTTGACCGCCACCAGGAGGGCTCTTTCGCTCAGGGACACCCCGCTGACCGGCTGTATGTATCCGGCCCTCTCAATGAACACCGTGTCAGGGCCATTAACCATGACCTCGCTCACGGAGTCGTCGAGAATGAGGTGCTCAATGGGCTTCAGAAACGGAAGGATGGTTTCAAATCCGTTCATTAGAGTTGTCCTCGCGCAAGCTGTTCGAAATAGGATAGGTCTGGATCGTTGAAATAGGGCTTGAGGTAGCAGAACGTTGGCGGAATGGGATTGAGCCCGTCATAGGCAAACACGATGGCCTGCGCGTTCTTAAGTTCCGTGAACGTCTTCATGTCGAAACGATAGTCGGAGTGAGGGCTGTAAGTCTTCGAAGTGGTGAGGTTGGCACGATGTGAAACCGCCTTGCCTGTTAGCAAGCTGATATGGGCATCGTGACCACTCTCGGAGAAGTTATAGCTGGCTTTGAGCCGATCCTCGCGCCCGCAGAGGGAGCTCGCGCTCTTCGCTGAGAAGTCGTCCGACAAAGACAGAAACACCTTGGTGCGGAAGGTTTGCAAAAGCGTGCGCCAGCTTTCGCCCGGCAGTGTGGATTTGAGCGAACTGATGCTCTGGGTGGCGATGATTGGGATGCACTTGGGTTGGCGGGACAAACTGAAGAACTTTTCGTCCCCCGTCGGCTCGCTCTCCCCGACCGTAGCGAAATGTTGGTATTCGTCACAGAGAAAGAGGACTTGACGGAAATACTGTTCGGGGTGGGCTTCGATCTCCGGGATGCGGTTTAAGACCGCGCGCTGGAAGTCGAGCTTCATCAGCACTCCCAATGCCTTGGCCAAGCCGGGGTTCATTCCGATGGGGAAATTCAGGGCACAGACGGCCCCGCGTTCGATGAGCCAACCAAATGAGGGAAGTGGCACGCCGTAGCGGAAATCCGCATTGGCGATGGGGTCGTAGCATTCCGGCGGGGGACAGAAGATGCGCTTGACGGCGGGATTGTCATCAAAAAGGGAGAGGAAAACGGAGATGCCTTCGACGATGGAGGTGCGCAGTTTGGGCTCGATTCTTTTCCAATCGTTGTAGAACCATCGTTTGACGGCCTGCAGCTGGTCGTACCGGTCGGGATCAATCTTGTCGAAGCCGGCCTCGCTCAAGCACTCGCAGTCGACACGGGAGTTTTTGAGGAACGCCCGTAGGCCGGGGGTTTCCCTGGCGCGGAACATGTTGACAGCGTCGTCGAAATGGACATTGAACGCCTTGACGTCGGCGAAATGGCCCATGAGATGGTCAGGATGAATGAGCAGGAAGTAGCGCTCTTCGAGCCGGAGTTCTGCGTCCCGGATCTTGCGCTCGAGCACGTCTGGACAAATAGTGCACTCGTAGACATCGAAAAGGGTGACGTAATCATAGGCAACTTTGTGAAGAAGAATGATGAATTTCACGAGGTTGGTATACGCCTGTTGCCAGAATGGCTCCTTGCCTCGCCCAAAGAGGTTGTTAATGAGCGAGGCGATTCCATAGGCGAGCGCGTAGGCATCAAGTCCGTTGTGCAGGGGGTTGTACCGGAAATTGGAATCAAGGTTGATTTCTACGTAATCAGCCTCGCGTCCGAAGCGGCGAAGGATGGTGCGCACTTTTTTGCAAAAGTCCCCCTTGACCTCAAGCACCAGTCCGCCGATGCGTTTCTCGGGGTTCCCCGCCTCATAAGATAAAATCTGTTCCGCATATGGATAAAGCGCAGCGCTGGTCTTGCCGCTTCCTACCGCGCCGAAGACTGCTATTCCAGTAAATAGGCCCCGCTCGGGAATGGTCAGCCAGTACGGTGTCGGAGAGGTGAACCTCGCCGAGCACCAGGAAGAGGTTGGTCCGATTCGACGGGCCTGGGTAGGCCGGAGGGTTGCCCGCTTTTGGCCGAGGCGGAGACTTTAGCGTGAAGATGTAAAGCCCTGACAGAAGGAAGGAATAAATAATGTATGGGGTCGTGTACAGAAAGAGGGTATAGCAAAACTTGAGTCCCTGGAAGACGGGGCGCGCCCAAAGGAAGATGAGTTCGAGGAAGAAGTTTTGCTCGGGAAAGGGGTAGCGAAAATACAGGACGATCCCAGTGACCGTGGCGAGCACACACGCTACGAAGTTTTTCTCTCGAAGGATTCGACCAATCATGACGGCTTCCCTGCCTGCTGGGAGCCTACTCCTCGCTTACTGGCGGACGCTCCGTTTTGCGCCGCCTTCCACTTCTTGTAATCGGGGTCTCGCGCGACCGTTTTGCGGAGCGCGAAGTTGGCAACGTAGTCCGCAGTGCAATCCACAAAGCGGGCATAGTCGTCAAGCAGGTCACTTACCGGTTGATCGAGCTTCAGCGAGCGGCTTATGCATTCTGGGGGTTTCTTGATGACGGCCATTTTTCCTTCCTCCTAAAGTCCGTTTACAATCTCGAATCTCTCTTCGCGGCCCGAACCATTGGCGCAGAGGCTCGAACGAGATGAACTTGACGCGTGCCGGTGCTGCTGGGCCGAATCCGCTCAATGAGGCTCCTCCTTGCCTTGCAAGAATTCTGGCCGGTGTTATATGCTCTGCCTAACTTCAGGACGGCTCACATGGATTTGCTAATTAACACCTTTGAGCCCGAATCCGCTGCAGCGGCGAGCGCATCGTCCTGGCTGCGCCCGGTAACAAAGCGAAGTACAAAATGAAGACGGAGTACCCTGTTAGGGCATTAGGGAAGATCATCATTCTGCGCCCTTCTTCTATTTTCGATCGGCGCGGTACAGTTGGCTTTGGAGGCCGGCGTCGATATCGTTTACTTGAATTCCTTCGGCACGCCCGTTGGCCGGATTTTTTCGAGCAGCCCGAAGGGCATGGCGGAATTGCGCAAAGCTCAGGTTGTGTTTTCCAGCTCGCCGAAGCCCTGGAGCTTTCCAGAACACTGGTGGCCGCCAAGGGCACAAGACAGGCTACTCCAGGGGTAGCTGCCTCCGCGCGTGGTCGCCCCCGACAAGCTGACAAGTTAAGGAGGGACTCACTTTGAACTCGCGAAAGAACCATGCCGATCTGTCAGTGGCAGAAAAAGACGCATTTGTCTCTGCGGTGCTGGCCTTGAAGAACAAAGTGAATAGCGTTTTGAAACCCGGCAAGATGAAGCGTTACGACGACTTTGTGCAGATTCACAAGAACGCCATGATGGGGCCGGACATGTTTATGCCGATGCCTCACGGCGGCCCGCTCTTTTTTCCGTGGCACCGAGTGCTGCTCCGGCAGTTCGAGCTGGCGTTACAAGCGGCGGCACGCAGCTCCAGTATCGCTATTCCCTATTGGGAGTGGGAGCTCTCTGGAAAGAATAATCCGTTTACCGATGACTTTATGGGCGGAGATGGAGATGCCGCGCAGGGACATCGCGTCGTTTCGGGTCCGTTTGCCTATGCAACAAAGAAATTCAAGATTCGTGTCTGGGACGGGAGCTCTGGGAATGCCGGACTGTTGAGAGAATTTGGAAACGACCCGACCGCGTATCTACCGACGCAGCCACAAGTGGCATCGGGACTGACCAAGATACCGTATTCGCCCGGAACCAACAGTTGGGCAAGGACCTGCGAAGGTGGAATGCACAACCCTGTGCATCGTTGGGTCGGCGGAAACATGGGAGATGCCACGTCTCCGAACGACCCGATTTTCTTCTTGCACCATTGCTACATCGATATGCTCTGGGAAAAATGGAGGAAGCAACATCCCACAAGCGACCCGTACCTGCCGGCCTCCGGCACGCCAGGCTATGATTTGGCTTCGAGGTTGGTCTTCAACAAGGCAGGCAAGCCTGCGCCATGGACGGGCTCATGGAAAGTGCAGGACACGCTAGACACAACGAGCCTGGGGTATGTCTACGCTTAGCACGACTGCCCTGCGTTGCTTGCATGGTTGTCCGACAGAAGTCATGGCGTGAATTGGGCCAAGGGTGGTAAGTGTGCACAGTCTCTCTGAAGGCCCCGCAAAAGAAATTAGACATAACCAAGGCCGTGAAGCTCCCGTGGCAGTGCACTGGCTCACTTTGCCTCTTAATCCTTGGACATGGAGGTAGCAAATACCTGTGGCTCGCCACAACTCTGTCCGACTTTGAAACCAGTAACGTAGCCGGCGGCCGCTGCCAGAATTCTGTTATAACTCCGATTATGCTCAGCGTGCTGTGGCTCGCGCTCGGGTCGCTCCTGCGAATCTTCCACAACCGCCAGGATCTAATCTTTTGAAAACTTCGAGCTGCGACAGCAGTTGACCGTGCTGAAATGGCGCCGTCCTCGGCCAGCAGTCAATCTGTTTCACCGCTGGCACCGGGCCGGCTTTCGCATGTATTGGAGGCTGATCTCGCGAGTCCGGGGACCGGTTGGGCGAAGGGCGACGCCGAAGGAGCTGCGGGAGTTGATCTTCCGCATGGTTGAGGAAAACCCCACTTGGGGAGCGCCACGCATCCATGGGGAACTGCTGATGCTCGGGTTCGACATTTCGGAGCGGACGATCTCCCGCTGTCTGGATAGCCGACTTGGGTTCGCAGCATCCATTAGAGTCTTAGCGCTAATCTACGCGCGGCTGGGCAGGTTCGCCACTCCCTTCGGCTTGTCGAGGGCAGCGACGTAGATCCTGTTGCGAAACTGCGAATCGTAGCGCCCACGATCTGTGCCGCCTCCACCAGCACGCGCGTAGTAGGTGATTGTTGCTTGGTGATCGCGCCCAGCCTCTGCCGTCCGCCCGAAGTCTCATCGCGCGGCAGATTCTGCCTCAAACTGCTCCTTGAGATTGCATCATTCGACCAATAAGGCATAAGACTCGGGACCTTAGGCAAATATGTTCTTGACGGGCTAAACGGTCTTCGCTCATTATAGCGTCGTTCCGCCGCGTACTTTCGGTCGAACGCATTTTGGAAGAGTTGGCAAGGCTACCTAGCTCGACAGGCTCGCATGTTGCCTCCTACAGGCCTGCCATTGTTGCACGAACGTATTTGCTCGACCTGCGGAACTGACGATTTTGTAGTCCGTTGAGGACAGGCTCCCGCGACAAATAAGCAACTTCATTCAAGGGATCGCAGCAACGTCTGCTCGGGAGACGCGCTTCGCCGGCCCCAGACAGGACCTTGATCGTCGGAGGCACTCCTTTGGACGATGTCGCCCTACTTGCGCACTTGCAATCGCTCACCGGGGACCTGGCGGGCGGAGACGCTGGTTCCGAAGCACTTCACGATCTGCGGCGACAACTTGCGGCATCTCTGCGCGCGCATCGCCCCGCCCCGGAAATCGCCTCGTCGGGACGGTTGAGCGCGGAGAAAGAGACAGAGCTTCGCCTCGCCATTGCAGAATCGAGTCGGTTAAGCTCAGCCGAGTCAAGCTTTGTCAGACGCAACGTCCCGCTCACTAGTCCCGTTCTCTCTCAGCAAACTAGTGCGAAGGATTTCGCAGGACAGACACCATCGAAAATTTTTGGCCCCTTCAAGGACACACTTGGTAATCCTGTGTGGTTCGATTTGTTCCTGGTCGGTCCTACTCTGCAGATTTCATTTGCGGGAAGCCCAGAGGTTGTCCTGGTTTTACCGTCTACGCATATCTCACCCGGTTCCCTTCACCTTCATGTCGGAGCGGGAAGCATTTGGATCTTGGCGCAGGCGCTGACATTGACGGCTCCAGCCGGCAGTTACGTAGGCTTGAGGATAGAGGAGGCAACGATCGATCTCAGTGCTGCGGGCTCTCTGACCGCGAACAAACTCACCTTGCCTGCCAGCGCCGCTTGTCACATAATAATGGTGCCCGACAACTCGGAGATCCCCGCGCCACCGGCACGTCCGGGCATTGACGCAGCTGACGACGACGTGCAGCGGCCTGCTTCAGCGGAACTCCACATTACCGCCTCCGGAGTGACAGAACTCCGAGCCGAGCCTGCCTCGTTGAAAGTATTTGGCAATAAGGTCAAGTTGGTGCGCTCTTCGGTCGCTCCCTCCTTTGAGAGTTCGATCGAACGCATATTGATTCCTTTCACGCCTGATTTATCAGAAGCGACGTTAACTGCTCAGACCACACTCTGCACGCTGGGCGGCCAAGGCAAAATTCAGCAGGGAGGTTGGTGCCCAGCTCTATCGAAAGCCAAACCAGATCAACTCGGCGATGCCGGATCTGGTGGCCTTTTCATGCTGTCGGTAGCGGGCGATTTGAAAGAGAGCAATCCAGGACTTGAGCGCGGACCCATTCGGCTCGGACCATCCGTGTTATTTGCAGATCGCGGAATTGTTGGGATCATCTCTCTTCAGGCCGAGAATCGAGCCGCAACCTACATCAACTCCTTATGGGAGCATTCGTCATTTCACCTCACAACGGACGAGCCCTTTACCTTTTTGTTTCTAAGTTCACGGTCAGGAATTGAGCTTTTGCAGCTTCGTGGAACTTTGAATGCGACCCTCAGCGGGCCAAAGAAGGCGGACGGTACGTCTTTGCCACTGCGTTTTCACGGTGCCGCTTTTTCGATTTGGCAGAACACGGCGGGAATTTGGATGTCCGGTTCAGCATCGAATCAGGTGCAAGGTGAGCGAACGGCTTTGGCGCTTTCCAACGGATTATTCACCCTAAGCCAGGCAGAACAGATGAACTGGTTTGGGCAGCTCGGCCCTTCGTCATCAGCATTCGGAGGAAGTATTCAACTCCGATTCGGCATATACCAGCTGCTCCCGATGCTGCCTGATCCTTATGTGGCCAATTTCTCATCGGACTTCAAAGCGGACTCTCCACGCGGAAGCCTCATCTTGGAGATTGAATGGGGTCCGGGCAGCCCTCAGTTCAGAACGACAGTGTTGAGCCCGAAACGCAAGGATGGGTCGCCCGAAATCCTCCCTCCACCGATACTCACACCCCTCCCTGATTCGGAATCGGAAAGACTCAAAACGGGATTTCAGACATTCTTGCGGGCTCAACCATGGCTTGCAGTAGCAAGGCCTGCTTATGAAACCCGGAGTTTGCGACTACTCGACGTTTCTTCCAACGCGGATCAACTGGGTATTGATCTCAGCTATCCGCCCGCAAACGATCAGCCGATCGAGATCCAGGGTATTGACGTGGTCTCGTACGCCGGAGCGGCGGATGTTCTCATGTTGCCACAAATGCAGTGGGAGCCCGTACAAGTTGTTCAGAATCCGAACGTCGGGACCTTGCCTCCGTACCTCGCTTCTCCGGATGACGGTGGCCCAAGCTTGTTTGGTGGGAGCACGGTGCGTCTAACGCCGGTTGCTCCGCTGCCCTTAGCCCTCGCAGTCGTTGATGCACACAACGAAACAGGTGAGCGAGCCAGCGCTTTTTTCACTCTGCCTTTCGGAATTCGTGCCCTAGCTACTCTTGATCCGCGAAATTCCCCGCCAGACTTGAGGGCAAGCATCCAAATCTTTCGCAAACAATTCGACGATTCATTTTGTTCGGCAACAATGGTTCGTCTTACCGCCGCGCCGCCCAGACTCCGGATCAGAAGGAACGCTGATGGATATAAGATCGAGCACACTCCGCCGTTTATGCCTGGGATGGCTGTGCAGACTATTCGTGCACAAGATGCTGGCAGAACTCCAATCATCTACCCGCCATCTCCGGTAATTCCGCCAAAGCCACCGAGTGTGCAACCACCACCGTTCAGCGTGCTGACTCCGATTGATCAAGATTTCAACGGCACATTTGCGGTGTCACCATCGGACGCTTCGCCGGGCGTTCCTATTGAAGGCATCGACTTGAGTGGCTATGGAGCGTCATGCTTCAGCAACTGGAATGATGACACTGACGACGATGTGCCCAAGATCACGAATGTACGTTTTGAGGTTTTGATCGGCAGAACGCGATTCGAAGTCTTGCAAATGAAGAGCGTTCTTTTACCTTGCCACGCGAAAGTCATACGGACGATTACCCTGGAGCGTCTCGCGAGTGGCAACGTAAATCGCTGGGACAGTGGCTGGCAGGCTCTCACGGACGGCTTGTTTGAACCAAGTGTGAAAGGAATCGTGTGGCACACGGGCGCGGTGCGTGGGTTTTACAACATCCGGCAGATTAGGGACACAGCCGGAACCATATCTGTGAAGGGAGCTGAATTAGAGGCAGTCTACTTTGACACGGATGTAGAGCTGGAACACCTACTCAAGGGCGCAATCAACGGCAAGCGTGTTCCCTCATTGGGTCAACTTGGATTCGTGCAGCGCATTCCTTTCAAAACCGATCCCGGTGGAGCGCCAAAGGCCGTCATTGTGGAGCCATTCAAGGCGGATCAACTTGAAGAACTGCTGAAGGGTTATGCTCCAGTGGGCGGGCCTCTCGATTGCATTCTGGATGTCGGCGGATCAGGCCAGCAGATGCGTTTATCTGGCGTCTATTTCTCTCATGCTGGGGGCGCCAACTTTGCCGCAGCGTGCTATGGCTCTTTGACCGTTCCTAGAAACGAACAGTGGAGCACGGTTCAGATCGTATCGGACAATGAGGTCCACGCCGTGGATGCCGGTAAGGGTGTCCCATTAGTTCGCCTCGGTGGAACTCGAAGCAATCCGCCATCGGGGAACTATAAGATCGCCGACCCGGAGAATCTCGTAACGCCGACCACAGCCGTTGAATATGGCCTGCAACTTACGACTGGAACCAATCGCCTGTTGTTCCGCCGTCCAGAAATCCCCGAGGGGGGAACTCAGATTCTTGGTTCAGCCTCTGCCGTTGTCGCAGATCCGTACGCTCTCGTTGGCGTCGGCGGACTTTTTCCACCGGTGCAGCGATGCCTTCACCTCAACCTCGCCAGTTACGCTCTCGACATTACTGGTGGAGTATTCCGTTGGAATCCCGGGGCCGGCCCTTTCAACTTCACCATTCCGGAGCTCGGTGGATCTTTGCAACGGTATCTCATCAAGAGCGGACCTTTCGACTTGTACACCAACTACGCTTCGACTGCGGTGCACCTCGCCACCAATCAAGGCACGCCCTGGGGCGTGAACATTCCTCAAGTTCCTGTCGCACTAAACATCAACACTCCGTTTCCCATGTCGGACATTTTGCAGGTGGTTAATGATCTTGGAACGTTCGACGGCGGTTTGGCCGGCAACAAGCCGAAAGTGGAGTTCGGATCAGTTCTCGATACTGCCAAAGAGGTGATAACTGCTCTGAAACAGTTCGCTCCGGACACACCTCCAATAACCATAGACCTGTCTGCACCGCGTGTAGATGACCCCGCATTGCGGCTCCTGGTTGCGGTGAGATTCCCCATTGCTCACCCTGACGGATCCGCCATTGACATCGGAATTGGTAAGTTCCGAGGGGAGATCGGAGTGGGCAACGAAGTCCACCTCACGGCAAGTAAATTCGGAGGACGAATCTTCTTCACCGTGGGAGGTGAGCTCCAGCAGCCGCTGCTGCCCAAGATCGCCTATGTAGGTGGGTCGATGAAACTGGAAATCTCCATCGATGAGTCGGGCTCTCCCGCAGTTCGCCTGGAAACATCGGCTGTGGCATCGATCGGTGGAGACTTGATTCCGGGTCTGGTGGCACTGGAAGGAAGCGCCTCGTATGGAGCATTCCTCGATACTGCGCAGAATCCGTTTGTTCCGGGGGTACAGCTCGGACTGGAAGCGAGGGCCAAACTGCTTTCGGGATTGCTGGGGGTACGTTTCCGCGCCGATGCCGCTGTTGGAATGATGCCGGAAGGAGGAGGAGCGGTACCGGGGCTGCCGCGGACCATTCTGATACAAGGGCAGGTTCACGCGATGGGATCAGTGGTTGCAGCTTGGGCCCTCGAAGAGGATTTTGACAAGACACTCCGTTTCGAGAAGGAAGTTCCAGGACTGGTCGCGGGAGCCTTTCTCGTTTCGACCGGTCTCGTTCCATTGCCCGTTTAGGAGTTCAAATGGCGTCAGCACTGCTGACATTGATGACATTCCCCCAGCGTTGGGATCCGAAGACCGGCATCATGGAGATCCGGGTAGCTGCTCTCCCTTACACTAACCCGTTGGCACCCATTGCTGCGGGACAGCCGGCATTCTCAGATGTCGATCTGAGCTTTCAACTACGTGTCATCCCTAGCTTGTTGCACTTACCGAAATCGGTTGACGCGCAGCCTCCAGTTTCATTTGGCTCCGTCACCAGGCCCCATCGCTCCCTGCTTCTTCAGCACCTGAATCACCGCTTCAAAATTAAGAAAGCACCGCCGGCTGCTCCGGGTATTTCAAGACGTGTCAAGAAGTACTTACCCTTAAGCTATCGCGGGTCATTTGACTTCCCAGGACCCCAGCACGACTTGGTCATGCTGGACACTAGCTATCGATGCCTCTTTGAGTCCGCACAAAAGGTAAACCCGAAACTAATCGTCGAAGATCGCGTGACCTGGGGCGAAGTCTTGGGATACGTATTGCGTAATCGTCTTCTGGCGGAGGAAGCAGGTTTGTTATTCCAATTCAATCACCCAGTAGGCGACGTATTTGCGTCAGGCGGTTGGCTATATGTCGAATTGCAAGCCGCCACTCCCTTCGCCGGTTTAGCAGCCGTGAACGTCTACGCCGCGCGTATTCCACCTCTTAGCAAGAAACGTTCGCTCTTCGCAGCAATTCAGTTTCCAGTGGACCTGGCCGCCGCGAACGATGATGCACACATCTTCATGGAGTCGGAGTCCTATTCTGATGGATTCGCGAAAATCGTGCACGGCGCGCAGCCAGTTTCCTCGGGTGCCCTCGACACTGAGGGCGGGAGCTCGCCTCCGATTCGCGATCGCGGTATTCGCCTGGGATGGGATGATGAGCAGATCACAACTTGGCTGAATCGTCAGATTGGCCTTGATCCATTCACAAATGCAGCGCCAGAATTGCCAGCCCCAATGGCTGTACTTGGATACAGAGTGGACGTGCGAGCCGCCGCGAGCAACGCCAACTGGACTTCATTGTCGAATGTGAAGGGCGACATCGCTCTTGAGGCCGTGCCGACAGTTCCTTTATCCGCGCTTAATCTCGGCTCATTTGAAGGAGAACTCTCAGTAGAAACGATTCCACTAAACCTCCAAGGCAAGAGGAACGGTGACTACTGGTTGCCGTCGCATTTTGTATCGTGGACGGGCGGCTCAATCGTGCTTTCGGACTCAAACGCATTAGCCATCGACAGTCAAGACGACCTCCTCGCAGCACAGCGATTCACCGCGGTGGGTACAGACGCTGTGCCGTTGCGTTACGGGCGAGATTACGAATTTCGTGTTCGGCTGATGGACCTTTCCAGCGGAGGGCCACACGAGGACGAGGACTTCGACATTCCTGGACCCGCTCCGATCGCGACAGTTAAGTTTCGCCGTTGCGTTCCGCCGAAGGCACCTGTTGTGCGTCGTAGCGATGGTGGCGCACCTCCCAACCCACCGGTGAAGGTGGAAATCCTGCGCCCTCGTCTCGGCTATCCGGACGCGTTGTTCGCGCTTGGACCAGGTGCGGTTACGGAATTGCTCGCAGAGCGTAACCGCATTCTCAGCCTTCCTGCAACAAAAGACCTGATTGAAGTCGGAGTACCGGATCCTGATGCATCATCGGTCAGAATCAAAGTTGAAGTTTTCCAGCTTGCCCACGACGAGACTGAATTGCGAACGGTCTATGCGGTGACTCGCGACTACCCTGCCGATCGGAACCTGCCCCTTGAGGTCGACATCACTTACGAGGACGTACATGATGCCTTTGCCATGACGCCTCCAGCCGCTAACGAGGCCATAAAACTTCCAACCGCTCGGAAGGTACGTGTCTCCTTTCAGACCGTTGGAAAGGACGTCTTAGATTATTTCGGGACCAAAGCAGCCCGCTGTAGCGCGACCTCCACTATTCTCACAATTACCAGCCCGTCTCGCGACGAAACGAAACTTTTTGTCTCGCAGAATCCCTCCGATCGGCTTCGCGCCTGCTTCTTGCAACCCGACCGGCCACAGACGGGATTGGATCTCGCTATCCTGAAGGCCCAAGGAATTCGACAAGTTCCTGAAGTAGGTACCCTTGGCAGGTTAGCCCAGGCGCTCGATCTGGAGTGTGATGGGAAGGTCATATGGCCCAAGAAGGGACGTCGAGTCCTCTTTGGCGCGTGCGCTGGTCTTCCGCATCAATTGAGCGTCGATCACGCAAGTATCACCTTTCCCTCACAGACAGATCTCGTGCGCCACTGGGTCATCGCGCTTCATTTGAAACTGAGCCGCGATTGGACTTGGGATGCACTGGAGGAACACGGAATGCGAGTCTATCGAGGCACCGATTTCGTCGGCACCGTTGACCTGCCGCGCGTAGTCAATCCCCAAGCGCTTATAGACGCCGATCGCACCCAGATTGAAGCCATATTCTTTGACGCTATCGACCCCAAGCCGCAGCCCGGAGAATTTCCGAAGGAGCTCGAATTCTTCTATCAAGTCAAACCGGTTTTTCGGAACAAGCCCAGTAGCCCGCCTGAAGACCTCACGCCTGCCTTGCGCATTCGTGTGCCCGTGGCCACGCCTCCGCTGCAGACTCCTCGTGTCGTTTCAGCAGGGTTTGCATTCTCACCTTTCGTACATGACGAGAAGTACTCCACTACCCAGCAACGCCGGCGCGTGTTGTGGCTGGAATTTGACAGGCCAGCAGACGATCCACAAGACCGGTACTACGCTCGTATGCTGGCCCACTCTCCCGACCCGATGTTAATGGCGCGCGTCAACAACCCTCTACCGGAGCCTCCAGAGGCGCCGCTTTCGATCGACCCTGAGGCCA
>Ga0126381_100006338_pt1 | contig 13070 bp, 13 predicted proteins | sample PanSoiMetPlot_28_FD_96465 | JGI IMG/M metagenome (GOLD analysis project Ga0126381, IMG submission 96465) | Tropical forest soil microbial communities from Panama - MetaG Plot_28 | ecosystem: Environmental > Terrestrial > Soil > Tropical forest > Bulk soil | place: Panama | collected 2016-02-17
CACGGTGACCGCTCCGGGCGCCACGCCCACCAAGCTGCCGGCGCAGGTACCGGTCGCCTCGACCGCGAGCTCAGTGCAATCGGTCGCGCTGAAGGCCGTGCTCAACCCGACCGGGATCACGCTCCCCCAGCCGCCGACCGCCACCGAGACGGCACAGGTCGTCGCCCCCGCTACCCAGTCCGCATCGGCCCCGGCTTCCTCTCCGGCGGCATCGAAGCCGGCGTCGGCCAGTTCGTCATCGTCGTCGTCCGCCGCGACCAGCGCCGCGGCCGGCACCCCTGCCTCCCCCGCCTCGCCTGGCGCGGTCGGGACCGTCGGCAACATCCCGGTCGGACCACTGCCGAGTCTTAACGGCGCGAGCACCTCGTATATGGGCGCGGGCAACGCCTCGAATCTGTTCCCGCCGATCAGCCCGTCCTCCTCGCCGAGCCCGGAGCCGGGCGTGGCAGGCCGGTCCGGGCACGAGCGTGCCGCACCTGAAGCGAACGTCTCGCTGCTCCCGCTCGGCATGCCGGTCGTGACGGCCCAGGTGATAGGTCTCGTCGTGCTCGCGCTCGCGGCCATGCTCGCGTTGACCCGGCTGTCGCTGCGCCGCCGCCCGACCCCCGCGGCCCGGGCCAGCGCGCTCAACGACGACGCCGCCAAGCCCAAGGACGGTACCGCTTAAACCGCTTATCAGCGACTCAGCTCGGCCCAGACCGTTTTGCCGTCGTGGAGGGGGGTTACACCCCAGCTCTTCGACAGCGCGCCGACCATGCCCAGACCGTGCATCGGCGCGGCGGCCAGCGCGTCTGCCTCCGGCAGCGCGCTCTTGTCCCGTACCGAAATGCGCACCGTGTCCCCGCGCGCCGACAGCGCCACGACGAAGGCCGAACGCGCGTGCAGCACCGCGTTCGCGGCGAGTTCGGTCACGATCAGCGCCGTATCGTCGGCGCGGTGCCCGGCGCCCAGGTTCGTCATGGCCCGAACGGCGAAGTGGCGAGCCAGCGCCGGGGCTTGCGGGGTCCGCGCGAAGGCCCTGCTCTGCACCAGATGGTCCCGCGATAGCTCCATGCTGAGAGCAGCCATTCCCATTGTCTGCCCAATCGAGGGCCGGGCATGCAGCTTGCTGTGGGATGTCGAGCCACCGCTCGTTCTGAGTAAGCGCGTGTATCTCTAGGCAGGGTGGAAAGAATTTGCAACATGCGTAACAGGCTCGGGCAGTCCCTGGTGCGGGCAGCCCGGGCCGCCTACCTCGGTATCGAGCGCTCCCCGCTGGCGCCGCTGCTGCGGCTGCCGGGGGTGCAGCGGCTCAAGGCCAGGATCACCTACATGCCCGCCGCGCGGGTGCTGGCGCTGCTTGACCTGCTGGACGCCGCCGGGGTACGGGCCTGGGTGGCGGGCGGCTGGGGGGTCGACGCGCTGGCCGGGCGGCAGACCCGGCGGCACTACGACCTGGACGTGCTGATCAGCGAGGAGTCCGGCGACCTGGACAGGGTCGCGCGCGTACTGAGCCGGGAAGGGTTCCGGCTGGCCGAGTCTCAGTGCAACCCCGGCCTGGCCATGCCGTGGCGGTATCTCTGGCAGCATGACGACGGTTCAAGCGTGGAGGTCCTGCCGGTGGCGTTGCGCGATCCGCCGTTCAGCACCGCGGCCGGCCCGTTCACCCACGGCACGATCGACGGCCGGCCGGTGGCATGCCTGTCCGCGGCGCTTCAGCTGACCCTGCACTCCGGATATCCGCCCAGGGACGTCGATGTGACCGACACCGACTTGCTGCGGGCCCACCTGGACCAGGCGGGCGGGACATGACCGGTCTCGCCGCACGCGTGCGGGGGCTCGCCGCCGGGCCGATCGGCCGTGCCGCCGCCCTGGCCAGGCCGGCCAGCGTGCTGATCGTGCCGGTGCTCGACGCCGAGCCGGTTGTCGCGGCGTGGCTGGGCCAGGACCGGGTGGACTTCGACGGCGTCCCGCTGCACGTCACCGTCATGTACCCGTTCCTGCCCGCCCGGTCGATCGGCGCCGCGGAGGCGGAATCCGTCGCGGAGCTGGCGCGCGCCATCGAGCCGTTCCCGTTCGTCCTGGCCCGGCTGGGCGGGTTTCCTGGGGTTATCTACCTGGCACCCGAGCCGGCCGCGAGCTTCGTCACGATCACCGAGCAGATCCAGCGCCGGTGGCCGTCCTGCCAGCCCTACCGCGGCGCCTACGAGTCGGTGATCCCGCACGTGACCGTCGCCTTCGCCCAGCAGCCGCCCGCCGACCCCGCTGAGCTGGCCGAGCACCTGCCGATCAAGACCATGGCGGCTGAACTGTGGCTGCTCAGGCAGACCGCGCGCGGCTGGCGCACCAGCCGGCGCTTCCCGCTGGGCCGCCGGTAACCCGGTTAAGCCGCCGGTAACCCGCCGAAGTACGGGTCGCGGACCAGATTCAGCCAGGCCTTCCAGGAAGCCTGGGTCTGATCCACCCGCCAGTTGTACTGGTCGGTGTTGTTGGTATCGAACCAGCACACGCCGGTGACCCCGTAGCGGGGCCCGGCGATGTTCTTCAGGTAGCTGTGCATGCCGTCGATGAACGACGCCGCGCTGCCGATCCCCGCGGCCTTGTCGCCGGCGCCGGAATTGGTGGCCACCTCGACGATCATCAGCGGCTTGCGCCCGGCGAAGTGCATCAGGAACGGGGCGAACAGCTGCTCGAACGTCTGGTACCCGTACGTGGTGTTGCTGAAGCCATCCACGCCGATCACGTCGACGTAGGCGTTGCCTGGGTAGTACTTATCCCAGCCGTCCGGGGTGACGTTCGGGCACCAGACCCACGTCACGTTGCTCGCCCCGGCCTCCGCGAACAGCCGGTGGATCCGGCGCCACGCCGAGATGTACGCGGCGGGGTCCCCGGAATAGGCGTACCAGGTGCCGTTCATTTCCGGCATGAGCCGCAAGTAGATACGGTGCCCGAAGGCCTTCATCGCCTCGGCCTGGCTCAGGATCAACGTGTCGTCAGCGCCGCTGTTGATCTCGGGCAGCGTGTGGTGATCGCTGGCGTACTTGCCAGGTCCGTACCAGGTCATCAACGGCGTGCGACCACGGGCGACCATCGTCGCCTCGCCAGAGTCGGGGAAGACGTCTTTCCACTCGTAGTACGTGACCTGGAGATCGTAGTTGCGTCCCATCGCGGCTTCGCGCTGCTGGACGGTCGCTTCTGTGTTCTGCCCGCCGGTCAGGTTGATATAGGCGCCGAGCAGCATGCGCTTGGCGGGGTCCGGCAGGTAGCCGGGCCAGTTCGCGGCGGGCCGGTCCGATGCGCTGGTAGACGACTGGCCCTGCCCGGTCTGGCCACCTGAGCCCGGCCCGGTCTGGCTGTGCCCCGTCGGACTCTGTGCCGACTGGCCGCCGCCGCTGCTGGTCAGCCAGGGCCATTGCCAGGCGACCGTTCCGGCGCAGGCCAGTACCAGCACCCCGGCCAGCAGCGCCCAGCCGCGCGCCTTGCGGATCACGCTAGCGTCCCCCCGTCTCATAGTCCCCACCTCCTGTCTACCCGATGATGATCAAGACGATGTGATGCCGACGGTCTGCACCGACGGCTGCCCGGCGGTGGTGAGCTGCGCGGTCAGGTGCTGGCCAGCCTGCGTCGCGATGGCCTGCTGCCAGCTCTGGCCGCCGGCCAGGGTGAAGTTCCAGGTGCCGATCGTGCTGGTGCCCCGGCGTAGCACCAGATGGAAGGCTTCTGGGTCGGTGTAGCCGCTGCGCACGCCCAGCGTGGCTTGGCTGGCGGCCGGGCCCCGCGCGGCGGCGATCCGCGAGGGGACCAGCCAGAGCTGGGCGAAACCCGGCGAGTGCTGCCATCCGACGCTGGCCACGGCCAGCCCGATCGCCGTCCCCGCGACCGCCAGTGCGGCCAGCACGTAACCGGCCAGGATGCGCTGCCGGGCCGTGATCCGCCGGGTGGCTCCTGCGCTGGGCGGCCGCCGGCGGCGCAGCCACACGGTAGCCGCGAGGGCGAGCAAGGCCGCCCCGGCCATGGAGATGATCCAGCTCAGGCGCGTCTGCCCGTCGGGGGTGAGGTCCAGCATCAGCCCGCCGAGCGCGATCACCGCCAGGCTCAGGCCGGCGATCCATAGCCACGTGTCACGGCGCATGGTAAGCCCCCGGAAGCGCGTAGATGACGATGTTGCCGCTGTCGTAGACGCGGCTGAATCCCGGCACCGTGTCGAACTTGGTCAGGTACTGCTTCGGGATCGGTGCCGGGCAAGCCGTTGACCGGTCGGTGAAGTATCCGCCGCTGAGCGACCGGTGCTGGCTCATCCGCAGGTCCACCAGGAGGTACCGGATCGCCTGCGTGCGGGCCAGGGTCGCGTCCCCGACGGTCCAGCTGGGACTGCAGTAGAGCTCGTCGAGGTTCCCGACCGGATTCTGGTCACCGTACGAGCCCATCAGAAGGTAGTTGGTGTAGTCCGTCGCGATCCGGTTGCCCGGGCCCAGCGTGGACCGCGCCCAGGTCGCGGCCGCGATCCCCTCGGGGGTTATGCCGCTTTCGAACCCGTCCACGACATAACGCCCAGGCAGGCGTTCCCAGTACGGCGGCCAGCCGTACGCGATGCCGCCGAACAGCAAGGTCAGGGCGGCCACGCTGGCCAGCGAGATCCGCGCGGCCTGGCCCGCGCGAATAGCCCAGCTCGCCCGGCCCGCACGGCGTTTGCGGTGGAGCAGGGCCATGCCCGGTCCGGCGATCGCCACTGCCAGCGTGTAGCTGACCGGGATGTAGACGAAGGTCAGCCCGCGGCCGGCCAGCTCCGCCCCGTCCGGAGTGGTGACCCGGAGCAGGGCCAGCAGGTAGTAAGCGGCCGCACCGAGCCCCAGGGCGAGCGCCCAGGCGTCGCGGCGCTGCGTTCGCCAGATCTGCCACCAGCCGAACGGGAGCCCGGTCATGATCAGCGCGGTGGCCGCGTACCCCGCGAGCTGGTCGGCGACCGGGCCCGCCGGGGTGGCGGTGCCGCCCGGCGTGGCGTGCGCGGTGAGGATCCCCACCAGGCCGTTCTTGAGGCTGTGCAGCGCGGGCGTCAGGTAGCCCACGGTGCTCGGCGCGACCAGGGCTACCCAGCCCGCGATGAAGCTGACGCATGTTCCGGCCAGCACCGCGAGGCTGATCGAGCCGCGGGTGCGCGCGGTGGCCGCGGCCACGGCGGCGAACAGCAGCAGCGCGGCGGCCAGCGCGTAGCTGGTGACGTGGTGGGTGACCACCGTGGCGGCGATCAGCACCACCGCCAGCACCCACCAGCGGACCTGGTGAGCGACGCCGCGGCTGGTACTGCCCAGCCGGTAGACGCGCAGGGCGGCCACCAGAGCGAGTCCGAAGAACGCCAGGCCGAGCGTCTGGTAGCCGTAAATGGCGTCGAACACCTGATAATGCGGGTTGGTGACGTAGATCGCGCACCCGATGACGCCGACCCGCGGCGATCCGCTCACCTCGCGGAACACGATGTAGAGCGCCGTGATGAACAGCAGGTGGGCGAGCCCGGCGACGAGCAATCCCGCCACGAAGACCGGCATACCGGTGACGCTGACCAGCGCGCTCGCCACCTCTTCGAGCCCCGGATAGGTAGAGCTGACCGGCAGCAGGAAGTTGCCGCCGAACAGGTGGTGCGAGGCGAGCAAGCCGTTCGTGGCCTGCCAGTGCTCCAGCTCGTCGGGAAACACGAAGGCGGCCGGGCTGTAAAAGAACTTGATCAGGTAGATGGCGATGGCCAGGGACAGCGTCAGCACGACGGCTTCGGTTTCGCCCAGCCTGAGGCGGGAGAGCAGCCGCCACACCAGCGGCACGAACAGGACAGTCTCGCCCAGCCAGTAGGCGGCCGACCAGACCGGGCCGCCTGATCCGCTCCGGCCCGCCGCGTAGGCAGCGGAGATGACCAGCACACCCGCCGCCATGGCAAGTACCGCTAGCCCTGTCCGGTGACCAGCGCGCCGCCCCGGATCGACGCTCCGCACCGCTCCGCTTCCCGCGCGTGCCACCACCGTCAAGTCACTCCGTGGTGGTGCATGAACACTCATCGTATCCGTGTCTCTGCCTGCCCCTGCCTACCCTGCCTATGCCCTGACGTGCCGGTCGAGCACGTCGAGCACGGCCTGGTCGTGTCGCGGATCGAACTTCCTGGCCCAGTTGGCGTCGCTGGTCAGCATCGCGTCCAGGTCGCCGACACCCAGCGTCTTCGAATGGTTGTTCCTGCTTCCAGACATGTCGATATAGCGTCGGGAATCTGGCACGAAGGAGAACTTGCCCGAATTGACCAGCACGGTCTGCAGGAACGCCTCCTCCGGTGCCAGCACGGTGCGGAAGAACGAGACCAGGTCGGGGTTGTCCCTGGCGAAGTCCCTGGCGTAGCGCACGCAGTCGGCGGACAGCGCGCAGAAGAACCAGCCGCCGTAGCAGATGAAGTCGTCGGTGAAGACGGTGCGGCGCCTGCGCAGCCCGATCGTCGAGAAGGCCAGGCTCAGCCGCACCGGCGACTGCACCAGGTTGAGCGCCATCAGCGGCCGCAGCCAGCGCTGCTTGGTGGGCGTCGGCTTACCGACCCACCAGTGCCGGTACTGGTAGCGCATGGCCGCGTCCGACGGGGCGCACAGCGGCCTGCCGTTCCCCGCGTCGGCGCCGGGCGGCGCCTGGTCGGGAAAGACCGGGGAGTACATCAGGAATCCGTCAGCGCCGCAGGTGGCGAACGTTCGCTCGATCTCGGCGATGGGACGGAGCGGGTAATCCTGGCCGGTGATGTTCTCCAGCCAGTCGTACTCGATCCCCTGCTCCTCCAGCCAGTCCACCGCCGCGAAGTACCGGTCGAGATGGGAAAAATCCCCGTAACCACCGGTTTCGGCAAAGACGTGCACTCCGGGCAGGGCCGTCAGGCGCGCGACGTCCAGCGGCGGCCGCGACGCGTCATGGCTGATCAGCACCACGGAATCCGGGCTGCCCTCCTTGATCAGCTCAACCAGGCGGGTAACTTGGTCCGGCCGGGTGTGGGTCTGCAGGTAGTAGCACACCTTCACGAGGATCTCCTTTCCGTAGTGCAGCCATGACGGCTGGCGTCGCGTACAGGCCTTCCGCGGTCATGACCACCAGCAGGGCCAGGGAGACCCCGATCAGGCCGCCGGTCAGCGCCCCGGTGATCGTCGCGCCGAGCCGGACCACCAGGGCCACGGTGGCGAAGACGGCGGCCCGGCTGATGTTGCCGGAGATACGGCACAGGGCGACATAGTGGTTCTTGAGCACCGACCCGAAGTAGCCCACGATCATCAGCTGCAGCGGGATCGTGGCCCGGGCGGCATACTGGGCGCCGAACAGCCGCAGCACCGGATGCGCGCAGATGATGACCACGGGCACCCCGATCAGCCCGCCGAGCAGGCAGATCCGCAGCGTCATGCGCAGCTTGACGGCGAGCCCGCGCGGGTCGGCGGCGCTGACCGCGTACAGTCCGGTGGTGAAGTGGTACGGCAGCATGACCGCCACCGTCAGCACGGTCGAGGCCACGTAGTACGCGCCGCCGTTGGCGCCGGCCAGTATGCCGGTCACCAGGATCGGGACCGCCAGCACCGGGACCTGAAGCCCGCTGTTGAGCCAGGTATTGGTGACGCTCGTCCGCCCGATGTGGCTCAGCGCCCGCCACTTCGGCCTGGCGAACAGCCGGATGCCGCGGCGGTGCAGCAGCAGCGCCACAGGAACGAGCGACACCGCGGTCCCCGCTGCCCAGGCGGCCAGGATGGGAGTGCCCAGCCGGTCGTGCCACAACACCGCCAGCGCGGCCAGCGCGACCAGCTTGGCCACCGCGAAGCCGGTGTTACGCCACAGCTGCGGGCGGCCGCCGATCATCCCGAGCAGCGCCTCGTCCAGGACCAGGGCGGCACCGGTGATCGCCGACCCCCCGATGAACAGCGCGGCTTCCGGCCCGGAATGAAGGTATGGCGCGATCCGCGGTGCCAGCACGCCAGCCACCAGCCAGAACCCAGCGCCAAGCCCGGCGCTGATCGTCGCCGTGGTGCAGAGCGCGGCGGTGAGCAGGCCGTCGGCCTCGTGCGGCCGGCGGGCCAGGTGGGCGATCAGGGTGGTGTTCAGGCCGGCCATCCCGAACGTGCCCACCAGGGTCATCGCCGAGATGGCCGCCGCGCCGTAGCCCACCTCCGACACCGGGATCAGGTGCGCGGCCACCCACCAGAACGCCAGGCCCAGCACGGTGGTGATGCCCGTGGTGGCCAGCAGCGACAAGGTCGTGGCCAGGAGTGTGCTCTGCTCGCGCCATGGGCGAGCTCGGGTCGCGGTGGTCATGACTCTGCCGGCCGGCCTCGCCGCGTCTGTGCCCAGGATTCGGCGGCGTGCTTGGCGCGCAGCGCCGCGCGCCGCGCCGGGCGGCGGGCGCCCGCGAGCCGCGCGACCAGGCTCGCGGTGTCGGTGTCATGAAATATCGGGGTACGGGGAAGCTCGAGCGGGTGGCTGCCCGCGGTGGCGGCCCAGCTGTTCATCGTGCACGCGCCGCGGTAGCCAGCGGCCGCGACCGCGTCCCGGACGCGCCGGTCGTACCGCCCGTACGGATAGGCGAAATCAGATATCAGAACGCCGAGGTGATCTTCGAGCTCAGCCTTCGGCCGGGCCGCCTGCCGGGCCAGTTCGGGTGCCCGCAGCCGGTCCATCTCCGGATGGGTGTAGCTGTGCGCACCGATCTCGATCCCGCAGTCCGCGACCTCGGCCAGCGCGGCCCAGGACAGCACGGGCCGGTCGCCCTCGCCCTCGTGCTCCATCCAGGCGCTGCGGCCGCCGACGCAGCCGGCGGGCACGAACAGGGTCGCGGTCAGCCCGAACCTGACCAGCAGCGGCAGCGCGACGGCGTGGAAGTCGGCGTAGCCGTCGTCGAAGGTCAGCGCCACCAGCCGGTCACCGGGCGCGGGGCCGCCCCGCCCATGGCAGTCGAGCAGCTCAGCGACCGTGACCGAGCGGTATCCGGTGTGGCGCAGGAAGGCCAGATGATCCCGCAGCCGCTCACCGGACAAGGTCCACCGCTGGAATCGGTGGGTGCGAGCCGGGGAGAGCGCGTGGTACATCAAGATCGGAGTCGTGGTCATAGCGATCCCCCCGCCAGCCGGGCCTGCACGTGGCGGCTGCGCAGGTAACGGCCGGGACCGGACAGCATGCCGCGCAGCGTCGCCCGGCGCATGGTGGCCGGATAGTCCTGGCCCATGGTGGCGGTGCGCACCGAGTCGCGGCCGCGCAGATCGTGCAGGGCGCGGGGCACCAGCCGGGCCAGGGCGGGCAGCGTGCGCGGGTTGCGCAGCAGGGTCCGCAGGTAGAAGGCGGTGAGGCCGGAGCCGTAGCCGAAGAGCTGGCGCTCCATCTCCGCGATCTCCTTGCGGTGCTCGTGCCACATGATCGCGCCCGGCCAGTACACGAACGTGGCCCCGCCCAGCATCAGGTCGCAGATCGCCGCCGTGTCCTCGCCGGCCTTGGCCGGCGTGCCGGCCCCGAGCGCGACGTCGAACCCCCCGGCGCGGGTCAGCATCTCGCGGTCGAAGGCCATGCTCGCGCCGACGCCGAACGGCGGCAGCGGGTACAGCGGGTGCTGCCGGACGTGCGACGCCGCGTCGAAGACCTCCGCGACCAGGCCGCGTCCCTTGCTGTGCCCGCCGAACCGCTCGAACAGGATTCGCGCGGGCGTGTCCAGCGCGGCGGGCAGCACCAGACCGCTGACCCCCGCGACGTGCGGCGCCAGCGTGAAACCGCGGACCAGCTCCGCGAGCCAGTGACGGTCGGGCCGCTCGTCGTCGTCGAGGTAGGCCACGATCCGGCCCGTCGCCGCCCGCAGGCCGGCGTTACGAGCCCAGGCCAGCCCCGGCCGCCGCTCCACGATCCGGCGCACAGGCACCGGCCAGGACACGCCGTCCAGCAGGTCGGCCACCTGGTTGTCCGCCGGGGCGTTGTCGACGACGATGAGCTCGAAGTCCGGGTACTCCTGGGTCGCCACGGCGCTCAGGCACGACAGCAGCCGCGACGCGCGGTCCCTGGTGCACACGACCACGCTGGCCGCGGGCGCCGCGGCGGTCACCTGCGCCCGGCGGCACAGGTACGGCGATGGCCCGGTCAGCTGGATCCCGGTCACTGGCAGCGTGGCCGGCGCGGGCTCACCCGCGGCGGCGAACCGCTCAGCCAGCAGCGGCCTGACCCGCGGCCACAGCGCGGCGGACACCTCGCCCGGCGACGCGATACCCGCCGTCAGCGGAACGTCCAGCACCGCGAGCGGCTCTGAGTACCAGCGGACCAGCACGCGGGCCGTGCGGTAGCCCTCGATCGCGGGCAGCCGGCCGCTCAGCTCCACCTCGCACACCCGGATGGGAAGGAAGTCGCTCATAGCCGGCCTCCTGGGATCATCACGGTGGCGAGGATGCCGATGACGAAGCCGAGCGCGGTCACGCTGAATCCGGCCGCGATCGCGACGCTGCGCAGTGCGCCTGAGCCGTCGCCCCGGAACAGCTCGCGCAGCCCGCGGGCGATCCCGCGAGGCAGCACGTACCGGGTGTAGTGACGCTCGGCCGACGTGCTGTTGCCCGGGCCGGCCAAGGCGGCCAGCCCCGCCTTCCCGCGGCCCTCATGAAAGCACCGGCGCAGGAAGTAGCCGACGGTGGCCCGCTCCGGCGGAACCCAGTGACCGGCTACCCCGGCCGGCTCGTAGACCCAGGTCGCATGGCTGGCCGCGATCCCCTGGCTGGCCGCGATCCCCTGGCTAGCCGCGGTGGCGCGCAGGCACAGGTCGGTGTCCTCCGGGCGTGACCTGTTGCCGACCTTCCCGAAGTCCTCGCGGAAGCCGCCGGCCGCCTCGAACGCGGTCCGGCGTATCGCCATGTTGTTGCTCCACACGTTGCGCACCGGGCCGGCGTGTTCCGGCATGCCCCGGTACGAGGCGCCGATGGTCCAGTCAAACTCCGGCGGGAACCAGCTCGGCCGCGAACCGGCCCACAGCGGGTTGACCTGGCCGCCGACGCCGACCACGGACGGGTCGGCAAAATGAGTCAGCAGGGCTTCCAGCCAGCCCTGTGAGGCGCGGGCGTCATCGTCGAGAAAGGCGAGCACGTCACCCCGGCAAGCGGCCACGCCGGTGTTCCGCGAGCCGGACGCGCCGCGGGCGCCTTGGTTCGGTATCACCTTCGCGCCGGTCAGCTCTTTGCGCGCGCGAGCCAGCAGCCCGGGATTGTGGTCGATGACGACCACGGTCTCCAGGGCTGGCTTGGTCTGCGTGTGCGCCGAGGCGACCGCATCGCACAGGTAGTCCCACCGCTCGTCAGCAAACGCCGCGATCACCACGGAGACCGTGAGCGGCGGCTGAGCGGTCATTTCGTCACCCCGTCAGCCATGCTCCTGTCGTGCCGCGGCTTGGCCGCTTTTACCGCTGGCCGCTGCGACGGGACGGACCGCGCAGCCGCCGCCTGGCGGCGGGCGTTGCGGCGCTCGGCCATGATCGTGCGGAGCACGCGGCAGCCGTCGCTGAACGTCCGCAGGTTGCTGACCCCGTGGATCCTGGGATGCTCGAAGCTCGGCACTTCCGTGACCTGCAGCCCGGCCGTCGCGACCCGGATGTTGATCAGCGTCTCGACCTCGAAGCCGTCCCCCCACATCGGCGGGTCGCTCGGCGCTGCCGACGGCGGCTCGGTGGCCAGGCCGAAAACCGGCACGTGCCGGCGCCAGAAGGCGTTGAATCCGTAGCACAGGTCGGAGTAGCGGGTGCCGTAGATCATGTTCACGCAGCCGCTGAGCATCCGGTTGCCCAGCCGGCGGAGCCAGGTGATGTCGCTGCTGCCGGCCCCCTGGACGAACCTGGTGCCCTTCGCGAAATCGGCTCCGTCAAGCAACGCCCGGACGAACCGCGGGATCTCCGCCGGGTCGGTCGAGCCGTCCGCGTCGATCATCGCGATGATGTCCCCGGTGGCCGCGTCGAACCCGCAAGCCAATGCGTTCCCCTTGCCCCTGCGCGTCTGCATGACGATGCGCACATCGGGTCTGAGTTCGCGGGCAACGGCCAGCGTGCCATCGATCGAGTGGCCGTCGACCACGATGACCTCGTGGATTTCGCCGGGAAGCCCGGCGAAAACATGTGGCAGGTTGGGAGCCTCGTTGAGTGTCGGTATGACCACCGAGACCCGCGGATATGCTCTGTCCGATGTCGCCGCCTTGGCGGCCGTGCCCATCCCCGTATCGCTCGTCATGCCTTCACGGTGCTGAGCGGCGGTTGGCCGACCGGTGGCCGAACGGGTGCAGAACGGTTGCACAAAAACTCGGCGTGCACGCCGATGCCCGCGTTTTCGCGGCGGTCCGCATAATCCCGCAGGATCCCGGACAGACGCGCCATCCAGGTCCGCACGGCGCGTCTCCCCACGCTTCCCCAGCGGTCGCAGCGCTTGCATATTTGTCCGTATATGCCGGTCATGCTGGTGGTCTCCTGGCGCTGGACGGCGCTGGACGGCATCGGGCGGCGCTGGACGCCGCGCGGAAAGGCGGGAAATAAGGGTCTTCCGGCGGATAGGGCGTTTCCGGCGTCTTTCCTTCCGCGGCGTCCTTTTCCGCACCGTCCTTTCCGCACCGTCCTTCCGCGGCGTCCAGGTACGCACCGCCTCGTCACGCGGTTAAACGTGCTCGCGAATGAGGCAAGAGCACGACGGTCTGGCAGGGGCCCTCTGCCGCGGATCAGGGGCCTCGCTGCCGGATTACCATATATCCAATGTGCCGGATTGATCCGTAACGTGCCAGGATTAATGGCAAGCACGTCAATTACGTAATCGGCACGCTAGCAGTGGCCGGTAACGTCTTCACTCGCCCGACACTGCCGCTGCTCTGAAGGTCCTAGCCCCGTTCGCATGGGCTCACGTTGCCGCCGTTCCGCCACGTTGCCGCCGAAGTGGTTGAGCGTATCGTCACATACCCCGGCAAATCAAAACCACTTGGGCGGTAACGTGGGAGTTGGGCGGCAACGTGGCCGACCAGTAATGGTTGTCGCAACCAAAGGATTACCGCCTGAGGACCCCGGGACAATTTCAGCACTTTAAGAGCTCACGCAGATAGGAGGCTCGGGC